>Ga0129310_1002516_pt1 | contig 13492 bp, 11 predicted proteins | sample Go1ome_2_FD_94433 | JGI IMG/M metagenome (GOLD analysis project Ga0129310, IMG submission 94433) | Western lowland gorrila individual fecal microbial communities from Wisconsin, USA - Go1022A metagenome | ecosystem: Host-associated > Mammals > Digestive system > Large intestine > Fecal | place...
AATACGAAAATTTACGAAAAGATTATGTGTCTATGTCTATTATAATCTATTAATAATACAAAGAGGTGAAAGCCAGATGGCTCAACAAATAGTTGAATTGACTTGCCCTGGTTGTGGAGCAAGAGTAACAACGAGTCAGACCGAATGCGAATGGTGTCATGCACCAGTTATTATTTCTACTTTCAATAGCGTTTATTCGATGCCAATGCCAGAGGTCAATAAATACGCCGGAACATATCGAAAAGCTTTGGCAGATAATCCTGATAATATGGAACTTAATAATTCGATTGCAATGTGTTATCTAAAGCTTAAACTATATGATAAAGCATTACCAGCGTTTGAAAGTGCAATGGAAGATAATTTTGATAATTCTGAAACATTCTTTTATGCTGCAATTTGTTTGCTCAAAGGGAAAAAGGCATTTGTACAGCAGAGACCTACAATTGATAAAATCATTGAGTACATCAATGCGGCTACCATGATTGAGCCGAGAGGTATCTATTATTATTTCTTGGCTTATGTAAAATACGACTACTTTGCAAGGAAACATTTAAATGTTCCGCCTAACTATAAAGAGGTTTTAACGCAGGCAAATCAGTTGGGTTATTCTCCGCTTGATGTTGAACAGCTTTTTGCTATTCTTGGTGTTGAAAAACCCGATTGCATTTAATAATACATACTGGAGGAATTAATAATGGCAGGTTATACGAAGAAGGATATTAACAAGCTTTGTAAGGGAAGAACACCTGAACAGCAGTCGGTTATCAAGTATTTTTTGACTGGCGGTTGCTTGTCTAAGACAATGTCTGATCAGGAATACGAATCTCTTGTCAGACAGAAAGTAAACAGCTTGAACTGTAAACAGAGAGCTTTGAATAAGATTGGACTTGATGAGTCTGAGGTTAATGAGATTCCTCCTGTGCATTTTGAAGGCTTTGTTTTCGATGATAAAAGAGCATACTGGAAACAGGGACAGGATCGTATATGGAGAAGCTCCGTGTATCAGATTTCGTGGTTATTCTTCTCGGACACACAGGTTTATCTGTATCAGTACACAATGTACATGAACGAGGATAGCAAAAAAGAAATAACTGAAGAGTATTTCTATAAAGATGTTACAGCGGTTGCTACTTCATCAGATACAGCCGAAAAAGAAGATGTATTGGAAAAGGTTAATTGCAAAGGCGAAGCTACATACTCAAGAAGAACAGTCGATACTGATAGATTTAAGCTTGCTACAAGTGGTGGTTCGTTCTATTGTGCTATGACCTCTGGCACTGTTTCTGATGATGTAATTCAGGGTATGAAAGCAAAACTGCGTGAAAAGAAACTTTAATCAGGATATAGTTCCCTGCTTTTGGAGTAAATAAATGAGAATGCCAAGTGAAGAGGAGCAGGCAATAGCTGAGAGCTATGTATTGGACAGAATATTGTATCGTCCGGATACAGATGTTAAAAAGGCGTTAAAGTATGTGGGAATATACATACTTACCTCAAATGCCATTGCATCGCTCAGTTTTGCTGTTCTGTCTAAACTTGGCATTTTTGGTTATTTGCCTGAAAGATTAAATCTATTCCATACTAACCATAGCAAATTATTCATATTTTTATATTTTTTGATGATATTTATCGTAACTGCTCTTTTGGTGATGAAGAAAGCAGTAATTGGTGCTATTAGGCTTTATCAACATTATGCTCCGGAACAAATCAGAAGGCGTTGTTTATTTAAGCCAACCTGTTCTGAATATGCGATACTTGCCGTTCAGAAATACGGAGTAATAATAGGACTGTATAAAGCTTATATCAGATTATTCAAAAAATGTAGGGGAACAATTTATGGAATAGACTATCCGTGAGGTAATTGAAATGAATATAGAAAAGGACTATTGTTTTCAGATCGGTTCGGGAGAAGTAGTTGCATTAAAGGCGATTGAGATCACTTCTATCCCCCATATATCAATTATAAATTCAAAATCAGAAATAACAGAAGCTGAAACATTACTAAAATACAAGTCTGATATAAATGGACTGCTTTCAGAGATTTATCAGGTTTACAAAAACATTAGCACATATTCAGGTGTTTCCAAAGACCTGTCAATTGAACTGCTATGGTTGACCAAAGAGGTTGCGAATCAGACTTTTAATGCTCGTATCAGACTTATTGTTATTATTCGCTCGATAGACAATAATAATGTATCGGCTTTACAATCAGTTGAAAGCGTAAAAAAGCTGATTTGTGACTCTTTAAGACTGCAAAAATATGAATATACAGACTATGATAACGGCGCACTGATAAAGGACATCGCTGGTGTAAAGGATTCCTCGGTCAAGGCAATAATAAAAGAAGAAAAGGCTGAAAACTTGAATAATCAGCTTATGCCTTATTGCTATTCCTACGATATTCTGCCCGAAACAGACAGCGATATGAGCCGTATCGTAAATACACTTATCAACTATCCTGGCTGTGCTTTATCAATTCAGCTTATGCCGACAGTTTATTATCAAAATGAAACCGCTGAAATTGATAATACAACTCAGATGCTGGAAACGCTTAGCAAAGGAATAATGGATCAGGGTGTTGGTAATATAAGCTTTGCTTTAGCCGAAAAACACGCCGAGATTTATAAATACTATGCTGACAGAAAGAATGCGCCGCTATTCTCTTTTAATATTCTGATTTTTGGTGATACTGATTCTGCTTCAAATATAGCAGGAAGAGTTTATGGACAGATCGCCACATCAAGGGATAAACAGGCAAATCTCAAAATTGTCGATATTGACCCTGCTCAGGTAAATAAAAACAATGGTTTTTATCCTTTGCCTTGGGCATTAAGCGAAATTCTTATCAATATTGGAAGAAATACTCAGATATGGAGTTCTGGCATTTTCAGAAATAGCTTGTACAGACTACCTTACATTTTAACTTCCGATGAAGCGAGTGAATTATTCCGCTTGCCGATTGGGAGTGACAGAGTATATGCAGGTCTGCCTGTTAACGAATCAGGGAAAGACAGCAAAACTTATACAGACAACATAATCAATACAGGAGATATAACGGTTGGCAAACTGCGCTCTTCGGCTAATGGTGATACGATAGGTTTTGCCCTCAAAGACCTTGCAAAGCATATGTTGGTTGTTGGTACACCAGGCTCAGGTAAAACAACGTTTTCAGTAAGTCTGCTTGACAGACTATGGAAACAACATCATATTCCGTTCCTTGTAATCGAGCCAGCAAAAAATGAATATCGTTCTCTTGTTCAAAGTATACCCGAACTGCAAGTGTTTACGCCCGGAAAGAATTTTATCTCTCCGTTTGTATTCAATCCTTTTGTTCCACCAAAGAACGTAAGGCTTGAAACGTATAAATCAACATTAAAAACTGCTTTTGCAGCTGCAGTTTCAATGTCTACACCTCTTGATAAAATCTTTGAGGAATCAATCAACAATTGCTATTCGGATTTCAGATGGCTTGATAATTATACGATTGATGACAAGGGTAAAGTGTTTAATATTTCCGATTTTATCAAATGCTTTCAGCAGACTTTTGATGAGATAGGATACACAGGAGATGCTAAAAATATCGGCAGAGCCGGAGTGGTTAGATTAAACAGCTTAGTTAATCTGTTTGATAACTATTTTTCAATTCCGCTTGAAGATCTATTGCAGAAACCTACAATAATTGAATTGGCTGCTATTGAAAACAGTGACCAGAAAGCACTTATTATATCATTGCTGTTGCTTTCTATACTTGCATATGTTAATGCGAATTATATAGGCGAAGGTGGGCTAAAAAATGTCATTCTCCTTGAAGAGGCTCATGTATTGCTTGATGCTGATACAAATGCAGGGCAAGGAGATGCCAATCCAAGTGCTATTGCGCAAGGACTTGTTAAAAGAATGCTTGCAGAAATACGTTCATATGGCGTTGGATTGATAATAGCAGATCAATCTCCCCGTAAGGTTACGACAGATGTTGTTGCACTTACTGATATGAAAATGGTATTCAGGCTTGTTGAGGGTGAAGATAAACAGATAATCGGAGATAGTATGAATATGTCTGATGAACAGGTCAAAAGGTTGGCAAAATTGAAACCCGGTGAAGCTTTTCTGTTCTTTAATAAACTTGACGAACCGGAAGAAGTCATCACACCTGATTACAGACTTGATAATAACATTAGTATCTCTTTGTCTGATGAGGGGATTAAGCAGCTCTCAACTTACTGGAACGATAAACAAGATAAGTTAAGACCATATCCTGAATGTGATATGACACCATATTGTCAGCAAAATTGTGACTACAATAGAAGAATACTCGCAAGAGAGATTGCAAGACGCATTTATGTGAGGAACTTTAAGCCTGACAATAAAGATTTTGAAATAGTTAAGAAAGTATTTGGGCAGATAAGCAAGCTTGTAATAGCTGAATTGAATAATGAGCCTTTTGATGCTCAATTGTTATCTTGTGTAAAGATGCACCTTTGGAGAAGAATTAAGTACGGTACTAAGATAAAACTTAATGATAAAGTAATAGAAAATTCGTTAAAGAAATAATGGAGAGGATATTATTATGGATGACGATGTAGATATGAGTACAGATACCGGCGATAGCGGTTCAAGTGATATTTCTGATGATAGCTCCTCTGATTTCGGTGATTCTTACGATGATACGGATATTGACACGGACGATATTGACGAAGATGTTTCCGATGAAGAAGTTGATGATACAGATGATGATACTGATGAATTAGACGATATTGACGAAGATGCTTCTGATGAAGAACTTGATAATACCGATACCGATACTGATGAATTAGATGAGATTGACGAAGATGTTTCTGATGAAGAACTCGATGATACCGATGCCGATACTGATGAATTAGATGAGATCGACGAAGATGTTTCTGATGAAGAACTCAATGATACCGATGCCGATACTGATGAATTAGATGAGATCGACGAAGATGTTTCCGATGAAGAATTCGATGACACCAATGCCGATACTGATGAATTAGATGAAGTTGATGAAGATGTATCAGAAAATGAAATGGATGATACTGAATTGGAAGAACCTGAACTGACAGAGGATACCGATGATATGGCAGCTGACGATCAAGCTGACACAGTAGAAGATACTGCTGATACCAACACAGAAGAGCCTGAAATGACTGAGGACACCGATAATACGGCTGATGATGAAGCTGATACAGCGGAAGATACTGCTGATACCGACACAGAAGAGCCTGAAATGACTGAGGACACTGACGATACGGCTGCTGATGATGAAGCTGATACAGCGGAAGATACTGCTGATACCGACACAGAAGAGCCTGAAATGACTGAGGACACTGACGATACGGCTGCTGATGATGAAGTTGATACAGCGGAAGATACTGCCGATACCGATACGGAAGAACCTGAAATGACTGAGGACACCGATGATACGGCTGCTGATGATGAAGCTGATACAGCGGAAGATACTGCTGACACCGATACGGAAGAGCCTGAAATGACTGAGGACACTGACGATACGGCTGCTGATGATGAAGTTGATACAGCGGAAGATACTGCTGACACCGATACGGAAGAACCTGAAATGACTGAGGATACCGATGATACGGCTACTGACGATGAAGCTGATACAGCGGAAGATACTGCTGATACCGACACAGAAGAGCCTGAAATGACTGAGGACACTGACGATACGGCTGATGATGATGAAGTTGATACAGCGGAAGATACTGCCGATACCGATACAGAAGAACCTGAAATGACAGAGGACACCGATGATACGGTTGCTGCCAATGAAGCCGACACTGCGGAAGATAACACCGATACCGATGCAGAAGAGCCTGAAATGACTGAGGACACTGACGATACGGCTGCTGATGATGAAGTTGATACAGCGGAAGATACTGCCGATACTGATACGGAAGAGCCTGAAATGACAGAGGAAACCGATGATACGGCTGCTGCCAATGAAGCCGACACTGCGGAAGATAACACCGATACCGATGCAGAAGAGTCTGAAATGACAGAGGACACCGATGATACGGCTACTGACGATGAAGCTGATACAGCGGAAGATACTGCTGACACCGATACGGAAGAACCTGAAATGACAGAGGATTCCGATGATACGGCTACTGATGATGAAGCTGATACAGCGGAAGATACTGCTGACACCGATACGGAAGAGCCTGAAATGACAGAGGACACCGATGATACAGCTACTGACGATGAAGCTGATACAGCGGAGGGTACTGCTGATACCGATGCGGAAGAACCTGAAATGACAGAGGACACCGGCGAAATATCTGATGAGGAGAATGACTCAACTGAAACACAGCCAAAACACAGTTTCAAAGATTGGGTAAATCCGCAAAATTACGATGAAGATGGACGTTATATCGGTGAAAAACAAGATTTTGGGTATAAACCGCATATAGACGGTCAAGAGGTTGATACAAGTACATATAAAGATTATGTTGAACAGCAGGCAGCATCGAGTGTAACAGAGTATATGAGTAAACATGGTTACGGCAGAGATGACTTTGCTACATACTCTCAAGATCCAGAATGGCGTAATCTCATGCGAAAAGAGTACCCTGATTATGAACTGCCTGAGTTGACACAAGAAAGTGCTAAATCTCAGTTGTCCGATTACATGAATTCTCATAATTATGGACAAGACGATTTTGATACATACTCACAAGATCCTGTTTGGAGAGAACTTCAAAGTGCAGCTTATCCAGATTATGAGTTGCCTCCAGAAAAGCAAGAATTGTTTGGTTTGAGTAAAGCAGAAAGACAAGAAATTAAAGATAAAAGATATATCAACGATGTTATTTTGCCAAATGCTGACACACAAATGAGAGAGCATATTCATAATAATGGTCTTGATAAATATATTAGTGATGATAAACTAAAAATTAAATGCACTGATAATACTGAAGCTCTAACCCCAAAGGAGATGCACGCTAAATATGGCAAAGGCTGGGATAAAAGCATCATGGGATTTAATGATGGAAATCGTTCCTTTGTTGATTCGTCATATGGATATGACCAAGCTAAGGAAACTGCTATACATGAAAATTTTCATCAATTATCTGCCAATGACACAAATAATGGTTGGTATACTACATATAAAAGAGGGTTAAGTATTGATGGCGCAGATAGAGGTCTTAATGAGGCTATGACACAAAAATATACGTTAGATACAATGCGCGATACTGATCCTTCATACGAAAACCCTAATTGTGCATATGATGATGCAACCAAGCTGGTACAAGACATATACTCGTTTGGTGATAACAAAGATATGTTTGATCAAGCGTACTTTGGAAATAAGCCAGAGTTATTAAAACAGCATTTTGATAAGTATGGTGGGGAAGGTTTTTATGATAGACTGTCTAAAAACTTTGATACTGCAACAGATAATAGGTATTCATTTGCAGAAAGGAACTCTTCGCTTGATTCAATTAGAGATATGATAAACGATTATAAATTCAACAGACTTATGGAAAAGAAGTAATAGGAGGAATTATAGTTGAATGATTTAAATGAGTTAGTCAGAAGACTAAAAAGTGAAAAAATCATACCTATATCTGAGAGCAAAAATGATCCCCATCTTTGCATCAGATTTGAAGAAAAAATGATGCAACAATATGGCAAATATGTTGAACGTTTAAAAGCCAATCCGGAAGTTGCATCTTCGATGATTGAAGAATGGTATCGTTCTGAAATTAATTCTTGGGGCTTTTTATCTGATGATGAAATATATTCTCGTTTCACTCCTGACAAAACACTTTTGGAAATTGATAATCTTTCAAGTATGATTTTCTCAGCAGCTATTAGTAAAAAAGAAACAGGATTGACTAATCAAACTGAAGAATCATTAGAAAACTTAAAGTCAATGAAAAGGCTTTCCGTTAATGTCATGAAAGAGAATTCAAAACTTGTGGCGAAGCTTATTTCTGAAAGCACTGTAGAAGTTGATTACATATGCGGTAACACACAAAGTATTAGCCTAAGAATGGCAAATTATTTAAGAAATAAGGTTTAATAGGAGGAAATCTAATGGCACTTTTCAGAAAGAATCCTAATGAGGTGGAATATACAGAGGGCAAAAAGCATTGGGCTGATGTGATAAAGAACTCAGGTCCAGGCGAACTGCTAATATGGAGACAGCCGGAAGAGGATTTCAATACCAATTCCACGCTTATTGTAATGCCCGGTGAAGAAGCTATTTTTATCAAAGGTGGAACCGTTGAGCAGACTTTTGATAACGGTACATATAAGCTTTCAACAGAAAATTATCCGTTTATCAGTCGCCTTCGTAATGCTTTTACTGGCGGAATAAGCACGTTCAACTGTGTTGTTTACTTTGTAAGAAAAGCACATAGTGTTGAGATCAGATGGGGTACTGATTCCCCTATACAGGTCAGAGATAAAATGCTTGGCATTGCTACAAAGCTTAGAGCAAGAGGAGCATATAAGGTTCAGATTGGTGACCCTGTGAAATTTTTAGAAAAACTTATAGGCAATAATGTATTCTATCAAACACAGGAGGAGCTTAACAAATATTTTATCAATGAGTTTCAGAGCAAAATCAAGTCGGTTATTGCAAGAGCAATCAATGAATCCAATACCGAAATACTCGGAATCGATTCAAGACTTGATGAACTTTCTGATACAATAGAACCGTTTATGCAGGAAATACTCGATGACTACGGTTTAAAATGTGTCAAGTTTACTGTTGCAGCTGTTGATATTGATGATGATGAACTCAGAAGAAGATATGATGAGATCGGAATTGATGCAATAGCTAAAATGAGAAATGCTCAGGCTGATAAAGCTGTTATGGGCATTCTTGGCGATGACTGGGGAAAACAACAGGCGGCTAACATTCTTGGTAATCTGTCAATGAACCCCGGAGCTGGCGGTGTAGCAGCCACTGGTGCCGGAATGGGAATGGGAATGGCGGCAGGTGGTGTTTTCGGCAATATGGCGCAACAAATGTTTGCACCTATGAGCAACAGTACGCCCGTTCAACAACCACAACCTTTTCAGCAAGCACCTTCTGGAAGATTCGCACAGCCGACACAAGGTAATAATCCTCCAACATCTTCTAATACATCTCAGGAAGATCCTATGGAGGTTTTGGGCAAGCTCAAACGAATGCTTGATGCGGGTTTGATAGAGCAATCGGAGTATGATGCTAAAAAAGCCGAAATATTAAGCAGAATGTGAGGTGTCCAATATTGAAGAAAAATGTTCTGTGGATTCTTTTGGATTTAGTATTCCTCATAGTCTTTAATACGGTATTCTTTGTTGCTGGTGGTACAGACCATAATGCTTCAGTATGGATTTCATACGGCTTTATTCATCTGTCTTATATTTTGTTAATCATAACACCATTTCTGATTAGGAAGTCAAGCAGTGCAGCAGTATTTGGTTTTTCACTATATTCGATTTCTTCAACTTATTTTCTTGTTGAATTTATAGTTGGCGTGATTTTTTGTCTTATAAATATGGAATCATATAAACCAGCGTTAATAGTCCAGGTAATAATTGCCGGTTTTTATGCAATTATGCTTATTTCAAATATGATAGCAAATGAAAGTACAGCTGATAGCATCGAAAGGCATGAGATTGAGTTGAGGTATGTTAAAGATTGTTCAGCTCGTATTCTTCCATTAGTAGATATGGTATCAGACAAAAAGATAAGAAAAAAAGTTGAAGCGGTTTATGATATGATACACGGCAGTCCAGTTAAATCAAGCAATTCTGTTCGTCAAATTGAATTAGATGTGATAGATCAAATTGATTTGCTTGAAGCTGCTGTTAACAGTGAGGATAAAGAAAAAATTGAAACGGTTTGCAAAAAGATCACAAGATTAGCAGATGAAAGAAACAGACAACTGAAATATAATAACTGATTAAGACAGACTCTCTAATGATACACGAATAAGGAGCGTTTCCTTTAACGGCAACGCTCCTTATTGTTTATTCTTCCACATCGGAACACTCCGACAGTCCATGTGTGAGCTGAATGTAAATGCACTCTGCTCGATCGCGTTCCTCGCCCTCGGTTGTCATCATGAGTTCAAGGAAATATGCCTTAGCTTCTTCGTAGTCAGTCCAGACCTCACGCCTGCCGTTGCATACAGTTATGACAGTACGGCTTCGGGGCATTGCCAATTCAGGATAATGTAACATATCGCACCTCCGTGATATTTATTGTAGCTATATTATATATCACAAGACGGCAGGAGTCCAACTCTGCACGAAAACTGTAATAATCTTTGTGCAGGGCGCAGCAACAAATGAATAATCCCCGGTGCATTATGCCGTATGTCGCAAAACGCTCTCTGAACGCTCAGGGAGCGTTTGCGGTTTCAGAGTACAACTTTCCCCATAATCATCACCAACGGCTCTGAGGGGCATCTCCGTTCGTCAGAGAGCCTGTTATCATTCAAGGTAAGAGTTCTTATTCTTAGCCTGCGTCCTCTGTTTGCTTTTCTCCCTCTCACGCTTCATGTGCTGTTCGTTGAGGTACTGGCGCACCTGTCGAGTGTACTTCATTGCGGTGTCATGCTTGATGATATACGCCTTTTGTTTCGGGAGAAGTTCGTCACGCTTGGCTTTCATTCTCTTTAACAGCCTTTGTAAATCTTTCATTGATGGCTGTGAACCATCGGAGGTATACTTTGTGCTATGCTCCTTGATGTAGACTTTTGTCTGCTCAAAGTCCTCAATTTCCTCGGAGTGTTTTTTCTTGTATCGGCTCTGTTTCCAGCCGGATAATCCTGCATACTCGTTATATGTCGGCAGCAGTTCGTTGTAATGCTTCATCTTGGCGATGATCGTTTCAACAGTTTTGATATGTGTTTTCAGCTCTGCAAGCTCGTCTGTGTGGTCATCTTCGTGATGAGTATTGTGCAAAAATCCTGAAAAATCGTAGAATGAGGTAATACCACTGGCTTCAAGCTCTGCAATGATCTTGTCGCTATCACGCATACCCCTGATGCTCTCCCACGCATCTTCTTTCTTTTCAGGTGCTTTGATTTCAGTCGGCTTGGGTGCAGGTGCTTGTGTTGTCGGCTTATCATACAGCGGTGCAAGAAATTCCTCTGCTGTAATAACAACTCTGTCGGTGTCGGGCTTGTGTGCTGTCTGTGTAGCTGTTGGCTGAGGTGTCTGTGATGCTTTTTGTTCACGCACTCTTGCAAGAAATTCTTCGCTGATAAGCCGTTGGTTCTGAACAGGCTCGGCAGGTTTTGGCAGTATAGACTTCGGCTCTGTCTTGGGTGCTGTGATCTGCTTGGGCTGTTCAATGAGCATATCGGGAGTGATGTTCGCAGCAGACAGCTTTTCCTGTATCTCCGCTATCTGCTCGGTGATACGTTCGGCAGTATAATCTGCACCCAGCGTGTCGGCTCTTGTAAATCTCTGCTGACCGTCACCTGACAGCCTAAATTTCAGCTTGACTTTGTTGCTCGGCTTGTATACATACTCGATACCGCACTCACCGCACTTTTCAAGAAAGTCCTTAAAGTCACGGCTGTAAAGCATAACCTCTGCAATCTTGGCTTTGAGCTTGTCTTTCCATGACTTGCCCTCTTTCTGCATAGTGCATTCAAAGTGAGATACACCCTTTCCAATCGGGTCGATAAGGGATAAGCTGTGTTCCTTGCATATCTCGTCGGATATTTCACGAAGCTCTGCCCACGCTCTTTCGTTCTTCCTGCCTTGATTATGCTCGGTGGTAAAGCTCAACCCGTTGTAGAGGTTCGTGTTATTGAAAATGATGTGGCAATGCAGGTGGTCTTTATCATTGTGGACAGCGATAACATACTGATAATCGCCTTTAAGATAGCGGTCACACAATTCTTCTCCGATCTGCATAGCCTGTTCGGGCGTGACTTCATCGGGAGCGAAACTTTGTATCATGTGGTATGCAAGGATTTGTGTCCGTCCTGTTCCTGTATCCCTGACTGCTCGGAAGTCCTCGCTTGCTCCTGCGCTGTCGGCTCGGCAAGCATAAGAGCTGACATATACACCGTTGATGGTCTTATCTCCGTTTGTGATGTAAGCAATCGCCGCACTGACTGTTGCCTTGATTGTATGGATAGAAGTGTATGCCAAATCTCGTTTACCCCTTTCTTTATCTCGGTAATATCCTCGGCATAGATGTGACCTGTGCTGTGAAGTCGGATAAGTATCTGATTGATGTTTGCCCCGATACGCTTCATAAGCCTGTTGCTTTCAGCAATCTCGGAATGGTCGGGAGTAATATCAACCCTTGCCCGAACGCAGTCACGGATATACTCGGTTTTGTTCTTGTAACCGTACTGCTCACACTTCGCAATGATGTCCTGCATTTCCGATTCCGTGAAACGAACATTCAGCGTGTAGGACTTCTTTTCTTTCCTACGTTTCAGGTACTTGCGTTCATCATCGGCGAGCTGGCTCTCGTCCTTGTCGGCAAGGGTATCATCAAGCTCGGCTCTGACCTCTTGGTCGAGAACCTTGTTGACAGCTCCCTCGTAGGTCATTCCCTCGAACTCCATAACCTTATGCTTGGGCGGTCTGCCACTCTTGCGTTTTGCATTTTCCATAGTGGTGTCTCCATTCTTTTTATTTCGGCGTAAGCCGATTTTTTTATGACCGCTCTGCGGTCATTTCGGGGCTTGGGGTGTCCCCAACAAGCATTTGGTATTTTCGCTCGCTTTGCGGCGCAAAATACAATGCTTGTTATTTTTGCCGTGCTGTCGCACGGTTTTTTGCCTGCTGTATCTCTGTATCTCGCAGGCTTTCGCTGTACCGTCAGCGAATTTGGAGCGTAAGCGACTGCACCCTCTCCGCCGCACTGTCGGCGGTCATTCTCGCTCACGCTTCAGCGTGATGCTCTCTATATCCTCGGTGTCATTATTCTAAACTGGCACGGCGCAGTTATAGCGCAACTTGGGCGGCAATCTGGTGAAAATCCCTCTCGATAGTTATTACCAAAATTATCACGGCTTCGTTAAGCATAGCCTGCGAAAATATTCACTGAATTTGCAATAGCCTGTTTGTGCATAACGGAGAATATCTCGGTGACACTTAACGATTGGCTGAAAAATTTGGTATTGATATGTAGGAGAGTATAACTCGCCTGCGGTCACTGGCTATAAGAGTGCCGCCATTTTACACTGGGGAATTTTGAATAATTCCTCAAAGTTCATGCGCACTGCGAATAGACAAACGCTTTCGTTGTGCGCTATAATATTATCGTGGGGGTGCGCCAGTTCGGTGCAGATAATACAGTTCGGTGAAATTCCGAATCCGGTAAAGCCCAGCAAGCAGCCGGTACACAGCCTTGAAGCCAGAGCCGTGAGGTGAGGTTTAAGCGTAGGCAGTGGAGTGCGAGAGCCGCAATGCGAAAGCGTGAAGCGATACAGCCCCGTAAGTAATAAAGAGCGGAAGCCGATACTTTCTCTATGGTCGCAGG
>Ga0129310_1002517_pt1 | contig 13490 bp, 10 predicted proteins | sample Go1ome_2_FD_94433 | JGI IMG/M metagenome (GOLD analysis project Ga0129310, IMG submission 94433) | Western lowland gorrila individual fecal microbial communities from Wisconsin, USA - Go1022A metagenome | ecosystem: Host-associated > Mammals > Digestive system > Large intestine > Fecal | place...
CAGGTAGTCCAGCTTCACCAGCATGTCCTTCATCTTGAAGAATCCGTAGCGCGAACGGTCGATATGGTTATCGGAGAGGAGCTTGCTCACCGCCGCCATATGCTGCGGAACATCGAACGGGAAATTCGCGGTAAGCAGTCTGTAGATCTCCGCCCTGTCAGCGGCGCTTATCTCGGAGGTCTCCGGCGCCGGTCGTCGCTGCTCCATAGCCGCGCTGCTGAAAATATTCGTCTTTTCGAACGCGAAGTAAAGGCTCTTCCCCCGGGGGCTGATATTTTTTGTAATAATGCCGTTCACGAGGTATCCGTCGTTGCAGTAGGCTATCGGGAACACGTATCTGTCCGAGAGGAAATCCAGCTTACCGCTGTCGCGTGCGCGGTTGAAGCTGTCGTAGATCTCCTGCTTCATCTCCTGTACTGAAAGTCCGCTGCCGAGCACTTTTGTCAGCGCGTACAGCGACTGCTGGGACATCTCGATTATATCGTCGTTAAGATTTATGTTCTTGTTGCCGAAGAAGCTGTCCGCCGGGTGTCCGACGGTTTCCGCGCCGCGGCAGTGTCTTACTATAACATACGATTCCTGGTTGTAGCGCGGAACGCCGAACAGCTCCGGAGCTGCGGCGATAAGCTCATGGAAATCGCTGAATCCGAGCTTTTCAAGTGTATAGCCATTGGTGCAGAGCCATTCCTCCACGCGCTGGATACGGTAAACTCCCTCGTCCGGGAACTGCTTTGCAATACAGCTTCCGAGTTCCTCTATCATTTCTTTAGTTAACACTGTAATATCCTTTCCAGTAAAAATTCAATAAATCACTCTTCTGTTGACGCTTCACCGGTTTCCTCGGTGAAGTCTGAAAGATCCTGAATATAGTCGTAATCCTCGATCAAAACGTAACGCACAAGCTCCGTGAGCTGTTCGTCTGTAAGCTCCTGCTGATATCTGCCATCGACCTTCATCGCAAAGCTCATCAGCCTGGTTTCAGCGGTGAACTGAAAATCGTCCACTGGTATCCCAAGGTAGCTGAAAACCCTGATAACGCTGCCGCACTCCGCCGCGAACTCTGACGGCGACGAATATCCTCCGCCGAGCACAACGTCAATGCTGATATCGTCAGCGGCAGTGAGTTCGCTGTCAGTGCGCTTCACTCCGCCCTCCAGGTTTAAGTCAACGTCCACGGTGAGCGTTGAAATATCCGCCGCGTGCTTCAGACTGGAATAACTCGCGTCATATATGTACGCCTCTGCACTCCGGTTGCTGAACTGCTGCTCCGTTTCAGTAATGCGGTTACTGAGCGCCGCCGCCAGTATACAGCAGCCGACTACAACAACTACATCGGCGCATACGCACGGAATATTGACGCGTACTTTCCTGCCGGAAGCTAGCCAGCTGAGAATGATCTCCACGCCGAGTATCACCGCCGCGATAGGCGAAAGCTTTATCAGCAGCGTAAGGTCCGGCGTTCCCGAAAACAGCAGGCACATCAGCGTGACGCCCATAAGAATAAGGGTAAGCGCCAGCGACACAACGCCGGCTCCGTAGCGGATAGTACCTACCACGAACTGCCTGATATCCGGCTTCTTTTTCTTCGGCAGAACCTGTCGCAATGGAACGCTGTTCTTTTGCAGCACCTCGTCGAGCGCCGCAAGTATCTCACGGTCGCGGCGGGTCATTTCTTCCTGCTCGCGCTCTGCCTGCTCCATTATATCGGCGGGCGTGCTGTCAGGCTCGTCTGCCGGGTTATTTTCCGTGAATTCAGCGGTCATATGCGCTGAAAACTGCATTTCAGAATATCCCTCGTCCCGGGGCTCTGTCTGTTCCTTTTCCTTTAACTCCTGATCTGTCGGCATTCTGTCCTCCTTTCTGATAAACTGCGTAATTTCTGACACAATTACGTTCTTTCCATTATATCACCATAAATTTCCGTTACCCGAAGAGTTGGCATTATGAGAACTTCGCGGTGGCATTTCAGATAATAAACGCCACGTACTCATTATAACAAAAATTAATTCCCGTGTCAATGGAGATTATGCCGCATGTTTACGAATAAAAGAGAAAAATATCCCCTGCTCCAAACGAAACAGGGGATAAGATACCGTCGAAAAAGTCACTAAAGTGACTTTTCCGCCGAAACATCCCAGCTGCGCGCACGTCTTGGCGGCTTTGCCGCCAACCCGCACACTTGCTGGGATAGAAGTGTTTTTTACCCCGGGAAACCCGTGGCAAAAAACGGATTCTAAAAGCCCGCTTCGCGGGCAATTTTTTTTTTGCCAAGCTGATATCCCCTGCTCCAAACGAAACAGGGGATAATTTATTACAGGCTCTTGATGATGGTGCCCATCAGACCGGGAACAGCGCTGATAGCGTTGGACTCGTCGGTATCGATGTGCATTGCGTCAGCAAACTTGTCGCTGACTCTGATAACAACATCGCCGAGGATAGCGTTTCTGCCGTTGGTGTTGGTCTTTACCCATACGATATCCTTGTTCTTTACGCCGAGCTTTTCAGCAGTCTCGGGAGTGAGGTGGATATGGCGCTTTGCTACGATAACGCCCTCCTTGATGGTGACTTCGCCGACGGGGCCGCGCAGGGTACATCCGGGAGTGCCTGCGATATCGCCGCTCTCGCGGATATCAATGCCAAGACCGATGGAACGTGCGTCGGTAGCGGAAAGCTCTACCTGGTCAGCGGAACGTACCGGACCTAAAATGCTGACATTTGCAAGCTCCTTCTTGGGGCCTACTACGGTAACGCGCTGCTCGCTCGCGAACTGACCCGGCTGGGACAGATCCTTCTTCTTTGTGAGCTGTGCGCCTGCGCCGAAGAGAGCCTCCAGCGTTTCCTGTGTCACATGAACGTGACGTGCAGATGTTTCGATAAGTACTTCATTCTCTGCCATTTTATTTTCCTCCGAATGATGTTATTGCGGCTTACCGCCGTATCAAGTTCATTATACACCTTTTTGCAGCAAATTGCAAGTGCTTTGTGTTTTATTCCGCCTTATCCATGAACCATATCTTCTCTGGATCCCTTACCGTGAATTCCCGGTGATCCAAGTACTCAAGGCACCCCGCGGGCGTAGTGAATTCAAACCGCAGCTTATAGGAATACAGCGCCTGGCAGTCCATGCCGACGCGCTTGTTATCCTTGTTGCTGCCGTACTTCCCGTCGCCGAGCAGCGGGTGCCCGATGTGCGCGAAATGCGCCCTTATCTGGTGAGTGCGTCCGGTCAGCAGATCGACCTCCACAAGGCTGCGGTCAGCGAACTCCCGGAGCACGCGGTACTTCGTCCTGATGGTGCGATTGGACGGGGTTTTTCTGTCGGATACGATCACGCGGTTTTCGTCCGCAAGCTTCTCAAGGTACGCGGTGAGCGTGGAGGACTTCTGCGGGAGCCTCCCCCACACAAGGCACAGATACAGCTTGACAAGCTCCCTGTCGCGTATCTTCTGGTTGAGCACCCGGAGCGACTCCGCGTTCTTCGCCGCGATGACGATGCCTCCGGTGTTGCGGTCGATCCGGTTGCACAGCGCCGGAGCGAAGCTCCGTTCGTTGTCCGGGTCGTATTCTCCGTTCTTCCAGAGGTAACATTTTATGCGGTTTATAAGCGTGTCGGAGGTGTTGTCGTTATCCTCGTGTACCACCATTCCGACCGGCTTGTCGCACAGCAGTATATTCTCGTCCTCGTAGATCACGTCGATATCCGGCGGTACTTCCCGGAAATCCGCCTGCTTTGCCTTTCCGCCGGTGTCCAGAAGCTCGTCGCTGAGATAAAACCGGAATACGTCGCCCTCGCAGAGCTTGGTATTAGGCTCGGTGCGCGCGCCGTTCAGCTTTATGCGCTTCTTGCGCATGAGCTTGCAGATAAGCGGCAACGTGAGGTTGGGATACGCTTTTGTAAGGAAGCGGTCGGCACGCTGCCCCGCGTCGTTTTTGGTAACGGTGATCTCGGTCATTTTATCTCCAATCAGATTTTTTCCTTTTTAAGCTTTCTGCTCCACATTCCAGTCAGATAGAATACCACGGACATGACGGTGCCTGCAATCCACGCACCCGGCCAGGAGAGCCATATTCCGCGTACTTCGCCCATCGCGTTCGAGAGTATCGCCGCCAGTACGACGCGCAGGATAAGGTCAGTGAATGTAGCCGCCATAAAGCAGCCCATAGACTCGCTTCCGCGGAGAACTCCGTCGCACAGCAGCTTTATGCACACGATAAAGTAGAACGGCGCAACTATGCGCAGGAAGTCCACGCCGGTGTCCATCGCGAGCTGAGAGCTGTCGCCGTTCATGAACAGCGAGAGCAGCGGCTCGCTCAGCAGGAAGAACAGCAGAAAGAACACAGCCGCCGTACCCAGCGAAAAGAACAGCGATGAACGGAATCCCTTTTTGATACGCTCCGGCTTGTCAGCGCCGATATTCTGCGCGGTGAAGCTGGACATACCGTTGCCTATCGTCGTGAAGCATGTTATCGCAAAGGTGTTCAGCTTTATCGCGGCGGAATAGCCCGCAACGATGGAGGACGAACCGAAGCCGTTCACCATGTACTGAATGAACAGATTCCCGACGGATATGAAGCTCTGCTGGAGAACGCTGGGAACGGCTACCTTGCATATCTCGCCGAGCGCTCTGCCGCTGAACAGCTTTCCGCCCCGTATCTTCATTGACTTCACGCGGCGGAACAGCAGGAACAGCGCCAGGATACACGCCGCGCCCTGTGCCGCGAATGTAGCCCATGCCGCGCCCGCGACTCCCATTTTAAGCGGGATAATCAGTACGCAGTCCAGGATAACGTTTCCGACGGAGCTTGCTATGAGCAGGTACAGCGGTGTCTTGCTGTCGCCCAGGCTGTTGAACACGCCGGTCACGATGTTGTAGAGGAACAGGAACATGAAGCCGCCGGTGTATATCATCAGATAAAGGCAGCCGTCGCCGAATATATTATCCGGGGTCTGCACCCACTGCATGAAAACTACGCTGAACAGCACCCCGACGAGCGTAAGCACCGCCGAAAGCGCAGCGCCTGCGATGAGCGAGGTGGATATGCAGGTCTTGGTCATCTGCATGTTGCCCGAGCCGAAGTGCTTGCTTATAACTACCGAGCAGCCTATCTGACAGCCCACCGCCACCGCCATGAATATCATGGTTATTGGATAGCTTGCGCCGATCGCCGCAAGCGCGTCCTCGCCGGCGAATTTTCCCGCAATAACGCTGTCGGCGATGTTGTACATCTGCTGGAACATAACGCTGATGAACAGCGGTATAGTGAACATTATGAGTGATTTTCCGGGGCTGCCTACCGTCAGATCCTTGTTCATTGTGGTTTGTCGCTTCTTTCTTTGTCTGTATTTCTAAATAGGTACGGCATGCGCCGCCTGCTATCCATTCTATCACAAAATTCCCGGAATGACAACTTTATAAAATGCTTTTCTTCGTTTTTTGGGTAGATTTTGCATGATTACGACAAAAAAACACTAGACAAGCAAAAGTTTTTGTGATATCCTATAAACGTAAACTGTCGGGAATGTACAAAATTCCCGGAACTATATATTTTGAGAGGGTAAAACTAATGACCAATATTCCTGAAATCAAGCTCGGCATCGTTGCCGTATCCCGCGACTGTTTCCCTATCGCTTTATCCGAAAGACGCCGCCAGGCTATCGTTTCCGCTTACGGAGAGGGTATCTACGAATGTCCCGTTACCGTTGAGAACGAGCTTGACATGCTCAAGGCTGTCGAGGACGTAAAGAAGGCTGAGTGCAACGCTTTAGTCGTATTCCTCGGCAACTTCGGTCCTGAAACTCCCGAGACCCTTATCGCAAAGAACTTCGATGGTCCCGTTATGTTCGTTGCAGCAGCAGAGGGCGACGGCGACATGATCAACGGCAGAGGCGACGCTTACTGCGGTATGCTCAACTGCTCCTACAACCTCGGAATGCGTCATCTCAAGGGCTTTATCCCCGAGTATCCTGTTGGCACTGCTGACGATATCGTAAAGATGATCAAGGACTTCGTTCCTGTAGCAAGAGCTGTCATCGGCGTAAAGAACTTAAAGATCATCACATTTGGTCCGCGTCCGCAGGACTTCTTCGCATGCAACGCGCCTATCAAGGGCTTATACGAGCTGGGCGTTGAGATCGAAGAGAACTCCGAGCTTGACCTCCTCGTTTCCTTCAAGGAGCACGAGAACGACCCCAGAATCGACGCTGTATGCGCTGATATGGCTAAGGAGATGGGCGAGGGTCACTATTACTCCGACCTCAACAAGCGCATGGCACAGTTCGAGCTTACCCTTTTAGACTGGGCAGAGAACCACAAGGGCTCCAGAAAGTACGTTGCATTCGCTGACAAGTGCTGGCCTGCATTCCCTTCTCAGTTCGGCTTTGAGCCCTGCTATGTAAACAGCCGTCTTGTAAGCCGCGGTATCCCGGTATCCTGCGAGGTCGATATCTACGGCGCGCTGAGCGAATACATCGGTCTGTGCATCTCCGCTGACGCAGTTACACTGCTCGACATCAACAACTCCGTTCCCAAGTACATATACGACGAGGACATCAAGGGCAAGTACGACTACAAGCTCACCGATACATTCATGGGCTTCCACTGCGGTAACACTCCTGAGTGCAAGATGTGCTCCGACCGTGCCGTCAAGTACCAGCTTATCCAGCACCGTCTGCTCGAACCCGCTGGCAGCGAGCCTGACTTCACAAGAGGTACTCTCGAGGGCGATATCGCAGCAAGCGACATCACATTCTACCGCTTACAGTGCGACAGCGAGGGACAGCTCCGCGCATACATCGCAGAGGGCGAGATCCTCGACGTTCATACACGTTCTTTCGGTGGTATCGGTATCTTCGCTATTCCGGAGATGGGACGCTTCTACCGTCACGTTCTGGTTGAAAAGCGTTATCCGCACCACGGCGCAGTAGCATTCGGTCACTACGGAAAGCTCCTGTTCGACCTCTTCCGTTACCTCGGAATCAAGGATATCGGCTTCAATCAGCCTGCTGGCATGCTGTATCCCACTGAAAATCCTTTCGTAAAGTAATTTATCCAGGATAATATTCAGCCCCCTGCCTTAGCAGGGGGCTTTGTTATGTAATTCACAAACATTACTGTGACCGTGGCATAATCACCGTCTGGCGTTGACTTTGACGTAATTTTGTGCTAAAATAATAATATTGGCTCAAAAATTGCCGGAAGGAGGGGTAAAATGTCGTCCGGAAAAGTCAAGGGCAAAACGCTCCGGCTGCTGAAAAAAGGTCACAAGGGACTTGTATACGCGCTGTTCAGCCGATTCGGACTTGTTGTCCTCATGCTGCTGGTGCAGGTGGCGCTGATAGTTGTATTCTATAATATATTCAAGGAGTTTGTGCCGCATTACTACGGATTTTCAATGGTGTTCACTGCGGTCATGGTGCTGGTACTCATAAACAGCCGAATGGATCCCTCGTCCAAAGTCACCTGGCTCATTATAATAATGATAATGCCGGTTTTCGGTTGCCTTTTGTACATCTACACGCAAAGCGACATCGGGCACCGCGCTCTGAAAAAACGCACTGACGACCTCATAAACGACGTCCGCGACACGATACCGCAGGATAAGCAGGTCATGGAATCGCTTTCCGCAGAATGCCCGGGCGCCGCGGAGCTATCGCAGTATCTTCAGCGGAGCGGCTGCCGTCCGATATACGCGAACAGCGATGTGAAGTACTTTCCCTCCGGCGAGGACAAATTCGCGGAGCTTCTGAAACAGCTCCGGAAAGCTGAACAGTTCATCTTCCTGGAGTACTTCATAATCAACGAGGGAATCATGTGGGGAGAAGTTCTTGAAATACTCGCCGAAAAGGCAAAAAAGGGCGTGGAAGTCCGGGTGATGTACGACGGCACCTGTGAATTCTCGCTCCTCCCGCGGAACTACCCCGAAAAACTGCGCGAACTCGGGATAAGCTGCAAGGTATTCGCGCCGCTGACGCCGTTCCTTTCAACGCACTACAACTACCGCGACCACCGCAAGATACTTGTGATAGACGGACGCGTGGCATTTACCGGCGGAGTAAATCTCGCAGACGAATACATAAACGAGCGCGAACGCTTCGGGCACTGGAAGGACACCGCGATAATGGTTCGCGGAGAGGCTGTCCGCAGCTTCACGATGCTTTTCTTACAGATGTGGAACATCTCAGAACCGAAGCCGGATTTCGGCGTATACATAGAACAGCCCTCCGGGGAAATTCCGGAAGCAAAGGGCTATGTTCTCCCCTACGGCGACTGCCCGCTCAGAAGCGAGAAGCTCGGCGAACGCGTTTACATGGATATACTGAACCGCGCGACAAAATACGTCCACATCATGACGCCCTACCTCGTGCTTGACGGAGTGATGGAGACCGCCCTTGAATTTGCGGCGGAACGCGGCGTGGACGTCCGGATAATCCTGCCGGGTATCCCGGACAAGAAAGCGGCGTACGCCCTGGCAAAGACGCACTACCGCCGGCTTCTGGACTCGGGCGTGAAAATATACGAATACACTCCGGGATTTGTCCACGCAAAGGTATTCGTCAGCGACGCGCGCGAAGCCGTCGTCGGTACGATAAACCTGGACTACCGCAGTCTGTACCATCACTTCGAGTGCGCCGCGTACATGTACGACACCGGGTGTATCCCGCATATTGAAGAGGATTTTCAGCAAACGCTCGAAAAATGCCGCCGCGTGACCTACGAAACTATAAAGCAAGAAAAGCTCATAACCAAGCTCACCGGCTTTGTTATGAAAGCGATAGCGCCGCTGATATAAACCGATGGGCTGTGATTTTATCACAGCCCATTCTTATTTCAGCAAAGCTCAAAGTCAATAAATCCGCCATTTACGTTCACGCTGACGCACTTTACATGCACCTTGTCGCCGACTGTAAAGACCGTACCGTCAGCCGCTCCGGTCAGGATCACGCCGTGCTGCACCTCATAATCACCCAGCGGGAGCGCCGCAACTGACACCATTCCCTCGATGGTGTTCGGCAGAAGCACGTAAATTCCTCCTGCGCTCACGCCGGATATCATGCCGTCGAACTCCTCGCCGATGTGGTTCTTCATATACTCGGCCATGTAGAAGTTTTCGCAGTCGCGTTCGCAGCGTACCGCCGAAAGCTCCGTGTTGCTCGCCTGGAGCGCCGCAGACTGCGCAAACGCCGCGTACTTGCGGCAGAGTTTTTCGTGGCTCAGCGCGTACACATAATCCGTCAGAATGCGGTGTATCGAAAGATCCGCGTAACGGCGTATCGGCGACGTGAAATGCGCGTACTCCGGCATCACAAGTCCGTAGTGTCCCAGCGGCTCCTCGCTGTAGCGCGCTTTCATCATCGTGCGCAGGACAATTCGGTTTATAACCATCGCGCGGTCGCTGTCCCTGTTCTCCCGGAGGATCCTCGCAAGTTCGCTTGCCGGGGCGTTCATTCCGAGCGCGCCGGGGTTTATCCCGAGTGCCGTAAGCGTTTCGCGCAGGGCGTCCAGCTTCTCGGAGGTCGGAGCTTCGTGAACGCGGTATACGAACGGTATCTTCTCTTTCATCGCCAGAGCCGCCGCAGAGTTGTTCGCCATCAGCATGAACTCCTCGATTATGCCCTCCGCGATTCCGGTGGTACGCGGCTTTACGTCGATGCACACGCCGTTTTCGTCGGTGATTATCTTGGTTTCGGAGGTGTCTATCTCCGGCGCGCCGCGCTCGATACGGTTCTTCTGGAGGATATCCGCAAGCTCCTTCATTATCGGAATGCGGTCGATGACCCGGGCGTATTTCGTCTTTATCTCATCGTCGGCAGTCCCGTCGATTATCTTGTTGACCTCGCTGTAGACGCCCTTTACACGGCTGCGTATCACTGATTTCTCGAACCGGTAATTAAGCAGCTTGCCCTGGAAGCTGACTTCCATCAGGCAGGAAAACGCCAGTCTGTCCACCTGCGGATTGAGGGAGCATATCCCGTTTGAAAGCTGCTTCGGCAGCATGGGGACTACCTGGTCCGCGTAGTAAATCGAGGTGCCGCGGTAGAACGCTTCCTCGTCCAGCTTGCTCCCCTTTGTGACGTAATGCGAAACGTCCGCGATATGCACGCCCAGCTTGTAGCAGCGGTCGGTCTTGGAAATGCTCACTGCGTCGTCGATGTCCTTTGTATCCGCGCCGTCTATCGTGAAGATAGGCTCTGCGCGCAGGTCGAGTCTGCGCAGCACCTCGTCGCCGTCCGGCTCGTCCAGGTCAAGCTTTGAAGCCTCGTAGAGCACATCATCCGGGAACGCCACGTGCAGCCGGTTGGAGAGCATATACGCCTCCGCGCCCGCCTTGGCGGTATCGCTGGAGCCGAACATATCAACGATGTTCACTGTATGGTCCATATGGCGTTCGCCGCGCTTCTTAATCGAGAAAACGACCTTGTCGCCGACGTGCATCGCCACCGGCTTGGATACCTTGGCGATCACCAGCGGATCGCTGCAAAGCCTGTCCGGGAGCACCATCAGCTTGTTTCCCTCCGCGACGATAACGCCGGTAAGGAGCGCGTCAGTTTCCTCCAGTACGGCAAGCACGACAGCCTCGGGCGAGTGGTTTATATCGTCAGCCGGTGCGGTCATTTTTGCCAGGACAATATCCCCCGGGATAGCTCCGCACAGGTCGCGCCCGCGCACGAAGTACTCCACGGGAAGATCTCCCAGGCTCTTCACAAAACCGGAGCGCTGTGAAACGCGGCTGACCTCCGCCTTGAAGTAGCATTCCGGGTGCTTGACCCAGCAGCTGCCCTTTTTGTAGGCGATGTCGTTGTGCTGCTTCATCTCAGCCAGGGATTCCTCCAGCTTTTTCATGCCCTTTTTATTCACGTCAAGACGGTCGGCGAGCTGCTTCACGGACAGACCCTTTTCCCCCGCCATGTATAATTCCATCAGTATAGACAGCTTGAATTTATTCATACCATGTCCTTTCCATCTGAGGCAATACCGCGCAAAATATAACAAAATGGTATTTGTACGGCATTCCCTCAGATTCGAAATGGCGGAAGCTGCGCTTCAGCGCCGTTTCATTTTATTATTTCCGTTTTACCCGATATTAACAAAAAGGACAGGCCGTTCAGCCTGTCCTGTGTTTTTACTGTTCAGCTGTGGAAGCTGTGCTGTCCGCCTGAGAAGCGTCAGCAGTTGTCGTGCTGTCTGAAGCGCTCTCGTCGGGCTGTGAGCTTTCCGCAGTGCCCGCGTCTGCTGTGCCGGCTGTGGAAGCCTCAGCAGTGCCGGTGCTCACATCAGATGAAACACTCGTTGTGCTCGATGTGCCGGAGCTTGTGGAGCTGTCATTGTTGGAGCCGCCGAAGTAGATATTCACAACGTTTACGAGTATCGCGAGAATGAAGAACACGATAGCCGCAGTGGTCATTGCCTTGTTGAGCATAGCCTCCTTGGTTCTGCCGGAGTTCTTGCCGAAGTAGTTGTCGCTGGAGCTGCCGGAGATCGTCTTGGACATCTGCGTCTTTGTATCCTGCATGAGCACCACGATAACTATAAATACGCATGCTATGATAAGCACGATCGCGCTGATTATTTCAAAAATACCCATTTGCTGAAAATCCTCCATATTTTAAATATGTGCTAAATTGTACTAAAATGTACAAGTGATATCATACTAATCAAGTATACCACATAATAAAATAAATTGCAAGTAGTTTTTGAATATTTTCGGAATTTTTTTCATTTACGCCCGTACGCGGCGCGATTTGATGAACTTACAGTCATACAAGCAACGGCTTATACTAATAGTATTTAACGAAAGGAGCACATATGGGCTGGATAACCACGATACTCAGCGGACTTGCAGTCGGCGCAGCCATGACGATACCCGGAGTCAGCGGCGGCTCCGCGGCTATGATACTGGGGATATACGACAGGCTCGTCAGCGCCGTCAGCAATATTTTCACCGAGCCGAAGCGCAGCATTCCGCTGCTGCTGAAATTCACCGCCGGAGCCGCTGCGGGAATGCTTCTGATAGCGCGGCTGATATCGTTCCTGCTGACTACTCCCGCAGAAGTTCCGCTGAGATTCGTGTTTCTCGGCGCGGTCGCCGGGGGCATTCCAATGATATTCCGTAAAGCCGGAGTTCGCCGGATAACCGCCGGGACGCTCACCCTTGTTCTGGTCGGAATGTGCTGCGTGCTGCTGCTTTCCGCGCTTCCGGAGGGTATTTTCGCGCCGGGGGCGGGCGGATTTATGAGCATGGTAGTGCAGTTCCTTGGCGGGATCCTGCTGGCGGCGGCGCTTGTGCTCCCCGGGATAAGCGCGTCGCATTTTCTCTACATGCTCGGAATTTACGACTCGGTGATGGAGCACGTCAGCAATTTCGAGCTGCTACCGCTGCTTCCGATGGCGCTTGGCGCCGTCATCGGAGCCTTTCTGACCGCAAGGGCGCTTGAATCCCTCATCGAACGGCACCCCGCCGGGACGTTCCTTGTGATACTCGGGTTTATGCTGGCGTCGCTCCGGGAGCTTCTGCCGCAGGACGCAGGAGCCGTTCAGATAATCTTCGGCGCTCCCTGTGTTCTGGTAGGATTCATTTCGGTGTACTGCCTGCAGTCCGACCGCAGGAGAAATAACCGCAAGTCGGAAAAAATCAGAGATATTGTATAAATCCGCTTGACAAAATCAATATGTAGTGATATACTGATATCAAGGCTACAAAACCTGCTGTCATGAAAAGAGGTAAAATATTATGAAAATCAATGTGACCGGGGGCACTCTCCCGCAGGAAGAGATCGACTATTACACCGAAGCCGCGCTCAAGAAGTATCCCGAGCGCAACATCACCGCCATAGACATGGACATCGACGGGGATTACGTCAACTGCACGTATCATTTCTGCGACCAGCCGTTTGAGCGCATACGCCGCATAACCGGCTACCTGGTGGGAACCCTCGACAGATTCAACAACGCAAAGCGCGCCGAGGAAGCCGACCGCGTAAAGCACGGGCTTTCCGAGCAGTAAAATCGCGACTGCGAATTACTGAGCGTATTTTTTCGACGACATATCACATAGAATAAGACCTCCGAAAAAATCACAACGACAATAAATTTTAAAGGAACTGTGGGGGAAAACTCTTGTTTTCCCCCACAGTCCTTTAGTGCTTTTTTATCGTTAAGTATTTCGCCGTCTGCGCAGACTAAGCGCAAAGCGCGTGTCTGAGCGACAAGAGGGCACTGCCCTCGACTCGCCAGCCTTTTGAAGCGTTCACGCCGTGAGCGAAGCGATTAAAGGCGTGAATGAGAGGCTGGACCGAAAACTTTAATTGCTAACGCGCAAATAAAACAGTTTTTGACAGCCTAAGACCTCCCGCGTTTTACGGGAGGTCTTAGGCAACACCGCACAAAGACCATTTATTGGATTTTGTACGTGTCTTGCTTGCATCTTTTCCGTCATCTTGCACAATTCGTCCTAGCAAGGCGTCAGCCTTGCGTCGTCCTCATTGTACAATC
>Ga0129310_1002520_pt1 | contig 13482 bp, 10 predicted proteins | sample Go1ome_2_FD_94433 | JGI IMG/M metagenome (GOLD analysis project Ga0129310, IMG submission 94433) | Western lowland gorrila individual fecal microbial communities from Wisconsin, USA - Go1022A metagenome | ecosystem: Host-associated > Mammals > Digestive system > Large intestine > Fecal | place...
AGCGGACATTCGCAATCCGCTTCGCTACTTGCTCATGAACGCAGTCGCTTCGCGATCTGTCAGTGGGAGCTTTCAACTCCCACTGACATAAGCATCCCCCTCACCCGCCGCTTAGTGCTCCGCTCACTTGAAGCAGGGGAATGCTTATCTGCGTTCAACCTCTGCGCTGGCCGGTTCCTCTGTGACAGATTCCTCTATGACACCTTCCTCTGTTACAGAATCCTGTGGTTCTGCTTGCTGTGTCTTTTCCTCCTCATGCTCCGGCGCTTTTGTGACAGCTTCCTCGGCTGCAGAATCCTGTGATTTTACCGGCTCCTCTGCCTTTGATTCCTCTGCCTTTGTTTCCGTTTCCTCCGAAACTCTGGCACCGCAGCGGCAGCAGAACAGATCGTCTATTTTAAGCCTTGCACCGCAGACCGGGCAGGTACGGCTTTTTTCGAGGCGCCAGAGTTCCTCCTCGAAAGCCTGCCGTTTTTTGATATTGTCTTTTAATGCGGCAAATTCCTCTGCAAAGGCTTCTTTCTCACAGCCGGACTCATATACCTTCTTTCCGATCTCCGTATAGATCCTGTTTTCCGCTTCCTTTGCAGCAGCTATCTTAGCCTTCAGCTGAACGGTATCGGTAAGCTCCTTTGTCTTCTTTGCCACCTGAACCCCGGTGGTGGCAAGGCCTCGTTTCAGTTCATTAAGAAATGTCATGATCCAAACGCTCCTTTCCTATATTTGATGAATTTCCTTTATATGACAATATTTTTATTCCTATATTAGCGAATCATCGAGATAAAGTCAATCATCACTTTCACCATAGGCATTTTATCCGGCAATGTCCGGGAGTGCAGCTTTGACAAAGGACGGGGTTTTATTAATATCAAGCAGCTTTACGATGAATGCATTTTCATCATTACGGATCTCATCACCTTCTGATTTTTCATAAATGTAGACCAGCAGACCATATTCCTCATCGTAGAGACCATTCAGTCTGGCCATATCCTGATAATAGCTGGAATTTAAAACTTCCGTGATTTTTTCAAAAGCTTCAACAGAACCGTCGTTCTCGATCACCATCCGCTGAATATCCATTTTCTGAGCGGTAGCCGGATAATCCCATCCGATTTCCTTATCGTCAAAGGGCTCATCTTCATTTGTACTGCGTAATTCTATTCTGGCTATATTCGCAACATCAAGATCCTGCTCTGCCCACTCTCCGCAGGCTTTGAGCAGCTCGATCGTTTTCGTAAAGGACGGATATACCGGGAAGAAATTAACCTGACCCATATCTTCTATCCGGAATGATTTGATCCTGTTTTCCGTTCTGGAGGCCGTGATCCTGTCGATATACTCCGTCTCCGCGATGGTGAGAAATCTTAAGGAGGTAACAGGGATCGTACTCTTTCGTTCTTCAATGGAAAGTGCGGTCAGCTCCTTTTGATACGCGGTAAGAAGCTCCTCAATTGTGACTGCCTCTGTATTTACCTTGCGTATCTTCTCTCCCCGAGATTCATAGATGCCTGTCAGGTTGTCCGCTGTATAGGAAAGAACAGGATATGTTCCCTTTTTATACTCCTCTCCCCGATAAAGCTTATCCATTGTCTCCTCAAGCCAGGGCAGGCTCACATTATATCTCCGGTAAACTGATTTTCCGTTATTCAGATTATATTTCAGATCAAGCGTTGTTTCCGGCTCCTGATAATCTATCTCCTCCGCATCCCATGCATGGTAAAGTCTCTTTTCCTTTCGTGTTTTTGCATTCTCAATGCCGGTTTCTGCAATCCTTTTCATCACATCGTAATCGCTGATCTTCATATTTTCAAAAACATAATTATAGCGGTTCATGTATTGCCAACCATAGTCCACATATTCCGCATCGGAGAGGTAGGGGAGGCCATAATCGGTCCAGTCGTCCAGCTCATAGGCACATATCGCCGCACTCTTGTATTCCTCCTCCTTCGGGAGATAAGAGTCATAGCCAAAGAGATCATATCGGAAGATACCGATGATCGCCAGAGCGATCACGCCGCAGATCACAATATGAAGCGGATCCTCCCTAAGCTTTCCAAATTCAAAATGATAGATGATCTCGATCAGCCCATGGCTTAAAAGGAGGGCGAACAGGAATCCGAATACAGCCCATGAAAAGCTATAATACATACTCCAGAAAAAGAGTCCGCCAAGAATGCTGGCCGGTATAACGATAAGCATTTTGATCGGTGTTTTCGTGATGGGAAATGCCATTGCCTTTCCCGCTGCCTCCGATGGACGGAGGCGATATAAAAGCAGATTGATACCGGCGATCACCATTGCAATTAAGATAGCATACAGCACACTTGGCATCATGGTGCTGTACTGCTGCATTTCCAATGCACTTCCATTTCCGATCAGTCTTCCAAAATAGTAGATACAGGGAGAGCCGTGTTCCATAAAGGTATAGAAATTCGTCATATTCCCGTTCTGAGTGATAAAAAACTGATCACAAAGAAATTGTACCAGCAGCGTTATTGCCGGGATGTAAAAGAACAGGACAATACCACCAAGGATCGAGATGAAAAAATTGCCGGTGAGAAGAACAGCCGCTGCCATCACCCCATACATTAAGAGAAAACCGGCAAGATGAACCGCCAGAGTTTCCATTCCTGCTGTCAAAGCCAGTGAAAAGCTGAAGCCATTCGCCGCAAATATCATCACCGTAAAGAGCATGTTTATTAAATACGGCACAGTAAAAATAATGATATCGTCCAGATATCTTACAGCAAACAGGAGCTCTCTCTTTACCGGGATCGAATTATAAAAATCGATCTGCTTTTTTGAATGGAGGAAAAGAAATCCTGTGACAGCAAAAACGACGGCCAATATCATGGTAAATGCCGCAGCAACGAAATTCTGCATTCCCAGAGTGTCTGTGGCAAGAGCCTGAGTGCGTCTTAAAAGCTCGATCTCAGGCACGATCCCCGGATCCAGATATTGCGTACCATTCAGCCAGCCTGCATACAGTCTTGAAAGTCTGGTGAACTCCATGGATGCGCTGACCGGCAGCGCCATAAAAAATATAAGAAAGCAAAGCCCTATGGCCCAGAGCTTTCTGCGGATATCCTGACGCATCATTTTAAAGAATAAGCTTTTTGATGTCATAACCTGCAACCTCCGTTTCACTTATAAATATTTCTTCCAGAGATAATGGGATCAACTCAAAAAACACCGGCTCTAAGGAGCGCATGACTTCCATTATTGTTTCCCGGGTACCTCTCACCGTGATCGTTGCGAGGCTCCCTCTGTATTCCGTCTTTAAGATAGTTAGGCCCTCAATGTCTTCTGCCTTCATTCCCGGCTTCAATACGCATTGTATCTTGTGAATGTTAAGCTTCATATCGTCAAGATCCTTTGACAGGAGGATCCCTCCTTTGTGCAGAAGCCCGACATGATCACAGATATCTTCCAGCTCACGAAGATTGTGGGAGGCAATGATCGGGGTCAGGTTCCGCTCCTCCATATCATTGGCAAACAGGCTTTTTACTGCCTGACGCATAACCGGATCCAGTCCATCGAAGGTCTCATCACAGAATATATATTCCGTATTTGCACAGATTGCAAGGAGAACAGATAACTGCTTTTTCATTCCCTTTGAAAACGTAGAGATCTTTCTTTTTTTATTCAGGCCGAAGGTTTCTAATAAATGGTTGAACCGTCCGATATCAAATCGCGTGTATACACTTTTATAAAAATCCGCCATATCCACCGGAGTGCCATTGGTAAAGAAATACGGATCATCAGAAATATAGAAAAATTTTGTCTTCACCTTTCGGTTTTCATATACACTCTCTCCATCAATCTCGACCGTTCCTTCATCGGGCTTAAGAATGCCGCTGGCCATCCGCAGGAATGTACTTTTTCCGGCTCCGTTGGTTCCGATGAGGCCAAACACGCTTCCCTCGCGGATCTTCGCATCGATATGGTCTACTGCTACAATTTCATCAAATTTTTTTGTCAGTCCCTTTGCTTCGATCATACATTTCCTCCTTTCGCTTTTGCTGCATTATACTGGACATCGATCATCGTTTTAATTTCCCGTTCACTGATCCCGAGACGGATCGCATCGTCAATGATCTCACTGAACTGGGCCAGAATATCATTTTTCCTTTTTTCTTTCATTGAACTGTTTTCCCCCACAAAGCTTCCTTTTCCTTTAACTGTATAAATGTATCCCCGCCGCTCCAGCTCAGCATAAGCTCTCTGTATGGTATTGGGATTGATGGACAGATCCATCGCAAGACTTCTTACTGAAGGCAAAGGTTCATTCTCTTTCATCGCACCGAGCAGCATCAGCTCCTCGAGCTTTGAGACCACCTGTTCGTAAATAGGGCGGCGGTCTTTGTAATCTAATATGATCACAGGCATCCTCCTTTCTGTGCATCTTGCCGCTTGACGTGCATCTTGCTGCTTTGACGCACATTTTGCTGCTTTGACGTGCATCTTCTTGTTTTCATTCACATGAAAACAAGAAGCCATGGGCGTTGCCCATATACATCCATGAACGAAAAGGTGCTTGTGCAGGCAAGCCTGCAATACACTTTTTTCGTTCATTTCTGTGCACGTTTCAACTGTTTTACTGTATTAATGTTCTTAATACACTTAGTATAGGGAAAAAGACCGGTAATGTCAATGAACATCACTGGTCTTTTCTCTTACAAAATTCTTACGCTGCCGGTGTGATTGCCGTATACTCTACAGAATCGATCACTCCGTCCGTCACAAGGAACTGGAGCTTAGACTTGTCCTTCGTGTAAGTGTAAGCGCCGAATTCTTCCTCATAATCGGTACCGTAGGCCGCTTCCATCTCCTCTTTTGTGGAGCCGATATGGATCCCTTCCGGTGTGGAGACGGTATCATCGACAAAATAAACCGAATTTACATTGTCCTTACCGTCTAGCGGGTATGTATAGAGATCGAATCCCGGATAAGAATACGTCTTGTCAAGTCCCTTGAAGGCACAGCTCGTTGTCTCCACATAATTTTCCCACTCTCCGAGTTCCTCGAGGATCGGAGCCGCATCCGCATTCATCGCGATCACCGTGTCACCGGTAATAAAGGTGAAGCCGGTAAGCTCTGCCTCCTTGGCGCTCTCGGATGCTTCCGCCGTCGTCTCTGCGGCCTGTCTGCTCTCTGCCGCCGTTGTCTCAACAGCCTCTGTTTTTGCAGCCGTTGTACTACCGGCACCACTGTTGGATCCACAGCCTGCCATGGACAGCGCTGCTATCATAAGAATCATTGTCATCATTGATTTTTTCATTATCTTCTCCTCCTGACGTCCCGGATCCTTCCGGGATCTGCCGTTTTATTCTTTATCACTGTTGAACATCTTCAGATATCCGTAAGTGTCAAGCTCCTCCTGCTGTCTTTTCTGCATATCGTAATAGGCAGCACATTTCTCTGCCCATGCAGAAGCGATCGTTTCATCTGCCCGTCTGTCCGGAATCTGAAATTCATCGCGCAGTATCTTTCCGAAATATGCTCCCATCTTTTCTGCTCCGGAAAGATTTAAATGGAGGCCGCCGTCATACGTATCCTGCGTAAAGTCGATCCCGATCTCATCGGTGAGCTCGAGGAAATTATAATAGGGAAGCTCATACGTCTTCGCATACTCCTTAATCTGCTCCTCCCACTCATCGTACCACGCCGGATATAAGCTCGGCGCCTTCACAAGGATCAGCTGAATACCCTTCTCCTCACAGAGCTCTCGCATCTTCTCCAGATACTTCCATGAATTTTCACCAAATTCATAATTGGCAAGCTTCTTCGGCTTTGGGAACGTCTGCGCCGGCTTCACGTCGATCCGCATATAATATCCGCTCTGGGACACAGGCCGTTTCGTGAACAGATATTTAAAATCGTCCGATGTAAGCTCCTGCCATCTGGAGTGATAACGAAGGATCGGAAATACATAGTCAGCGAATTCCTCGTCCTCCATCATGGAGGCCCTGATGTCATCCACCTTCGACTTTGACCACTTCATCCCGTCTAAGGTCATCCGGTTATATGCCTCCTTCTGGGGCGTATCATACTTCATCGATAACACATTGAATACAACTGCCTCAGGCTTTTCATACTTTAGCGTCTCCTCCAGCAGGTAATAGGACTGCCAGATCAGCTGCTGGGCACTTCCCCTGATGTAGCTTGTGATTCCGTAGTCCTCCCACATGGTGATTGGAGAGAAATTCTCGTAGACTTCGCAGTCCCCGACAAAGATGACGTCATGATCCGTCGTTTCCTTATAATATTCGGAGATCAGCGCGCCTTCCACGATATCTCCCATATATTTCGGCATCAGAAGCCGCTGCAACAACCATAAGCTTCCCAGAACGACCAGTCCGAGTCCCAGGAATACCGATATCGATCTTTTTTTCATATTCCCTTCCCCCTAAAACTGATTGTAGATGAACTGGCTGGAATCAAAGCCAACACCATAGGCGCCGAAAATCAGCACCGCAAGGAACAGGCCGTACCAGCATGCAAAGCGGACGATCAGCGGTTTTGCCGCAAGCTTTTCCCGCACACTTCCGCTCCTCTGGATCAGGCTCGTCACAATAAGGATCAAAAGCCCGATGAACAGAACCAGATAATCCGCTGCCGCAAGCCCCAAGGTCTGAAATCTTCCATCAAAGAGCTGCGGGATCCTCGAATGTACCAGCATGTTTCCAAACATCCGGAAGGTAAGCGAAACATCCCGGTAGCAGTCGAACATCCGGAGCGCACTCATGAGCAAGATCGTCCTTATGATCTGAAATATCTTATACCACAGTGTTCCATTTACGTTGAAATGCTTATGGAACCACTTGTAACACGGCTCCAACTCCTGAGAGACCATGAGGACTACGAAGTTCATCATTCCCCAGACAATAAAGTTCCATGCCGCCCCGTGCCAGATTCCCGTTGCAAACCATACCACGGCGCTGGCGGTGTAGACCGGCATACGTTTTCCTATGTACTCGCCGAAATGCCTTCTCGCAAATTTATTGAACCTTAACATCGGATCCGACACAGAGATCGGATAGAAAATGTAGTCCGTAAACCAGGTTCCCATGGTGATATGCCAGCGCCTCCAGTATTCCGCAATATTTTTCGAGAAATACGGGCGATGGAAATTTTCTTTCAAGTGGATCCCAAACAGCTCCGCCGTGCCGATGGTGATGTCGATTCCGCCGGTGAAATCCGCATAGAGCTCCAGAGCATAGAACATCATTCCCAGAAACACATAGATCCCATCATAAGTCGCCGGATCATGGATGATCGTGTTGACCGCGGTTAGGATCCGGTCGGCGATCACAAGCTTTTTAAAGAATCCCCACAGGATCCGCTGAAGGCCAAAGGAAACTGCCTTCCCATCAAACTTATGATCCGCCCACATATCGCCAGACACATCATCAAAGCGGCTGATGGGGCCCTGAACCACCTGAGGGAAGAAAGAAATAAACAGCGCAAAAGAAAAAAGCCCTCTTTTCGCCGGATATTTTCCCCGGTAAACATCCACGAGATATCCCACAGCCATAAATGTATAGAAGGAGATCCCCATCGGAAGGATCATGTTCTTAAAGCTGATCGGCTCTCCCACATGGAATGCGTCCAGAAAAAAGTTGATGTTTGCGATGGCAAAGTTCGTATACTTTAAAACCGCAAGAATTCCCAGATTTAAGAAAAGACACGCGAGCATCCATTTTCTCTGGAGCTTTTTCATCCCCGCTTTATAGGCCTTTCTTTCTTCCTTTGTGAGTTTCGCTTTATTTTCTTTTATATATGCGGCAGAGATCTCGCCGTAATGACCGATCTTTAAGGCAGCAAAATAAGTGGTCACGGTCGTCACCATGATAAAGATCAGGTTTTTCGGACCGGACCAGTAGTAGAACAAATAGCTGGCCGCCAAAAGCAGCTGCCACTGGAACCTTCTGCACAATGTGTAGTAAAGGATCAGAACAGCCGCTAAAAACGCCAGAAATCCATAGGATGTAAATAACATGCCTTACTCCTCGTCAAGACGGTGGATCAGGTTCCAGATTGCCTCCGCGGAGTTAAAGTTTTCCGGAACGATCTCGTCAGCCGGGATCGTAACGTCAAACTCGTCCTTGATCTGTGTGATCAGTGTCACGATATCAAAGGAATCGAGAATTCCGTCGTCGATCAGGGTATCGCAGGACTCGAAGTCCACATCTTCATGTAAGTCAGATAACATATCTAAAAGTTCATTCATGGTTTCAGTTCCTCTCTCCTATAAATTTGCACACCGGTCTTTTAATTCCATCCGGTTGATCTTTCCGTTTGCCGTTAACGGCATTTCCTCGATCTTTTCGACAAGATTCGGGATCATGTAGCGCGGAAGCTTTTCCTTTAGCTCTTTGATGATATCCTTTCCCTCTGCGTCACCGACATAGAACAGAACGATCTTTTCCCGTTCCTTGTCATAAACGCAGCAGGCCATGCGGATCCCGGCCATCTGATTCACATGTACCTCGATCTCACCGAGCTCGATCCGGTGTCCCATGTGCTTGATCTGATGATCCTTTCTCGAAACAAACACAAGTTCTCCAAATTCATTGTATCGTCCGATATCGCCGGTCCGATAGATCAGCTCCGGATAGCAATCGTTTAACGGATTCTGGACGAATACCTCCTTCGTCTTCTCCGGGTTTCTGTAATATCCCAGAGTCACGCAGGTTCCGCGGATGCAGATCTCACCGGTTTCTCCTTCCTCCGCCGGCTGATCCTCATCATTTAAAAGAAGGATCTCCGTATTCTTAAAGGGGCGTCCGATGGGGATCATGTCATCCTCGCCAAATTCCCGGTTGACTCGGTAATAGCAGGACATTCCCGTACACTCGGTCGGCCCGTAGAGGTTCGTAAACTGTGCCCCTGGAAGCGCCTGTCTCCAGAGGTTGAACTGTTTGATCGGGAACACCTCACTTCCGAACGCCACCGTATGGAGGTACTTCGGTACAACCTTATCAAAGGTTCCCATGGATGAGATCATTGTAAACGCCGATACGACCCAGCATACCGTATTGATCTGATTCTCATTCAGATATTCCACCAGCTTCACCGGGAACATGAATAAACTCCTCGGTATCAGATATGTCGTAGCCCCAAACATCATGGTCGGGTACAGCTCCTTTAAGCAGGCGTCAAAATAAAGCGGTGACTGATTTCCGAAGACGGTCTCCCGGTTAAATCCAAGGACCCGGGAAAGATTCTCCACATAATCGAGAACGGACCTGTGGCAGGCCGCAACTCCCTTCGGGACTCCGGTGGAGCCGGAGGTAAATACGATGTAGATGGGATCCGTGTCCATAGAAGCCTCGCGGATCTCTGCCAGCTTACCATCCTGAATCTCCGTCTTCACTGCATCCTCAAACCTAAGGCAGCGGCCGGAAAAACCGATCTTTATCAGCTTCTTCTCCGTATACGCGTCACAGATCATCAGACGCGGCTTTAATGTCTCCAGAATCAGGGATACGCGGTATTCCGGCATCTCCTCATCAAAGGGAACATAAAAGCACCGCCCGTAGACAGTGCCGTAAAACGCGGCAACCACTTCCGGACTTTTCTTCATATAGATCACGATCGGTTCCCGGTAAAAGCCTTCCCGGGACAGATAGCTTCCGATCGCGCGGGAATAGTGGAAGACCTCCGCAAAGGTCAGTCCATGTTTCCCATCGGTATAGGCAGTTTTATCCGGAACTTCTTTCACTGTTTTTTCGAGATATTCCAGAATATTTGTCTGTATCATTTTTCGTTCCTCACTGTATTTTTTATCACGGTGATGGGGTCGTCGGGGTAGCCGGATATTTCGAGTGATCGATCTTATGGCTTCCACGGCCCGTTGTGTTGGAATAATTCTCCAGCTCTGCATCTGTCAGAAGGCAGAAGGTTCCGCCTGCCGAACGCGGAGTCGTATCAAAATGATACCAGCCGTTTCCGCAGTCTACAAGGCTCCACCAATGATGCCCATCTGTACGGATCACTTCAAGATTTGCGATTCCTGCCTTGTCCAGAAGTGCCTTCGATACCGAATAGTAGGTGTAGCAGTCTCCACGCTTTGTTCGGAAGCCGGTATAAGCAGATTTTATCCAGTTCCCTTTTTCGGAGTGATTGACATAACGCATATTGGAGCGTACCCAGGAGTAGATTGCTCTCGCTTTCTGAGTCTTATTCATAGAAGCGCTGGTGATCTTCGCGAGGATCTGTTCTGCCATCTCATTCACCTGTGCCTTCATCTCCGGATCACTTGCCGCCGGAGCCTGTTCTGTTGCCGCACCGCTCTGTGCTTTTTGCACCTGTAAGACAGGCTTTACCGCAGCGATTCCGTTTGCGTCAAAGACATATAAGACACCGTCAACGGTCTGCTCCGTATTCTTCAGGGCTTTTCCATCTGCGCCAAAATAGCGTCTTCCGCCCTCGACATCATGCCAGCCGGTCTGCATTGCACCGTCCTCTCCCAGTAGATACAAGGCACCGTCTGCGCCGATCTGCATCAATCCGGTACGCATGATCCCATCGTCACCGAGATAATAGGAGACACCGCCGATTTTTTTCCAGCCGGTCTCCATCCTGCCGTCTGTTCCCATATAATAATAGACGTCATTCAGCTTCAGCCAGCCTTTTACGGCAATCCCATCTTCGCCAAGATACAGCCAGCTGTCGTCCTTTTCTTTCCACTCACTGCGGAGGATCTTATTCTTACCCCCACGGTACATCCAGCCGTTATTTGTAAGGATCCAGCCTTCTGTAGCCTTCATCGGCAAGAGTATTCCATACTCATCCGCATGATAATAATGGTTGTCCAGCAGGAAATTTATATTCGTATACATAACGCCATCCGGATTCATGACATAACGCGCCAGATCTCCCTGCACGACCCCGGTGACCGCATACCCGTCTTCGCCAAAGAAATACCAGTTACCGTTTTCTTCCTGATGCCATTCATTCTGCAGATAGGAACCATCATCGTTGCGGTACCATGTTCCTGCCGTATCCTTTACAAGCTCACCGGCGAATGACGGAAACGTCAGGCAGAGTGTGGTTATTCCTGCTAAAAGCGTGATCCGCTTTCCCTTCAAATGCCTTTTCATATTGTGCTCCTTCCTTTCTCCTAGCAAGTATAGAACAACCACTATCGTTTTGCAACCCCTAAATCTCCAACTATGGCTACGCATCTTTGGCACGTTAGTGCCATTTTATGTAACATGGTCTTTCCTATAGAGCAAAAAAGGACCCGCAATGTTCGAAAACATTGCAGGCCCTTCATTATTTATATATTACTGATATTACTGCTCGTCGTAGAGTGTAACTAACTTCTCAAGGTAAGCGTACTTATCCTTAGCGTTCTGTTCTGCCTGAGCAAACAGCTTCTCAGCTCTCTCCGGATTCTTAAGAGCAAGAGATGTGTAACGAACCTCACCCTTAATGAATTCCTGATAGTCAACAGTAGCCGGCTTGCAGTCAAGAGTGAACTTCTTGCCCTCAGCTGCCGGGTTGTAACGGAAGATATTCCAGTAACCGGACTGAACAGCAAGCTTCTCCTCTGTCTGAGCCTTTGCCATACCCTTCTTGATACCATGGTTGATACACGGAGCGTAAGCAATGATCAGGGACGGTCCCGGATATGCCTCAGCCTCAGCGATTGCCTTGATGGTCTGGTTCATATCAGCACCCATGGAGATCTGTGCAACGTATACATAGCCATAGCTCATAGCGATAGCTGCAAGGTCTTTCTGCTTAACCTCTTTACCGCCGGCAGCGAACTGAGCAACAGCGCCGGTAGGAGTAGCCTTGGAGGACTGTCCGCCTGTGTTGGAGTAAACCTCTGTGTTGAATACCATGATGTTGATATCCTTGCCGCTTGCAAGAACATGGTCAACACCGTTAAATCCGATATCGTAAGCCCAACCGTCACCACCGAAGATCCACTGGGACTTCTTAGCGAGGAAGTCTTTATTCTTAACGATATCCTTGCAGGTTGCACAGTCGATGCCGTCAAGAGCAGCAACAAGCTTATCGGTAGCAGCGCCGTTTAAAGCACCTACACTATAAGTATCTAACCACTCCTTGCATGCTGCCTTAACATCCTCAGATGCTCTCTCGTCAGCTGCTACAGCCTCAACTTTGCCCTTTAAGCCATCACGGATAGCATTCTGAGCCAGTAACATACCGTAACCAAACTCAGCGTTATCCTCGAACAGGGAGTTATCCCATGCCGGTCCCTTGCCAGCCTTGTTGGCTGTGTAAGGTGTGGACGGTGAGGAGTTACCCCAGATAGAAGTACATCCTGTTGCGTTTGCGATATACATTCTGTCACCGAATAACTGTGTGATCAGTTTTGCGTATGGCGGCTCACCACAACCAGCACATGCGCCGGAGAACTCAAGGAGCGGCTGTTTGAACTGGCTGCCCTTTACTGTTGTCTCTTTGAATTTATCAATTACATCCTGCTTGATGTCAAGCTTCTGGCCGTAGTTGAATACTTCCTGCTCACCAAGGTTAGCCTCAAGACCAGCCATTGTAAGAGCCTTCTCACCCTTCTTGCCCGGACATACGTTAGCACAGGAGCCACATCCGGTACAGTCAAGAGCGGAAATAGTCATAGCAAACTTGTACTGCGGCATACCGGTCATCGGAATTGTCTTTGTTCCTGCCGGAGCTGCTGCTGCTTCTTCCTCAGTCATAGCAACCGGACGGATTACTGCGTGCGGGCAGACATAGGAACAGAAGTTACACTGGATACAGTTATCCGGATTCCAAACCGGAACATTTACTGCAATACCACGCTTCTCGTAAGCGGAGGAACCGGACGGTGTGGAACCATCAACATAATTCTTGAATGCAGATACCGGGAGGTTGTTACCTTCCTGTGCGTTAACTGCAGCCTGAATGGTGTTAACGAATTCAACAACATCTTCTCTGCCTTCTGTAGCGTGAACCATGTCAAGGCCTTCATCTGCACAGTTCTTCCAGCTCTCCGGAACCTGAACCTCATGAAGTCCCTTAGCGCCTGCATCGATAGCAGCCCAGTTCTTCATAACGATATCTTCGCCCTTACGTCCGTAAGTTGCCTTTGCAGCAGCCTTCATGAGCTCATTTGCCTTTTCAGCCGGGATGATCTTTGTTAATTCAAAGAATGCAGACTGAAGGATGGTATTGATACGTGTCGGGCCCATGCCTGTTTCAATACCAAGCTTAACACCGTCGATGGTGTAGAACTTGATGTTGTGGTCAGCGATGAATTTCTTAACCTGTCCCGGAAGATGCTTTTCAAGACCTTCCATATCCCACGGACAGTTCAGAAGGAATGTACCGCCATCTACTAATTCCTGAACCATGTTGTACTTTCTGATGTATGCCGGGTTGTGACATGCAACGAAGTTAGCCTTACGGATCAGATATGTAGATTTGATCGGTGTATGTCCGAAACGTAAGTGGGACATTGTAACACCGCCGGACTTCTTG
>Ga0129310_1002525_pt1 | contig 13459 bp, 13 predicted proteins | sample Go1ome_2_FD_94433 | JGI IMG/M metagenome (GOLD analysis project Ga0129310, IMG submission 94433) | Western lowland gorrila individual fecal microbial communities from Wisconsin, USA - Go1022A metagenome | ecosystem: Host-associated > Mammals > Digestive system > Large intestine > Fecal | place...
ACGCTGTGGAGACAGACGAAAGAGGGAGAAACTGCCGGAAAATGGCACTGGGAATTTGCCGATGCCACGGATACGCTGGGACGGAACAAACTCAGCAATTATAGTGTAAATACGTATCGGTGCCCGGGGGTGGCAGAGGATCTGTTTTTACAGGGACTGATGAAGAACCCGGACTTTCAGACAGCCTTCCGGCAGAGAATGCAGCAATATGCGGAAGAACTGACGCAGGAGAAAGCAGAGACATACCTGGCACCGATGTTGGAAGCCTGCCGGGTACCGGTGACAGCTACGGCCGGACGTTACGGGCTGCAGCAGACGGAGGAAGGATATCTGGCGGACGGGGAGAAGATCCTGGAATATTTTGCCAGCCGGGGAGAATATATTCTGCGATATACGGAAGAACTGATAACGCTTTCTGGCCGGCCGGACCTGCCTTCCGGGGAAGGGGAACCTGTCTTGGAAAGCGTTCCGGAAGAATGAGGGAAAGGGGAACAACGTATGGAAGCAATGGCAGAATATCTTGCGGAACTGGTGAAGGCCGGTCTGGAGAACAGGAAGGCGGCATCTCGGCCGGAGGGAATCTCTGTGGAGGAGATCATTGAAATCTCCGGGGAGAATCATATGGATTATCTGCTTCTGGGGGCACTTCTTGGCACCGAAGGACTTTCGGAGGAAGAAAAAGAGCTTCTGCGGGAAAAGGTTAAGGGGAGCATGCTGTTTACCGGCCTGCAGTTACAGGAACTGCAATGTCAGGAACAGCGGATGGAGGCAGCAAAGATCCCCTGTCAGCCCATGAAGGGAGCCAGGATGAAATTCTATTATCCTTCGCCGTTTCTCAGGGAGATGAGCGATATCGACATTCTGATCCACGCAGACTTCATGGAGCAGGCGGCAGCGGAGCTGGAAACCATGGGGTATGTGTTACAGCAGAAGATCAGGCACCATGATATTTACCGGAAGGCACCGGGGATCGTGGTGGAAGCCCACAGAGCCATGTATGACCGGACCGTGGATAAGAGGCAGTATGCCTATTTTTCGGATCTGTCCCGGGCGGTACGGAGGAAGGGATTTCTGTATGTTTATGATTTTGAGGCGGAAGATTTCTATATTTATATGATGGCCCATATGGCAAAGCATTTTTATAAAAGAGGCTGCGGTATCCGGAATCTGGTGGATATCTATGTGTTCCGGCAGCGGTTTGGGGCAGAGATGAAGGCCGATTATCTGGAAAAACAGTTTGCGGGACTGGGACTGACCGTGTTTGTGGAACATATGGAGAAGCTGACCCGGATCTGGCTGCAGGGGGAACCCGGGGAAGAGTTCTATCAGCAGTTGTTTGATTACATGCAGGGCTGCGGCATCTATGGCAAGGATGAAAACGGCATCTGGAACCGGTTCTGTGAGGAAAGTGCGCAGACGGGAGGAAAGGGCCGTGAGGCTTTGAAACGCTGGTACTGGTTCCCACCCTATGAGTACATGGTGCTGTATTATCCGTGGCTTTCCGGAAATCGGATGGCAGGGAGGCTGCTGCTTCCGGCGGCCTGGGGGATCCGGGCGGTAAGGGGTGTGGCCTGTGGCAGAGGAAAGCAGAAACGGGAAATGCTGCGGCAGATCGATGAAGATCAGATCGGTGTCAGGCAGGACATTTACCGCAGACTGCAGTTACGTTTTCATTAAGAGATGCTAAGGAGTGTAAAAAGTCATGAGAAGTCCGCTGGGGTTTCTGAAGAACAATCCCTGGAAAAAAGAAACCTTGCTTACCTATTATTATTCTGCTTTTTTCCGGATGCAGCTGCTGTGTCTGCCGCCGGGAAAAATGCGGAAGGGCTGGGGCAGAGAAAACGGGGAGTCTGCCGGAACGGAATCCGGAGAGGGATATCTGCAGGCGGCAAGGATCTCCCGGATCGTGGGAAAGGTCTGTGACAAGACCCCCTGGGAAAGCAAATGTCTTGTGCGGGCACTGGCGGCCCAGAGGCTGTTGTACAGACAGGGGTTTTCTTCTACCCTGTATCTGGGATGCGGCGTGGAAGAGGGCAGAATGGTTGCCCATGCCTGGCTGCGCTTCGGGGAAATGTATGTGACCGGAGGGGATGGCAGTGGTTACACCACTGTCGCAAGATTCTGTAAGGAAGTTTCGAAGAAAAGGGGATAAATATGTCGGCAATCTGGGGAATTGTGGATCTGTGTACCGGATCCTCGGAGGCACAGCGGAAAAACCGTTCCGGAAGCCTCCGGAAAGAGGCCCTGCGGATGCGGCAGGCCTATGGGACGAACTGTCTGGACCGGATTCAGGAAAAAAGGGAAGAGGAATACTATCTGGCCTGCGGAGTACAGCATGTGACGCAGGAAGCGAAGAAAGAACACTTTCCTTATGGAAGAGGCGGGGAGCGGGACGGTCTGTTCGTGGCGGATGTGATTCTGGATAACCGCAGGGAACTGGCACAGCGCTTTGTCAGCAGACAGGATATGGGAAAATGCCCGGACGGAGAGATCTTATATGAAAGCTTCTGCAGGCAGCAGGAGGGGACACTTTCTGTGGCCAGAGGTGCCTATGCCTGTGCGTATCTGGAACCGGGGAAGCGGACCCTTACTTTGTTCAATGATGCGGTGGGGAACCGTTCGGTCTATTACTTTCAGGAAGATCACCGGATCTATTTTTCCACACTGCTTTCCGGAATCACCGGTCTGCGGGAAAAATGGCAGGAAAATACGGGCTGGTTTGACCGGTTCTATGCCATCCGGGATCTGCGGGCCGTGTCGGAACCCAGAGAGACGCCTTACGCGGGGATTCTGCGGCTGGCTCCGGGAGAGATCGTGGTCTTTACCGGAGAGGGTGTCCACAGAAGGGAGTACTGGGATCCTTTCCTGGAAAGGAAAATCCTGCGGGGGAAGACGGAGGCAGAGTATAGGGAACTGGTGACGACGGTGTTTCGCCGCTGTGTGGAGGATGTGATCCGGGAAGGAACAGAGACGGGAATCCTGTTAAGCGGGGGGCTGGATTCCAACGCTGTGACGGCTTATGCGGCGCCTTACCTTGCCGCCCGGGGAAAAAAGCTGTATTCCTTTACTTCGGTGCCGGAGGAGAAGGAGAGAGCGCGGATCCCGGGACAGTTCGCCGTGGCGGACGAGCGGAGAAGTGTGGAACTGGTGCGGAGATTTCACGGGAATCTGGAATCGGAATATGTGGTGACGGACAGAGGGGATCTGCTGGCGGAGAACCGGAAGCTGCGGGAACTGCTGGAGGTTCCTTACAAAGCGGTGCTGAATCTGCCATGGGTGTATGAAAGCTATGAGCGGGCCGCCGGGAAGGGCTGTGGAATCCTGCTGTCGGGGCAGTACGGGAATATCACCATATCCTATGGGGATTTCCGCAGCCTGTTCCTGACACTGTTACATCAGGGGAGAATCCGGGAACTGGTGCGGGAGATTAATGCCTACAGCAGAAAATACCGCAGAAGCCGCAGATGGATCTGGAGGGACTTACTTACCGCAGAAGGCGGACAGGATCATGAGGAAGTGTCCCGTTATATGTATGACAAAAATGCATTGCGGCAGATCGGGGAATATGAAGTGAAGCTGTCCCTGGCTACCGGAGTGGTTCCAAGAGATCCCACCAGAGACAGACGGCTGATCACGCTGGTGTTAAGTCTTCCCGTGGAGCAATTCACACATGACGGACAGGAGAGACGTCTGGTACGGCAATATCTGAAAGGATGGATCCCGCCGGAGATTCTGGAGGATGAATTCCACAAGGGAAGACAGGGTGTGGGAAACGGAGAACTTCTTGTGACGCAGTGGGAGCGGATCTGTAAGGAGCTGCCCGGTACTTTGAAAGAGGCGGTGTCCGGTGGAAACGGGCTGTCTAAGGCAGGCATGGTGCGTGGGTTCTATGTGGGACTGGCGCGGGAATATCGGAGAAGGTTTGAGGTATGATGGAATATTTTTACAGAATCTATGGGCTGCGGGTGCAGTCACAGATCCCTTTTTCCCAGGCACAGCCGGATGTGCCGGGGGAAGCAGAGGTAAGGATCGTATTCGGAAGGGTTCCGGATTTTTTACGGGAAGCGGGGCGGAAGGGGTACGGAACCTGGACGAACGGTTTTACGTCGGCCTGGTTCCGGGTGCGGGACGGAACTCAGGTCTACGTGGAAGGCGGCAATCAGATCACGGTGGAACTTTCGAAGGAACCGAGAATGCTTCTTGTCACCTCCCTGCTTCTCGGTGCAGGCATGGCGCTGATCTGTCTGCAGAGGGGAGAACCTTTTTTCCACGGCAGTGCCCTGGATGCCGGAGGACAGGCAATCCTGCTCTGTGGGGAGAGTGGTGCCGGGAAATCTACGGTGGCCATGGAACTGATGCAAAGGAAGCTTGGATTTCTGGCGGATGACACGATGAGAGTGCATCCGGGGGTCGGGGGAATGCTGGCGGAGCCATCCTATCCGCAGCAGAAGATCTGTCGGGATATGGCGTTAAAATGTGGAAAACCGCTGGAAGAACTGATCTATATTGACGAGGAACGGGACAAATATGCCTGGCGCAGGCAGGACTGCTATCGGAAAGAGGCGGTGGTTCTGGGGAAGATTTTCTGGCTGCGGAAGGATCCGGTGGATCGCCGGAAGGATGCGGTACGGATCCGACGCATTACGGGGAAGGAAGCACTGGAAATATTAAGCGCACAGCTGTATCTGGCGGATACCTACAAATACAGCACCGGGATCCCGTATCTTCTGATGGAGCAGCTGATCCGGATCGCGGGACAGACAGAAATCTATGAGGTGGGCAGACAGACGGATAAGGATACGCTTCCTGAGGTCGTAACGAAAATCTTACAGTTTTGTTAGAAAGAGGGTATTTTTACAGGGAAATTATTATAATCAGAAATGTGAGAAATCATAAAAATGTAATAAGGAGGAATGGAAAATGAAAGCATGGAGTCAGCCCAAAATGGAGGAACTGAACGTAAGAGCAACGGCTTACAGCCCCAAGGGAGGCCTGATCGAGGACGGCGTTTACCAGTCCGAGGACGGTAAGTATACCATCCCCACCTACGGTCCTTCTTCCGGTAATTCCGGAGAGCCTACCGTAGACGTACAGTAATTTCCGATTACTGTGTGTGAGGAAAAGCCGAAAAGGATCAGGGAAGCTCATGGTTACATGGGCTTTTTTGAGTGTGTAAAAGAAGGGAGAACAGTAAATGGACAGAGCGGCAACGATCCGGATGAAGCAGCGAAGAAATGTGACGGACCTGGCGGGAGAAAAGGTCATGGTGGATTTCGAACAGGGAAAATATTTCTGTATCAAAGGTGTGGGAAACGACATATGGGACATGCTGGACGGGCAGGAGCCTGAGAACGGCAGACCGGGCAGCATGGCGGTGGAGGCCATCCTGCATAAACTTATGGAAGCATATGAGGTGACGGAAGAGGTGTGTGAAAAAGAGGTGCTGGCCTTCCTGGAGAAACTGGAACAGGCGGGGATCCTGGAAGAGGTGTAGACACCTATGGGAAAAATAAGAGGAAGAGATTATATTCCATGGCTGTGGCAGTATACCGCTCCCTATGCAGGCAGGATCGGACTGTTGCTATTGCTTGGGGTGTTGGAGACTTTTGCTTCTCTGGCCATGGTGCAGACCACCAAGGAGATCATCGATCATGCCACGGTGGGAAGCGGTTTCGGACGTCTGCTTACAGGCTATGTACTGTTGTTATTGGGGATGCAGGGGATCTCGGTGTTGTCGGCACTGCTCAATGCATTGGTGACGGAGCGGTTCTCCTTCGGCATCCGCAGACAGATCTATGAGAAGATCCTGCATTCCGGCTGGCGGGAGGTGACGGCCTATCATACCGGCGATCTCATGACGCGGCTGACCAGTGATGCGGGAAATGTGGCAGATGGTATTGTGGGGACGCTTCCCAATATTCTGCAGCTGGGAATCGAACTGGTACTGGTATTCTGCATGCTGTTTTATTATTCGCCGCTGCTGGCAGTATTCGCCCTGCTGGTGGCTCCGGTGGCGGCCCTCTGCTCCTGGTGGCTGGGAAAGCGCCTGAAACGGTTACAGGGGAAGGTACAGGAGAGCGAGTCGGCATACCGGTCCTTTTTGCAGGAAAGCCTGGCCAATCTTCTGATCGTCAAGGCATTTACCGGAGAGGACCGGGCAGTGGAGCGGCTGACAAAGCTGCGGGAAGAGCGGTTCTACTGGGTATACCGCAAGACCGGACTGGGAACCGCCAGCTCCACGGTGATGGCACTGGCTTTTCAGGGAGGATATCTGACGGCCTTTTCCTACGGCGCGTGGCAGTTGTCGAGACAACAGATTACCTATGGAACCATGTCGGTATTTTTAACGCTTGTGAACCGGGTGCAGGCACCGATCCTGGGACTGGCACAGCAGATTCCCCGGATCATCGCCCTGCTGACCTCCGCCGGGAGGATCATGGAGTTACAGCGGATCCCGGAGGAACGAAGGGCGGCCGGGGAGATCGAGGGCCGGAGGATTGGTGTGGAACTGCGGAACGTATGCTTCGGATACACAAAAGAACCGGTGCTTCAGGGAGTGAACCTGAAGATCCGGCCGGGGGAATTCGCTGCCATTGTAGGAGAATCCGGTATCGGCAAGACGACACTGATCCGCATTCTGCTGGCTTTTCTGGAAGCAGGAGAAGGCAAGGTGGATTTCTACAACGGAACCGGACAACGGCAGGAGACCGGAGCCGGTGTGCGGCAGTTTATCGCTTATGTCCCTCAGGGGAATACACTGTTCAGCGGAACCGTAAGGGAGAATCTGCGGATGGGCAGGGAAGATGCCACGGAGGAAGAACTGTGGGAGGCCTTACGGCTGGCTTCCGGGGAAAAGTTCGTGCGGGTATTGCCGGAAGGTCTGGATACGGTCATTGGGGAGAGAGGCCATGGATTGTCGGAAGGGCAGGCCCAGCGGATCGCCATTGCCAGAGCTGTTTTACGCAGGGCGCCGTTTCTGATTCTGGACGAAGCTACCTCCGCACTGGATGAAGCCACGGAGATTGCAGTGCTGCAGAATCTCCGGGAACTGGAACCGAGACCAACGTGTCTCCTCATTACCCACAGAAAGGGTGTCTTAAAATATTGTGACAGAGAACTTCGCATCCGGGAAGGGAGAGTGACGGAAGAATGCAGTACCACTACAGTCTGTACGGCATGAGAGTGACAGCGGATCTGGATTTTCTACAGCTGGATCCGGTGCTGCCGGAGAAGGCCGGGAACCTTGGCGGGGAAGAAATAAGGATCCTTGCCATGACGGAGCCGGAGGAAACACAGTTTCGGAAAGAACATGGAGACTGCCTCTGTGGCAGTTCCCTTGGAACGGAAGAAAGCTGGCTGTGCAATCGTACCCTGGAAATGCGCGTGGAGCAGGGACACACGATCCGGTATCACATCCGGAAAGGAGGAGACTCCGGAGCAGTCCGTACCTATCTGCTGGGCTTCGGCATGGCGATGCTGGCTCTGCAGCAGGGAAAGCTGGCTTTTCATTGCAGTGCGCTGATGTCTCCGCAAGGAGAAACCCTGCTGATCGCGGGGGAAAGCGGCGCGGGGAAGTCCACATTGACGGCAAAGCTGCTGGGCCTGGGGTACCGGTTTCTGGCAGACGATATGGCAGTGGTGGAGATTTCCGGAACGGACGGGATATGGGTATATCCGGCCTTCCCTTATATGAAGCTGTGCCGGGATGCGGTGCTGAGACAGGGATATGTACCGGAAGAACTGCTTTACATGGATGAAAAAAAGGATAAATTTCTGGTACCCTGCAGGGAGGCGTTCCAGAGGGAAAAGGTACGGCTGAAACGATTTGTTTTTCTGGGAATCCAACCGGAAGAGGGGTTCGGGAAGCTAAGAATAGAAAAAGTCACAGGGTCGGACAGTATGCTGGTGTATAAAGAGAATCTTTTTCTGCGGCATCTGTGGAAAAAACAGAGACCGGAAATGGAAAACGAAATCTGGCAGAACTGCCTGAAAATGGCGGAGCAGATCCCGGTGTATTCGGTAAAGCGGCCGGCAGCAGGTGATTCCACTGCCGAAGTGACAGCGGAAGTCCACGCACTGCAAAGACCGTGTCAGCTTAAGAACTCTTCCGGTTCCTCGGAAGGCTGCGGGGGCTGACAGCCGCCACCGGGATGGTGACCGGGATGATGACCGCCTCCGCCGGGATGTCCGGGATACCAGGGAAACCAGCCACAGGCGGTCTCGGATACGTTCAGCTCCATCAGTTCGGGTTGTGCCCAATGCTTCATAAGAATTCTCCTTTCCGTCTGCCTTACGCAGACCTGACAGACAGGGAAAGCCCCTGTGTGGTTACAGCATAGTAGACGGGAAGACGCAAGTAAAGAAATGTATCAACTTTGTAAGAACTTCGCGGGAAGGGTCAGGATAAAGGTGCTGCCGGCACCCGGAGTGCTTTCACAGGATACCGTACCGCCGTGGCGTTCGGTGATGGCTTTTACAATGGCAAGACCCAGACCGCTGCCGGTGGCGGACCCCGGAGTTCTGGCGGGGGAGACAGTGTAGGTGCGGCCAAAGATCCGGTCGGTTTCTTCCGGTGGAATGCCGGGTCCCTGATCGGCTACCAGAATCCGGAGCGTGGTAAGATCCGGGGCAGGCTCTGCAGACAGTGTGATCTGGGTTCCTGCGGGAGCGTATTTTACGGCATTGCCGAAGAGGTTATCCAGAACCCGCACCAGTTTTCCGGGATCCGCAAAAAGGGTGGCACGCAGGTCCTGCGGCACGGAACAACGCAGGATGTGACGGGAATAGCGGCTGTCCGGAAGGGCAGTATAGAAATATTCCTCCAGAAAGTACAGGGCATCCAGCTCCTGAAAGGAAAAGCCGCAGGAGGGATCTTCCAGCGTAAACAGTTCATACATATCCCGGATCAGATGCTCCAGTGTGGCTGTCCGGTGATCGATCAGGGAGAGGGCACTTACGGTATCCTGTGCCGACAGAGGCTGCCCGGAGGTGAGATAATCCACGGCGCTGCGGATGGCGGTGAGAGGTGCCCGCAGATCGTGGGAAAGATTGGCCAGCATTTCCGTGCGTTCCCGCTGGAGACGCTGCAGAGAACGGTTGCTGGCATCCAGCCGGGCGGTGACTTCCAGAAGTCTGCGTGACAACTCTTCCACGGTCTCCTGCTCAATGGCCGGAGACGAAAAAGCGGGGCGGGAATGCTGCTTCACAGTCAGACACCTCCTTTCAGAAAGCGATAGCCTTTGGACCAGACGGTCTCGATGCGGTTCTCCAATTCGTAATTGCCTTCGAAGCGTTTGCGGAGACGGCTGACATTGACCATGACGCTGCGGCGGTCACTTTCCCGGTACACACCGAAGAGGGCACATCCCAGCTCTTCGAAAGTAATGTCCCGGTCAGGATGCTCTGCCAGATACAGCAGGACTTCGTATTCCCGGTTGGCCAGACACAGATCCTGTTCCCGGTAAAAAGCTTTGTGGGCAATTTTGTCAATGGTGAGATTCCCGATGGCCAGTACGAGGCCGGAGGAGTCTTTGGCAAACTGGCTGCGACGGCGGATCAGAAGATCTACCCGGGCTTTCAGTTCCCGGAGACTGTAGGGCTTGACGAGATAATCATCTCCGCCGCAGGTCAGTCCCCGGACCACGTCTTCCTCGGAACCTCTGGCGGTGAGAAACAGAACCGGCACGGAGGAAAAGGAGCGGATATAGCGGCACACCCGGTAACCGTCGGCTTCCGGCAGCATAACATCTAATAAAATACAATCGGGATGATGTTTCCGGATGGACAGGATCCCTTCTTTGGGGGAAACGGCAGTGTACACGGTGAATCCCGCACCGGTGAGATATTTCTGATTGATCGCCAGCACTTCGGCATCATCATCGATCATTACGAGCCTGGACATGATAAATCCTCCTTTTACAGGTGCTATTGTAGCATGGGGGAAAAACGGTTGTCATCAGGGGATGGTCGACAGAGAAGGACAGAAGAGAACAGAAATCGGAAGACCGTGTGAAAAAGCGACACAAAAAGGGGGAGAAAAAAATGAATCGGTCAAATACGAGTGCAAACAAGGATACGGTGCATATAGTGAAAGATGCATTGCAGCTTCTTGCGGCATACGCTGTGGCGGCGCTGGTGATGGGGCAGGCATGGGATCTTCGGACATTTTTGGGTATGACGGGGCTGGCCGCGGTATTTCTTCTGATCTATCTGCTGGAAAACGGGGAACAGTACCTGTATAACGTGACACTGTTCGGCTATCCGGACAGGATCCTGCGGCGCAGGACCAGATCGTTTTTCATGGCTACAGCGGCTACGGCGATCCTGCTGCCTTTTATTACGGAGGATTTCCGGGGATATGTTCTGTTCCTGATGCTGGTGTGTGGTCTGGAAAGTATAAAGCTGTTGTCCGTAAGGATCCGGCAGGCGGAAGGCGTGTGGGAACATAAAAGCTGCGGGGAACTGCCCCGTACCGCTTTTGTGGGAAGGCGGGCGCAATATAACAAGTTCCGGTATTTCCTGAAGAAGACCAGTATCCGGATGGAATTTGCAGGCTATATTGCAGCCTCTGGAGAGGAACTGGCCAGGATCCCGGAGGGGGATGCCGGAGAATATCTGGGAAGTCTGGAGAATCTGGAAGTGCTGATCCGGAAGTACCATCTGGATCAGATCTATATTCTGCAAAAGAGGGAAGAACAGCTTTCCGCCATGCAGAAATACGTGGATCTGTGCATTGATATGGGGGTGACCGTGCGGATGGTGGTGGACTTCTACAAAAGGCGCAGAGCTGACAGCTATGTGAGCTGTGTGGGAACCTATCCTGTGATCACGTATCATACGGTGACACTGAATACCGGAGAGCAGATCATAAAACGTATGATGGATGTGATGGGAGGCCTGCTGGGAATCGTATTGTTTTCCCCGGTGATGTTAATTACGGCGTTGCTTATTAAGCTGGACTCCCCGGGGCCGGTGATCTTCCGGCAGACCCGGATCGGGAAAAACGGAAGGGAATTTCAGATCTATAAATTTCGCAGTATGTATGTGGATGCGGAGGAGAAAAAAGCAGAACTGTTGTCGCAGAATGAGATTGCCGGAGGGGTAATGTTCAAACTGAAGGAGGATCCCCGGATCACCCGGGTGGGAAAGGTCATACGAAAGCTCAGTATCGATGAACTGCCTCAGTTTTTTAATGTATTGGGTGGTTCCATGAGCCTGGTGGGAACAAGACCGCCGACACCGGATGAGGTGGAAAAATACGGGACGAGGCAGTGGCGGCGGATCAGCATCAAACCGGGACTGACGGGAATGTGGCAGGTAAACGGCAGAAGCCTTGTGACGGATTTTGAGAGGATCGTGGAGATGGATGTGGAGTACATTGACAACTGGTCTTTGATGGAAGATATCCGGATCCTGTGCAAGACGGTGACGGTGCTTTTGAAGCATGCGGATGCGTATTAAGTTACAATTTGTCATTCCCTGACGTTTAGCGGAAAATTTTTGCGGAAATGTGGACCGTTTTCGAAAGGCCGCCAGTCTTAATTAATAGATGTAGTAAAATGATGGAGGGCACGATATGTTATCTTCTACAATCGCCATTCTGGCAAATTACCGGATAACGAAAATTGAAGATGAGCAGATACCGTTGGCGCAGGCTGTATCCGATACTTATTATAGGGATACGATCATAGGACTGTTAGCTGTCGGCCTGCTGCTCATTGTGGTGGCATACATTATTTTATGTTGCAAATATCGGAAACGGATCAAAGAACTGAGAGAAGATGCCAGACCCGGGTGGAACTGGTGGAAGCTCAGAGCACAGGCAGCCGAACTGGAAGACCGGAAAGCGGAAGTTATTGTGGAGGATATTAAACGAGCCGCGGAAAGCTACATGACTATTTGAAAAAAGTAAAGGGAGAATCGAAAATCCGGGACAATGGTTCCGGATTTTTTGCGGGAATTCGTTGCTGATCTACGGATGGAATGTTATAATCATAGGCAGATGAGGAAACAAATACGGCAATAGTGCAGAAACTATGAAAATATGCCGGGCGTATCCGAAAAAGAAAAATAAGAAAAGTAAGAAAAATAAGAAAAGTAAGGAAAAGGAAGGCAAAATATGAAAGTTTTGGTAACAGGCATAAAGGGACAGTTGGGATATGATGTGATGAATGAACTGGAAAAGAGAGGCATTGAGGCTGTCGGTGTGGATATCCAGGAGATGGACATCACCGATGCGGCCAGCGTGGAAAAGGTGATCGGAGAGGCAGCACCGGATGCGGTGGTGCACTGTGCAGCCTACACCGCAGTGGATGCAGCGGAAGATAATGTGGAGATCTGCCGTAAGGTCAATGCGGACGGCACGCAGAACATTGCCAATGTCTGCAAAAAGCTGGACTGCAAAATGGTCTACATCAGTACGGATTATGTATTTGACGGCGAGGGTACCAGACCCTGGGAGCCGGAGGACGAGTGTCATCCCCTCAATGCATACGGACAGACCAAATACGAAGGAGAACTGGCCGTACAGAATACACTGGAGAAATATTTTATCGTAAGAATCTCCTGGGTATTTGGTGTTAATGGCAAGAATTTCATTAAGACCATGCTGAATCTGGGCAAGACCCACGATCATCTTACGGTAGTGAACGACCAGTTCGGGTCTCCTACTTATACTTATGATCTGGCAAGACTTCTGGTGGATATGGTGCTGACCGACAAATACGGTATCTATCATGCCACCAATGAGGGTATCTGCAACTGGTATGAATTTGCCTGCGAGATTTTCCGTCAGGCAGGCATGAAGGTGGATGTGTCTCCCGTACCGGCTTCCGAATATCCGACGAAGGCCAAAAGACCGGAGAACAGCCGCATGAGCAAGGACAAGCTGACGGAGAACGGATTCGAAAGGCTTCCCTCCTGGCAGGATGCCTTAGAGAGATATTTGAAAGAAATTCAGTAATGTTTTTCCGAAAACAGATTCTGTATAGACGGAAAAATAACGGGAAATACTTCAGGGAGCGGTATCGGAAACGGTACAGCTCCTCTTTTGGTTATAATATATGAAAAAGTAGTGAAAAACCCTGTAAATTTCACGAAAAACCTGTTGACAACGGAAGTCGGAACAAGTATACTGTTAAAGCGTGCCAGAAAAGGTGCGTCTATTATACTATTAAGAAAGAGGTGAAACAGAATGCCAACATTTAACCAGTTAGTAAGAAAAGGACGTCAGACTTCTGTTAAGAAGTCTACTGCACCTGCTCTCCAGAAGGGTTACAACTCTCTTCACAAGAAAGCAACAGACGTTTCTGCTCCCCAGAAGCGTGGTGTATGTACCGCTGTTAAGACAGCAACTCCTAAAAAGCCTAACTCTGCTCTTAGAAAGATCGCCAGAGTACGTCTTTCCAACGGAATCGAAGTTACCAGCTACATTCCCGGTGAAGGTCACAATCTGCAGGAG
>Ga0129310_1002528_pt1 | contig 13449 bp, 10 predicted proteins | sample Go1ome_2_FD_94433 | JGI IMG/M metagenome (GOLD analysis project Ga0129310, IMG submission 94433) | Western lowland gorrila individual fecal microbial communities from Wisconsin, USA - Go1022A metagenome | ecosystem: Host-associated > Mammals > Digestive system > Large intestine > Fecal | place...
AAAAGCCGACTTCAAGATAGTTTCTACCGAAACGGCTCATATCCTTGACGATAATCGTGCCGATTTTTCCAGCTTCAGCTTCTGCAAGCATTGCCTGAAATCCGGGACGGTTAAAGTTACGCCCTGTGTAACCGTCATCGGTAAAATGCTTGATGTTCGTCATACCGTTTTTGCGGGCAAAATCTTCGAGAAATCTCTTTTGATTCAGTATCGAGTTCGATTCGCCCTGCTGCTCATCATCCTTGGACAGCCTTTCATAGAGGGCTGTAACTCTATCAAAATCCCTGATTTTAGGCACTTTCTGACCTCCTTTCCGTCTTTTATTCGCAGCCATATTCAATGGACTGCTTGCAATATATATCCTAAAACTTCTTTTCCGTTCGGATCTGTCAGTACATACGAGGTATTGCACTGCATCAGGTTGGGCTTGGCATAGAAGCGCGTCTTGCCCGCGCCGCTGCCGCCGATGACGAGCACATTGAGATTGCGCCGGTGTCTGCGCCCATCCAACCCGAGCCGGACATTGCGCGTGAGCAGCACGTTCTCCATGCCCCTCTGCGCGAACCGCGCATTCAGATCCCGCGCATCACCCCAACGCGCCGATCCATGCTCCACGCCCGGGCGCAGCCTGGGCCGTGTGCTCTCCACCGCGGCGGCCACCGCAAGGTATAACAACCCGAACAGCGCACACATTCTCGGGCACTCTGCCGTCCAGACCAAAGCAAAAGGCGCTTCCATCGTCATGGAGAGCGCCTCAAGGCGGCCGGACAATCCCGATCCCTGCGTGGGCTGCGCAAACGCTACTGCAAGCCAAAGCACGGGCAGCAACCCCGCCGCCCAGAGCATGGTCCGCATGAGCCTTTCGTCCTTCTTCATACCGCATCATCTTGCCTCCTGACGGTTCCATGCCTTTTGCAGCAGGTCACCGTATTGCTCCAGCGATTCCCTCTGCCAGCGGTCGTAATCGCCGCTGTCGCCCGCCCGGATGCCGAACACCTCGCCCTCCCCGATGCGCTTCAATTCCCCCGCCCGCAGCGGACGGCTGTAATCCGGGCCGTTCAGCCGATACACCGGCAGCACCTCTTCATTGAGCAGCGCCCGCGCATCTGCATTGCAGATGCGTTGAAACCCTGCGCGATACGGGCATGCACGCGCCATATACGCGCTCGCCAGTCCCCGCAGATACCCTCCGGGCGAGATCGCCTCATACCCCTCCCGCGCTTCATGCAGGCTGCGCAGATGCCCGCCCACGTCCCGCTCCATGTCCATCACCGACACCGTGTTCATCTCCACATCGATCGCATGACTGGCATAGTCCAGCAGGACCACATCCCCGCGCACGCGCCCGGGGGGCATGCGCCTGTCCACCCGCGCGGCAAACGCCCTGACCAGGTCAGGGCGCTCCTCCCCGCACTCCAGCCATCCCTTCCGACAGCTGCTCTCGCGGGTATACACGCTCTCCTCCGGTACCAGCAGCGTCCCCATCCGGTAGCTCATGAACAGATAATGCCGCTGCCTCCCATGCAGCAGCTCCTGCATGTCCTCCGCGTAATCCGTCTGATAGTACTCCGTGTTGCGCGACATAATGGCGTGCAGCGTCTCGGTCAGCTCCACGTTCCTGAGCATGGTCATCTCCATCCTTCCTTTTGCAAAAAAAGAAAGCATCCGAACTCCAGATGCTTTCCCGTATCTTATGAACTGTATTTACTTTTCTGCAGGGCCGTATTCCCGTTCCATCGCTTCCACTGAAATCACCCATTGCTTGCCGAACTTACAGACATCGATCCCATTTCTGAGTTTTCCATATGCAATGGCTTTCCGCAGCGTACTCTCATTCAGCCCCCAAAGCTCTGTCGCCTCACCAAAGGCCATAAGGCCATCAAACGGCGTCTGAACTGCCAACCCGTGTTCCCACAGCTCCTCACAGGACAGGTCCAATTCGTCATTCCAAACAATTCCATATCCGCCAGTATCTACATGCACGCAAGCAAACTCTTCCGGATGCTCTTGCAGATATCGGAAGCAGGGAATCCGTTCAAACAGCGGCTTGACGTCATAAACGCGCACATGTCCATCTCGAAACTGAACACTCAGTTTGTTATCCGGCAGGGCTGCGACACTCTTTACTCTATGGAACATACTTCTCTCCTCCTCACTCAAGCGGCGGGAGCTTTCTGAACTCCTGTGTTTCCCAAATCTCCCTAAGCGATTGTCTGTGCAGGCCAATCCACTCCAATACCATATTCATAGCTTTCCCGGGTAAATATCCTTCCAATACTTCCCCCGTCATAAAGTCAATCGCGGCCACATCATCATTGTAGATTGCATGGATGTGCGGCGGGTTATGCTCACTCTGTAAAAAGTACATTCTGATTACGATGCCATAGAATCTGGCCAATACCGGCATAGACCTCTCTCCTTTCGCTTTCCATTATATCACGATACCGTGATAACATCAATCGAAAATGCATTATACTGCTCTTATTCTCTGTCTTTTCCTATCTTCCCCTTGATTGGTGTCCGGGACGACTGTTTCTCCGCCTCCTTCCGATACAGCTCAAGACTCGCCCTGACGGATGTCTTTCGCTCACCACGGCTGTCTGCGTCCTCTGCCGAGCGCTTCAGCCTGTCCTCTGCAGCGCTCGAGCTTCGCGACGACGGAGGTTCTTTTTTTTTAGAATTCTCCCCCTGCTGCACGCTCCCGTACCCCAGCCGCTCCAGCACATGGTTGACGCGTGGGATCTCATCCGTCCTCCGCACCACCACATCGATGAGCCCGTCCGGATCCCGCCTGTTGCGCAGCGCAGCATACAGCAGCTTGTACTGCCTCGCCTGCGGCTTGAACGCCGCATACTCCTCCTTCCGCAGCCGGAACACCTGCAACTCCTGTCCCGACCTGAGCAGCCGCACCATGCTCGTCCTGCCATGCTGCGCCGGATTCTTCCCACGCTCCTGCTGCGCCCACGCATACAGAAACGCCGCAAGCTGCCTCGCCCCTTCCCCCGTGATCTTCACCACCGTCTCCGTACCGTCGAGCAGTATCCTCACCATCTGCTCCGCCGCGTCATCGCCGTTCATGCTCATCACCACTACCTCCTTGTCACTCTGCAGGATTTCTTTGTAATAGAAAACAACACGCGAGCGGTGATCCGTCACGTGTTGTCATGTGTCATTTGCTATTGTTGAAGAGTCTTGTCTGGCATGGACTTACTTCTCAATCGATGTTGCCGTAACATACTTTTGCTTGGGGCTGCGAGGTTTATCTGGTATCGTCAGTAGAATTGCATGCGCCTCGATCAAAGGGTTGAGATACCGTCTCAGGGCATATTCCCCAGAGGAGATGGCAATAAACTCGATGATCTCTGCACGGCTGCGGGGAACGCGGCAAAATTCCAGAAGTCCCTTTTCATCTTTCAGTTCAGCACGCTGAGTCCCATTGCCGGCAGAAGACTCGCGCGGGTTTTCCTGCGTATAGGATTTGTTATACAGAACAACCCTGAACATCCCACGGGAATCACAAAACACAGGCTGGGGAAGAGAAAGCTCCTGCATCGCATGACGAATTGTGGGAATACCAGAGTAGCGGTTCTCTGTCTTTCGCAGCGTTTCCATTGCAGTGACCAGAACTGGATTCCTGGTATCAGGCTGAACATTGCCCAGTTGATCCACAGTCAATCTGCCGTAAAGCCCACCCGGATTCACGATCTCCAGCCGATCCGTGTACATAATCAGCTGGATGGGCATACCTTCTGTATGAAAGCTGTAATCACGATGTACAAGCGCATTTAGGATTGCTTCGCGTACTGCATTCAACGGGTACTGAGGAATATCATTTCTTCGTCCCGTAGATTCATCGATTCTCGTGGCAACCCTCATGTTTTTGCGGACAAAAGCCAAAGCCCCTTCCAGCATATCCGGCAATGTTCCCTCTATGCGTTTGCTGTCCGTGAAGCGATTCCCCGCCTGATCCACATTACCCATTTCCGTACCGGGGACACAGGTAGCTATAATGCTCAACTGAGGATAAAAGCCCTGCGGATAGATGCCGAAGAGAAGAAGCGCAGTGATCGTGCATGCACCGTTTTTTGTAATGCCGGCCAATTCCAGCTGTTGTTCTTCAGACAAGAGCGCAAGGTTCGGCCTCTCCTCTCGCTTTAGCGATAAGAACTTCTGAATCTTTTCCTGATCCAGATAACTGAAGGTTACGCCTTCCGCCGCCCGAATATCATCCCGATATTTCTTGCGGAAAGCTTCATAACTATAGACTTCATATTCCGTCATTGGTTTATCTGCATCGCCAACTCGAATGTAAGATCCCTGAAGCCTGCCTTTTGTGGTCTTGAAGCATGGGCGCTCCGCTATATCAACAGGCGGAATTTCAGCAGAGACAAATACCCTTTCACCTTCATTGCAAACCGTAAAGACAGGGCGTACGACGGGCGTCATTTGTTCACCATATTCCATGACCTTCTTCTGCAGATCCTGTGCATCGTACACGCCCACTTTATCGAAATTTCTTTTTTCGTCAAGACCAAATACGAACGTACCCCCATCATTTTGGTTGGAAAATGCAGAGAACGTATCGTAAAGCTTCTCCGGACAACCGCCATGCGCAGCCTTTACTTCGATCACTTGTGCTTCGCAGCCACGCGTTCGGATTTGTTCAATCAGTTTCTGAAGTTCACTTTCAACCATACCGATCCCTCCCTTCCCTTATGTTACCATGTATAACCCAAGATGTAAACAAGAAACATAATAAATCATTCGATAAAAGGCAAAACAAAACATAAGAAAGACTTATGAAACTCCGCAAAACACAAGAGACTTGTATAACTCGACTTAAGTTCCATTATGTTCATCATTCATAATCCTGGAAATCCATCTCGATCATCCGGCAACGATCTTACTTGTATTCTACCCTGTTCTTTTTCTGCAAATCCATTCATCCGCTCACGAAGTGCGGACTCAGTTGTACGAATCGTGTCACACATTGCGAGTTCCTTTCTCAATTCACGCATTTGTCTGTTCACCTCCGCTATCTGATTATAAAGCTGTGCCTTCTGGCTTTTCAGCGCATCAACATCCTGCCCGTTAAGCAGTTCATTGGCCTCTTTCCACCCGCAGCGCTCTTCTTCCGTTCCGATAGAACCTTCGGAAAGCAAACCCGCCACGGGAGAGAACTGCTCCACCGTGGCAAGAGCCGTATACAATTTACCTTTCCGCTTCTTCTGTGCGTTCAGTATGGTGCGGGTTCTGGCCAGTGCCTGAAGCTGCCCATTCAATTTCTCCTGATGCTTTTGCAGATCCTCCCCGGTCACGATGCGGTGCTGCACGAGATAGCGGTGCTGCGTTTTGTATCGCTCAAAATGCCGCAGTTCACTGCGCAGCAGCACGCTCTGCTGCGACGAACCCTTGTGTTTGGCAACGCAGCCCAGCAGATACAGGTAATGCCGATACACTCCGAGAATCCCAACCATGGGTCGTGAATAAGGACGATAAGGCTTAGGCACCAGCACCTGCGCCGCGGGATTTTCCAGCTCCCCCTCAATGTGCGCACGAATCGCATCCTCGGTGTACTTCACGCCATCCAGCTGCGGCCGGATGAAGCGCTCATAGCCGTATGGTCGGAACGACAGATACTTTCCATGCCGGATCTCATACCCCTTGCCCTCCATGAGCGCCAAAAACTCTCCGTAATCCAGCGCATAGGACAGCACCTCCCTGATATCGCGCGCTACCACCTGCCGCAGGCTGACCCCGCCATCCTGCACAGCCTTCCACTCCGCATAGGACATGCCCCTGCGTCGCTCCCCGTCCCCCATGACGACGGACAATCCGTGCTCCCTGCACAGCCGATCCGAAATCGCGCGCACCTGCCGGTAATAGGTCTGCGGTGTGCTGTGGTACTTCTTGCCGTCCACAAACGACACCGCATTGAACACAATGTGGTTGTGGATGTGCGCATGGTCGCAATGCGTCCCGATGACCACCTGATACCCCTTCAGATGCTCCTGCGCAAACTCCTGCGCCAGCCGCAGCGCCATCTCCGGCGTGATCTCCCCCGGCGCAAAGGACTGTATGATGTGAAAAGCCTGCGTGCCCTGTTCCGCATCCCAGTTTTTCCGAACAGACTGCATCTCCTGCGCCGCATACCCGTCGCTGCAATGGATGTGCGCCGTCAGGCTGCCGTTTTCCGTCTTTGCCGGGTTCAGCGCATAAGCAATGAGCTTATCCACTCGACTCTTCCTGCGCAGTATCTTTGTGATCGCCATCTCGTCCTTCACTCCGTCTCAGCCAGATCATGCACCATGCGGATCAATTCGCGCAGCAGGTGTTCCACCCGAGCCATATCCTGAACGGACTCCGGATGCGCGTTCGCAATCCGGGCGATCTGGTTGACATTGCTGCCCACGCGGCTGACCTCCGTGCACAGTCTGTAATAGTCCGGCTGCAGTCTCTCTTTGATTCTTCTCCCCATGATCAGCGCACGGAGATATTTGCTCTTGGTAAGCCCCGTCTTTTTCAGGTCGTTTTGCAGTTTTCCGTATTCCTCCGCATTCAGATAGACCATGACGGGAATGCTCCGATTCCTCATCGCTCTCCTCCCGCACCAGCGGCATTGGGTTCAAGGGGTTCCCTTGCAGACTGCGTTTGTATTGACAAAGGCGATGCTTGCGCGTCCGGCGCTACGCGCACGGACGCCGTCTGCTCTGCTCACCGCTCCGCCTCCCGACTGCGGGTGCGCAGCTGGAACACCAGTTCGTCGTTGTAGTCCTTGCCGTGCCTGGGTGGATGGTGAAATGCAATATACCGGCCTGCCAGAGAAGCCGTGATCGCTTGCGCAGCTCTACGTCCCTGCTCATCGTTGTCCAGCCCGAGGTTGACGTACCGGATCGCCGGATGCTCCGCAAGATACCGCTCCAGCGCAAGCGGCGACAGCCCGCCCAGCGACAGCCGGTGCGCGGGCCACGGATTGCCGCCCTGTTTGCACAGCGCCGCATGCGACAAAGCATCAATGGCGCTCTCAAACACCCAAATCACTTTACACTCCGGCTCCGGAGCAGGCAGTGCAAACGCATACGACTTGTCGCTGCCATACGCTTCGTGCTTACCACTTCCCTGCAGCGAACGCGAGCAGGCGTAGCGCGGCGTGTAGTCGGAATCGTATCCCACAAACACCACCTGCTTGCCGGGCAGCTCCTCGTAGCTGCCGTCCTCCTTCCTTCGCCAGTATGTATCCGCCTGATAAAGCCGCACCTCATCGATGCAGCGCTGGATGAGTTCCATGGGAATTCCCCGCCCCTGCAGGTAGGCGATGGCCTCATCGTTCCGCTCTGCAACGGGCAGAAGCATCAGCTTGCGCGGCTTGTCTGCATTCGCCGCACTTCTCTCTGCTCGCTTCACCGGCCCTGTCATCTTCTGAACCGCATCTCCCAGCAGCGTGTGAACAGCCTCGACAAAGGGGATCTTCTCGTACTTCACCAGAAAATCAATGGTCTTTCCGCCCGTCCGCTGCGAGAACCAGTACCACTTGTTGCCCTCGATCACCAGACTGTCGTGTTCCGCCAGACAGTGCTGCCGCCCCATGCGCTTGACCGCATAGCCCCGGCTCCGCACATACGCCAGCAGATCCACGCTGTTGGCTCTGGCGAGTTCTTCTTCCGTAAACCTTTTCATCCAAACTCCTTTCAGATTTCCAAAGTTTTTGGATGTACCTTCCAAAAACTATTGAGAATTCTCAACTTAAGGGATATACTATTCTCAAAGAGGAGGTGTCTGCATGCTCAGACTGGAACGCAGGGACTATCTGGATAAGCTGATCGCATTCCGCGACAAGAACATCATCAAAATCATCACCGGCATCCGCCGCTGCGGAAAATCCACGCTGATGGAGATCTATCAGGATCATCTGCGTGCACAGGGCGTGCAGGAACAGCAGATCATTTCCATCAACTTCGAGGATTTCGATCACCGTTCCCTGCGCGACCCCGCCCGGCTCCACGCCTATATCACAGAGCGCATGGTGCAGGGTGCGATGACCTATGTGTTTCTGGATGAGATCCAGCATGTGCAAGATTGGCAGGAGGTCGTGGACAGCCTGTACATCCGCAGGAATCTGGACATCTACATCACGGGCTCCAACGCCTATCTGCTCTCCAGCGAGATCGCCACGCTGCTCTCCGGGCGTTGCGTCGAGATCCGCATGCTCCCGCTCTCCTTCCGGGAATTCGTGACCGCCTCGGGCAATGACGACAACCTCTCCCGCAAGTATCTGGAATACATCGAGAGCAGCTCCTTCCCTTATGCACTGGAGCTCATGGGCCATCCAAAGGAGCTGCGCGACTATCTGGAGGGCATCTACAGCACGGTCGTGCTCAAGGATCTGGTCGCCCGCAAGAAGATCCCCGACGTGATGATGCTGGAAAGCGTGGCGCGCTTTGTATTCGACAGCATCGGCAGCCCGATCTCCACCAAGAAGATCGCGGACACCATGACCTCCATGGGGCGCAAGATCGACGTAAAGACCGTGGAGAAATATGTGGACGCCCTGCTGGAGAGCTTCATCGTCTATCAGGCCAAGCGCTACAACGTCAAAGGCAAACAGTATCTCAAGACCCTCGAAAAGTATTACGTCGTGGACATCGGCCTGCGCTATATGCTGCTGGGCAGCCGCTCAACGGACGTCGGGCACATACTGGAGAACGTCGTCTATCTCGAGCTGCTCCGCCGGGGGTACGACGTCTACGTCGGCAAGGTCGACGACCTCGAAGTGGACTTTGTCGCAATGGATCCAAAGCGCACTACCTACTTTCAGGTCGCAGCATCCGTGCGCGATGAAAAGACACTCGCCCGCGAACTGGCTCCGCTTCAGAAGATCAACGACCATTACCCCAAGCTCATCCTCACGCTCGATGAGGATCCCGAGGCCGATTACGAGGGCATCCGCCGCGTCAATGCGCTGGATTGGCTCATGGGCCTCACCTCCTGACAGATTTTCAGCGCTCCGCGACGCGGAGCGCTTTTTCGTCCCGTTCCTCCTCCGGCTCCGCTTCGTCCAGCAGCACGGCATCCTTCTCATCCAGATTGAGCAGCGCGTTCAGCTCGGCCAGCCGTGCCTCCTTCGCGCGCAGCTCCTCTTCCTGCGGGAAGGGCCGCTGCACCTCCGCGTGGGTGTCCTCGATCTGCCGCTGCGTATCCGACAGCTGCATTTCCAACTTGCAAAGCTCCTCCGGAATGTTTTCCAAACGGTTCTCCATGCGGGTGAGATTGCCGCCCGGGTCGCTGCCCAGCGCCACGTTGTACCGCTCTGCCCCCACCAGCGCCGCCTGCACCTCCCGCGTGAACGGCTCAAACTGCACCTCCAGTTCAAAGCCCCGCCAGCTTCCCACCCGCGCCGGTTCATCGCCGGGCGCGGCTCTGCACGCCTCCCAGAATGCCTTCGCAGCCTCGTTTCTCCTGGCATAAGGCTTACCAAAGACGACCATGGGCGGAAAAGTACCCTCCGGCACCGCGCTTTGCCTGAGCAATTCCACATCCCGCCCGCATCGCGCGATGCGATCCCGCAGCCCCGCCACCTGCGCCGGATAGAATCCTCTCAGACGGTCTTCCAGCGCATACCGCCTGCTCATGTGGCTGGCGCGCAGCATGCGCAAACGGGCAACCGTGACCTCTGCATCCATTTTCTCCCGAATCAGAGGGTTGCCGGTGGCCAGCGCCTTAATCTCCGCATAAGAGAGCGACGCCTCGTCCACATCGTCTGCCACCCGCGCAGGGCTTTTTGACGTCATGATCTGTGAAATAAACCGTTGCTTGTTCTCTACCAGCTGGTAAAGATAGGCGTCAAAGGTCTGTTCGGTGACATAGCGATAGATATGCACCTCGGAATTGCGGTTGCCCTGCCGCAGAATACGGCCGGCGCGCTGTTCCAGATCGGAAGGCCGCCAGGGACAGTCCAGATCATGCAGCGCGATGAGCCGCTCCTGCACATTGGTTCCCGCCCCCATCTTCGCGGTGGACCCCATCAGCACGCGCACCTGCCCGCTGCGCACCCTTGCAAACAGCTCCTTCTTCTGCACCTCCGTGTTCGCGTCATGGATGTACGCGATTTCCTCTTTTGGTATTCCCTTCTCCACCAGCTTGTCCCGCAGATCGTCGTACACATTGAAGCCCGCGCCCGGCGTGGACAGGTCGCAGAACACCAGCTGGGCGCTGCGATCTGCTTTTGTACGCTGCCAGATCTCCTGAATGTTCTGTGCGCATACGGAGACCTTGCTGTTCTCCGCGTCGGGCAGCAGCGGCTGCATCAGGCGCTGGTCGAGCGCCAGCTTGCGCCCGTCGTTGGTGATGCGCAGCATGTTGTCCTTCTCCGGGCTGACGCTGCCGCTGCGCACCTGCTCGGCGCGCTCGGACAGGCTCTCCACCATGCGCTTCTGCTGCTCCGTCGGCGGTATGGCGACGTTGTGGATCTGGGCTTTGGGCACGGGCAGCTTCAGCATGTCCGCAGTCTGGATGTCTGCGACCTCCCGGAACAGCGTCATGAGCTCCGGCAGGTTGTAGAACCGCGAGAACCGCGTCTTGGCGCGGTACCCGGTGCCCTCCGGCGCAAGCTCTATCGCCGTCACGGTCTCGCCGAACGTGGACGCCCATGCGTCAAAGTGCTGCAGGCCCTGCCGACTAAGCCGGTCGTACTGCAAGTACCGCTGCATGGTGTACAGCTCCGTCATGCTGTTGGAGATGGGCGTGCCGGTGGCGAACACGACGCCCCTGCCGCCCGTAATCTCATCCAGATAGCGGCACTTCATCCAAAGATCGCTCGCCTTCTGCGACTCCGACTGCCCGACGCCTGCGACGTTGCGCATCTTGGTGGCGACGAACAGATTCTTGTACAGATGCGCCTCGTCCACGAACAGGCGATCCACGCCCAGCTCCTCAAACGTCACAGCGTCGTCCTTCTTTCCCGCGTCGGTGAGCTTTTTGAGCTTTACTTCCAGGGATTTCCTACTGCGCTCCATCTGCTTGACGGTAAAGCGCCCGCCGCTCTGCGCCTTGACCTCTTCCATGCCCCGCGCCAGCTCGTCGATCTGCTCCTGCAGAAAGCGCTGCTGCCGCTCCACGCTCAGCGGGATCTTCTCAAACTGGCTGTGCCCGATGATGACCGCATCGTAATCGCCCGTTGCGATCCGGGAGCAGAACCGCCTGCGGTTCCGCGCCTCAAAGTCCTTCTTCGCGGCGACCAGCAGGTTCGCCGCCGGATAGAGCTGCAGATACTCCGCCGCCCACTGCTCCGTCAGGTGATTGGGCACCACGAACAGGCTCTTGCTGCACAGCCCCATCCGCCTGGACTCCTGCGCCGCCGCAGCCATCGTGTAGGTCTTCCCAGCCCCCACGACGTGCGCCAGCAGCGTATTGCCGCCGTAGAGTACATGCGCCACCGCGTCAGCCTGATGCGGACGCAGCCGGATCTCGGGGTTCATGCCAGCAAAGCGCAGCCCGCTGCCGTCGTAGGTGCGCAGCCGGATGGCGTTGAACCGCTCGTTGTACAGCGCCGTGAGCCGCTCCCGCCGCTCCGGCTCCTTCCACACCCAGTCGGCAAACGCCGCCTTGAGCTGCTCCTGCCTGGCCTGTGCCAGCGCGGTCTCCCGCTTGTTGAGTACGCGGCTCTTGCTGCCGTCCGCCCGCTCCACCGCATCGTACACGCGCGCGTCGTGCAGATTCAGCGTCTCCTCCACGATGCGGTAGGCGTTCATGGGCTCCGTGCCGTAGGTCTGCGTGGCAAGCACGCCGAACCGATCCACGTTTTTTCCTTCAATGCGCCACTGCGCGGTGACCTCGGAGTAGTGAACATGGACGCTCCTGCGCGCGTAGAAGGGCGGCTGCAGCGTTTCCAGCACGAATTGCTCCACGATCTCGGGCGGAACCCACGTCGCACCCAGCCGCACGGAGATCTCCGCCGCCGGGATGGGCTGCGGCTGTGCGCCTTCCAGCGCGGTCACATTGTCCGCAAAGCGCGCATCTTCCTGCGCCGCCCGCCTCGCCTCCCGCAGCTTCTCGCGGACATTACCGGACAGGTATTCGTCCGCCGTGACGTATCGCCCGGGATGCTTCGGAAGCGGGAAGATCATCCCCCGCAGCGCCTGCGTCAGCTCCTCCGGCGGCTTTCCGGACAATTCTTCCATGTAATGCAGGTCAACACGCCCCTTTTCGGACAGCGACACCGCCAGCGCATCGCCCGCGCTGTCCGCATGCGTCACCGCCCGATGGGGCTGAATGGTGCGCCTGGTGAACAGATCTGCCTTGCGCGCGAGCTGGCCGTTTTCGTCCAGTATTTCCAGCGAACACAGCAGCGGATAGGCGCTGTCATCAGAAAGCGCCTGACTGTTTGCACGCCCGGACAGCAGCCCGAATTCCGCGCGAAAGCCATCGTAAAGCCCATTCAGCCTGTGCTGCAGTTCCGCGATGCGCGTATCCGGTTCATCATCCAGCTGCGCTTGGATCAACTCCCGCACGCAATCCCGCAGCGGCAGCATGTGCAGCACGCGCTCCTGCGCGCCGCGGCTCAGCTGCACCGGCACCATGCGGCTGTTCTCGCGGTAGTAAATGCGGCCGTTTATCGCCGTATAGGAGTAATTGCGGACGGTCGGATCGGCGGGAATGGAACCGTCTGGCTTCACTGCGTCTGACAGCTCCGCATCCTGTATGTTGTGGTCATCCACACGCAGAGCCTCAACCGCTTGTGCAAGCAGTTCTTTCAGTTCACGGTGCGGAAACGGCTTACAGACCACATCCCTGCCATACTGCGTGGTCACCTCCACCAGTTCTCCCAGCACCATCTCAGGGTGATCGATGAAATACCGGTTGACCGTCAGCCCGCTCTCCGTCCGCCCCAGATGCACCCAGTCGGGCTCCTCCACCACGGGCCGCTCCCGCTTCCGCAGGAAGAGTATGTCGCTGGTCACGTCCGCGCCCGCCTCGGCATGGAAGGTGTCGTTGGGCAGGCGAATTGCACCGACCAGCTCCGCCCGCTGCGCAATGTACCGCCGCACGGCGAGATTCTCCTTGTCCATCGTACCCTTCGCCGTGACAAACGCCAGCACGCCGCCCGGCCGCAGCTTGTCCAGCGTCCTTGCAAAGAAGTAGTCGTGGATGAGAAAATGCTGCGCGTCATATCGCCTGTCCGCGACGGAGAATGCCCCGAATGGCACATTGCCCACCGCCGCGTCAAAGAACTGATCCGGCAGATCGGACTGTTCGTATCCCTTGACCTGAATGTGTGCCTCCGGGTAGAGCAGCTGCGCGATGCGCCCGCTGACGGAGTCCAGCTCCACACCATAGCAATGCGCCCCGCCCATGCCCTCCGGCAGCATCCCGAAGAACCGCCCGGTTCCGCAGGCAGGCTCCAGCAGATTCCCGCCAGAAAACCCCATGTTCCCCAGCGCCGCATACATGGCC
>Ga0129310_1002532_pt1 | contig 13439 bp, 10 predicted proteins | sample Go1ome_2_FD_94433 | JGI IMG/M metagenome (GOLD analysis project Ga0129310, IMG submission 94433) | Western lowland gorrila individual fecal microbial communities from Wisconsin, USA - Go1022A metagenome | ecosystem: Host-associated > Mammals > Digestive system > Large intestine > Fecal | place...
AATGAGTCTGTCGCTAGTTGTCGACCTCCGCCTGGGGCTTCTCATCCCCCCGGTCTATGCAATATACGAAAAAAAAGCTCGTACTTTCGTACGAGCTCTTCTTTAAATATGGCGGTGAGGGGGACCGCCTGAAATAAATCTGACTTAATCCAGGGGGGTTATATAATTTCATTATAAACAATGTATTACACTTTTTGTTGTCCGATATTATCTAATGTATTCTTAGTGAAGCGAGAGACTAATGGCATACTGGATGGCATACCAGAGTGACGGGAATTAGCGTATGGCAGTATTGACGGATACGAAAGCAAGACATATCAAACCTGATGACAAACCATTGCCCCATGGGGGAATTACCGGACTGACCCTTCATCCTTCTTCAGTAAAGGGGCGGGGGAAATGGGTTTTTCGTTATGTAAGTCCGGTGACACAAAAAAGACGTAATGCTGGATTGGGAACTTACCCAGAGGTCAGTATTGCTGAAGCTGCACGTACTGCCCGGATAATGCGAGAGCAACTTGCTGCAGGTGATGATCCTCTGGAGATTAAAAAGGCTGAATCTGAGAAAGTCGTTATCCCAACATTTGCCGATGCAGCCAGGCGTGTACATGCAGAACTGTCTCCTGGATGGGAAAATCCAAAGCATGTAAGGCAGTGGTTATCGACGCTTGAGAATTACGCGTTTCCTCAACTGGGAGCAAAAACGCTGGATTCGATTACGGCTGCGGACGTGGCAGAAACACTGCGTCCAGTCTGGTTAACCTTGTCAGAAACGGCAAGCCGGGTTAAACAGCGCATTCATGTTGTTATGCAGTGGGGATGGGCGCACGGTTTTTGTGTGGCAAATCCTGTTGATGTGGTTGACCATTTGCTTCCTCAGCAGACAAGAGGACGTGATGAACACCAACCCGCAATGCCCTGGAGGCAGTTACCGCTTTTTGTGGCGACCAGTGTGTATAGTGATGAACCTTATAATGTTACCCGCGCACTGTTATTAATGGTGATACTTACAGCAACTCGCTCGGGCGAAGCCAGGGGAATGCGCTGGGCTGAAATTGATTTTCATAAGCGGGTATGGACTATACCTGCAGAAAGAATGAAAGCTAGGCTACAGCATCGTGTTCCTTTATCCCGGCAGGCTATTTACATTCTGGAAAATATACGTGGCCTGCATGATGAACTGGTGTTCCCTTCACCCAGAAAGCAGCAGATCCTTTCCGATATGGTGTTGACAAGTTTTCTGCGTAAAAAGAAAGCCGTCAGTGACATTCCGGGGCGAGTTGCCACAGCACATGGTTTTCGCTCAACATTCAGGGACTGGTGTAGTGAACAGGGGTATTCGCGGGATCTGGCGGAAAGGGCGCTCGCTCATACGCTGAAAAATAAGGTTGAGGCGGCATATCATCGTACTGATCTACTGGAGCAGCGTGTACCGATGATGCAGGCATGGGCGGATTATGTGATGTCTCAAATTGTGAATAAATAATAGTGAAAATGTATATTGTACGATCATGATTTGATATGTGATCGTGGCAGTAGTAATTAAGGAACCGCTTTTATGTCAAATGTATTGAGCTGATAATTATCAGATCGTCAGGAAAGCGTATTTTTATAAACAGGGGATTACTCAACAATCTCCTGTTTATAAAAAACAATTTGCCTGTTTTAACGTTTCACTCCTGCTGAGACTGAATTATTCCTAGTGCGTCATAAATCAGTCTTCTGCGTAGTTTATTGTTTTTATCTGCACCATATAACATAAATATATTTTCAACTTTTTCTTCAGGTGTTCTGAGATAATGGATAAGAAAGGTTATCATTCCAACACAATGGAATAAAGTGAATCCATCAAACAGGCTTATCAGGTTTCCTTTTTTTTCCCGTGCTGTAAGTATTTTTTCGCGGGTAAGAATATTTGCCAGTTCATGGGGGGCTGATATGTTTCTGCTGTCTATAATGTTATTTATTTTACCAAGGGCTATATCAACTTCCTGTAATAGGTTATTTATCATAGCTGAGTGAATGTTATTGGTTTCATGTTCCTGACAGTTTATGAACTTATAAATCATTGAGTTATACAGAAATATTACTCTTCCTAATAAATATGTGTTTGTGTCATTTTGAAGACAGGACTCTGGGTATTCGTGATCCAGTGAAATAAGGTTAATGGACTCGCCCTGATAAGTCATAAAATAATTGATGTCATTTAATAATGCTCGGATATTTACATGATTTTTACTGAATTTTATTTTAAATGCTATCTTTAGTATAGCAAACGCGGCAATGATAAATCCAAAAGGTAATTTCTCATAGTTCAGTTTATTGATGGTGCGATGAACACTTTCAGTCTTTCCTGAAGTAAGTTGTGTCAAACAGTTAACAAATTCCGTATAGCCATTTAAGACATAATGGCATGAAGAATCTTTTAAAGTGTTTTCTATGTTTTGTAATGTGACGCCGTTGTTCAATGTATAAATGTAACCGCCAAAGACAATGTTTTCAATCTCAACGACACAATTTATTGTTTTTTGTTCAGGATAAAGATAAATATCAGAAATACTATAGTCTCGTATTGCGTCAATGGCCTCCCACGATAATGCACTGTCAATTTTCAGTGTATAAAATGGTGAGTTCTCATTAGGAAAGTAATATATGTATTTGTTCAGTGTATTCATTACATCTATTGGGTTGGTTAAATATAATAACTGGCATTCATATTCTGAAACTTCTCTTTCGCTTATCAGCATTTTATATAAAGTTGCCAGGGCGCTTGTTAATGAAGTTCGTCTTTCGAAAGCCAGTAATATAGTGAGATAATAACATGCAACTTGAATTTTATCTAAGTCAGAAATTATTTTTTCCTTGTCTTCATTACTTAAATAAAGCAGATGTTTACAGGTTTCTTTGCATGTGTTGATAGTTGCGGTAAGTTTTGTTTTTCCTGGTGTACTGTTTTTGCGAATATTACGAATGAATTCATATACGCCATCAAAGATATATTTGAAATGCGCATTCGCTGGTGTGTATCCGGATAAACATAACTTAACGTAATTTCGCTGATATGTCCTTGCAGCATGATATATATCATCCTCATTATCCGGTATCTGAGTGAGAAAAGAATGAATATGATAGTAAAATGCCATCTCATTATCCGGGCGATATGTGTTCCTGATGTCGAGTGCGAGAATCATTGGTACAATGTCATTAAAATATTTTTGTTTTATTATTTGATGTGTTTTGTCTGTAAAAACAGAATAGTGCATTAGCTTAACATAGAGATCTTCATATCTCCTAAATATAACTTTTCGTTGTTCTGTACTCAATACTTGTTCTTTATCAATAATGTTTATTAATTCATCAAACATGTCGCCCAGTGAATGTTGATGTGAGGAAAAATTTTTAATATTTCGGATGTCACGGGTATTCTGGTTTTTAGCCAGAACACCAAAATATGAAAAGACATCATACATTATAGTGATAAAATTATACATAACATTCTCCTTTTATTGCACTATATAAAATTTTAACATTATATCATTTTGCTTTTCTGTTAACTGGTTTTCATTTTTGAATCAATATTTTCTGAACAGGGTAATAGTACACGTATTAACAGATTATGTCAGAAGGCCCCGGTGATGCCTTCTGACGATAGATTAATGTGGTATTCTATTGGTATCTGGAGACCATATGGCAACAGTTACAGTACATTCTCCCCGCTGTAATTCCTATAAAGTGTACCATTATGATCACAGCACCTCAGATCATGAGCGTTTCCAGTGCTAATCCTGCAAACGTGTGTATTTCAACTGAATTACATCTACGAAACCCGAAAACCAGGCATTAAAGAGCAAATTGTTGAAATGGTTCATAACGGAGCCGGGGTTCGCGATAGCTCCAGAACGCTGAAGGTGGATATCAACACCGTCATTCTCACTTTATAAAACGCTCACCACGCAAAGTAACCACATCTCCAGTCGCCAGTGCCGATGTGACGCTTATCTGCGAACTTGATGAACAATGGAGTTTTGTCGAAAACAAAGCTCGTCAGCAGTGGCACTGGTATGCGTATACCACCAAATCTGGAGGTGTGCTGGCTTACACTTTTGGTCCTCGCACTGATGAAACATGTCGTGAGTTGCCGGAACTCCTGAAGCCATTCTCCACAGGCATGATAACCAGAGACAACCGGAGCAGTTATACCAGAGAAATGCCACAGGATAAGCATCTTGTCGGCAAGATATTTACCCGGCGCATTGAGCGCAACAATCTGACACTTCGTACTCACATCAAACGACCAGCCCGGAAAACGATTTGCTTTTCACGCTCCCTGGAAATTCACGAAAAGCCATTGGTTCATTTATCGAAAACACTGTACTACTGACTGGAGTCATTACCAGGGCCTCTTTTGCTGTTTTTTTACCAATGAATGATAATGAGAATCGACAGCGATAAGGGGAAAGTAAAATAACAATAATGCTGTTGTTTTCTATCGTATTGATTTTTAATTATTTATTGTCTTTTTGCTCAGCCCACTTTTTTACGCAGACAAATTTACCCGGGGAATACAAACTGTAACGACAGTTCACCACACTATGGGGGATAAAATGCCAGATCAATCCGGATACTGCTGGACTCCTTCACGCATCTTACGGATGCCTGAACTGAGCCAATTGTTAGGTATATCTCGTTCGACAATTTACGAAAAAATGAATCCGTTATCGAAATACTACGATGCAACCTTCCCCAGGCCGGTACGTCTTGGTAGTGGTTCTGTGGGCTGGCGTTCATCAGCTATTGACGAATGGCTTACTTTACATACTGTACCTGCCAGATCAGCAGTCAAAGGTGTTAATGACGAAGTGCGACATACGCTTTCTTCAGATATGACCATGAGCAGATAAGTTTTTGTCATCACGTGATCACCTCAGGAGGAAAAAGAAGCATAAGAACAATTTAGCCAGAAGTTTAATTGATAAACAGAATTTCCAGCATTCATTGTTGAAAGAGCAGCTATTGTCGCTATTGTAGCGGTAATTGCTGCTATAACCGAAACGTATTACGAAAAAGGAAGCATTTATGTCTTACATCAAACCGGATATGCCGTATTCAGTATATGCGTGACCATCAATGATAGGGAAGGCAATAATTAAAGCTCAATACAATAAACAAGTACCTCTGACTCTGGTTGCAATGTCAGTATTAACAGCGATGTCAATTGCCTGTCAGAATCAGGTTGACGTATGCAGTCCCGGAAATTTACGTGGGGCCGTTAATATTTACACTATGGTTCTGGAGAAAGGGAAAAGACCGGGGGAAAGGTATTAGTGAAATAATTTCTGGAGGTATTAAGAATGAGAAATATGAATGATATTTCGTGGTAAATAATACAGTCTGCACTGAATTAACCTTATCGGTTTATTAAACATAAGATCTACAAATGCTCTGTATTTCTCAGAGCATCAGGTCTGAATAGCAGCTATTTTCGCTATTGTAGCGGGAGTTGCTGCTATTTTACTAACCCATTAATGAAAAGAGAGGCTTTTATGTGCTTACTTGCACCAGAAAATCCTTATCCGATATATGCACTACCACCGCTGGTGAGAAATGCAATAATTGAAACTCAAAAAAATACACAGGCACCTTTGGCTATGGTGGCAACATCCGCATTAACAGCGACCTCAATTGCCTGTCAGAATCAGGTTGACGTGTGCAGACCTGGAAATTTACGTGGGCCTGTTAATCTTTACTCTCTGATTCTGGCTGATTCCGGTGAAAGGAAAACGACCGTGGATAAAGTGTTTATGAAAGCATTTTATCTCAGGGATGAAGCCCTGGCGGAAGAATACGCGAAACTGGTTGAGAATTACAGTACAGAAAAGGAAATATGGGAGCAAAAACAAAAAGCGCTGGAATCAAAATTTCATAAAGAGATTCGTGCCGGTAAAGATTACAAGGCAACAGAATCAGAGCTTGAAACGCATCTGAATAAGTCTCCTGTTCCGCCGCAGATACGTCGAACAATTTTTAATGAGACAACGATAGAGGGAATGTTAAAATATTACTCCGATAGCAATCGTTCTTTTGCTCTTGTATCCAGTGAAGGGGGGGTAATTTTTGACAGCCGGGCCATGAGTAAACTGGGAATTATTAACACTTTGTGGGATGGAGGTTCTCTTTTCATCGACAGGAAATCATCTCCCGGAATTAATTTGAAGGAGCCAAGACTGACGATGTCGGCGATGATTCAGCCTGATGTTTACCACAAAGGTTTTTGTACGCGAAAAAAAGAACTTGTGAAAACGTCAGGACATCATGCAAGGTTTTTGATGTGTCAACCAACATCAACGCAGGGGACAAGGATAATAACCGGAGATAATTATTCATCACAGTATCAGGAGTTATTTGATAAGAGGATCAATGAACTTATTGATGAAAGTCTGGCTATGAGTGGTGGACGACGTTGCCTTCACTTTTCTCCTCAGGCTGCCAGAATCTGGACGGATTATTACAACGATGTGGAATCGAAGCTGGGGGGATTGGGGCCTTTAAGACATTGTCGGGAATATGCTGCCAAAAATGCAGAGTATATGGCAAGACTGGCAGGACTTCTTCACCATTTGAGCAGTGAGGAGGGGGACATTTCCCCTTACACTGCAGAAATGGGGAGAGAATTAGCAATATGGTACGGTAATGAGTATATGCGGTTGTCTAATCCGTTAACTTTTGACAACACTGCTCAAAACGAGACTATGCGACTCATTCCAGAGGAGCTTGAACTTTTCAACTGGATAAAAAGCTATTGCATTGAGAAGGGGATCCCCTGTATGAAAAAAAATGACATTTTACAGCGTGGTCCGAACCGTTTCCGGAAAAAGGATAAAATCAACTGGTTACTGGATTTACTGTATGAACAAAACAGAGTTGTACCGGTTATTGAGGGAAAAACGTTGTGTGTCGCACCTAACTTTGACCTCTTAATGACTTAATCGTTGAGTAACATATAATCTCCTCTGCTACTTGCGGAGGAGACTAATGCCTTTACCATGTCAGCGTTGTATTAGAAAACTCTGGTACAGGTCAGTCAGTAAATATAACTGGTGTAACCACTATTTACTATTGGATAGAGTGTTGCTCAGGATATTGTCGGCTTTAGTCTGAGGTGAGGTGGGACCTTCATTGTTTTCGTGTTCAATAAATAATTTAGGTTAATTAGTATTATTAATGGGAGTTATGTTATCTGTTATGTTGTCTCTTTTTATCGTAATGTCACTCCTCTTTATGCTGGGTATTCTGTATGTGCGTAATGCGTCTATCCCCATATACTACAGTGTGGTGGTGTATGGGGTTTAGTTATGTGTAAATTATGTTACTACACTCATAGCGTAATATTGAAAAAGTTAATCCACTGAATGTATGTCTGGTTTGTATTTAACACTAGTTACGTACCAGAACACTATTAGAGTATATTGTCTTTAGTTCGTACGTTATAGCTCCGTTACAGTTTATAAGTATGGGTAAATATAATCTTTTCTGTATGAAATAATCTTCTTATTGTGAGGTTAAATATCTGTAGGCTCTCTCTGCAGAGTCTCTGTTTTTACTTAATGGTACGGCAATACTAATAGCGATGTTGCCTGTGGCTATTCGATAGCTGACTTTTGTGAAGATCAGATTACTTCCTGTAAGTGATTGAATGGTGCTTTCTTAAACTCAATTATATTGAGGTGTGTTTTTGCCATTGTAATTCTTACTGGTCCTCTGTTTAAGAGAGCCTCACTGTATTCTGAAGTATTACCCCCATTACTGTAATGAGGTAATACGAAACAGTTTTATCAGGTTGTCTGCATACTGGTTACCCAGTTTATTAATGCCGTGGTACGACGTTTCTGTATCCTCAGCATTTACGTAATTTCCTCTTCCTGTGAGTTTTATAAAGTAAGGACTATAAAATGTATAATGCTAACCCCAATTACGAAATGAATTTCACGATTCTGAAAGATGTGAATGAACACATGGAAGGTCTGTTTCAACGTTTTTCTAAACTGTTACCTTTCAGAATTGATTTTGCCTACAGGAAAGACACGCCCAGTTTCGGGCATTCCTGTAAGCACAGTATGTGTATTGAAATATACCGTTTACTTAGCGAAACCCAGACGATGTTGGCAGGATATTACTGGGTAATGGAATATACACCAGACAAAGGGCTTCATATTCATTTTATCGGCTATCTGGATGGGCAACGTCACAAGAACTCTTATCAGATATCCAGGCAACTGGGGGATATCTGGAGGCGGATCACGGAAGGGGAGGGTTATTTTCACCTTTGCCGGGCTAAAGACAAATACCCGGTGCGTATCGATCACGTGATTCACTATAGTGATAAATCTGCGGTAGACGACTTACGTTACGCCCTTAGCTACCTGGCTAAACAGGATCAGAAAGAACACGGTATTATTCTGAGGCGTAGCAGGCTTTCCGAAAAAAGCAACCGGGGCCGACCACGACTGAACAGTATCCTGCCAGGGATATGTTCTCAGCTGTAATGTTCTGAACAACAACTACGGGCTGGCTCTTTTTTGCCCGTCAGGGCGTCAAGCTGAGCCGTGCATTATTCTCCAACTGGGTGGACGCATGCTGCCAGTTAATGGCTCCGCTGAATGATGCCCTGTACCGTTATGTGATGAACACCCGCCTGGGAACCATCCACGGCACGTCGGTCGGCGAACTGCTGGCGTGGATCAAAGAAGATGAAAACCCTAGCAAAGGCGAGATGGTGCTGATTATTGAAGGCCATAAAGCCCAGGATGACGAACTGCCCGCCGATGCGCTGCGTACGCTGGCGCTGTTGTAGGCTGAGGTGCCGTTGAAGCAAGCGGCGGCGTTGGCAGCAGAAATCCACGGAGTGAAGAAGAATGCGTTGTATAAGTATGCGCAGGAACAGCAGGGGGACTAAGCCCCTGCTGCCGGTTTTGCCGGGTGGCGCTTGCGCCTTACCCGGTCTACTTATTGGGACAAGCGTTTAGTTAATGGTCACCGCCTCAAACACCAGCGTTTCCAGCGGCTGCAACGTAATCACCGTCGCGTTTTTATACTCAACGGGCACTGTTTTATTGCTGCCGTATACCGCTTTCAGACTAAACTGCGCCGCGTTTCCTGCCGGTATTTCGAAATCCTTCGCCAAATCCAGATAGTAGGTCTGTGGCTTATCCGATGGGTTGCGCAAACCGAGAATGGCTTTGTCTTTGCTCCAGGATGCCCAGCCGTACACGGCAAGCGCCGTTGGGTCGCCGCCAATCCAGTGGGTATCAACCAGCACGCTGGCATTTTCCTTCGACCATTTTGCAGCCTTCGCCAGCGTATCCCACTTCACCTTGTTCAGCATGGACGGGGTAATATACAGCTCCTGCAGCTGGGTGCCGGTCGCGAAGTAGCTCCAGACCTGATCGGCAAAGTCGCTGTCCGTTTGCACCTTCTCTAACCCGTAATAGGCATTCTCGGCGCTGACTATCCCGTGGTACATCAGCGAGTTCAGCGGGAATAGCGGGCCTTTACGTACAATAGAGCGGTATGTCTCGGCATCACGATATGTTATCCACTGCTGCACCGGCGTGCCGGGGCCATACAGGTTTATATCATCCCCCTGACGCCAGATAGAATCAGCATAGAACAACCAGGACGGGCTGGCGTTGGTGCCGGTGGTCAGGTTGATAAATAGATTCGGGTTTGCTCTGCGCATATTGTGCAGCAGAGCTATTGACGCATCAAAATCCGAGGCGAACGGGCTACCCTTTATATGTGAACTGGCGTTCCCCATTCCGTCGAGTTTAAACGAGGTAATGTGTTCATTTTTGATAAGATTAATGATCTGCTCATTGAAGTTTTTAAAGTAGTTCGCTCCCGAAAGCGCCAGCTTGCCGTCCACGGTTTCGAACCCATACTCTTTTGCATGCGAAACGCGAACGTCGCGCGGCTTATTGTAACCCCCCCACGGTGAAAGCCATAGCCCAACGGAGCTGTGCAGGCTATCGGCTTTCTCTCGTACTTTGCTAAAACCGTTGCTGAATGCCGGGCCAAATAACCAGCGTCCGGTAAGATCGTCCCAGCCATCGTCCAGCAGAAAAGCGTCTAACGCCACTCCGCGGCCGCTAATGAATTCCTTGTTCCATTCGTCCATGCGTCCCAGAACATCCTGTTCGGTGTACGGAGTGAAAAAGCCGATATCCATCCAACTGTTGTAATGCAAATAAGGCTTGTACGGACGTGGACGTACGGCATTAATAAACTGGTTCACACTGCGTCGCAACTGGCTGGTTTCCGGGAAAGTACCGAACCAGGTGGTAAAGCTAACCGGCGTCTCTGGCTGAATTGGAGTTTTCAGTTCTACGTTGAGATTGGTTGTTGCTTCATAGGCGTAGGTATTCACGATCGGTTTATTCGGCAGGATAAAGAACGAGTCCGCAATGATCGGTGAGCTAGTGATTGCGCCGTCTACGTAAGGAGCCTGAAACTGTTTTTTGGTCGGGAAGAAGGTAATCTTGGCGACGTCTCGTGGTTGCCCAACGGCGGCAATAGTGTAGTCGATGCTGGCATATTTTCCCTTCACAAGGTTCAACTGCACTGTTACGTTAAAATCTGGGCGCGTAAAGTCGATGACAATCGCATTGTCCTGTTTTTTGATGTGCTTGATTTTGAAATCTGCGGTGTGGATTTTTGTCTCATCCGGTAGTGTCAGAAAGAACAATTCCTGTGGTGTGATCGGATGGTTAGTTCTACGGTCCTTCAGCACAATCGTCGAGTTTGTATCATCAAACGAGAGGGCAATATTATCGTTATTGAACGTATAGTTTGCTGCTACTGCACTATGAGACACACACAGAGCCAGTAGTGAGAGAGTGAGCACTTTCTTCATTGGTGTAAGATCCTTATCTGTAATGTTACTGCATTCGGTTGGTGGATCGCTCCAGCCAGTAGCGCTGAGAGCCAAAATTAATCTGTAGGTAGTTTTCACCGTTTTGTACATAGTGGCTGCCGTCTTCTATGACCACGCCTGCTTGCCGTGCGAAATGTTGGGTTAGCTGCGTTGCGCTACTCTCATCCGCGCTTACGTCTATCCACGCCAGATACGACGATTCCGGGGTCATCATCTTCCACGCCGGGAAGTGGGTCTGGAGGGCATCCGCCAGATACCGGGCGTTGCCTTGCAGATAATCGTTCAGCGCGTCGAGCCAGGGCAGACCGTGTTGATAGGCCAGAATGATTCCCCATACCCCGAACAAATTGGGCGAGGTAATGGAGTTCTTCTCAAGCTGCTGGCGGAAGCGCTGGCGCAGCGAGTCGTCTGGAATCATGGAGTAGGAGGTTTTCAGCCCGCCCAGCTTTAACGCTTTGTTGGGCGATGTGAGCACGATCAGGTTGTCCTGGGCGGCACAGCCAGAGGTGAGACAACTGACGAATTTGCCATCCAGAATGTGTTCAGCGTGAACCTCATCGACCACCAGAATCGTGCCGTAGCGTTGACAGAGATCGGACACCTGGCGTATTTCTTCCTCGCGCCAGATCCTGCCGGACGGGTTATGCGGCGAGCAGAAGAACCACAGCGTTGGACGGTAGGTTTTGAGCTGTTCTTCTATCAGATTAAAATCAAGCTGATAGCGGTTTTCCTCCACGCGCAGCGGGTTAGCCAGTACCTGCACGCCCTGGCGCTGTGCCGCCATCGCAAAAGGATCGTAGACCGGCGTGTTCATCATCACGCTGTCACCCGGTTTGCAGTACGCCTGAATCGTGTAGTGCAGCGTGGATACCGTGCCGTAGGTCAACGTGATCCACGATTTTTCCACCTCAACCTGATGACGTTTGCGCTGGAAGGCGATGACTGCGTCGTAGAATTCGTCAAAGCACCAGGTATAACCAAAGGTGCCGTGCTCCACGATGCGCCGGAAACCGTCAATCACCGCAGGCGGTGAGGTGAAATCCATATCGGCTATCCACAGGGGGATAAAGGACTCCGGGACGTCACCGAAACGCGAGCAAACAAAGGCATGGTCCCATTTACGGCACTTATCACTTTGACGCTCAATGATTTTGTCGAAATCAAACATCACTCCTCCTGTTAAATTAAGGCTTCAATGCCGGTTTTGACGCTCTGTACCTGCGCTCCGATGATCACCTGCACGCTATGCGCATCAAGCATCGATCATCGCGCTGCGTACGCCGGCGTGAACCTTACGGCGAATGTCATCCAACGATTCGTGATGATCGAGATGCAGTGCTAGCGGCATGTCGTAAGTGATCGAATACGCACTGCACAGGGCGTAGATCTCTTCCAGGGCAATATGTTTGAACGAGCCGGGGGGGCCCCGCGAGGAGCACGGGCGAGCGCATTTCGCTGCACACTTCGAGGATCGCCTGGATCGTTTCGGCGTTGTGGATGTTAAACGTCGGTACGGCGTAGGCGTTGGCCTGCGCATCCTGCAGAAGATATTTCGTTGAGATAATGCTCATAAGGGGAGCCTCTTAAGCCCGCTATGGATGAATAATCACACCTTGCACCACACGGTTAATCGTGCCGCTGGCAGAGGGGAGATCTGGCGTATTGCCAACATGAATCGACTGAGCCAGCGCAAAGACCTGGGCGTACATCAGGAAGCAGAACGCCTGTTCCATGTCGATAAACGAACGGGAAGGAGGCAACAGGATATGCGGGCCCGCTTCGATGATGGCATCCGTTTCCACCGCAATTGCGATCACGCGCATTGCCTGACGATCGCGGCGCAGTTCTGTCAGCAGACCCAGGTCGTACTGGCGCGTGTAAGGGTGGCTGGAGATGTACACCACGATAAGCGTTTCGCTATCGACCAGCGATTTTGGTCGCAGATGATCACCACCCAGAATCAGCGCATCCTGGGGGAAATTCAACGAGTCGGCGAGCTGACAAACAAAGCCGCGAAAATCGGCGGGCGTCATTCCGGTATAACCGCTGAACTGGTCCACCTGATTGGAGGTTGCTTCAATCAGTAACGGCGTTTGGTTTGCACTGGCGTAGCGGATTGCAGCTTCCAGCACCAGCGGATGTGCGGAACAAACGGCATAAATCCCATTTGTTTTGCCCGCTTTGTGCTGCCTCACCATTTCTGTCAGATGTTTCACTTGCCTCTCCAGTTCCGATTACTGCGATATTAATCTTTCGTTTTGTTTCAGTTTATACTGCGTCATGGTGAGATAAAAACAAAACGAAAGTTGCGGGTTTTCTGATCTGATTCACAAAAGAAACATAATGAAAGTCACTAAAACGAGAGTAGCTTGCGCCAATGGGCAGTGTGGGCTTGCATTTGCTTAATAGAAAGGCGTTAATAGGCAAAACGAAATGAAACGAAAGTTTTACGAAAGGACTTACTATGAGTAATACCGACGCTTCAGGTGAGAAGCGAGTGACAGGCACC
>Ga0129310_1002533_pt1 | contig 13436 bp, 15 predicted proteins | sample Go1ome_2_FD_94433 | JGI IMG/M metagenome (GOLD analysis project Ga0129310, IMG submission 94433) | Western lowland gorrila individual fecal microbial communities from Wisconsin, USA - Go1022A metagenome | ecosystem: Host-associated > Mammals > Digestive system > Large intestine > Fecal | place...
ATTAAGCCATAAAACCACTCCTGTGCAAGCACATCGTGGTTTCAGGCTTTTGACCCTGGCATCTCCATTATATTGCCATTAAAATTTTCTGAGTCCAATACTTCCGTCATCTTCGGTGTTTTCAATGGCACGGATTTCTACATAATAACCGGCATTTGCATTGATCTCCACGTAGACACGTTCTCCGACTTTATGACCAAGAATGGCTTTTCCGATTGGAGATTCCGTAGAAATCCAGCCATTCAGGGAGTTTCCGCGCACGGTTGTCACAAGGGTATACACTTCTTCTTCGTCATCATCTTCAAAATATAAAGTAACTTTATTGTTGATTCCAACTTCATCGGATTTTGACTCATCAGATACAACTACCGCTGTTTTGATCATGCGCTCCAGATAACGGATACGGCTTTCGTTGGCATTTTTATCTTTTTTTGCTGCGTGGTACTCAAAATTTTCACTGAGATCGCCATGCGCTCTTGCCTCTTTTACCGCTTCCAATGCTTCTTTACGAACTACCAGTTTCCGATATTCGATTTCCTCTTTCATTCGTTCAATATCTTTTTCTGTGACTTCATCATGCATAATCTATTCCTTCTTTCCTAAAACAAAGCAGATTTTGTATTACATAGTGAAGAATCCGAACTGTGCCATTGAATAAGTGATCAGGATGATCACCAGCATTACCGGTGCAATATATTTTATCATCACATTGTACAGTTTTTCACGATTCATTTTTTCACCATTTCGTTTTACTTCATCTGTAACAGTCTTTGCTCCTGCTGCCCATCCGATCAGAATACAGGTGCACAGTGCTACGATCGGCATTAGTACACTATTGCTGATGTAATCAAAGAAAGTCAAAAAGTCCATCCCAAGAATCTTGATATGTGCCCATGCACCATTGCCCAGAGAAGATGGGATTCCCATTATAATACTGATAATGATGCAGATCGCAACGCTTTTCTTACGGCTGATACCGAATCGATCCATGAAGGAAGATACGATAGCTTCCATAATGGAGATGGAGCTGGTCAACGCAGCTAAGAACACAAGCACAAAGAACATAATTCCGATGATCGTGCCACCTCTCATCTGTTCAAATACTTTCGGAAGCGTTACAAACATCAATCCTGCTCCGCTTGCTTTTGTTCCTGCCTCACCGCTGAATATATAAACTGCCGGAACGACCATAAATCCGGCCAGCAGAGCAACGACTGTATCAAAAATCTCAATCTGATTAACAGATTTTGTCAGGCTTGTCTCATTTTTTGTATAAGAGCCATAAGTGACCATGATTCCCATAGCCAGACTCATAGAATAAAACATCTGTCCCATGGCTGCACACACTGTTTTCAGTGAAAACTTCGTAAAATCAGGCAGGAGATAGTACTTAATACCGGCACTTGCTCCCGGTAATGTAAAAATATAAATGGAAATGATCACAGAAATAATCAGCAATAACGGCATCAGAAATTTACTGATTTTTTCAATTCCTTTATTGACACCAAGCAGGATAACTGCTGCAGTCAGCCCCAGATAAACAGCGAAATAAATCATCGGTGAGATTGAATTTCCGACAAAATTTCCAAAAAAACTATCTGCTGCTGCATCCAAACCATGTCCGGACACAAATGTTACCATGTATTTGACAACCCAACCACCGATCACACAATAATACGGCAGGATAATTACCGGAACAATCGGTGCCAATATGCCTAAAAAACCAAATTTTTTATTGATAGCTTTATACGCAGTACCCGGACTCTGCTTTGTCTTGCGTCCGATTGCAATCTCGGTAGTCATCAATGTGAAACCAAATGTCAGTGCCAGAATGATATATACCAGAATGAAAATGCCTCCGCCATACTGTGCGGCAAGATAAGGAAAACGCCACAGATTACCAAGTCCCACTGCGCTTCCTGCTGCTGCAAGCACAAAACCGATTCCGCCAGAGAAACTACTGCGCTCCTTTTTGTTATGTTCCATATTAAATCCTCTTTCTACAATTATTTTATACTAATTCTTTTACGTCTGATTGACGTACCCACCATTATATCATTGATACCCATACATTTCAACAAATACACTGGTAAAATCACTTTGAAACTTTATACATATTTTTATGTTCCGAGGAAATAACCAAGATACCTTCATCTGCATTGTGATTCAAAAATATTGGAGAACATACAAAAGCGGTGCAGAAAACGCAGAATCCTGTCAGGACAAGCGATTAAGTGAACGACTGATTTTCACAAGGTTTTGCGCGAACGGGAACCGACCAGCTTTTATAGGAGGTGGAAGTGAGCGCGATGAAACCGAAGTGAAATGAGGGTAGTGAACGTCTAGCTGTCATGACAGGATTCTGCGTTTTCGTATCAAAAATATTAAATTTTAAAATCCATATTAAACCGGATAAGCTCCATTTTTGTGGTCAGCCACCTCCGGATCTACCTTTGTCTGCTGTGCCTCACGATATTTGAAGAAATCCAGTGCCTGCTGCGGGAAGAGTGCATAAGAAAGCACATCCTCGTCCTGCTGTTTCCAACGTGACATTTCTTTCTCAATCTTATCAAGCTCCGGCTCGATCAGATCTGCCGGACGGCATGTGATGGCTTTGTCTTTATCAGCACCAAGTACTTTTTCTACAACTTCCGGATTGAATGGTTTTACTGTCTGACCATATTCACCAAGTAAAATGCTCTTGGTTTCTTTGGTAGCAACTTTATAACGCTCACCCATCAGAACATTTAATACAGCCTGTGTACCTACGATCTGGCTGGAAGGTGTTACGAGAGGTGGCTCACCAAGGTCTTTTCTTACACGCGGGATTTCTTTTAATACTTCCTCATATTTGTCCTCTGCGTTCTGCTCTTTCAGCTGAGAGATCATGTTTGAGAGCATTCCGCCTGGAACCTGATAACGTAAAGTATTGATATTTACGCCAAGTACCTTCGGATTTAACAGGCCGCTTGCCATTGCCTCCTCACGGATCTTACCAAAGTACTCATTGATTTCAGCAAGAATATCCTGATTCAGACCGGTATCATACGGTGTACCTTTGAAGGTTTCAACCATAACTTCTGTTGCCGGCTGGGATGTGCCCAGTGCCAGTGGAGAAATTGCAGTATCAATGATATCGCATCCGGCTTCTACTGCTTTCAGACAACTCATGGAAGCCACACCACTTGTATAGTGAGTATGAAGCTCGATTGGAAGGCTTACATTTTCTTTTAATGCTTTTACAAGACGCTCTGCCTCATATGGAACCAGAAGACCTGCCATATCTTTGATACAGATGGAATCTGCACCCATATCCTCGATACGTTTTGCAGTATCTACCCAATAATCCAGCGTATATGCCTCACCTAAGGTATAGGAAAGTGCAATCTGGGAATGACCTTTTTCCTTTTTGCAGGCATCTACGGCTGTCTTTAAGTTTCTCAGATCATTTAAACAGTCAAAAATACGAATGATATCGATTCCGTTTGCAATAGATTTCTGTACAAAATATTCTACTACATCGTCTGCATAATGACGGTATCCCAAAATATTCTGTCCACGGAACAGCATCTGCAGTTTTGTATTTTTGAAACCATCACGGAATTTTCTGAGACGCTCCCAAGGATCTTCTTTCAGGAAACGCAGGGATGCATCGAAAGTTGCACCGCCCCAGCATTCAACTGCATGATAGCCGACTTTATCCATTTTATCGATGATCGGAAGCATCTGCTCTGTGGTCAGTCTGGTGGCCATCAGAGACTGATGCGCATCACGCAGAACAGTTTCTGTTATTTTCAATGGTTTTTTCTCCATGATAAATTATCTCCTTTTTTATAATCATTGCCTTTGTTTACGGATTGTTCCGCTGTTTCAGCTCCCACAATCCTCCCTCCATTCGAAAATCGCATGACTCTGTCCTGCTTTTTTTCTCATTGGAGGGGCGTGTCGCTAATCCTGTAAAGCATTTACATGCAATCATGACATGCTTTTAGGATTTCGACACTGTAAACAAAGTTATACACCGAATATTGCCATGAATACTCCGGCTGCGATAGCGGTTCCGATAACTCCGGCAACATTTGGTCCCATGGCGTGCATCAGCAGGAAATTAGTCGGATCTTCTTCTGCACCGACTTTCTGGGATACACGGGCTGCCATCGGAACAGCAGATACACCGGCGGAACCGATCAGCGGGTTGATCTTGCCTTTTGTTACAACGCACAGGATCTTACCAAAGATAACACCTGCTGCGGTACCAAATGCGAATGCTACCAGACCAAGTACTACGATCTGAAGTGTTGTCACTTTCAGGAATGCTTCTGCACTTGTGGATGCTCCGACAGATGTACCAAGCAGAATAACTACGATATACATCAGGGCATTGGATGCTGTCTCGGACAGCTGTTTTACCACGCCACACTCACGGAACAGGTTACCAAGCATCAGCATACCTACCAATGGAGCCGTGGTCGGAAGTACCAGACACACAATGATGGTAACAACGATCGGGAAAAGGATTGCTTCCAGTTTGGAAACTTCACGAAGCTGTCCCATACGGATGGAACGCTCTTTTTTGGTTGTTAAAAGTTTCATGATCGGCGGCTGGATGATCGGTACTAATGACATATAGGAGTACGCCGCGACGGCGATCGGACCCATCAAGTCATTTTGATGTAGTTTTCCGGCCAGGAAGATGGAGGTCGGTCCATCTGCTCCACCGATGATGGAAACTGCTGCTGCGGCTGCATCGGAAAATCCAAATACGATAGCCAGCAGATATGCACTGAAAATACCGAACTGTGCGGCTGCTCCCAAAAGGAAACTGATCGGATTTGCGATCAGTGGACGGAAATCCGTCAGTGCGCCGACACCAAGGAAAATCAGGGACGGAAGGATTGACCACTCATCCAGTTTGAAGAAGTAGTGCAACAGACCTCCGACACCGTTGCTTGCATTTTCCGGAGAAATCATGATATCCGGATAAATATTTACCAGAAGCATACCAAACGCGATCGGTACCAGCAGTAACGGTTCATATCCCTTTTTAATTGCTAAATATAAGAACACACAGGCAACGGCGATCATCAGATAGTTTCCCCAGGTCAGATTGAAGAACGCGGTCTGATGCACGAGATTGCCTAATGTCTCTGCTATATTACCTGACATGTCTACCTCCTGTCTTATGCGTTCATGGTAGCAAGTACTGCTCCTGATTCTACTGTCTCACCTTTTGCAACCTCTACGCTGGCAACTGTGCCATCCTGCGGTGCTACAACCGGTGTTTCCATTTTCATGATCTCAAGTACAACGACAGGATCACCTTTCTTTACAGCTGCGCCCGGTGCTGCTACAACGTCAACAACTTTACCTGCGGCACCTGCTGTGATGGAAATGCTTCCTGCTGCGCCTGCGGCTGCTGCCGGTTTTGCTGCCGGAGCCGGTGCCGGTGCTGCTGCTCTCGGAGCTGGTGCTGCTGCCGGAGCGCCATTTGTATTTTCTTCTACGGTTACATCATATACGTTTCCGTTTACGGTAATTGTATAACTTTTCATTTTTTCTATTCTCCTTAAACAAAATGGTGTGATTAACGTCTCTTGATGGTGCGGACTCTGAAACTGTCTACCGGTACATTTTCACTTGCTGCGATTGCGGCTGCGATAACAGCAACCAGCTCCAGATCATCAGTCTCCTGAACAGGAGCAGCTGCAACAGGTGCTACCTTTGGTGCCTCTGCCACCGGCTCTGCCTTTTTCGCAAATTTCTTCTGGATCACCGGAATAATACGGAAGCAATAAATGATCAGCGCGATAGCGATCAGCATAACAAATACCGTTCCCATACCAAGCACGGTATTCTGCAATGCATTTGCAAGACGCGCCTGTCTGTCAGCTGCCTGTGCAAATACTGTCATCCCCGGAAGCTGTAAAGCTAAGAGTCCGAGACCGCCTGCTGCAATCCCTTTGATATTCTTTCTCATCTTCACTATCTTCCTTTCTTTACAGCATGGAAAATGCCATGATCAGATGTTTTCTTGTCTGTGCCGGAGCGATGACTGCATCTACACTTCCTCTTGCTGCTGCGGAAGTTACGGCATTCTGTTTTCCTTCATAAGCTGCTGCCTGTTTTGCAGTTGCTTTCTCGCCTTCTGCGGCAAACAGGATATTGGCTGCTTTCTCAGCTTCCATCATACCAACTTTTGCATCATCCCATGCAAATACCATGTCAGCATCACTGATGCTTCTTGCGCCCATAGCCACATAAGCACTGCCGTAAGTCTCTCCCATGATCAGGTTTACTTTACTGTTGAAACCGCCATCGTGGTAAGCTTTTACCAGTTTTGCAATGGCCTGTGGAAGACCTTTTTCCGTCTGCTCTACGGCTGCAAATCCATCTGCTGCTGTCACAGTCAGAAGCGGGATCTCACAGTCGTTACAGAATGCTACGAAAGCTGCTGCTTTCTCACATCCGTCTACGGTAAGTCCGTCAGCCAGATCTGCTGTCTTCTCACCTTTTTCATCATAAAGTGCATCGGCATTTGCCACTGCACCAACTAAAATTCCATTTAATGTAAGGAATCCTGTCACCATCTCCGGTGCGTAATCCGGACGGATCTCCAGGAATTTATCGTCTGCACACTCGCCTAACAGTGCGCGTGCATCTTTCATTGCACATGTCTTCTCGGAAATGTAACGGTTCAGATCATCCTCGCCGCAGCGTCCGTACTCCTCATCAATGAGCATCACTACCAGCTCACGGATTTTTGCCAGAACAGCATCTTCACTCTCCAGTACCTCTGCCTGTCCGGAAACCGCTGCCTGATAATCTGCGGAATTGAACTCACGGGAAAGTTTTTTATTATCCTGAATGGTATGTGGTGCATTCACATACATCTGTGCTTCTTTTGTCATAAATGCAAAATCACTCATTGCCGGAATCAGTGTCATGCCACCTGCACAGTTACCCATCACTGCGCTGATCTGAAGTACGCTGTCTGCATACTCAGCCTGTTTTGCAAGTACTGTTCCAAAGCTGTCCAGTGCATCTACGGACTCCTGCAGACGGAAACCGCCACAGTCTAACAGTCCGATCACCGGAGCTGCTGCCTTGTCAGCCATATCATATAATTTTGCGATCTTCTTTGCGTGCATCTCGCCCATGGTTCCGTTCAGCACATCGCGGTTCTGACTGTATACATACACCGGATTGCCCTCGATCTGTCCGTATCCTGTGATGACACCATCGGATGCTGCGGACTGGTCATTTACGGTAAAATCTGTCATGCGGGCGGAAACTAATGCGCCAACCTCTACGAAACTACCCTCATCTAACAGACGGTTGATTCGCTCTAACGCTAAACATTCTGCCATATTGCCTCATACCTCCTTGAGATTGTTATTTTATTAACATATCAGAATCATTCTACTTCATTTTTTACAAAAATTCAAGAAAAATGTTCCTGTTTGTCTATTCATTTTTGTGCCTTTCCTTGGCATATTCACTTGTATTCTATGCAAAGTATACAAAATACTGACCATTGTCCTTCTAGGACTCGCAAAATATAATTTTTTTATTAATTTTGCATGATTCTTTACCACTATTAAAACACCAGTTAGGTTGTTTTGTAAAAATCATTCTTGTTATGAAGATATTCCTTTTCGGAATCAGAAATTTAAAAGGATTTTCGACGTCGTTTACTGCCAAATAAAAAAGCTTTCTGCATAGAAACTATCATATTCAAATGATGCTTCTATACAGAAAGCTTTTTTCTTATTCACCTGCCCCGGGTATGAGCAAATAACATATGTGGATTGCAACTATCCTGCTTGACGCTTTATTTTAACAATCATTTTCATCTAATGACAGCTATGATTTCCGCAACCATGTTCGCCACATGTATGCCCTTCTTCCTGCTCATGCTCGTGATGGCTGCATTTCACATCCGGATTATACTCTAATGCGTCACTTAAAAATGCTTCCACCGCTGCATCGGCATCACCGGAAACACCGCCGTAAAGTTTTACACCTGCTGCTGCCAGAGCATTCTGTGCGCCGCCTCCGATTCCACCACAGATCAGAACATCTGCATTCAATGCATGAAGAACACCGGCCAGTGCTCCATGTCCGTTTCCATTTGTGCTTACCACTTCTGAATGGGTAACTTTACCACCCTCTACGTCATAGATTTTAAATGCTTCTGTGTGTCCAAAATGCTGAAAAATCTGTCCATTCTCATAGGTTACTGCAATTCTCATGATATCTTCTCCTTTTTCTTTTGCATATTTTTGATAAAATTCCTGCTTGTAGCATCCACCAAAACCGCAGCTGCTGCTCTGTCCGTCACAGATCCAGACATCTCCGCCCTCAATCCGAAACGGATGTCCGTCGATAATTGCTTCTGCGATCTTTTTTCTGGCACTTTCATAAATTCGCTGAACCGTTGTTCTGGCAATCTGCATAAATTCAGCACATTGCGCCTGACTGTATCCCTCTTTATCCATGAGGCGGATCGTCTCATATTCATCCAGTGTCAGAAGCACCTGGGTGTTTTCATTTTTTCCATCGGATGGCAGAAATTCCAGTACGCTTGGGTAATGGCAGACTTTTCTGCATTTTATTGGTCTTGGCATAAGATGCTCCTTTCTTTTTCCTTATACTACATCTATTATGGGCATATGTCAATAATTATTTTTGACATATGCCCATTTCACTGTTTTATTTGTAACTGCAAAACTTTTTCTTCATCCCGCAGGTTGGGGATAATTTTTTCAAAAAAAGGATAACGCCGTACATGTTTCATGTACAGTCGTTATCCTTTTCGGTCCGTAATCTGCTTTGATAGAAAATTAGCACAAAACCTGTGCTTCGTCAATCTTTATTTGTTATCTATACAAAAATTAGTTTCCCGGATAGGTAATCACTGATTCTACATCATATCCTTTCAGTTTCTCACGTCCTTTTAATCCAGCCAGCTCCATCAGGAATAATACTTTGACAACCTCTCCGCCAAGACTCTCGATCAGTTTGATGGCAGCCTCGATGGTTCCGCCGGTTGCGATCAGGTCATCGACTACGACAACTTTCTGTCCCGGTTTGATGGAATCTTTGTGCATCTCAATCTCTGCAGAACCGTACTCAAGGTCGTACTTTGCAGAAACAGTCTCGCACGGCAGTTTTCCTTTTTTACGAACCGGTACAAAACCTTTGCCAAATTCGTAAGCCAGCGGTGCACCAAAAATAAATCCTCTGGATTCTGCGCCAACTACCACATCAAAATCAACACCATCCAGACGTTCTTTTAATCCGTCAATGGCAAGTCTCAGTCCGTCCGGATCCTGTAAAACAGTTGTTATATCTCGAAAAATAATGCCCGGTTCCGGAAAATCAGGGATACTTCTAACGTAATCTTCTACTTTTTTCATAATATGTATAGTTCCTCCTGTATTTTGGATTATCACTCAACCTTGTTATTATACATGAAAACTTCCGGGAGATAAAGAGATTTTTTCCAGTTCTTCGAATTTTGCGATTCCATCCGGGCGTAGCTCACAGGAAATCTGGAATTTTTTCAGAGCAGCTTTTGTCTCTGAACCAAATATACCATCTACCGAAACAGGATATCCGGCCTCACAGAGTTCCCATTGCAGCCAGCGCACTCCTTCTCCATAAGTAATCTTTTTTACTGCCGGATACTGTGTGGCTTTCTCCGGCTGCAGCACCCATGCATAAGGGCGTAGATATGGATTTTCACCTTTTTTGGTAATGCTGAATTTTTCTGGCATAGTATCTGTGTCGTCTTTCTGAGATATCTTTCCCACTTTTTGTGTAACGCAGAACTTTTCTGTCATGATATTCGGCATGTGATTCCCCATATCGTAACTTACTCCCGTGAAAAGCAGACCACACTGCCAGTCATTATCGCTTACATTTGAGCAGATGGTTCCGTAATTGATTCCTTTTGCTTCCACGCACCAATATTCACTATCCCGGCAGCCAAGGAAAACACCCACATGCCCCGGCTTCCACAACACAGTTCCTGCCGGAAAATATGCATATGCAGGTATTCTTATCCATAATCGCTGCTCTGCCACCGCATACATTTGTGCTGAACTCAATTCCACGCCAAGATAATCCCCGATCAATCCGGAGCAGTCGGTATTTACTTTTCCAACCTGCCCCTGCCCTCTTGCCTGCTCCATATAATCATCCGTCACCAGATCCGGTAGTTTTTCGTGTAATGTATTCATAAATTCTTCTGTTAAAATTCCATGAGAGATTTTTGCTCCATAAAAATAAGGCATTCCGATTCTGCGTTCTGCAAAATCTGCCAATCCCTGTCCGGTCAGATTGCATGGTATCTGTATCATGCTGTTCTTTTCTCCATTTTCTTTGTTTTTTATTATATATGACATCATCTCCTAAACAGTGTATCGTTCCACATACTCATTGATATGCAAGCAGTAACGCGGACATTCGCAATCCGCTTTCGCTACTTGTTCATGAACCTTCTCGAAAAAAGAACTGCTTCTATGCATTATTTCCACATAAAAACAGTTCTCTCTCCATTACTTCACAGCTTATTCTATTTTTTTCTTGTCCTTCCGGCAAGAAACACCTCTGTCTCTCCGTCCGGTCTAGTCTTCATCCTGTGACCAGGCAAGTGCGCAGCGCACTGCACGATGCCAGCCTTTCAGCAGTTTCACTCTTTCTTTTTCTTCCATGGTCGGTTCAAAAGTACGGCCAAGATTCCAGTTTTTTCGAATTTCATCCTTGCTGCTCCAATATCCCACTGCCAGACCTGCCAGATAAGCCGCACCAAGAGCTGTGGTCTCGATACACTTCGGACGCTCTGCACGGATGCCCGCAATATCTGCCTGAAATTTCATCAGCATATTGTTTGCACTGGCTCCGCCATCCACTTTCAGATGTGTCATCTTCACACCGGCATCTTCCTCCATCGCCGCAATGACATCATACGCCTGATAAGCAATGGACTCCAGGGTTGCACGAATAAAATGCTCTTTTTTGCATCCTCTGGTCACACCTACGATGGTGCCTCTCGCATAAGAATCCCAGTATGGTGCCCCCATTCCGGTAAAGGCCGGAACCACATAAACTCCTTTGCAATCCGGTACTTCATCTGCGTATTCCTCTGACTGACGTGCCGTTTTGATCATGCGCATTTCATCTCGCAGCCACTGAATCGCAGCCCCTGCCACAAATACGCTTCCTTCCAGCGCATATTCTACCTCATCACTGACACTTGCTGCAAGTGTAGTCAGCAGACCATTTTTCGACGCGATCGGCTCTTTTCCGGTATTCATAAGCAGGAAGCATCCAGTTCCATATGTAATCTTTCCCTCGCCTTTTTCAAAACAGCTCTGACCAAACAATGCTGCCTGTTGGTCACCCGCTGCACCGCACACCGGAATTTCTCCGCCGGTCACCGCCGGATCAGTATATCCATAAATATAGCTGGATGGTTTTACCTCCGGAAGCATACTCTCCGGAATATTAAATTTTTTCAAAATTTCTTTATCCCAACAGCATCTGTGAATATCATACAGCATGGTTCTGGATGCATTGGAATAATCCGTCACATGTACCGCACCTCCGGTCAGGTTCCAGATCAGCCAGGTATCCACAGTTCCAAATAACAGATTTCCAAGTTCTGCCTGCTCTCTGGCTCCTTCTACGTTGTCCAGAATCCAGGCTATTTTACTTGCAGAAAAATAAGCATCTGCAATCAGCCCGGTCCGCTCACGGATCAGTTCGTCAAATTTTTCCTCTTTCAGACGATCAATCTGCTCTGCCGTTCTGCGGCACTGCCACACAATCGCATTGTATACAGGTGCGCCGGTATAGCGGTTCCAGACAATTGTAGTCTCACGCTGATTTGTGATACCGATGCCCTCGATATCCTCCGGTGTTGCTCCTGTCACTGCCATTGCTTCCGTCAGCACAGATAACTGCGTAGACCAGATTTCCCGGGGATTCTGCTCTACCCAGCCCGGTTGCGGATAGATCTGTGTCAGCTCCTTCTGCGCCATACCACAGATATTTCCCTCATGATCAAATAAAATACACCGGGAACTTGTGGTTCCCTGATCCAATGCCATGATATATTTTTTCCCCATGATGTTTCTCCTCATATTTTTCTTCTTTATACGTATTTTCACATACACAATCCTAACGCTGTTTCTCTGCAGTAAACAGGCATATCAGGCAAATATCTTTGTATATATAACTTTATATTATCGTATCTGCAACTATCTTTCAACAACAGTTTTTTCTTGTTATCGGCATCTGGTCTCATCATAAAATCCTCTTGTTAAGGCCAAAACACATGCTTTTAAGAACACAGTATATCTTTTGTTGCAACCACATCCACGCCGGTGTCTGCTACATTTTTCACAACTACATCACCGATCTGAACCGGTGCGGTAAGTGTCACCCCTTTTAATGCACACAGACATTCCCGGATTTTTTCTTTTGGGATATCCGATGCCGTTTTTACCGATACCACCGGCAGATTTCCACCATTTACCGGCACCGTGGATGTCACGATCCGTCTCGGATCTGTCAGCTCTTTTCTCGCATAGTCATCCCCACGTTTGCAGGTATTTCCACTTACAGATACCACCTGCGCGCCATCCATTTCCACTGTCAGATTACAGCCCAGCGGGCAGCCGATACAAATCAGTTCTTTTCGTTCCATTACGCTTCCCCCTGTTCGATTCGAATTGTTATTTTGGACAGATTTTCATATTCCTGCAGTTTTTTCTTTTGCAGGATCACCTGCTCCATCTCACCCGGTGCCATAACTTTCTTTTTCAGGCGCATGATACAGGTATCATCAAAATAAACACAGAGTTCACAGTTTTTGTATACATTTCCAACCCGAAAACGGACGATCTGTTTGTCCTGCATCCGATGTGGATGAATGGATGATGGTACCGTATAGCGCACACCGTCCTCCGGACAGATGCTGATTTCTGATGCATCTTCCGCAAACTGTTGCGTCACATATTCTGCTGCAAACCTTCCTGCCGCTGCCGCTTCTTCTGATACATAATCCACCAGGTCATGCACATGCAACACATTTCCACAGGCAAACACACCTGGAATATTGGTCTCAAGGCTCTCATTTACAATCGGTCCGGAAGTTACCGGGCTTAATTCCACGCCTAATTTTCCGGAAAGCTCATTTTCCGGAATCAATCCACAGGATAACAATAAGGTATCACATTCGTACGTTTCCTCTGTTCCCGGAATCGGTTTTAATTTCTCATCCACCTGTGCGATGGTGACTGCCTCCACCCGGTCTTTTCCTTTGATATCCACTACCGTATGGCTCAGTTTCAGCGGAATATCATAATCATCCAGACACTGCACAATATTTCGTTTCAGTCCTCCGGAATACGGCATCAGCTCAGCCA
>Ga0129310_1002534_pt1 | contig 13412 bp, 9 predicted proteins | sample Go1ome_2_FD_94433 | JGI IMG/M metagenome (GOLD analysis project Ga0129310, IMG submission 94433) | Western lowland gorrila individual fecal microbial communities from Wisconsin, USA - Go1022A metagenome | ecosystem: Host-associated > Mammals > Digestive system > Large intestine > Fecal | place...
GCGGATGGAAAGATCGTCGGATTCCCACATCTGGAGGTCGATGAGCCGGTGAACGCAGTCCCGCAGCTCTGCCATTCCCTTGACGCGCTCCTTTGCGGTGGCGTTCAGGTTGGGCTTGACCATGACGGAGTTCTCCCGGTAGTACACCTCACCGTCCACCACGGCATAGCTGTAATTCTTCACGTTGGGGTCTGCGGGAATGGTATCCTGTATGGTTTCGTTCTCACCGAGGTCAGGCAACTCTGCGGCTTCGTACTTGCCGCCGATATTCTGAATGGCGTATCTGAGCTGCGTGGCAAGGTCCAAATCCTCGATGGGCGCGACGGTGTAATCCTGCCGCCCGTACTGGGTGCTTTCTGATGTTGGCGTTCCCAGCACCATATCGGGATTGTCGAGGAAATACCGGTTGACGGGAAATCCATCTTCATTTTCGCCCAAATGCACCCAATCCGGCTCAATGTCGATAGGTCTATCTCTCTTTTGCAGGAAGATGATGTCGGACACCACCTCCGTACCGGCGTTGGCCTTGAACGCATTGTTGGGCAGACGGATCGCGCCCAGCAACTCCGCCCGCTGCGCGATGTACTTACGGACTTCGGGAGATTGTTTGTCCATCGTATAGCGGGAGGTCACAAAGGCGATCACGCCACCGGGTCGAACTTGGTCGAGCGTCTTGGCAAAAAAGTAGTCGTGAATGGAAAAACCGAGCTTGTTGTAAGCCCGGTCGCTGACCTGATACTGTCCAAAGGGTACATTGCCCACGGCGAGGTCAAAGAAGTCCTTCCGGTCGGTGGTTTCAAAGCCCGCCACGGTAATATCCGCCTTGGGGTAAAGCTGCTTGGCAATACGTCCCGTGATGGAATCCAGCTCCACGCCGTAGAGCCTGCTGCTTTCCATGCTCTCCGGCAGCATACCGAAGAAGTTGCCCACGCCCATGCTGGGCTCCAGAATGTTGCCGGTCTGGAAGCCCATATTCTCTACTGCATCGTAAATGGCGCGGATAACGGTGGGGCTGGTGTAGTGAGCGTTCAGCGTGGAAGCTCTGGCGGCGGCGTATTCTTCCGGGGAAAGTGTGGCGTACAGCTCTGCAAATTCGTCTTTCCAGTTATCCTTGCTTTCATCAAAAGCATCCGCAAGACCGCCCCAACCCACGTAACGGGATAAGACCTCCTGCTGTTCCGGGCTGGCCTGCAAGCCCTCAAATTCCAACTCCTTCAGAAGATTGATAGCTGCCATATTCGCCCGGAACTTGGCCTTTGCGCCGCCGACGCCCAACTCATCGTCCATGATGCGGAAATTCTCCGCAGGCGGTCTTTGCGGCATGGGCGGCTCCGGCTCGGTAGTGCGGATAGTCTGGATTTCAATGTCATAGGGAAGCTGGCTTTTCTCGCCGGGGTAAAACGCTACGGTTTCCGTGGTAAACTGCGGCTGCTCCGGTTCAGTCGCCTCCGATGCTGGCTGTTCAGGAAGAGAAATATCTGGTTCAGGCTGTGCCTGTGTCCGGCTCTGCGCCTGCGCTTCCTCCAGAAAAACGGCGCGCAGCACGGGAGCGGCGTCCGGCCACAACAATCCGAGGGCGTGTACGCCCTTTTCCCCATGCACCTGCGCCTGAAAGCCGCTTCTTGAGGTGATGAAATCTGCCTCGGTGCCGTCCTCCAGCGTCATGGTGTCCGCGTCCGACGCGGCGAAAACGTTGGAAAGATACGCGCCGATGGCGGCGTTGCCCTCGCCCTGCCGGAACAGCTCCCGCACCTCGTCCCGGATGTCAGGCGTGAGGATGCCGTTCATCAGGAGGTCGCGGAGGTCGTCGTTTCTGCTCCGTGCGGGAAGATAATCTGTTATGGCGGCGTTTCTCTCATCCCGGCGCAGCAGCCGTTCAAAATTCTCGCGGCTTTCGGCGCGGAATACGGGATAGCGGAGCGCAGGGTCACGAAGCTGCACATTGAGTGCGCCGACCTCCGTAATCTCAAAGGAGGTGTTGTCCAGATAGACGGTATCGCCCACGGCATACGGCGCACGGAAAATCATGTTTTCCTGTTCGTTTTCGGCAGTGATCTCCTTGACAGGTTGCGTCTGCTCCGCAGCGAAGAAATAGCCGGTGTCGAGGTAACGCTCAAAAACGGTGCGGTCTACGCTGACCGTTTCCTGCTCCGGGACGCTTGGCAGAGTGTACCAAACATTATCTTCGTCTACACGCTCGACCACCATCAGAGTATCCCGCTGTTCGGCTGCGGTGGAGGAAAAGCCGTCGCCCACGCGATAGGCATTCCCCAGCGGCGTTGTGAAAACCGGCGCGTCCGGCTCCATACCGCGGCTGCGCTGAATACTGGAGAGGTAGTCAATGGCGTTAGATTGCTCCGCGAAGCGAAGCACCTGCCCACCCTCCTCATAGAAGCGGTCAAGGGCCGAGTCCCAGATGCCGGTAATGCCGCCCTCGTTGGGGTGCAGACGGATGGAAAAACGGTCCGGTGAGTCCATGTGCGCCGCCTGCGCTTCCTGCGCTGCGATCCGCTCTACATCCGCCATGACCTGCCGGACGAAGGGGCTGTTGCGATTAGCTTCCGCATCCACAACCTGCCCATTTACAATACCGCGTTCAGCAAGCGCTTCCCGGATGGCGATGGGGTCAATATTGTCAAAGTTGTCCTGTTCCTGCTCGGTGTAGAAGTTATCGGATTGAATGAGTTGGGCGATACGCCGCTGCACCTTCGCCCAAGACAAAACAACCGGCTCGGAATTGCCCACGGAGATTTGCAGCGGCTTAGAGCTGTCGCCTACGCCGTATTCCGCTGCCAGCCATGCGGCGGTATCCCTGTCGCGGGCATGATCTTTCATATAGCGGACAACTGCGTGCTTGCTTTCAATCCTGCCGTTCCAGCTCTGCAAGGCCGCGTCAATGTCCGCCTGCGTCACCTTGTAGGGTGAGGACGTGACCGTGGTTGCCAGCGTGGGGTACAGCTCGTCCAAAAGCTCCTGATGCAGCCGGTTACGAAACGCGGGCATATCGAAATAAAGCCGTGTGAGCTGCAAATCGCCGGATTCTGTGACGATGCGCCGGATGGCCGCCGCGCCCTCCAGATAGGCATTCTGACGGTCGGAATTCCGGCAGGCGTTGAGGAAAGCGTCGTCCGCGACAAGCGTGTTGCCCACGGTCAGCTTATACTGTTCAAACAGCTCGGCCACGGTCGGCTGCGGCTGAACTGCGGCAGGGTCGCGGAACACCCGTGTGCCGTCCGCGCCGAACTCTGCTTCATAAGCATTGATGGCGGCTTCTGCTTCATGGTCGATAGAGCGCAGCGTGTAAATGTGGCGCTCACCTCTAAAGTCTGGCGCTTCGGCAATGGTCACATCGTACTTGTCTCGCAATTCCTCTACATAATGCTCTAAATTGTGCGCCGGAACGCCGCACATAGCAACACGCCCAGCACCGGGGATCGCTCTTGTGGTAAGGTTGAGGTCAAGCAGCTCCGCCGCCTGTTTTGCGTCCTCGCCGTACATCTCGAAGAAATCGCCCACCTGAAACAGCACGATGTCGTCCGGGTGGGCTTCCTTGATGGCGTTATATTCATTCTGTGCCTGTGTTGGCAGTTCACGCTCTGCTTCCTTTTCCCGCTGAAGCTGGGCGTAGCGCTCCTTTTCCCTTGGAGAGAGGAAACGGTCCTTCTGAATGAGGCTGTCAATCCTTGCTGCCACCTTCGTCCAGCTCAACTCCACGTTGGCACAGCCTGCTTTTTTCAGGACAATGCCGCGGCTGTCGTGGCTTTCATCACTATGGGATGCACCGGAAACGGCGTGGGAGCGCCCGCCTATGCCGTACTCATCTTTGAGGAAAGCTGCCTTTTCCTTGCCGGTGTGGTCGGCGGTGAAGTATTCGTAGATCCTGCCCTTGCCGCCCTCCACACCGCTGCCGCGATCCAGCGCGTGGTCGATCTCATCCTCGGTGATGAAGCGTGCCAGCTCCGGCACGGCGGCCATTTCGGAGGAATACTCCCTGCGGGGCAAGGACAGACCCCGCAGGCTCTGCCAGATTTGATCGAGCTTGTGATAGTGGAATCGCAGCAGGCTTTTATCCTGTTCATGGGCGGCGTAAAACTGTGCGAACTCGCCGGAGAGCGTTTCACGGAAATCTGTGTTTGTCAGTTGCTCCGCCAGCCGCGCCGTTTCATCAGGGAATCCGCCGCCCCGCAGCGTATCCATGCAGGAGAGATAGCCCTGCTCCCGCGCCTCGTCGCTGAGATCGTGTTTCAGATACCAGAGGGCTTGGGCAAGCTGCATCCGCTCATGCTGCCCTGCCTCGGCAAGCTCCACATTGGAGGCATACGCGCCGCTGTCCATAAGCTGGGAAATACGCGCGGCGGCGTCCTGCCATGCAATTACCTGCGCGCTGCGCACATACTCCGCGCTCCTGCCGGGGGCGATGTGGATGCCGTCTACGGCGTACCACGCGGAAAGCTCGCCCTCCGGGGTTTTGAAGCCGTTGCCGCCGTGGAAGGTGCTTTGCAGCAGCGCGGCAATGTCTTCCGTGGACTTCTGCTTCTGGAACGCGGCGGCAATGACCATGCGGGTATCGTCCGAATTGCCGCCCAGCCGCAGCACCTGGTCAAGCTGCGCCTGAGAAACGGAAAAAGCGAAGGGCGCTTGTGCGCTCTCCGCTTCTTCTATGGCTGTAATCTGTTCCGCTTCGGTGGGGAAAAAGGATAGCTGACCGCCCCGTGCGGGGTGTTCTGTTATGCGTAGATCAGCTCCGCGAGAATCACTTCCTCCGCCTGCGCCTTGCAGGTGTTCATCAGGCCCGCCCATTTCATTGGGTCGCGGGCTTTCAGCGCCTCCGTCGCTCCGGCCTCCGACGCCAGCTTCGGCATCATCTGCTCCAGACGGCTCTGCGCCGCCTGCTCGATCTCCAGCAGGTGCGGGAACAGGGCTTCCTCCAGAATCATCTGGTTCCAGAGAATGGGCCGTTGCTCCTTCAGGTATCTCTGGCGCATCCGCCCGTACTTGCCGAGGGGCTGCTCCGGCACCTCGATCTTCAGGTCGGGAATCATGTAATCTCCGTTCATCGTGTAAGTCAGGTTGTTCTCCATGCTCTGCCGTCCTTTCCGCGCTGTGCTCGCGCTCATAATTTCGTATGGTAACTTCGATCTGCCGCAAAACCTGTTCGTTGATCTCGCTGACCGCCGTGCCGAGGGCTGCCACCGTGCGCGGAGTGTTGAAATCAAAGATGCTGAAAAAATCCTCGTGTTCAAAGTGATCCTCCGGCTGCATCCCGCAGCGGGACATGAGGGAGTAGGTGATGCTGACCGCCGCGGCGTTTTTGAACGCCACCTCGATGTTGTAATCATCATACTCCTCCAGATAGGAATCCGCAACGATGCCGAGGATGTCGCGGGAATGGTCGCGCCAGTATTCCGCAGCGAGCTGAGAAGCGACGCTCTCGAACTGCTCCGCAAGGCCGTTTTTGCCGGAAACGCCGTAATTACGCTCCAGCATGGCGCTCACGCTGTCCGTGTGCGCGTCTTTCAGCTCCCACAAGTTGACGCGGCGGGCGTTTTCCTTTCCGCCGGTGTCGGAAACGTCAAAGACGTATTTGAGCCTTGGCTTGTAGCCGGTAGCGTCAATGAGGGCGATGCCCGTGCTGCCGCGCCGGACATAGCGCCCCATTTTCTCATTCCAAAAGTCGTACTCCGCGCAGGCGGTGGCCTCCGGGCGCTGCATATAGATCATGAGCTGCTCGTTGTAGGGGTACTTATACAGCCTTGCGGCGGTGGTCAGAAACGCCGTCCACGCTAAATGGCTGCCGGTGATCTGCCGCGCGGTGCGTTCCGCCAGATCCGCATAGGCTTGCAGTTTGTTGGGCATAAGCAAAATCCTCCCTTCATGGTTTTCTGTTGAAGCCGTTTCTTTTTGCCGCCTCGCTTGCTTTCCGTTTCCGCTTCTCACTGTACGGTGCGGTCAGGCGGAAGGACAAGCGCCCCTTGCGGATGCTGAACTCCATGCCGCCTGTGTCGGGGTCTGCGTCCAGTTGGCGGCACTCTGCGGGGTGCTGCGCGGCGTAGGCGGCAAGACGGTTCTTGAGGTCAGTATTGTGGGTGCGGATATGGATAAGGGGTTCTTTTTCGTCAAATACGATTTCCGTGATTTTCTGCGCTTTTGTCAGTCCTGTTCTCATAAATGGCCTTTCTGCGTCTCCTACGCGAAGCAGGCGCGATTTTGGGGTATTTTCTCCGGCTCATGACTTGGGAAAAACGGAGATTTTCAAACAGAAACGCGCCGGATGATACATTCCTCATCCGGCGCGCTCCCAGCGGCGAATCTGCGATTTTTCCGGCTCTTGACCGTAAAACAGTCAGCTTTGCTCAGAGGTCAAAATCCGGCGTCAGGTCAAGGACGGCGTACTCCGCATCGGTAATGTCGCGCAGCTTTGCGAGGGCGCTGTCCGTCAGCTCCCGCAGCTCGGCCTCCTCCGTGTCCAGATACCCCCGCATTTCTGTGAGGGCTGCGATCAGGCCCTCGCGGGTACCTGCCGCGTTGTAGATGCTCATAAGGCTGACTTCATCGTGGGTGAAATGCTTGTCGTTCATATCAAAGCTCTCTTTCCGCGCTCCGTTTGGGCGCTGTTTTGTTTTTCGTCTGCTCCGGCGTCTTTTCCCTGAGCTTTTCCAGCACGGAGGGCTTCTTCTGCTCGCGGTGGGAGGCCGCAGCCAGCTCCGTCAGGGAGATGGAAAAGCCCGCCTTGACTTGCTCCTCCAGCTCTGTTACGGTGGGCTGCTTGGGGCCGTTGTTGATGATGCCGTCGATCATGCCGTAGTCGTCCTCCAGCAGCATCTCCGCGTTTTTGAGATAATTCTCAGGCTTCAGGAAGTTCGGCAGTTCCCGGAAGCCGATGCTGTCAACGTAATGACAGGATACTACGCCGTTTTGCTTTAGGGCAACGATGTCGCTGACCGACAGGCTGTGTCCCTTGAAATCCGCAGGATGATCCACGTTGAACCGCTGATAAATCATATCCAGATTGGTTCTGGCATTCCCATAATCCATAAACCCTCCGGTGTAGATCGCGTCGTAGCCGCCGCGCTCCAGCGTGACGCCCTTGCTTTGCAAGTAGTCATAGTTCATGAAGCGGTAAGCGTCCAATTCACCGCCGCGCCGGATCTGATAGATGAGGAAAGCGTCCTGTGGGTTTTCCAGAAACAGCTTCTCCGTGTCCTCCTGTTCGCTCAGCGTCACAACGCCGCGTACCGCGTCCCATTCCTCGCGCTCCACGCCGAACACGCCGGTGTGGGAGGAAATATCCTCTGCGTCCAGCGCCATGGCCTCGGTGTTGTCGCCGTAGAGCAGGAACACGGGAACGTCCTGCATGAACAGCTCCATGGCGCGCTCTTTGGTCAGCGGCAGCATGGCGTTACCGTCCGTGTAGCCGTACTGATACATTTCCAAAAAGCCGATGCCGGTATCCGGCATGGGATAGCCCTGCTCCAGCTCCGGCAGGGGCGGCAGATCGGTCATTTTTTCGTCCATTTCCGCCTTAGCCTCCGGCTGGGGCTCCACCTTGGCCCGCCATTCCTGACGGAACAGGCCGTTGAAGCGTTCCAGAAGCCCATGAGAGCCGTCGTCAATGCCGATCTCGTCTGCCAGCTTGACGAAATTCTCCAGCTCCTTCCGCAGTTCCGTGTCCTCACCGGCAAGCAGCCGGTTCGCCACCGTCTCCGCCGTTGGTCTGTCCGCGCTGTCGGGAACGTTCAGATCCCGGCGCAGGAACGCCGCGTAGTCGGCGGCAAAGGCCAGCGCGTCGGCGCGGGAGGGCGGGATGGTGACAAGCTCGTATTCCGTGTCCTTGGGCAGCTCGACGCCGCGCTCCTTGCAAACCTCCGCGAAGTGCTTTTCCACGTCGGTGATGATGCCGTTTGCGGTCTTGCCGATGGTGTCCAGACTGGCACGGAACTCCGGCAGCTCGGCGTTTTTCGACCATGTTGCCACATAGCCGAAGCTGTTTGCGCCGGTTTCGATGCCGAAGTAGGCGCAGACCATAAAGGAGATGCTTTCGGCCTCCACTTCTTCTGTATTGCGGCTCTTATGCCTGCGCGCCTCTGGCTGCTGCAAGCCGTAGTTGTGGAGCTTGGCGTGGGCGATCTCATGGACGGCGGCGGATACCGTCTGCACCTCGCTCATGCCCTCCCGCAGCGTGATGCTCTGGGATTTGGGGCTGAAATAGCCGTCCACATCGGCGGACAAAGGCTTTACCTCCACCGGCACGGGCGAGGACCGGCGCAGCGCCTCCATGAACGCCTCGTAGTTCTCAACGCTGCCGGTCAGGTTGGCGACGGGGCTGGCCACGCGCTCCGGCAGCGGCTTTCCGTCCGTCTGGGCGTAGTCGAACACCTTCACCGGGCGGAACATGGGGATTTCAATTTCCTTTTCCTCGGTGACGATTTTGCCGTCCGCGTCCAGAATGGGCAGCTTGGTGTCCGGGTCGAGCTTTTCCTGCTCGATTTTCTTCTTATACGGCGTGGGCGCGATGATGGTGATACCTTTCTCGCCCCGCAGCACATGGCGGGAGAACTTGTCCCGCCAGCGGTTGTAGCCCGCTACAAGTGTGGCGTCCGGGCGCTGCAAGTGGATGAGCGCCTGATTGTTGAGGGAATAGTTGTGAAACCGGCTCATGGTTCGCAGGTAATTGCGGTACTTTTCCATATCGCCGGATTCAAAGATGTCGCGGATACCCGCCTCGATGCGGTCGGTGATCTCCTTGAGCTGTTCTCTGTTTTTACCGGGCTTCTCTGGCATTTTTGCCTCCTTTCATCAGGTCGATACGCAGGAGCTGAAGCCCCCGCGAAAGATATTCCCGTAAATCCGTTTTTCCGCAGAGATAGCGGATGTCGCCTGCCTTGTCCTGCTCACGCAGCGTCCACAGGTCCGCCGCCCACCGGACAAAAACCACGTCCGGCGCGTTGAAGGGTTTTTTGCGGCGAAGATAGAGGCTGTGCCGTCCCAGCACCATAAGCGTGCAGACGGTGTTGACCACATCGAGAGAACATTCGTTGAGAACGGCGATCCTCTGTTCATAGGAGGCCGCTTCCAGCAGCTCGCGCAGCGCAGGCTTGGCGTTTTCAATCAATGCCGGATAATCCGATCTTGTCGGATACGGAGATTTTCGCGTCATAGGCACTTCCTTTCATTTCATGGGCTGTTTGCCCCTAAAATGGCAGCGCCCGCGCAGGGGTAGGCTTTCCTGTGCAGGCGCTCGGTTCTTATTCGTTTTCGGAGTATATACTCCTTGCGGGCGGCGTATATCCGGCGTTTTTGGCGCGTTCGCTGGCGGCCCTGCGCCGCTCGTCGCTGAACGGCTCCCGGACGCTGACGCAGCTTTTCGGCACGGCGTAGCTGACCGCTCCGGCGTGGACGGCCCTATCCGGGTACACCTTGTCCGGGTATTTCTCCGCAAGGCGCTTGAGCTTGCGCTTCAGCTTGGGGTCGTGGGTGTAGATGCTGGCGGTGGGCTCCTCCTCGTTGTACAGGATGATGGACTCCTGCTCCAGCTTAGAGAGCTTCATGACGCGGCCCCCTTATCAAACTCCAGCCGGAAGCGGACGCTCTCGCCGGTATCCTCCAGCACGGCGGTGGCGTCGTAGGTGCCGCCGGTCTTTTCGGAGTAGAGGCCGGTGAGCTTCACACGCCCGTCTGCCAGCAGCGCGGCGGCGACCTTTTTTGTCAGAGCGGCGCGCTTGGCGGCAAAGAACTTGTTGTCCCGCCACAGCCCGAAGTGGCAGTCGTTTTTCTCGCAGAAGAAGCCCTTTTTGCTCTCGGTCACGTCGCTGCCGCAGCGGGGGCATTTGCCAATGACCTCACGGCCGGAGGGGAACAACACCTCCGCGCCGGAGATGGCCTTGTAGGTTTTTACCAGCTCCGTGAGCATATCCGCAATGCCGGTCATGAACTCGTCCGGAGACAGCTCGCCGCGCTCCACCTGCTGCAAGCGGTATTCCCATTCGGCGGTGAGAAGCGGAGACTGGAGCTGCTCCGGCAGCACGGTGATGAGGGAAACGCCGGTATGGGCAGGCACAAGGCTGACGGCCTTCTTCGCCCGCTTACGCTCCACAAAGCCCGTGGCTACCAGCTTTTCGATGATGGCGGCGCGTGTGGCGGGCGTTCCCAAGCCTTTTCGCTCGGCGTCCTCCGGTGTATCGTCCTTGCCCGCGTTCTCCATAGCGGACAGAAGGGTATCTTCGGTGAAGTGCTTGGGCGGCGTGGTCTTGCCCTCCTTTACGGCAGCTTCGGTGCAATCCAATACCTGTCCCTCCGACAGCTCTGGCAGTGCGGCGTCCCGCTTTTCCTGCGCGAGATACCGCTTCCAGCCGGTATCAAGGACGGTTCTGCCTTTAGCGGTGAACTCGGTACCGCCGCACTCCAGCGTAACGGCGGTTTCTGTATAGCGGTGTGCATCGCTGACCGCCCGAAGAAGCTGCCCCGCCACAAGGCGCAAAATCTCGCGCTCGCCCAGCGGCAGCACCGACACGTCCGCCTTGCCCGCACCTGCGGTGGGGAGGATGGCGTGGTGGTCGCTGACCTTTTTGCTGTCGCACACCTGCCCTGCGTTCACACGCCCCGGCGCGTCTGCTTCGCAGATAACGGCGGCCACGGCTGCAAGCTCCGGCACGGAGGCTTCCAGATCGTCGGTGAGAAAGCGGCTGTCCGTGCGGGGATAGGTGCAGAGCTTCTTTTCATAGAGGGCTTGCAGATAGTCCAGCGTCTGCTGTGCGGTGTAGCCGAGGCTGCGGTTGGCCTCCCTCTGGAGCGCGGTCAGGTCGTAGAGCCGGGGCGCTTTCTCCGTTTTCTCCGTGCGCTGCACCGCCTTGACCGTGACCGGCTGACCGGCGCAGGCGGCGGCAAGACCGTCCGCCTCCGCTTTCTCTTTGAACTTTTCGGACACGGCGGCAAAATCGCCGCAGCGAAGATTTACCGTGTAAAAGGCTTCCGGGCGGAACGCCCCGATCTCCGCCTCCCGTTGGACGATGAGCGCCAGCGTGGGCGTCATGACGCGCCCCACGTTGAGGGTGCGGTGGTACAGCACCGAAAAGAGCCTTGTGGCGTTGATGCCCACCAGCCAGTCCGCGCGGGCGCGGCAGAGAGCGGACTGATACAGCCCGTCATATTCACGCCCCGGACGCAGCTCCGCAAAGCCCTTTTTGATGGCGGCGTCCTCCATGGAGGAGATCCAAAGCCGCTTCATGGTCTTTGTGCAGCCCGCCATGTAGTAGACGGTGCGGAAGATAAGCTCCCCCTCGCGCCCCGCGTCGCAGGCGTTGACCACCTCGCTCACGTCCTCCCGGCCCATGAGGTCCCGCAGCAGCTCGAATTGCTTGGATTTGTCCGCTCTCAGGGTATAGCGCCAGCTTGCGGGGAGGATGGGCAGGTCGTCATACCGCCATTTTGCGTACTTTTCATCGTACACGCCCGCGTCGGCAAGCTCCGCCAGATGTCCGTAGCACCAGCTTACAATGCAGCCGTTTCCCGAAAGATACCCGTCGTGCCGCTGCCTTGCGCCCAGCACGGCGGCGAGGGACAAGGCCACGGAGGGCTTTTCCGCGATCACTAATCTATGTTGCGTCATATTCGTTTTCTCCTTTTCTGCACAGCAAAAAGCAGCCCCGAAGGACTGCTTTTCGTGTCTGTTTTTTTCTAATCGTATGTGGGTCAGGGCCGTTCAAGACACCGCTTCCGTATCACACTCTTTTTCTCTGCATCTGGTCTTTCATGGGTACATTGTGCATCGGTGGGAGAAGGCGGCAAGTGTCGGGGTCCTAACGCTCCAGCGCTTTTGCCCGCAGCTTCTCCCGCAGGTCGGTGTCCCGGTAACAGGGCCGGACGCAGACCAGCCCATACCGCCCGCAGCCATGGCAGAAATGCCCCTCCGGGGCGATGGGGCGGGGCGTTTCCTCCTTATCCGGGCGCGGCAGGCGGAGCATCAGGCGCTCCAACGGGTTTTTCGTAAAGAGCGTCATTCATCCGCGTCCTCCGTTTCCTCCGGCTCGTCCTCATCGTCCTCATTTTCGTATTCCTCGTCCTCATCATCGCCGTAATCGTAATCATCCAAGTCCACAGGTCCCTTTGTGTCAGGCTTTTTCTTGCGGAACTTGAACCAATACAGCGCGCCGCCGCCCGCCATCAGGAGCAGCAGCACAATCACAACAAGACCGCTGCCGGACTTCTTTTCGCCGCCGTCCTTGTCTGGACTGTCGGTCGTGTCCGGCGTCGGGTCGGGCTCCGGCGTCTTTTCCGTGACCTTTTCCTTTCCCATGCACTCCGTCATATTGTTCTTGCAGACTGCGCAGGCGGTGTTGACCGCACCTGCCTCGCACTTGTCCTTGCAGGAGCAGGCTGCGGTGCTGCCGCTGTCCTCCATCAGCGCCATGAGGTCAGCCTCATCCACAAGGTTGAGGAAATACACGTTTTCCGTGTCTCCGGAGCGGTCAATGACGATGTAGAAGTAGTTGCCGTTTTTGCTCTGGACGGTGATGAACTGCTTGTTTTCTGCCGCTTCCTCCACGCTGGCATAGGGCGCGGACTGCAAAATGTCGTCGATGAGGGTCAGATTCCCGTCCGGGGTCAGCGCCTCGCTGCCCTGCTGCTCCGGCAGTCTGACGCTTTCCGTGGAGATGGTGATGCTGTCAATGGAGGACGGCGGCGTTTCGCTTCCGTCCTCACTTTGTTCGTAATAGCCGCCGTCTGCGTAGGCGGTGGCGGAAAGGGCGGTCATGCAGCAGAATACCGCCAGCAGACCAGCAAAAAGCCGGGTGTTAAACTTCCTCATACTGTTTTTCCTCCGTTTCGTTCCGTTCAGCCTCCGGCGCGGGGAACTGCCCCTGCCGCATGGACTGAAGAAGCCGGGCGAGCTGTTCCGGCGTAAAGCCGCTTTCCCGCACCATACCGATGATGTCGGTGTTCTCAAGTTCCATGATCTGGCTGTCGATTTCTCTGTTGCGGGTCTGGAGCGCGGCGATTTTGCCGTTGTTCTTCTCGCGCTCCGCCCGCAGCCTGCTGATTTTCGGGTTCATGTTCGTCTCCTTTCTGAGAGATTAGGGCGCAGGTACGCGCCCGTAGGCAAGGAAGTGAGATTGCCAATAGCTTGAATTGAGGCTTGTGTACTGGATGGGGTCGCCGCAGTGGAGCATCATATCATTGCCCACATAGATGCCAACATGGGACGCGCCGGTGGTGTCATAGGTGCCTTGGAAGAACACCAGATCGCCGGGGCGCAGGTTGGCGGCGGACACCCTCGTACAGAGCTGGCGCAGCCCCTCCGCACCCAGCCTGCCGAAGCTCCAGCCCACGCCGCAGTTGTTGTAGACGTAGCTGACAAAGCCGGAGCAGTCGAAGGAGGTGGCAGGACTGCTGCCGCCCCAGACGTAGGGGTAGCC
>Ga0129310_1002537_pt1 | contig 13404 bp, 10 predicted proteins | sample Go1ome_2_FD_94433 | JGI IMG/M metagenome (GOLD analysis project Ga0129310, IMG submission 94433) | Western lowland gorrila individual fecal microbial communities from Wisconsin, USA - Go1022A metagenome | ecosystem: Host-associated > Mammals > Digestive system > Large intestine > Fecal | place...
AGGATATGATCCTGGTGCAGGAATCCCATATGGAGCAGAAGATCGGTGATATCGCAGAGACAATCGCGGCAGACCGACAGAAGAAATTTGTGTTGATCGCAGGACCGTCTTCTTCCGGAAAAACAACGTTTTCCCATCGGTTATCCATTCAGATGACGGCACATGGATTGAAACCGCATCCGATCTCTCTGGATGATTTTTACTGTAATCGGGAAGAGACACCTCTGGATGAAAATGGTGAGTATGATTTTGAGTGCCTGGAAGCGTTGGATATTGCGCTGTTTAACCAGTGCATGACAGATCTGCTGGCTGGCAAAGAAGTGACACTTCCGGTATTTAATTTTAAGACCGGTCATCGGGAGTACCGTCAGAAACCGTTGAAGATGGGACCGGATGATGTACTTGTCATCGAGGGCATTCACGGATTGAATGAAAAACTTTCCTACGAATTGCCGAAAGAAAACAAATATAAGATTTATATCAGCGCATTGACACAGTTAAATATTGATGATCACAATAATCTGTCCACAGCGGACGGACGACTGATTCGCCGTATGGTGCGGGATGCCCGCACAAGGAATACCACAGCCCGGGAAACACTGGCCAGATGGAGCTCTGTTCGGCGCGGAGAAGAGAAAAATATCTTCCCATATCAGGAAGAAGCGGACGTAATGTTCAATTCGGCCTTGATTTATGAATTATCTGTGTTAAAATTATATGCGGAGCCTTTGCTCTTTTCCATCGAGCCTGACTGCCCGGAATATCCGGAGGCAAAACGGCTGTTGAAATTCCTGGACTATTTCCTTCCGGTTCCGGGAGAAAATATCGGACACAATTCGATTTTGCGGGAATTTATCGGTGGAAGCTGTTTTCATGTATAGCAGTATAAAATAATTGAAAAAATACAATTCAAGTAAGACAAATGATCGCGGCTGCAAGTGTCGAAAGACCTCAGGTGAGGAAAGTCCGGGCTTCACAGGGCAGGATGCCGGATAACATCCGGTGGAGGCGACTCCAAGGACAGTGCAACAGAAAGAAACCGCACCGGCTATGCCGGTGTAAGGGTGGAATGGCAGTGTAAGAGACTACCGCCCGGCTGGTAACAGCCGGGGCACATGTAAACCCCATTCGAAGCAAGACCGAAACAAAGCGTTGACGTGGCCCGCCAGCTTTAGGTAGGTCGCTTGAGGTAACTGGCAACAGTTATCCTGGATAGATGATCATTCACGACATAACCCGGCTTATCGTTTTGCTTGAATTGTTTTTTTATTTGACAGAAAATTTGACAGTTCACTTTCTTGTTTTTTAGTTTTGTTCTATTAACTTTTTCTAAAATGTTTGTGAAAAGACAATAGGTTTGTTGACATCGTTTTGTACAAACTGTAACATAAGGTTATCGGTTCTAAAAAAGGTGGAACTTTATTAATGAAAAGGCTGAGGTGTTACAGGTGAGAAATCGTTTTCAACAATTTATGTATGGACGTTATGGTATGGATCAGCTCAATCGTTTTTTGTCGACGGTTGCACTGATCATTCTGGTAGTTTCAATGTTTATTCGCAGACCAATCGTAGAGATTATTGCGTTGGCTCTGCTGTTCTGGTGCTATTATCGCATGTTTTCCAAAAATATAGCAAAGCGGTCAGCTGAGAATCAAAAATATATGAATTTCAGATATCGTGCGGTATGTTTTTTCAAAAAAGGAAGAACTGGAAATTCTGCAAGTTTTGCACAGAAACAGGCAAAATGGAAAGCACATCAGGAGCAGAAAAAAATTTACCGTTTTTATTCCTGCCCGAACTGTTCACAGAAAGTGCGTGTGCCGAAGGGAAAGGGCAAGATTTGTATCACATGTCCGAAGTGCCGCACAGAATTTGTGAAGAGAACCTGATAAGGGCAGGCAAAAGCGGATGGTGAAGGGCATCTGAGCAACAGATGCAGTGAAACGCAAAAAGAGTATAATGAGAATACGAGGGGTATGATCATGTTTGGATATATCTATGTGAATCGAAAAGAACTTTCAGAGGAAGACAGAAAGGATTATCAGTCCTACTATTGCGGATTGTGTCAGGTCCTGAAAAAGAGCAGCGGGATGAAAGCACAGATGCTGCTGAATTACGATATGACATTTCTGATCATTCTGCTTTCCGGGTTGTATGAACTGGAAAATAAAGAGGAAGAATTTTTCTGTCCATTACATCCTGGAAAGAAGAAAATTGCATATATCAATGAGGCGACGCAGTATGCTTCTGATATGAATGTAGTTCTGTCCTATCACAACCTGTTAGATGACTGGCAGGATGAGAAAAATTATCCAAAACATGTGATGTCCCTGATGCTCAAAAAAGATTATGCAAGAATTTCCAGAAAATATCCGCGACAGGTTGAGGCTGTAGAAGCATATATGAGAAAGCTAAATATGCTGGAAAACAAGCGGGAGACAAATCTGGATGCGATCGCCGGTCTGACCGGAGAAATGCTGGGAGAGATTTTTGCATGGAAAGATGATATCTGGTCAGAAGAATTACACTGCCTGGGATTTTACATGGGTAAATTTATTTATCTGATGGATGCATATGAGGATCTGGAAAAAGATATGCGCAAAAAGGAGTATAATCCTTTTGAATCTATGGTAAAAAATGATCCGCGGGATTTTGATACCTTAAGTAAACTGATCCTGACCAGTATGATGTCGGAGTGCTCGAAATCCTTTGAGCGGCTTCCGATTCTGCAGCATGCATCGATCATCCGGAATATATTGTACTCCGGTGTCTGGTCGAAGTATGAATATATACAGGCAAAGAAGAAAAAGAGGAGGAAATCTCAGTGAGAAATCCTTATGAAGTACTGGGCGTATCACCCGGTGCTACAGATGAAGAAATAAAAAAGGCATATAGAAAACTCAGCAGACAGTATCACCCGGATGCAAATGTAAACAGTCCGCACCCGGAGATTGCTGAGGAAAAATTCAAAGAAGTACAGCAGGCCTATACCCAGATCATGAAGGAAAAACAGCAGGGGTACGCCGGTGGATATCAGAATGGAAGCGCGCAGTCAGGACCGTATGGTGCCTATGGAAGCTACGGCGGGTTCGGTGGTTTTGGTGATTTCACCGGGCAGAGTGAGCAGCGTTCCCAGCAGAATGATCCGGTCAATATGCAGGCGGCGATGAATTATATCCGAAATGGATATTATAAAGAGGCGCTGCATGCGCTCAATGATATTCCAATGGGACAGCGCAGCGCGAGATGGTATTTCTTCTCCGCAGTGGCCAATCAGGGTGCAGGCAATAATGTGGTGGCACAGGAGCATGCGCAGCAGGCCGTGGCTATGGAGCCGAGTAATATGGAGTATCGGCAGTTTTTACAGAATCTGCAGTTTGGCGGAACCTGGTATCAGAATATGGGATCCAGTTATCAGAGGCCGGTTTCGGGATTGTCACGGATGTGTGCGATCTGGTGCGGATTTATGATGTTTTTGAATTGTTGTTGTTTTCGACCGTTTTAGGCCGTTTTAAGGTACGTGGCGAGACGGTAGGTTTATGAAAGAAATCGGGATATCTTGTCTCCTTAGCTAACAATCGCTTTCGGAGAAAAGATATCCCGATTTCTCTATTTACACACAAAAAAGACCTGTGGGAATTTCCTACAGGTCTTAAAATAGTAGCGAGAGGGGGATTCGAACCCTCGACACTGCGGGTATGAACCGCATGCTCTAGCCAACTGAGCTATCTCGCCACACGAACCTCTTTAATATACATGACGTAGCGAGATTTGTCAACAGTTTTTTACAATTTTTCCTCATTCCTCCGTGATTGGCTTCTGCGGGAAGAACAGCATTGCGGATGCGGTAAATATTCCGTTTTCGTATTCAAACTGAATCGTTCCGTTATATTTTTCTACGGCCTGGGTGACATTGTGTAAGCCCCAGCCATGGAAAGCGGATTTGCGTGTCTTTTTCGGAAGTCCATCATCTGTAAATTTGATTTCTTTGGATGGATTGGAAATCTCAATCAACACAAATTTCTTGATGCTCTGGATACGAATTTTTAATGGAGCAGCCTGTTCCGGAAGTTTTCCGGTGGCTTCAATGGCGTTATCCAGTAAGTTTGCCAGTATCGTACAAAGGTCAGCCGCTTCGATTCCGGTTTTATCCGGAAAATCGGTTTGAATCTCATAGTGGATGTTTCGATTTTCCATGAGCTGTATTTTATTGTTTAATACGGCGTCTACCACGTCATCGCCGGTCCAGTGGGTTTTCTTCAAAATCTGGACTGGTTTCTGAATTGCGGCGATATACGTTTTCGCTTCCGGTATATTTCCATCGTCCAGCAAATGATCCAGAGCGATCAGATGGTTGTTCAGATCATGATATAATCTTGCATTCTGGCTGTATACTTCGTTCAGGTTCTGATATTTTTCTTCCAGAAGATGTTTACTCAACGCTTCTTTTTCCAGCAAATGCTGTTTGTTTCGCAGATCAATCTCAAAGAGCAGAACGGCAAACAGCAGCAGTAAAAAGGCAATAAGAATTACCCAGAGTTTTGGAGTTTCAAAGTAATGAGTGAAGGTTTTTCGCATCAGATACATCATAACAAAACATCCGACAGCGGTGGCAATCAGCAGTTTCCAGATTTTCTTTTTTCCATCACTCATGCGGTGAATGATTGCAGCTGTAATCAGGACAAGTGCAAGTTCACAACCTCTGGTGATTAGGGAAAATGCAATTGTTGTTCTGTCAGGTGCTAAATGGAGAACGTAAAGGAACCTTGCGCCATGACGTGAGAAGTTCAGCATCATTGTGATATAAAAAAGTTCGATACATCCGGCCATCAGTACATAAAAGGCGGATAGAAAAATTAAAACAAAAAACTTCTTTCGGACCAAAATGCACCCGCCGATAAAAAGAATCAGGATATACAGCAAAACGGAAAGCATTGTGTATAGCAGATAGTCATTGATCTGTATATAAAATGGTGCCGCAATGCAGGAAATAATGACTGCATATCGGTACTTGAATGTAGGATAAACCGCATGCAGTAATATAAAAAATATAAACACTTTCAGTACGGTAAAGCCGTAATCGGATATCATGAAGAATGTTGTCATAAAGAATTCCTCCATAATTTTTGCAGCAGTAATTTGAGTTCCTTGATACGTGCAAGACTGGCAGGGAGAAATTCACCGTTGTCCAACTCAATCGTTGTGTCCTGAATGGAGACGATATGGATCAGATTTACGATGATGCCTCTGTCAGCAAAAACAAAATCAAAACTGTTCAGTCCTTCCATCACCGGATTTAGACTTTTTCGTTCTTTTACGTCGGTCTGGTTTGTTAAATGAAAAACACTGTTTTTTCCTTCGCGGGATATGTACAGGATGTCTTTCAATAATAATTTTCGATACATGCGTGTGTTGGAGAGCAGATAATACTGGTCGGCCTGCATATGAAGAATCCGAAAGGCATCCTTGATGGCTGTCGGCAGCTTTTCCGGAATCATTTCTTTGTCAATGTAGCGGAACGCGGACAGTTCAAAGGCATCCAGTGCGTATTTTGTATAAGCGGTAATAAAAATAATCAGTGCGCCGGGCAGATGCGTCCGAATCGTTGCGGCTAATTCCATACCATTCATATGCGGCATTTCAATGTCTGTCAAAATTAAGTCAAAAAAGTGACCTTCTTTGATGTCATAGCTCAGGTTTTCACTGCTGCTGTACAATGTGATATCTGCAACTTCCTGGTTGGATTGTAATATAGTAGTTACTGCCTGATTCAGATGCTGAAGTGTTACTTCTGAATCGTCGCAGATTGCGATTTGAATCAATGATAAAACCTCCCAAAAACAATAAATTCAATTAAATAAAGAATAACAGAAAAAGAGGTTAATGGCAAACATGGCTTTTAGCATTGATTCATCTGTAATCATTATAACAATAAGTATGAAGGTGTGTTTATTTTGTCCATGAATACACGTTTTTTGGCCGTAAATTATGAGATAAGGATGTTACAGAGCTTTTTGGTGTATGTAAAAACACAAATTGATGGACAGATTTTGTAAATTGGTGGACAAAATCACACAGATATAAAAATGTGTGCCATAATGTAAACGTAAAAAGATATAGCCTCCGGCAGGATTGCAGAGATGCACAGAGGAATATGTTATGCGATGCATGACGTGCATCTCGCAGCAAGAATGCTGAGAGCATTCTTGAATGTATGAAAAGTAATAGAAGCTGAAAGCAAGCTAGTAGTAGAAATATAGTTGTTTGAATGGCGGTGAATTGAGTTATGAAAAGAAAAATATATCGAGTGTTAACTCTTTTAGGGATACTTGGATTGTGTATCGGAGTAGTTGGCTGTGGAAAAAGTAAAGATACTGCTGCAGAGAGTACAGTCCCGTTGGAAAAAGGAGAGCATATTATATATGGAAGTTATCAGGGAGAAACGATAGAATGGCGGGTTCTGGATAAAAAAGGTGATGAAGTACTTTTGATCAGTGAATATGGTTTAGATGCACAGCCTTTTGATACCAGTGGAAAAGAACGTGTTCTTTGGAAAGACTCAACGATCCGCAAATGGTTGAATGACAATTTTTACAACAGTGCATTTTCGGAGGATGAAAAAGAAAATATTGTATTATCCTATTCGGAAGGATTTGAAGAAAATAATAATTCAATACATCCAATGGGGGGAAAACCGAATGCACATTTGGAACGTGAGACAGAAGATAAATTGTTTTTATTGAGTTATACAGAATTGGTTCAATATTTTGCTGAAAGCCCTGGAATGGGATATTACGAATTGTGGCGTGGATATGATGAACTGTTATGCTATCCAACAGAATATGCGAAGCAGCAGTTGGAACCATTGTATAAAACAGATGCCTGTGCATGGTGGTTGTGCAATCCACAATATGATACTGGTGATGGCTTTTCAAATTGCGTTGAAGTAATCACTGCTTTTGGAACAAGGGAGGCAGCTCAAATGATGAATACCAGACGTTATGCAGTCCGTCCGGCGATGTGGGTGACTTGGCAGAGCGATATGCAGGCAATAGATTCTGAGTAAAGGGATGTAGATTTAATAAATGTATTAACTGAGAATAGAAATGAAGCGTGTATGTTTCTGAGAAGAAGATATCTGTGAGTTGTATCAGACAGAGGGAGAAAAAAAGCAATGAAAAGAAAAATATATCGAGGATTAGTTATTTTAGGAATGATGGGATTATGCGTCGGATTATTCGGTTGTGGAAATGGTAAAGATACTTCCGCAGAGAGTACCGTTCCATTGGAACGTGGGCAGCATATTATGTATGGAAGTTATCAGGGAGAAGTTATTGAGTGGCGTGTCCTTGATAAAAAAGGCGATGAAGTGCTATTGATCAGTGAGTATGGTCTAGATGCACAGCCATATGATACCAGCGGGAAAGATCGTGTACTCTGGGAAGATTCAACAATCCGTAAATGGCTGAATGATGATTTTTATAACAGTGCATTTTCAGAGGACGAAAAAACAAACATTGTGTTATCTTTTTCAGAAGGTTTTGAGGCAAAGAATAGTTCAACAAGACTGTTAGGTGGAAAACCTTATTACCATTTGGAACGAGGAACAGAAGATAAAATATTTCTGTTGAGTTATACAGAAATGTGTCTGTATTTTGACCCTGACCCGAATCCAAATCCAAAAGAAGGAAGTTGTTTTGATTTTCAGTATGGTCATGATGAAGTTTTGTGTTATCCAACAGAATATGCAAAACAGCGGTTGTATATGCTCAATGTAAAAGATGCTTGTGGATGGTGGATGGCTGATTGTTTTTATGATACTGATGGAGTTGGTGTTATTTCAGGCTATGGTCAGGCTGACAGAGAAATATTATTAGACAGCAGACGTTATGCAGTCCGCCCTGCCATGTGGGTGACCTGGCAGAGTGATATGCAACCTGTTGAGGAATAAGTGAGAAGTAAAATTAAGTTTTGATACATGTGATGTGGGATGAAGTATTTTTACTGAGTGAAGCGATAGTAACTGGTTTTTACATAAAATCATCTCATCTTGAGATGTAGCAGAAATGGGGCGGATTACATGAAAAAGATATGGGGACTGATTGGGATACTTGGAATGACATTTTTTATGCTGGCAGGGTGTGGTCAGGATAAAAATACGGCAAAGGATGCGTCGTTAAGTGCAGGAGATGAAACGCCGGTTGAAAATGGTGTTGGACTGGCTTCGGTTATCAGCATTGAAGATGCTTATTACTATAACGATCTGCTAACAACAGAGGCAGGAGTAGTCTATGCACTGACAGATGGAACTTCTGAAGATGGGACAGATCCAATACTGGTATGGAAAAGCACTGATCAGGGAGAAAACTGGGAGGAAGTAATAAAACTTCCGGATACGATATCTGCAGAAAGTTATATTTCGACAGGTGCACTGCAGCTGGAAAAAGAAGATCTGAGTGCGTTTGTTGTTGTATCAGATCCTGAAGATGGTACATCAGATTCCGGTGGAAGCCGGCTGCTCCGTATTACAGAGAAAGGCAGTGAAGAACTGAACGCCGGAGAGGTATTTGAAAAACTGGGCGGAAGTGTATGGAAAATCAGTGTAGTTAATGACCATGTGCTGTCAATCGCAGGCATAGACAAGTGTGTTTTATATGATATTACACAGCAGAAAGAATTGAAAAGCCTGTCTTATGATTATGGCAGAGCTGGTTTCCTGTCAATGAAAGATCAGTTTATCGTGTATTGCGATGAGATCAAATATTGCCTGAATGCGGAAACGCTTGAGGAACAGGAGCCGGAAGACGGTCTGGAACAATTTGTGGAAGATATGTGGGAAGTAAATGACCGGGACGTATTTGCACCGATGAACGCATGGAATGATACCGTGGTATGCGTTACCACAAAAGCCATTTATGAATACAGAGACGGAAGGACAGTAAATGCGTTGTCAGTTCCAGATACGGTTCATGGTGGAACCAGTTTTAACGGTATGTTTCCAATCTGTAAGGGAAATCAGAATACCTATTATCTGAGTGCGCTTTCCGCAGGAGAGACAACCCTGTGGCGGATCGAACCAGATCCGGAAAAAGAGACAGCAGCCTTTACGATTTACAGTCTTACCAAGAGCCCTGCGGTTACACAGACAGCAATGCTGTATCAGCAGGAGCATCCGGAGTTGAAAGTGGAGCTTCGGGTAGGAATGGAGGATGAAGCGGCACTTACCCGTACAGATGCGATCAAGCAGTTAAATACGGAACTGATGAGTGGCAGTGGACCGGATCTGATCGTGATGGATGGACTTTCCATAGAAAAATATATGGATATGGGATTACTGCTTCCATTGAATGTGAAGGTGTCGGATGACAAGTATTTTGAAAATATTGCAGAAACTTACCAGAAAGATGGAACGTTATATGCGATTCCAACGGATTTCCTGCTTTATGCGGTGCAGGGTGCAACAGATCCGGCTTCTGAGGTCGGTTCACCGTCTGAAGTCGGTCAGTGGATTTTGAAAAATGTGGATCAGGCGGGATTGTCCGGTTATGAGTATACGGCTGATTATCATGCATTTTCTCAGTATACACAGTTTTTATATGATGTATATGCGGAAAATATGATCCAGGATCATGTGGTGGATAAGAACACATTGAAAGAATATATGGAGTTATGCGGAAAATTGGCAGAAGCTGCTTCGGATAAGACATTGACAGATGATGCGGTGACGACCAGTATTCAGGCAGGACAGGTGGAAATCCATTATAACGATTCTGTGAATATATCAGCAGGGTTGGTGGCAGGTGTTTCAGACATTGGTGCCCTTACGACACAGAAGCATAATGGGGAAGCGGAGTATGCGCTGTATCCTATGTATCAGCCCTGCAATATTCTGGCAGTGAATGCGAATACAAAACAGGCAGAGACAGCACAGGATTTTATCACATTTTCCCTGGGAGATAAGGCCCAGACGTTGAATATGAACACTTATGAACCAATCACATTAGATACTTTCCGTAGTGCAGTGCGTGGAGATGGCATGGATGCGGATGAGGATGGAATGATCTGTGAACTTTATCTGGGTGAAAATATCGAAAGTTTTTACATTTATGCTCCGACAGAGGAAGAAATTGCTTCTCTGGAGCAGCAGATTAAACAGATTGATCATGTGTTTACAGAGGATGTCGTTGTAAGGGATATCGTGATGGAGACATTGGAGTCCTATTTGAACGGTTCCGCGGGACTGGAAGATGCGATAGCATCTGCGACAAATAGAATCAACCTGTATCTTGGTGAATAAACAAAGAAAGGTGCGTGTGAGTTGTGAAAAAGAGGATGAAACACAGAAATAAGAAATTCTCAAAAAGCAACTTCTCACGCGCCTGTTTATTTTTGCTGCCGAGTCTGATCGGTGTGCTGGTGCTGTTTGTGATTCCATATCTGGACGTGATCCGAAGGTCTTTTCTGGATGGCACCGGGCAGCAGTTTGTGGGGATGGAAAATTATAAAACGGTAGTGGAGAATACCTCTTTCCGTCTGGCAGCAGGAAATACGGTTCTTTTTCTGTCAGCATGCGTGCCATTACTTTTGTTTTTGTCATTATTTATCGCAATTTATCTGCAAAAAAATAAAACGGTTGGAAACTGGCTGAAAAGTGTGTTTTTACTTCCGATGGCGATGCCGGTAGCTTCCATTGTACTGTTATGGAACGTGCTTTTTACCAGAAATGGATTCTTAAGTGATTTTCTGGCTTGGTTTGGTGTGACAGGGCAGAATTGGTTGAACACAAAATATTCTTTTGGCATTCTGGTGTTTAGTTATATCTGGAAAAATCTGGGATACGATATCATCCTCTGGATGGCGGCACTTGCTACGATCTCACCGGAGATTTATGAAGCTGCCAGAGTAGATGGAACCAGTGAAAGTCAGTGCTTTTTTCGCATTACCATGCCAAATCTCTGGTCATCGCTGTTTTTGATTCTGACGTTATCACTGATCAATGGGTTTAAAGTATTCCGGGAAGCCTATCTGATCGCCGGGGATTACCCGGAACAGCATATTTATCTGTTACAGCATCTGTTCAACAATTGGTTTCGGGATCTGTCGGTGAACAAGCTGGCAGCTGGAGCAGTATTGATGGGACTTGTATTGTTTGTGCTGATCATTGTATTTCAGAAACTTTTTGATCGGAATATGAGTTAGTTAAGCTATTTATTTAGGCAATCAGCGATCGGAGTAGTGAATCGTAATCAGGTTGTTTCTGTGAAAGTATAAGCATTCGGATGGGAGGCAGAAATGAAAAAGACAGGAAGGATCATCCTTCGTATTTTGATTTTAATCATATTGTTTCTGTTTTCCTTTGCAGCCGTATATCCGCTGATCTTTCTGTTGGGCGGATCTTTGAAAAGTACGTCGGAACTGGGAAACAGTCTGGCAGCATTGTGGTCAGCAGATGGAACCCTGCACTGGACATGGCTGCCCTTTGAGCCGACTTTGCGGCACTACGTGGAACTACTCTTAGATGAGCCGGGCTATTATGTCATGTTTTGGAACTCTGTAAAAATTGTAGGCGGTGTGATCGGTGGACAGCTTCTGCTCAGTCTGCCCGCGGCATGGGGATTCGCCCGTTGGCAGTTTCCGGGGAAAAAGATTCTGCTGTCGCTCTACATTGTACTGATGCTGTTCCCGTTTCAGGTGCTGATGCTGTCAGAATATCTGATCTTGAACCGGATGGGGATGATCGATACTTTGTGGGCATTGATCCTGCCGGGAGCCTGCTCTACATTTCCGATTTTTATCATGTACCGTTTCTTTTCCAAGGTATCGACGGATGTGATCGAAGCGGCAAAGCTGGATGGAGCAAATGAATGGCAGATTTTCTGGCGGATCGGGATTCCCCTTGGAATGCCCGGGATTATGTCGGTGATCGTGCTGGCGTTTCTGGAATATTGGAACCTGATCGAGCAGCCGGCGGTATTCCTACGGTCTGACAGGTTAAAACCGTTGTCACTGTACCTTTCAACAATCACAAAGGAAAATGCAGGTGTGGCATTTGTGGCGGCACTGATCGCCCTTCTGCCCCCGTTATTTTTATTTTTGTGTGGACGTAAGTATCTGGAACAGGGGATTGCAGCGATCGGTGGCAACGAGTAAGGGAAAGGATAGAAAAGATGAAACAAAAACGATGGTTACGGATTGCCGTTGTATTTTTTGCGTTGATGATCGTGTTGACGATATTTTCCAGGGCAGCATCTTCGGCCGTAAAGGCGCATGTGAGCGTGGTAAAAGCATCCCGGCAGAAAATATCACATGAGATACAGCTGGATGGTTCCGTTGAGGCAAAAAGTTATTTTCTTCAATATGTACCTGCGGGATTGATGGTGACCGGGGTGCAGGCTTCGGCAGGACAGCAGGTGGAAGCCGGGGATGTGATCTTTACGGTGGATATACAGAAAGTACAGGAGAAGATCAAAGCGCTTGAGTCGGAGCTGGATCGAGCGGATCAGAAAGACCGTTTATCCATTTCCAGAGCAGAAGCATCGTATCAGGATGTGAAGACAAATGCAGAGGAAGAAAAGGCGCTTGCTTATGAATCTTATACAAAAGCGGTCAGCGAGTATCAGAATTACATAAATACGCATAAAAAGAGCGTCGATACAAAAACGGCTGATACTGATGGAAATACAGGTGATACGCAAACATCTGAATCGGCGGATTCTGTTTATGACGCATCTGTTGCAGCAGAACTGGAAAATGCCATAGAAGCACAAAAAAGTGCCTATGAAGCAGTGGTGCGGGAGCAGGAAAAACAGGTCAGGGCGGCATCAGATGCAGTGCAGCAGACAAAAGAAGATCTGAACCTGTCAAATGATACGGATACGCTGGAGAAACAGTTGAATGCTTTGCGTACCTATGTGGAAAATGGCGGCGTGTATCAGGCGGAACGTTCCGGTGTCATTGGTCAGATCAATGTGGCAGCAGGAAGCGAGACCGTAGATGGGATCGCGGTGATGCTGGCAGATGCTGCAGAAACGGTACGATTTACGGCGGATCTGTCAGAAGAATACCGGGATGAGCTCACAGAAAACAGTGTGATCACTCTGCGGGGACAAAACGTGGCAGGCGAAGAAGAAACGTATGAGGTATCTTCGGCGGTTGTTTCAGAAAATAATGGATCAGAAACGGATGGTTTTGGCGGATATTTGCTGACAGCAGATTTGCCGGGGGATCTCTATCCGGTGGGAACAAACTTGACAGTGACCGTAGATAATCAGTCAAACACGTATGACTGCTGTCTGCCACTTTCCAGTCTGCACCAGAAGGGGAATAACCAGTATTTTATCTATGTGATGGAAGAACAGGATTCGGTATTTGGAACGGAGCTTGTGGCGCGGGAAGTGCCGGTCA
>Ga0129310_1002538_pt1 | contig 13404 bp, 13 predicted proteins | sample Go1ome_2_FD_94433 | JGI IMG/M metagenome (GOLD analysis project Ga0129310, IMG submission 94433) | Western lowland gorrila individual fecal microbial communities from Wisconsin, USA - Go1022A metagenome | ecosystem: Host-associated > Mammals > Digestive system > Large intestine > Fecal | place...
CAGCCGCGTAATAATCGCCGCTTTTCACGCCTTCGATGGCTTCTTCCCCTGAATTTACCATCGTCCACCCTATTGCCGTATTCTCTTTAAGGTTGTCAAGGATTTTCCCTCCCATATTCTGCACCGTACCGTCCTCACCCGTATATCCCTCATCCTCCGAGTACGCCGCAATCTTAATATTACCCGTATTGGCATACGGATCCCAGTTAGAATATATATTGAACCACGCATACAGCGATGGCAGAATACATAGCCCGATTATTATTATCAATGCCAGCACATTCTTTACAAGACCCCTGACATCCGCTTTAAAAATTGCCAGTATATTCTTCATAGCTTAAAACTTCCTCCTGAAATTTATCGCACCCTCATAATACAACAAGAGGATAATTTTGGCAATGCAGCCGGACAAGTTAGCCAAATAAAGTTAAAAATTAACCTAAACAGGTTGACAAATTAAAAATAAGTGTTAAAAAAGAATTAACCAAATTTGGTTATCTTTTATCCACATGTTAGTAATTAAGAATTAGGAGGAATTTAGAATGGCAACAAAATTAGGAGATTATTTAAGAAAACTAAGGTTATCTAACAGTGAGGTTCTTAAAGATATGGCCGAAAAACTAAAAGTTTCTTCAGCTTTCTTATCTGCTGTAGAAAATGGTAAAAAGAAGATTCCTGCAAGTTGGCGACAAAAATTGCAAGAAATCTATAATCTTTCATCAGAAGAAATGGAAAATTTCGAAAAAGCAATTATGGAATCAAGTGATGTTGTAGAATTAAATATAAAAAATACGTCTTCAAGCAATCGCGATTTGGCAATATCTTTTGCGAGACAATTCGAATCTATGGATGATAAAACATCAAAAGAATTATTAGCATTCCTAAAGAAGAAGCAGAAACAGGAGGAATAATATGGAATATATTGTTGAATCAAAATCTAGGAGGGAATTAAGGCGACTCGCAAATATTTTGAGATATGCTTTGGGATTAGAAAATGTTATATTTTTCCCGATTGTAGAAACATTAGATGTTCTTTCAGAATTATTTGATAATTTCTCGTATGAAATAGTTGAAGATTCAGCCTTCCCTTCAAATATCCATGCCGATACTGACATTAGAACCGGTCATATTAGAATTAAGGAAACCGTATATAACCGAGCCTGTGAAGGAGAGGGTCGTGATCGAATGACAATTGCACATGAGATTGGGCATTTCTTTACATTGTGTCTCTGCGGCTTCAAATTGCAAAGAAATTATGATAAAAAATGTGTTATTCCATCGTATAAAGATCCTGAATGGCAAGCAAAATGCTTTGCAGGTGAATTGATGATCCCAGCGCATCTTGTCAGTGACATGTGTCCAAGTACAATTGCAATGCAATGTGGGGTTTCTGAAGTCGCAGCAAGATGTCAATATAAAAAAATTCATACTGGTAACTAGATTTGTTATTTGCTACCAACTTGTAACAAATCATAACAATTCTGAAGATGCGAGTATTCTCCAAACAAGAATAATACCTGCATCTTCATACAAACAAAGAAAGATGGAGGAAAAGCTATGTCTTTCAATAAACTAGAGCAACGAGATAATTTCCGTTGGAAGAGAATCCGTGGTGCAGAATTAGATGGCAAATATGATATGCCAAAGTTAGCACCAGTGCATGATGTTGAACCAACTAAATTGATTGGTTTCAATCAAGCCAAATCTATCAAAAATCCAGAAGAGTGGTGGTTTCATTTTTACCTAGATGATTACCACTTTGAAAGAATCTGGAACAAACCGTCACGATACTTGAATATGTTAAGAAGGTTTCAAGGTGGTATCACGACAGATTACAGCATTTATTTGGATATGCCAAGATCCCAACAAATATGGAACTGTTGGAGAAACAGAAGCATGGCTTTTTGGATGCAACAAAATGGTATTTGCGTTATTCCAAATGTAGGATGGAGTGATGCAGAAAGCCTTGAATGGGCTTTCGACGGTTTGCCAGAACATAGTGTTTTGTCTATTACTACTCAGGGTTGCATGAACAAGGATTATGTTTGTAAACAATCTCTTGTAAACGGAATACATGAGCTTGCAAGACGTAAAGAACCAGAAAAGTTAATTGTATATGGTAAGTTTCCAGACGAATGGAAAAATAGATTCCCAATGCCTATCGTTACCTATAAAACATTTTCCGAAGAAAGATGGGGTGCATAAAATGGGCAGAGGAAGAGGTGGATACACTGAAAAACAAGTATCCTATAAAAATTCTGGTGGTAATAAGGTCATCGACAACGGATCAATTTATGTGGCTGAAAGATATATTGATATGGGATACGAGGCTGTTTTTAGACAGGAACATCCACCAAATAAGACATATGATCTCAGTATAAAATCAAGCGATGACATAAACTTTTTAAAAAATATTGAGGTAAAGAAAATAAACAGCAGTAATCCTAGTAAGATTGCAACTAATATCGAAAAGGCTAATAAACAGATATCTAAAGGAGATACTATTGCTTTATTCATTTCAAACCACAGCAACTCAGAAACTGGAAAAAAATTTGTTGAGGCAGGAATTGCTGAAGCAAAACGTAAAGGGCTGATTCATGGACCTATTGAGATTTGGTTTAATGATAAAACCCATGTAGTATATTAGGAGGTGAAAAGATGGCGAAGGTTGGATGTTTGTGTGGAGCAATACTTAGTGATGTTGATTGCCCATCTGATAATATTATTTATATCTATAGATACTATGAGTTAGAATCTGTTTTAACCCAAAATGCTAATATTACATTGTGGAATTATTACGAGAGCACTATGGAAAATCATTTGTACTGGTATTGTAATAAATGTGGTAGGGTTTACAAATTCCCGAATGGTTCAGAAGCTAAGCCAGATAAAATCTATAGACGTGAGACGGTTACCGAAGAAGCCCACATAATGGATATGATTGAAATGGTGGCCTTCTCAGATATTGAAATCGATACTATCACGGAATACAATCCTGATATATGTCTAAAAGAATTTCTTGATAATAGATTATGTACGGAATCATATTTCCTTGATAAATCAAGTGGACAAGTTTACGTATTTGATAAAGAGAATTGTAAAATTATTGCCAAATATTGTGTTGAAAAATAAAAAGCCCATCTGTGCTACCAACACCAATGGGCATTCTAAGGATACGAGTATCCTCCAAACAATCATATTGATTATAGCAAATCTATATTTTGGTGTCAATCAAAAAAACTCTCCGGCAGGTTATTGTGCAGGTCATGCAGGTTATCCCTTCCGGAGAGTCTCTTATCATATGTGATTAATGTTCATACCAGCCGAGTACGCCCGGTGTGAGATTCATGTTGATCTGCTTAACTTCCTGGTATTCCTCAAGGCCATGGACACCAAGTTCACGACCGATGCCGCTCATCTTGTATCCTCCCCAAGGAGCCTCGTTGAATGTCGGATTGTAGCAGTTGATCCAGGTAATGCCGGCGCGAATTTCCTTGATAACGCGGATTGCACGGGTTGCATCGGAGGTAAATACTCCGCCTGCCAGACCGTAAGGCGTATCGTTGGCAAGAGCAATAGCCTCCTCTTCCGTCTTAAAGGTCTGGATTGTAACTACAGGTCCGAAGATTTCCTCTTTTACAATCGTCATATCCGATGTACAATTATCAAAAATAGTAGGTCTTACGAAATAACCCTTTGCGCACTCTCCCTCAGTGTAACGGAATCCGCCGCATACACAAGTTGCGCCCTCTGCTTTACCTTTCTCTATATAGGAAAGAACACGGTTCATGTGTTTCTCGGAAATAAGCGGTCCCATGTCCGGATTGTCGAGTGGATTGCCAAGTGTCATTGCGTTGGCACGTTCTGCAAGCCGCGCTACGAATTTATCCTTGATGGATTCCTCAATAATAATTCTTGAACCGGCGGAGCATACCTCGCCCTGGTTGAAGAAAATACCTATCATTGCCCATTCAACAGCGCCCTCAAAATCAGCATCCGCAAAGATGACGTTAGGGGATTTACCGCCGAGTTCAAGGCCGATTTTCTTAACGTTGCTGGCTGCCGCACGCATTATGGACTGTCCGACTGCGGTGCTTCCGGTAAATGTTACCATATCCACATCAGGTGATGAAGCCAAAAGGTCGCCGACCGTGCTTCCCGGTCCTACTACGAGATTGACGGTCCCTTTTGGAAGACCGACTTCCTCAAATATCTCAAAAAGTTTAATTGTTGAAAGCATTGTGTCGGAACTTGGTTTGAACACGATACTGTTGCCTGCCGCAAGTGCCGGAGCGAGTTTCCAGATGGCCATAAGGAACGGATAATTCCAAGGTGTTATCTGGGCGCATACGCCGACCGGTTCGTGAACCATATACGAGTGCATTGTACCGAAGTTGCTGTTTACCTCATATACGCCTCCGCACGGAGCTTTGATAAGGCTCGCGTAATATCTGAAGGTGTGGAGTCCGTCATCAATGTCACCCTCTGCCTCTCTAAGCGGCTTGCCGTTATCGATGGCATCAAGTTTTGCAAGCTCCGGAAGATATTTTTCTATGGTATCTGCTATCTTAAGGAGAATATCTCCTCTCTGCTGTGAATCCATGTCACGCCATTCTCTTGTAACGTAGAATGATTTCTTGGCCGCGGCAATGGCACGGTTGGTATCCTCAAGGCTGCTTTCGTAAACCTGAGCGATAACCTCTCCCGTTGCAGGATTTATTGAATCAATTAACTTACCGGAGGTTCCTTCTGTCCATTCTCCGTCAATATACATTTTCTTAATTTCCATTATGTAACATTCCTCCTGTAGGTATTATTTCTTTAACTTGGTCCACATTGCATCATATATAGCAAGTGTGTCCGTATCGAGGTTGGATACATATTCACCTGATGCAATTACATCTGCCGGAGGATTCTTTGCCTCATTGCTCTTATACTCATCTCCGAGTGCTTCAACTGCCTTGGCATTCGGGTTAAGGTACGGAAATTCCTCCGATACTTTCTGTGATGTCTCTGAATCAAGCATATAATTTATGAATTTCATCGCATTCTCTGAATTCTTGGCTGTCTTAAGGACTGCCCAGTTATCCATGAATACATAAGGTCCTTCTTTTGGAAATACGATTTTGATTGCCGGATTTTCTTCCTGTGCAAGTGCAATCTCTGCTGCCCAGCAGTAGCCTACCGTACAGTCACCTGAGATAAGAGAGTTCTTCGGTGAATCTGAATCGTATACCTTAACATTGTCCTTAAGTTTAAGAAGCTTCTCCTCTATCTTGGCAAGCTTATCGGTGTCAGTCTCATTCATTGAGTATCCCATGCTTCTCGCTGTCATACCGATTACAGCTCTGTAATCATCAAGAGCTACAATGCTTCCCTTCAGATCTTCGCTGAACAGATCGTCATAACTTGTTATCTCTTTGGATACTTTATCCGTGTTGACCGCTATTGCTGCAACACCGCCCTGATAAGGTACGGAATATTTGTTGCCCGGGTCATATGATGGATTAATATATGCGCTGTCGATATTCTCAATATTGGTAATTACATCTTTATCAAGTTCCATCAGCATATCCTGTGATATCATCTGTTCAACCATATAATCTGAAGGCTGTACTATATCATATGTTCCGGCTGATTCGGTTTTTACTTTTGCAAGCATATCTTCATTGCTTGAGAAAGTCGTCCAGTTAACCTTGATTCCGTATTCCTTTTCAAAATCTTCAACAACTGATTCCGGAACGTATTCTGTCCATGTAAAAATATTAAGTTCCCCGTTTGATGCTGATTTTTTACCGCATCCGGTAAATCCTGCAAGTGATAATACAAGCATCAGTGAAAGTGCTACGCATACAATTCTCTTTCTTTTCATAATATCTCTCCTTTCCAACCACTATGCCTTCTTAAGCAGCTTTTTTATAAGTCCGCTCTGTGTCAGTATGACAAGAACGGTTGTGCCGATAAGAATAAGGGTTGATAACGCATTAACGTCCGGTGCAACACCACTTCTTATGCTCTCATATACTTTGAGAGGAAATGTCTTGGTCTGTCCGTTGACGAAGTAACTGATGATAACATCATCTATGGAAAGCGTAAATGCAAGAAGTGCACCTCCGCCAATTCCCGGTGCCAGAACCGGAAGTGTTATCTCGAAGAATGTTCTTATTCTTCCCGCTCCCAGGTCCATGCTTGCCTCCTCTATTGACATATCGTAACCGCCAAGTCGTGCACGCACGTTAAAAATTACAAACGGTACACAGAATGTCGTGTGGGCAATTATAAGTGTAAGCATGCCTCTCGGAATATTGATGTTGGAAAAAAGCGTAAGAAGCGCAATTCCGAGGACGATTTCCGGAATAACAACCGGTATATACAAGAGTCCGTCAATAGCTGCTTTGCCTTTAAATTTAAATTTGTACATTCCTACCGAAGCCAGCGTTCCTATGATAGTTGCAAGTATCATGCTTGTTATCGCAATAATCATTGTGTTTCCGAATGACTGTAAAAGCGTCTGGTTATCAAACAGCTTGACATACCAGTCAAACGAAAAGCCTTTCCAGCTCAGGTATGGTTTGGATCTGGTCGCATTAAACGAATTGACCACTATGTATATAATGGGTGCGAACAAAAACAAATATATTAATGAACAAAAAATTATACTGAATATCTTTTTTAATTTTCTCTTGGTTCTTTTTTTCATATGCTATACCCCCAGACTGTCCATATCGCCGCCAAGCTTCTGATAAATCTTTACCAGAATCAGCGTTACGAGGATAAGTATAATCGAAAGTGCTGCTCCCAACGGCCAGTTGTTACCGCTCTGGAACTGACGTTCTACGAGGTTACCGATTACATCTGAATTGCCGCCGCCAAGTATGTCAGCTACGAAGAAATATCCGAGGCACGGTATAAATACCATAATGCTTCCGGAGAAAATTCCTCCTGATGTAAGCGGAAGTATTACATTGAAAAATGTTTTCGGTCCTTTGGCTCCGAGATCCGCCGAAGCTTCGAGAAGGCTTCCGTCCAGTTTCTCAATTGCCGTATAAAGCGGCAGAACCATGAATGGGAACAGACAGTAAACCATACCAAAAATTGTGGTGCCCTGCTTGTAAAGGAAGTCAATCGGTTCGCTTATAAGATGTAAATTCATAAGGAAGGTATTGATCCAGCCGTTTGTACCAAGAAGTGATCTCCATCCGTAAATTCTGATGAGAGAGTTCGTCCAGAACGGTATAATTACAAGCATATACAGAAGATTTTTCTTTCTGCTTTTGGTTCTTGCTATTATATATGCAAACGGATACGCCAAAAGGATGCACACAACTGTTGTCGTGAGTGCAATTATAAGCGAATGAAGATATATATCAACATAGTTGCTATCTGCAAGTCTCTTATAATTGTTAAGCGTAAAATGATAACTTACATTGTAAAATTCATCAAGTCCGCAGAAGCTCATGATAAAAACATACACAAGCGGTGCTGCTACAAACACCAGAAGCCATATTGTCACGGGTCCGACCATCGAAATGGCCGGCAGCGTTTTGGATTTAAATCTGTGCTTTGTCATACAAACCGCCTCCCTTACGCAAATACTGCATTTTCAACAGCCTGATAGAATCTGTTATCAAGATTATGAATGAGCACTGCATCTTCCTTATTCCAATACAGACATACAACATCTCCGATTGCCGGTACTTCCTCGCCGGCAAGACGTTCTATTTTTACCTGTGTCTTATTAGGAAGTTCAGCCACACATTTCACGATATTTCCTACATATATGTAATCCACTATTCTGGCAGCTATTGTAAATCCTTCGACCGGCTCATATGAGTATTTCATCTTCTCCGGTCTTACAGATACGGTTATAAATTCACCTGCTGCAAAATCAGCACCGCATCCGGTAATATCACCGTTCTCAATTCCGATTGTGATGGTATCACCGTCCACAATCTTGGCCATTCCTTCAAAAATATTGGTCTCACCGATGAATGTTGCGACAAATTTGGTTGCCGGATGTTCATATATCTCGGTAGGTGTTGCAATCTGATCCATGACACCGTCATGCATAATTGCAATTCTGTCGCTCATCGTAAGTGCCTCTTCCTGGTCATGTGTTACATATATAAAAGTAATGTTGAGTTTTTTCTGAAGTCTCTTAAGTTCAAGCTGCATCTGCTTACGAAGCTTTAAATCAAGTGCGCCAAGCGGTTCATCAAGAAGAAGAACCTTAGGTCTGTTTATCAGTGCTCTTGCTATCGCAACTCTCTGTTTCTGTCCGCCTGAAAGCTGGTTAGGATATCTCTTCTCAAATCCTTCAAGCTGGACGAGTTCCATCATTTCCTTAACTCTTTCGGCAATCTCCTTCTTCGGGACTTTCTTCATTTTCAGCCCGTATGCGATATTGTCATAAATGGTCTTATGCGGAAACAATGCATAACTCTGGAATACCGTGTTTACATCTCTCTCATACGGTTCTTTGTCTTCTATAGCCTCGCCTTCAACTTTGATGCTTCCGGTCGTCGGCTCTTCAAATCCGGCAATCATTCTGAGAGTTGTTGTCTTACCGCATCCGGATGAACCTAAGAGTGTAAGGAATTCTCCTTCCTCCACGGTCAATGTCAGATCCTTGACAACATGATTGGTTCCATATATTTTGTTTACTCCGGTTAATTCAACTATGTTCTTTCCCAAAGTTATCACCTCTTTCTTATGATCCGGCCAGTGCCGCCGGTGGTTCTCGTGTAAGATGCGGCTTAAAGAGCCTTATCTCCTCGCTCACCTGTTCTGATTCGGATAGCCTCTTCAACAGGTTTGATAAAAATCTTACCGTCGCCGACGTGATCGGTAGCAAGCTTTTCACGAACCTTCATGATAATTGGTTCTACTACGCTGTCTTCTACAACAACCGATACCATCATCTTCGGAAGAAGGTTAATTGTTGTCTTAAATCCTTTGATTTCGTTGACTCCGGTCACACCTTTCTGTGCGCCGCAGCCCATAGCTGTTGTGATGGTCATACCACCACAGTTAATCTCATCGAGAATTGATTTAACTTCCTCGAGTTTCTCTGGTCTGATAATCATGCTAATTTCTTTCATAATGGTCCTCTCCTTATCCTGAAATTAATAGCGAGTACTTTCTTACTCGTCAACATAACAAAAAAGGAGCCAATCTTTTCGATTAGCTCCTTCGCTTTACGGATATATTACTATCATCTTTTTATCGTTTCAATACTTAATTATAACCATTTTAATACTTATTTAGGGTAATTTTTATATTGCTATTTTACCATTCTGAATAATTGAACCCTGTTTCTGACGCCCGTTTTACGATATATATTCAATATATGCTTCTTGAGCGTATTTATGCTGATGCTGAGTTCATCGCACACTTTCTGGTTCTCTTCACCGTCCACAAGTGCTGCCAGAACTGTTGATTCGCGCTTGGTAAGGTCATAACGCTCGCCCATCTCCATAACGGACATCTTGCGTCCCTGTCCGTCGTTACAGTATCTGTCCTGATACAGTCTGTATGCCAGATGGTCTTTCATCATGTCCATTACAAACACATCGTCATATGCAAAATTATCCTTGCCTATAGTCCTATACAAAGTTATAACACCCAGAAATTCCTTGTTGTATCCGAGAATTATCTGCAGTGAATAGTGCCAGCTGTTTGGTTTGTAGACTTTTCTGTAATATTCCGTCTCCACACGTTTCTCATCAGATATGATATCTGTTTCACGGTAAACCATACTCTTGCCACTATACATAATGCCGCGGCTGTAATCAAGTTCACTGTATTTGGACGAGCCATCTTCATCACAGTTATACGTTACCTGATCAACCAGTCTGCCGCTGTCATCTGCCGCCGCCAGATAGAAATCCGCACTGTCAAAGTCCATAATCATCTTAAGCTGTTCAAGCAGTGCCGTTCTCATAGCCGTAACGTCCTCAGTCGTGTAAATCTTATATATGATACTATTGAGTATCATCCAGTCGTTTGTCTCCAATGTTTTCACAAGCTCATCCTCCTTAATTTTATTTTTGATAACGATTATGAACTCTCTTTTTGGATTAGTCAATTTCGTTTTTCTACTCAAATTTGTTATAAAATTAATCATTTGGGGTAAATTTTCTTGCGATTGGAGGGTATAGTAATGCCCGGCAAATGCTGTAAACATCTGTCGGGCTTTGTAAATTACTGTTCTTTGTAGAAGTTAATAAGACATCCTGCAAGAATTATTCTGCGCTCATCATCGGTAAGTTCACCAATCTTAAGTTCAAATTCTTTCATGTCCTTATTCACGACATATGCTTTCACGCTTGATGCTTTGGTCTTGATAGCATCGGCAATTCCCGGTACAAAAATATAATCAAGATTCTCAAACGGAAGTTCACCCTCATCAATAATGAAAGGTATCATACCCCAGTTGATGAGGTTGGAGCGGTATCGCTTGGTTGCATACTCGTTGGCGATGTTGGCCCATCCGCCAAGTACCTTCTGACATGATGCAGCCTGCTCCCTGGCCGAACCGTCACCCGGTTTAACCGCAAAAATCGTACTTCCGACACCGGTATTTTCTCTGCTTACATCAAATGTTTCTTTGATCTTATGCATTATGTCACGAAGCTCAGGAAGTGCTTCTCCCATGCAGTTACCGGCTTCTCTTGCCTTCTCTGCTTTCTGAACTTCTTTGGCACGTCCTACATAAAGCGGATCCTTTCTCGAAAGTGCAAACTCCGCAAGGCCGAGCGGATTGGAACGGAATGAGGATGTCTCTCCTGAAGGAATAAGCTCATCCGTCGTCGTAACCGGATCATGAATCTCGGATACACACTTGATAATGAGGTTCTCCGGAAGTGCTACCATCTCAGGCCAGTCTTTGATGTTCGGTCCGAACTGGATTTCCTGTTCCGGATCCGCAACTCCGTGGCTGTCAAAAACTCTGTTAGCATATATGTTACTATCAAAATGATACTTAGGTCCCGTATATTCAACATCAATATCCGTTGCTGCAGTAAGGAATCCTTTGTTAGCCGCTGTTGCTGCAATCGAACGCGCATCCATAAGCGCAACTGATGCAATCTGGCCCTTCTGAAGCTTGGATCCTTCTCTGTTCGGGAAGTTACGTGTCGAATGTCTGATTGAAAATGCATTATTGGCAGGTGTATCTCCGGCGCCAAAACAAGGGCCGCAGAACGCTGTCTTGACTATGGCACCTGTCTCCATAAGGTCCGCAAGACGTCCGTTCTTCGCAAGCTCCATATAAATAGGCGTACTTGCCGGATAAATGCTTAATGTAAATTCATCCGCACCGATTGAATGTCCGCGGAGAATATCGGCAGCATCACATATATTCTCAAATCCGCCGCCGGCGCATCCTGCGATAATTCCCTGGTCAACATAGAGTCTGCCATTCTTAATCTTATCCGTGAGCTTGAAATCAACCTGTCCGTCAAGGCTTACCAGTGCCTTCTTCTCACAGTCGTGAAGAATATCTTCAAGGTTAGCATTAAGTTCTTCTATTGTATAGGTATTGCTTGGGTGGAACGGCATGGCAATCATAGGCTTAACCTTATCAAGGTCAACATATACAACGCCGTCATAGTATGCCACGCTGCCCGGATTAAGCTCTTTATATGATTCACTTCTTCCGTGAATATCATAAAATTCCCTGATTCTGTCATCAGTCTTCCATATAGATGAGAGGCATGTTGTCTCGGTTGTCATAACATCCACGCCTATTCTGAAATCAGCACTTAAATTAGCTACGCCCGGTCCGACAAATTCCATGACTTTATTCTTGACGTATCCATTGGCAAAAACAGCACCGATAATGGCAAGTGCAACATCCTGAGGTCCGACTCCCTTAGCCGGTGAACCTGTAAGATAAATAGCCACAACGCCCGGCATATTAATGTCATATGTTTTATTAAGAAGCTGTTTAACAAGCTCAGGTCCGCCCTCGCCAACTGCCATCGTTCCGAGTGCACCGTAACGGGTATGGCTGTCCGAACCGAGAATCATCTTACCGCCTTCTGCAAGCATCTCCCTTGCAAACTGGTGTATAACTGCCTGATGAGGCGGAACATATATTCCGCCGTATTTCTTGGCGCATGTAAGACCAAACATGTGGTCGTCTTCATTAATGGTTCCGCCTACAGCACAAAGACTGTTATGGCAGTTCGTAAGTACATACGGAATTGGGAATTTCTCGAGTCCGCTTGCTCTGGCAGTCTGAATAATTCCTACAAATGTTATATCGTGTGATGTGAGCTTATCAAACTTAATCTCAAGCTTCTCATCATTACCTGATGTATTATGTGATGTTAATATATTATATGCAATAGTATTGTGTGCCGCCTCTTTCTTATCCGGAGCACTTCCAAGCTTAGCCGCAAGAACTGCAGCTGCTTCGTTATTGTCCTCAACAATCTCCGTGCCGCCTAAGAGGTATGCACCGCCCTGACTTAATCTGACCATTATGGTTCCTCCTGAAATTTGTGTATATACATTAATATTAAACTACGGCGCATAAAAAATCAAGACGGTTATCCCCCTTCTTTCAAACGTTTTTTTAACTCTGTTGGTTTACTTTGTCCGTAAAATATGAGAAAATATGTGTATACTATTATTCCGGAGGTAATTTATATGGCAATAAGAAAAGAATTCGGTTTCCCGTCGAGAGACGGCATAAATACTTGCCATGCCTATTCATGGTCACCTGATGATGGCAATATTCGTGCAATTTTTCAAATCGTCCACGGTATGGAGGAGTATATGGACCGATATGATGATTTTGCATCATTTATGGCAGGTCACGGTTTCCTTGTGGTCGGCGAAGACCACTTAGGCCACGGACTCACCGCTGCAACAGAGAAGGACCTTGGGTATTTTGCCGAGCACGATGCCGAGACAATTCTTGTCCGCGACGTTCACCGTCTCAAGAAAATAACCCAGGAAGCCCATCCGGGTGTGCCTTATTATATACTTGGCCACAGTATGGGTTCATTCATCTTCCGCAAATACCTTACAATGTACGGCACCGGCATCGACGGGGCAATCGTCATGGGAACCGGCGTAATGCCTTCATTTGTAACCGGCTTCGGTATTTTTCTCACGAATTTTTTGAGACTTTTCCGCGGAGACCGCTACAAGAGTGCTTTTATTGACAAGCTTGCATTCGGCAGTTACAACAAGCGCATCCCCGACGCTGAATCCCCAAGCGACTGGCTTTCACGCGACCGCGATATTATCGATAAGTACCGCGACAACCCGTATTGTACTTTTACTTTCTCGCTTAACGGTTACAGAACGCTTTTCAAGCTTCTTAAATTCGTATGCAAGGAGCGTAATCTTACTTCGATTCCGCATGACCTGCCGATTCTCGTGACCGCA
>Ga0129310_1002542_pt1 | contig 13383 bp, 10 predicted proteins | sample Go1ome_2_FD_94433 | JGI IMG/M metagenome (GOLD analysis project Ga0129310, IMG submission 94433) | Western lowland gorrila individual fecal microbial communities from Wisconsin, USA - Go1022A metagenome | ecosystem: Host-associated > Mammals > Digestive system > Large intestine > Fecal | place...
CGCCCAGGATCATGGCGCAGCAGTCGTCGCCAATGAACTCCTCGCCCAGGATGAATGCCTGTGCCAGGCCGTCCGGGGAGGGCTGAACTTTATATTGCAGATGGATGCCGTACTGGCTGCCATCGCCCAGCAGCGCCTCAAAGCGGGGCGTGTCGGTGGGGGTCGAAATGATGAGGATATCCTGGATGCCCGCCAGCATGAGGGTGGACAGAGGATAATAGATCATGGGCTTATCGTAGACGGGCAGCAGCTGCTTGCTGGTGACCATCGTCAACGGATAAAGCCGGGTGCCGGCACCGCCGGCCAGAATAATGCCTTTCATATTTGTGCACTCCTTTAATAAAAATGAAAAAAGTTGTGCAGCTTTACGAAGCTCGAACGCCAAAGACGACGCGATGACACAGGCTATTTTGACACCAGACAATGCAGCCGAGCGCCGAACTCCTTGGTGGAATTCAAGCGAGGCTAAAGCAGTCTGGCGGCAAAAGAGCCGTGGCAGCGTGTTGGATTGGCGTTTGAGATTCGTATGGATTCAAAGCGGAGCTGCGTCCGCTGTCAACAATGTTGGGTAATACCGTGCAAAACTCCGGTCTTTTCTTTCCAGGGGCGATAGTATTACACCTTATTCTACTATCAAATCAGCAAAAAAGCAAGAAAAGAACGGCATGAATCAGAAAATTTCTGGCTCATGCCGTTCTTTGAGTTGAAATAAAACCTCTCAGTCTCGCTGTGCGCTCGACAGCTCCCCTATCAGGGGAGCCAAATAGAGGAATTAAAGTCTAAAACCCCACTTGCTAAAATACCGCAGCAGGCTGCCGGCCTGCCAGAGGAACGGTTTCAGGCTGCGGTGGGCCGCCCGGTGCCAGGCATGGATGGCCGTGTACTGGGGCACCAGATACGCTTTGCCGGTGGTGCGCATCTTCTGGGTGAGGTCGGCGTCCTCCACATACATGAAGTAGTGCTCGTCAAAGCCGCCCACGGCCTTGAACTCCGCCGTCCGCACCGCGGAAAAGCTGCCGGTGCAGAACTCGATCTCGGTGGGCTTTGTCAGGTCTTTGTCCGCCATGAGGTACTGCTCGTTGTATTTCTCCCAGAACTTGAGAAATGACAGCTGGCGGTAGACCATAGGCCGCAACGCACACCGCCGCAGGGGCAGGCGCTGGGGCCGCCCGTCCGGGAAGACGAGGCTGGGCCGGGCCATCACGGCATCCGGGTGCCGGGCCATCCAGTCGGCCAGGTCACTGAGGGTATCGGCCGTGAGCTGGATATCCGGGTTGAGGATGAAGTGGTAGGTGCTGGCAAGCTCCGGCAGGACGGTGTTGTGGCCGGTGCCAAAGCCGCCGTTCTCTTTGCGGCAGCGCACCTCGACCTGCTGCCCGGTCCCGGGAGCCAGCAGACCCTCCCGCACGGCCTGTTCCAGCCGGGGGCCGCTGCCGTCCGGGCTGGCGTTGTCCACCAGATAGAGGGTCAGCGGGTAGCGGCGGGTGAACTGTAACACGGTCTGGGCCGCCTTGAGCACCTCGTCATAGCCGTTATAGACAACAATACATGCGGATAAAGTCAAACAAGTCACTCCTTAGGCAGCAGGGCCCGGCATTTTATGAAAGCATACAGTTTTCTTGTCCTGCTCAAGCCTCACCGCCCTGCCAAGGGCTCCCCTGATAGGAAAGACTCCCCCGGCCGGGGGAGGTGGCACGAAAGTGCCGAAAGGGGAGCGGCTGGCACGCGAAGCGTGACTGAGAGGTTCATTCCAAAGGCAGAATTTTGAGGCTGAAGTCCTCACGCTGGATGTCAAAGTTGGGGTTGGTGCAGGGGTCGCCCTTGGCCAGCAGGTCGCCCCAGCGAGCCTGGAAGCGGAGCACTTCGCCCTGGAAGCGCTTCTGCTTTTCGGGGTTGTCCTCCATGCCGCGGCTCTTGCTCTCGTAGTGGTAGAGCTGGGCAAACGGGGTGAAGACGTTGGTGTAGCCGGCCTCCCGGACGCGGACGCAGAAGTCCACATCGTTGAACGCCACGGCGTAGCTCTCGTCCAGGCCGTGGACCTCGTCGTAAATTTCTTTCCGGATGAGCAGGCAGGCGGCAGTATCACCGTAGACGTCCTGCACATAGTTCAGGCGGCCCATGTAGCCGTCGGAAGTGGCCGGGAAATATTTGTGCAGGTGGCCCGCCACGCCGCCGATGCCAAAGCCCACGCCAGCGTGCTGGATGGTGTCATCGGGGTAGAGCAGCTTGGCACCCACGCAGCCCACACGCTTCTGCTGGGCGTACATGACCATCTCTTCCAGCCAGCCCGGGGTGATGACCTCGGTGTCGTTGTTGAGCAGCAGCAGATACTCGCCCGTGGCGTACTGGGCGCCAAAGTTGTTCAGGGCGCTGTAGTTGAAGCCCTTGCCCTGCCAGGTAAGGACCTTGAGGGTATCGGGGTGCTCTTTCCGCATCCGCTCATAGCTGCGGAACGTCTGCTCCTCCTTGGAGTTGTTCTCAATGAGGAGGATCTCAAAATCCGGGTAGGTAGTGCGGGCGTAGATGGACTCCACACAGGTCTCCAGATCCCGGATGTGGTCGCAGGTGGGGATGAGGATGCTCACCCGGCCCGGGTGGGCCATGGTGTAATCCGTCTTGTAATAACCCGGGGTGCCGGGGATGAGGGTGACGTCATCCACCGCCACGCCGCAGCGGGCATAGTGAGCCTTGAGGGCCGCGATGCCCGCGTCGATGCAGTAGGTCTTGGCGGAGATATCGCTGGCGGTGCTGTTGGGGCTGGAACGCCAGTAGTAGAGCGCGTGGGGGATGTGGGCGATCTTCCGGGCTTTCTCGGTCAGGCGGAGGAAGAGGTCGTAATCCTGGCTGCCGTTGTACTCCGCCCGCTCCCCGCCGCCGGCCTGTTCCATCAGCTCCTTGCTGAACGTGGTCAGGTGGCAGATATAGTTGTTGGAGCGGAGGTTGTCCAGCATGAAGTCCGGCTTGAAGTGGTAGAGCACCACGTTCTCCACCTTGCCCTCAAAGGTCGCCTCGTCGGTATAGACGAAATCGGCTCCCTGCTCCACGATAGCCTGCGCCGTGTACCACAGGGCACAGGGGTGGAGGATATCGTCATGATCCAGCAGGGCGATGTAATCGCCTGTGGCCAGCTCAAAACCGTGGTTGGTGTTGCCGGCAATGCCCTCATTCTCGGTCAGTTTCTGGTAACGGATGCGGGGCTCTGCCTTGGCGCGGGCCTGCACATGCTGGCCCACGGCGGTGTCCTGCCCGGCGTCCACACAGCAGAGCTCCCAGTTGCGGTAGGTCTGGTTGACGACGGAATCCAGCAGCTCCTCGAGGAAATTCAGCGGGGTGTTGTACAGAGGCACCACAATGCTGATCTTGGGGCCTGCCTCGCCGCCGGGCTGGTGGCTGGCCTGCTTTACCAGCAGCTCCACCGGGGCAAAACGGTCTGCCCGCAGGGTCTTGCCGGGGAAGAGGGCTGCATACTCGCGGCGGGCACGGGCCTGCTCCCGCACGCCCTCCACGCCCATGGCGCGCAGGTCATGCAGGAAAACGAACAGCGGGAACGTGTGCCAGATCTGGCGGCTCTTGCTGACGGCATACCGCATGGGCCAGGTCAGCTTCCAGAACGTGGAATTGGTAACGTCGCTCAGGGTCTTTTCCAGCTGCTGCTCGTGGCTGCGGCTGAGGGCAAGGTCACTGCGGAGCCGCTCGATCAGGGCGGCTTCCTCGCTGCAGGTGCGCTCGGCCCGGACCATCCGGTCCCGCAGGGTGTCCATCTCCTGCTCGTAGCCCTGTACCATCCTCAGCGGGGCGGGCACGGCGCTGCCGGTGCAGAACAGAGCGGACTGCTGGGCCCGGCCCTTGCTGCGCCAGCGGAAATCACGGTAATAGCCCCGCCGGGCCAGCTGCTCGGCCCAGGCCGCCATCATGGTGCTGTCCACACTGGCCAGCAGCACTTTCTCGGGCAGCTGCTGGGGCAGATGGCTCCACACGGGGTCTTCCACCACCAGCAGGTCCACCGGCTCTGCAGCCTGTGCAGACCACTCTTCCGCCCGGATGCCTGCCCGGCGCAGGGCCTTTTCCAGCAGGTCAGACTCGCTGTTCAGCACCTGGGCCGAGGCGGGGCGCACTTCCTCCGCGACCCGCTGCGCCAGCTGACGGCAGCGCTCTTTCTCCTGCTTCAATTTTGTTTCCTTGTCCAACTGCATTCCGATTTCTCCAACTCCCATTTGATGTTACAAGTGTATAGTATACCAAATTCCGCTGCATTTGAGAAGCGATTTTCCGCAATTCCTTTTGGTTTCCAGTGCAGCGCTGTTTTGGTCAGCTGAACAGCTTCCGCAGCCAGCCAAAGAAGCCGCCGCCGCTGGAACCACTGCCCACGCTCTTCATGGAGACGCCGGTGTAGTAATGCTGGAGGATCTCGCGGTAGCCCATCCCCCGCTCGGCGGCAAAGCCCACCGCGCCGCACTGGCTCATGCCCACGCCGTGACCATAGCCGTAGTAGGTCATCACCGGGGTGCCATTGGCGTCGGTGCCAAAATCAAAGCAGTAACGGGAGCTCACAAACTGGCTGATGTTGCGGTAGCTGCGGCCATTGGAGACGAACGTGTTGTACTGCACAAAACCGCCCAGATCCTTGTGGGTGGTGTCGGCGCTGACGTAGGGCTCGCCGGTCTTGCTGTCGTTGTACTCCTGATAGGTGTAGTCCTTGCCGATGATGCGGCGCATTTTCTCATGGTACTGGCGCTCATAGGGGCTCTCCACGCTCTGGAGGTAGGGCACATCCGTCCCCCAGGCGTCCAGACCGGAGCAGGTGCCGTAGACGCCCGTCTGAGTGTTGTAGCCCGCGCTGGCCGACCACACCGCGTCGATGACGCTGCCGTTGTAGGTCAGCACCTCGTCCTTGACGGCGCGGACGGCTTTCTCAATGGCGGACCGGGCCGAGGCCGGGATCTGATCCACCGGGGTGTAGATCAGCGCATTGGCCGAAGAGCCGTACTTTTTGTGGTATTCCAGGTAGGAGTGAATGGCCACAGCCTGGGCTTTCCAGGCTTCCTGTGCCGCCGAGGCGCTCACAAAGCTGCCGATGGAACCCAGCTCGGTGTACGTAATGCCCACCAGGCAGTCCACCAGGTTGAGTTTCACATTCCGGCGCAGGCCCTTGCCCTTGATATTCAGGTAAGGCATGGTGATGGTATCTTTCGAGCCGAACAGCCAGCTCAGGCAGTTTTCCTCCTCCGCCGGGAGCAGGGTGGTATCCGCCCCGCCGATGGTGGTGGGCACTGTGCTGACGGCCTCCGTGACCGCCTCGCCCTCCGGGGTGCCCTCTTCCTCTGCAAACGCCGCGGGGATGGCCCCGACCAGCAGCACCGCCGCCAGCAAAAGCGCCGCCGCCCGGCGCGCGAACATCGAAATGTGTTTCAAGATGGTTTCCTCCTGTTTTCAACAATTTCTTCCAGTTTAGTTTAACACACTGGGGGAAGAACAGCAAGGACGGAAGTTTAGTACCGTCTCAAAGTTTGGCCAGTTCTTCCAGCAACGATAAGGCAATGGGCTTGACCCGCACCGAGCAGGAATTGAACAGCTCCAGCACCCGATCATTGGCGTAATCTTTCCGCTCCATTTCGGTGTTGGACAACACCTCTGCCAGCTCCGTGTCCAGCTCTGTGCAGATGTTGGAAAGGGTCTCCAGTGTCGGGTAGACCCGCCCGTTTTCAATTTTGGACAGGTACACCACCGAGATGCCCACCTGTTCCGCCAGCTTTTCCTGCGTGATGCTGCGCTCCTGCCGCTTTTTCTGGATGCGCTTTCCAATAGCTGCATAGTCGATCATGGCATTGTCCTCCCAAGAATGTTCTTGTCTTGACAATACAGATTTAAACCAAAAGATTAATAATCCAATAGATTAACTTGACATATTGGTTTAACATTCTATAATAGACTTAACAGGTCCCAGACCTCTCCCGCAATGCTTTGGTAAAATAAAAAAGGAGTGATTTTATGCGTTTGCAATCCAAACCCCGGCACATTGCCGCCTGTACCACGGCAAGCCTTGCCCTTGCAGCCGCCATCCTGTTGACCGGCTGCGGAGGCGGTGGCGGCGGCGCTCCCGCCCCCTCAAACTCGACCAGCCAGCCCAGTAGCTCCCCCGCCTCAAGCTCTGCAAGCTCGTCCAGCTCTTCTTCGTCGAGTTCTTCCAGCTCTTCCAGTTCCTCCGCCAGCTCGGAACCGGAGCAGACTGACGGCATCCTGTGGACTTACAACAAAAACAATAATGGCACCGCCACCATTACAGGCTACGACAAAACCGCCGCCAAGACTCCCACTGGCGAAGTGACTATCCCGAAAGTATATAAGGGCTATACGATTACAAAAGTCGGCTCTTCTGCTTTGAATGGTAATAAAGATATCACCCGTGTTGTCATTCCCGACACCGTCATCAGCATTGGATCGCAAGCGTTTTATAACTGCACCAATCTGACCTCTGTTTCTTTCCCGAGCAGCTTAAAAAACATTGACGGCAGTGCTTTTTCTAAAACGAATTTGGATGCTCTGACTCTCCCGGCAACGATCACCAATGTCGGCGGACGTGCCTTTGCTGAAATTGCTTCGCTCGCCAGTGTCACGGTTCAAGGAAAAACAGCATTTGGTACTGACGTTTTCAGCACTTGCCCTAATCTTACTACAGTTGTCTTCCAGGATAGCATCCGTGAGTTACCGGCTGAAATGTTCCTCAACTGTTCCAAACTGCAAAGCATCAAATTCCCGGGCGATGTAAAAACTCTTGGCAGCTCCATTTTCAAAAAATGTGTATTGCTTGAGAATATCACAATCCCCGATACTGTTACGACCATTGGCAGCAGCGCATTTTCTTACTGCACCTCTCTGCGTTCCATCAAAATCCCGGATGGCGTCACCGAAATTAAAACTGCAACTTTTGAGGAATGCAGCAATCTTACCAATGTTGTGATTCCTGATAGTGTTAAGATTATCGGAGAACGAGCATTTGACCATTGCACCGCTCTCACCAAGCTTACTCTTCCCCGTGCTGTCTCTAGCGTTGGAAACGCTGCATTCTGGTATTGTCGTAGTTTAACACAACTTGCTCTACCCGAAAACATTTCGCAAATCAATAATGAAGTTTTCCAAGGCTGCGTCTCCCTGCGGGATGTTTATATTCCTAAAACTGTGAAGCAAATTAACAGCTGTGCTTTCGACCGCTGCACCTCTCTGAGCAATGTGTACTTTGGCGGCAGCGAAGCCATGTGGAATGAAATCACTATCAGCACTTCCACTCCATCCTATGGCACTTACAACGGTAACAAATACCTGACCAATCCCATCATGAACCGCTACTGGAACCAGAATTACACCTGCATCCGGTAAATTCTAAAAGCACTGCTTTCCCTCCGTAACCACCAATAAACTGTAAAAGCCAGAGCATCGTCACAGCGGCGGTGCTCTGGCTTTTTCTATTGTATTTCAGTGTTGCGTTCCGCAAAGTAGTATGCTATAATCGAATCAACAAATTATAGTTGTCAATTCGAAATGCTGACACTTCTCTCCGGAAAGGTGGTTTCCCATGAAAATCGAACACATCGCCCTTTATGTAAACGATCTGGAAGAAGCCCGAAATTTCTTTCTGAAATACCTGGGCGCAGCGTCAAGCGACGGCTATCATAACCAAAAAACAAACTTCCGCTCGTATTTTCTTTCATTCGATGACGGGGCACGGCTTGAGATCATGAACAAACCAGGCATGTCTGACTTGCCGAAAGACTTCACCCGCACCGGATATGCACACATTGCTTTCAGCGTGGGAAGCCGGAAGAAAGTAGACGCTTTGACGGCCGAGCTGAAAGATGCTGGCTATGAAGTCGTCAGCGGCCCCCGAACCACAGGTGACGGCTACTATGAAAGCTGCATCGTGGCGGTCGAGGGCAATCAAATTGAGATCACTGTTTGATTCGTGAATTACGGAGGAGAACCATGCCATTTGATTTCAAAAAAGAGTACAAAGAATTTTATCTACCCAAGAACAAGCCGGAGATCGTAACCGTTCCGGCGGCAAACTATATCGCAGTGCAGGGCAGCGGCGACCCCAACGAGGAGGGCGGCGCTTATCAAAGCGCCATCCGCATTCTGTATGCAGTTGCCTACACCCTGAAAATGAGCTACAAGACCGACCACCAGATCGATGGATTTTTTGAATACGTCGTCCCGCCGCTGGAGGGCTTCTGGTGGCAGAATGGCGTGACCGGCGTGGATTACTCGGATAAATCCGCTTTCCACTGGATCTCCGTGATCCGCCTGCCGGATTTTGTGACAAAAGCAGACTTTGACTGGGCCGTGGAGACCGCTTCCAAAAAGAAAAAGCTGGACTGCTCCCCGGCAGAGTTCCGGACGATCGATGAGGGATTGTGTGTGCAGATCATGCATATCGGCTCGTATGACACCGAACCCGCAAGCGTTGCGCAGATGGACGCCTATCTGGCACAGAACGGCTACGAAAACGACCTGACCGCCAGTCGTCTGCATCACGAGATTTATTTGTCCGACCCCAGAAAAACCGCTCCCGAAAAGCAGAAGACGGTCATCCGTCATCCCATCAAGGTGGTCTGAAGCCGAGACGATCAAAAAACCTCCCGTTCAACGATTCCTGCTGAACGGGAGGTTTCTGCTTTTATTTCAGGTTACAGCCTTACTGCTGGGCGTTCTTCTTGGCTTCCAGAGCCAGGATGGCGTCGCGGCGGCTGAGGTTGATACGGCCCTGCTGGTCGATATCGGTGACCTTGACGACGATGGCGTCGCCCACGGCGACCACATCCTCCACGCGCTCGACACGCTTGGTGTCCAGCTTGGAGATGTGCACCAGGCCCTCTTTGCCCGGGGCGATCTCAACGAACGCGCCAAAGTTCATCAGGCGGGTGACTTTGCCCTTGTAGATGGCACCGATCTCGGGGTCTTCCACAATGGTCTTGATGGTGAAGATGGCGCGCTTTGCGTCCTCCTGATCGACGGCGGAGACGAAGACGTGGCCGTCCTCCTGCACATCGATCTTGCAGTTGCAGGTCGCGCAGATGTCCTGGATGACCTTGCCGCCCTTGCCGATGACGTCCTTGATCTTATCGGTGGGGATCATCATGCTGAACATCTTGGGGGCCCAGCGGCTCAGCTCCTCACGGGGCTGTGCGATGACGGGCTTGATGATCTCGTCCAGGATGTAGAGGCGGCCCTTGCGGCACTTCTCGAATGCCTCGGCAATGATGTCATAGGTCAGGCCGTCGATCTTAATGTCCATCTGAATGGCCGTGATGCCCTTGCGGGTACCGCCCACCTTGAAGTCCATGTCGCCGTGGAAGTCCTCGACGCCCTGGATGTCCAGCATGGTCATCCAGCGGTCGCCCTCGGTGATCAGGCCGCAGGAGATGCCGGCCACGGGGGCCTTGATGGGCACGCCTGCATCCATCAGGGCCAGCGTGGAGCCGCAGATGGAAGCCTGAGAGGTGGAGCCGTTGGAGCTCAGGACCTCAGACACGCAGCGGATGGTATAGGGGAACTCCTCCAGAGAGGGCAGCACGGGCACGAGGGCACGCTCGGCCAGTGCGCCGTGGCCGATCTCACGGCGGCCGGGGCTGCGGGGCGCGCGGGCCTCACCGACGGAGTACGGCGGGAAGTTGTAGTGGTGGATGTAACGCTTGGTCTGCTCATCGGTCAGGTCATCCATCAGCTGGTTATCCTTGGTGCCGCCCAGGGTGCAGGTGGTCAGCACCTGGGTCTGGCCGCGGGTGAACATACCAGAGCCATGGACACGGGGCAGGATGCCAACTTCGGCAGCCAACGGGCGGATCTCGTTGATGCCGCGGCCATCCACGCGCTTGCCCTCATCGAGCAGCCAGCGGCGGACGACGTACTTCTGCATCTTGTAGCTGACGAGGTCGAGGTCTGCCTCGGACAGATCCGGATACTCCTCGGCGATCTTGTCCATGATGGGCAGCAGAGCGGCATCGCGGACGTTCTTGTCGTCGGTATCCATGGCAGCCTTGAAGTCGTCCAGATACTTGTTCTGGATGGCGTGGAAGACGTCCATATCCAGGCCCACGACCTGGAAATCGATCTTCGGCTTGCCGCGCTCGGCCACGATCTTGTTGATGAACTCGATGATCTTCTTGATCTCGACATGAGCCGCCTTGATGGCGTTGAGCATGGTGTCCTCATCCACCTCGTTGGCACCGGCCTCGATCATGACGATCTTGTCCATGGTAGCGGCCACGGTCAGGGCCAGGTCGCTGTGACGGCGCTGCTCCTGGGTGGGGTTGAGGACGATCTCTCCATCCACCAGGCCCACCTGCACGCCGCCAATGGGGCCGTTCCAGGGGATCTCGGACACTGCAGTGACCAGAGAGGCACCGATCATACCGGCGATCTCAGGGCTGCAATCGGGATCCAGGCTCATGACGGTCATGGTGATGCAGACATCGTTCCGCATCTCCTTGGGGAACAGCGGGCGCATGGGGCGGTCCACCACGCGGCTGGTGAGGATGGCACGCTCGCCGGGGCGGCCCTCACGGCGCATAAAGCTGCCGGGGATGCGGCCTGCGGCGTAGAGCTTTTCCTCATACTCCACGTTCAGGGGGAAGAAATCCACGCCCTCGCGGGGTTTGGGGCTCATGACCACATTGCACATCACGCAGGTCTCGCCGTAACGGATCAGGGCGCTTGCGTTGGACAGACCGCACATCTTGCCCATTTCCGCCTTGAACGGACGGCCCGCCAGCATGGTCTCGTAGACCTTGTAGTTCTCAAAGGTCTCTTTGCGGGAACCAAATTCAATTGCCATTTGGTTTTGCCTCCTTTGTCCTTTTCAGGATCAGTTTTATCCAAAAGGCTGCCCGCCGCGCATCATAGCAATAAATCCAGCGTCTGTGCATTTTTGTACGCACGGGCGCTCGATTTACTGCTGCAACACGCAGCAGCAGCCTGTTGTTCCATGGAGCAGCAAACAACGGGAAGCCACAAAAAACAGCAAAGGGCAGGCACCATTGTTACGGTACCTGCCCTCTGTTTTCTATTACTTACGCAGACCCAGGGTTGCGATCAGAGCACGGTAACGCTCGATGTCCTTCTTCTGGAGGTAGGCCAGCAGATTGCGGCGGCGGCCAACCATCTTCATCAGACCACGGCGGCTGTGGTGATCGTTCGGGTTCTTCTTCAGGTGCTCGTTCAGCTCGTTGATGTGAGCGGTCAGCAGAGCGACCTGAACCTCGGGGGAGCCAGTGTCCTTCTCGGTCAGAGCGACTTTGGCCATAACTTCCTGCTTGTTCATAGTACAGTACCTCTTTATTAAAATTTTATTTGCCGTCAGCACAGAATGCGGGAAACGGTACTCCCGAACGGGCATACTCCCAGCCCCGTGCCGCGGTAACAGTGCTAGTATAACAGAAAGCCGTGCAAAAAGCAAGAAATTTTTTTACAATTTTGTCGCTGCCCGGTCATTGCATTTCAAACCCGGGCTGTTATAATTTAGGTGTATTTTACAAGAGAGGGATTTTACGATGCAAGCACCCAAGTTTTCCCGCCGCAGCTTTCTCAAATCCGGAGCCGTGGCCACCGCAGCCGTCAGCCTGCCGGGCTTTTCGCTGCCCGCAGCCGCCGCTGCAGCCCCCATCGGCACGGTATGCCAAACTCAGCACGGCCCGGTGCAGGGCATCCGGCAGGAGGGGCATCTCGTCTGGCATGGCATCCCTTACGGCGCTTCCACCGCCGGGGACGCCCGCTGGACGGCCCCGCTGGACCCCGCCCCCTGGGCCGACGCCAAAAACTGCACCGTCCCCGGCGCGGCGGCGTACCAGTACAGCACCTGCGCCCTGGGCACCGAAGACTGCCTTAAATTAGATGTTTACACCACGGAAAAGGCCAGCAAGCGGCCCGTCATCGTCTACCTGCACAGCGGTGGCAATCAGACCGGCTCCGCGCGGGAGCTTCCGGGCGGATTTCTGGCCGAGCAGCTGGGCTGTGTCTTCGTGGGGCTGGAATACCGGCTGGGGCTGTTCGGCTTCAACTGCCTGCCTGCGTTCTGCTCCGGCCCGGAGGAAACGGGCAATTTTGCTCTGCTGGATATCGCCAAGGCGCTGGACTGGGTGCGGGACAATATCGCATCGTTCGGCGGCGACCCGCAGAACATCACGGTCCTGGGCTTTGCAGCCGGCGGGCGGGACGGAATGGCCCTGCTGGCCAGTCCCCTGTTTGTGGGCCGGTTCCAGAAAGCCATCTCTATTTCCGGCGGCATGACCTGCGCGGATGAGAACACGAGCGCTGAAACGCTTGCCGCTGCTCTGGCCCCGCTGGCCGTGCAGGACGGCAAGGCCCTGACCGAAGCTGCCGCGCGGCGCTGGCTGCTGACGGAAGACCCTGCGGTCCGCAACTGGCTCTGTGGCGTGGAGGCCGCCCGTCTGGCTCCGCTGATGGCAAATGCCGGTTTACGGAGGAGCGTCTTCCCCCATCTCTATGCTGACGGCATCCTCCTGCCCGAGGGCGGATATACAGCGGCTCAGTACAGCGAAATCCCTACCCTGCTGCTGACCGGGGCCGATGAATTCAACGCCGCCGCCCGGTGGGACAGCTGGTTTTCCAGCGAGGAGGCCAAACGCTTTTCCGCCGACGAGCTGGAAGCAGCCAAGCAGTTTGCCGCCACCTATGGTTCAGCCCTCTACCGGGTCTTCAACACCCGTGGCAGCGCGGAGGTGATTGCGGCCCGGAGCGACGCGCCGCTCTACCTGGGGCAGATCGAGTACGGCTCTTCCGCCAGCCAAACACAGATCCCGCTGCTGGGCTCGTTCCAGGGCATCGCCCTCCCGATGCTGTCCGGCGGCAACCCCTACTCCGGCTGGGCCGACCTCTCCGGCGCAGGCTATCAGGCCATGGCGGAACAGCTGCGCGCCTATCTGAAAAACTTCATCACCAGCGGCGACCCCAACGGCAAAAAGCTGCTTTCTGGCTCCACCAGATGGCAGCGCTGGACGCCCAACTCCCCCGCCCTGCTGGTGCTGGATGCCGATGCGGACCACGCCATCACCCGGTGCGCCGCCCAGGCGGAAACGAAAGAATCGCTGCTTGCCGCCATGGAGGCGGACAGCACCCTCTCTCCCGCCCTGAAACAGGCCGTGATCGAAAACGTGCTCAAGGGCAGATTCTTCGATTGAGGATTGCGGTATTTCACTTTTCTGCAAACAAAAAACACCGTTCAGCCGAACGGTGTTTTTTCGTTTACTGGAAATACTCCTGGGCCCGCCGGGCTGCATGGTTGATGCAGTCCCGCAGCTCGTCCAGTGTATCAAACTTTTTGCTGGGGCTGAGGTAGGCGTAAAACTCCACCACCGGGTCGGTGCCATACAG
>Ga0129310_1002545_pt1 | contig 13379 bp, 10 predicted proteins | sample Go1ome_2_FD_94433 | JGI IMG/M metagenome (GOLD analysis project Ga0129310, IMG submission 94433) | Western lowland gorrila individual fecal microbial communities from Wisconsin, USA - Go1022A metagenome | ecosystem: Host-associated > Mammals > Digestive system > Large intestine > Fecal | place...
AGAATGTTGCCTGAAGTTTTTCACAAGCCCATGGATCATTTAAAATTTTTTGAAATAATATATCTGAATGCTCTTCCCGAGGGAAAATCGTTTTTTCTTCCATTATTTATTACGCGTCCTTCCTTGATTTTCTTATTTTGTTCGATTATACTATGAATGTAGAAATAAGTAAAAACTATAATTGATATGATATCAATTATGTTTTGATATGTCTGGAGCAAAAGTATGAATGTCAATTTTGAGTATTATCGGATTTTTTATTATGTGGCCAAGTACCGCAATTTTACAAAGGCGGCCAGAGTCCTGGGAAATAGTCAGCCGAATATTACGAGAGCGATGAACTGTCTGGAGCAGCAGGTACATGCGACGTTGTTTATTCGGACAAACAGAGGTGTTCAGCTGACATCGGAAGGAGAGGAACTTTATAATTATGTATCTGCTGCGATGATTCAGATTTTTGCGGCGGAAGAGGCTCTTTCGGAAAATGATGGCCTGCTGCACGGCAAAATCGCAGTGGGAACAAGTGAGACGGCTTTGAATATCTTTCTTTTGGATAAGCTCAAATCATTTCATCAGGAGTATCCGGGCATCCGGTTGAAGCTGTATAATTATTCGACACCGCAGGCTATGGAGGCGATTAGGAGCGGTAAGGTTGACTTTGCTGTTGTGACGACACCGGTAGAGGCGACAGGACCTTTGAAAGTTGTGACACTGCAGTCTTTTAATGAAATTCTTGTGGGCGGAAGAACATTTGACAGATTAAAGAATCGAATCGTTAGTCTGACCGATTTGAAAGACGATTCATTGATCGGACTCGGAAGAGAAACAATGACATTTAAGTTTTATAATCAGTTTTTTCTGGAGCACGGCCTTGAATTTGTGCCGGACATTGAAGTGGCAACCTCCGATCAGATTCTTCCGATGGTCAAGTCTGAGCTTGGACTTTCATTTATACCGGAACCGATGGCACGGGAGGCGGTTAAGAAGCAGGAAGTTGTCAAGATTCCGCTTCAGGAAGAGATACCAAGGCGGGAGATATGTCTGGTATATGATTATCAACATCCCCTTAATTCAGCAACAAGACAGTTTATTGCAATGTGCAGGGAGATCTGAAGGGCAATGCAGAAATCACAGATGCAGTCGATTTCTAAATATTTCAGGCGGCGGCAGGCGTATGAGAACAGCTTCTGAGATCAATATCCCTTGTTGGAAATAGTGTAAACTGGTATACTAGAGATATGGATGCAGAGTAACAGGCAAAGAGGCATTGAATAACAGATAATGGAGTATATATGAAACAGGTTATCAGTATCGGCAAACAGGATTTTGCTTCCCTTAGAGAGGGCAATTATTTTTTTGTAGATAAGACAAGTTTCATCAGTGATTGGTGGGAATCCGGCGATGAGATTACCTTGATCGCCAGACCTCGCCGTTTTGGCAAGACGCTGAACATGAGTATGATCAACTGTTTTTTTTCTCATCAGTATGCAGAAAGAGAGGACTTGTTTGAAGGGTTATCTATCTGGGAGAAAGAGGATTACAGAGCGATTCAAGGTAAATATCCGGTAATTTTTCTGAGTTTTGCGGATGTCAAGCAGGACAATTACAGAGATGCCATTTATAAGATTAAGAAAATTATTGCCAATGTATATCAGCAGTTTCATGAGATTGGACGGTCAGAAGCACTGACGGAAGTTCAGAGAAGGCAATTTATGAATGTGACGGCTGATATGGACGATGTGACGGCACAGAGTGCACTGCAGGATTTGTCTTATTATTGCTATTTATATTATGGCAGGAAGGCGATTATACTGCTGGATGAATATGATACGCCGATGCAGGAAGCTTATATCCATGATTATTGGGATAAATTTACATCTTTTGTACGCGGACTGTTTAATTCCACGTTTAAAACAAATCCTTATCTTGAAAGAGCTTTGATGACGGGGATTACAAGAATATCCAAGGCTTCGATTTTTTCAGATTTGAATAATCTGGTGGTTATAACGACGACATCTGAAAGGTATGCAGAATGTTTTGGATTTACTGAAGAAGAAGTGTTTCAGGCACTGGAACTTTTTGGCCTTGGAGAAAAGAAAAGTTCTGTCAAAGCGTGGTATGACGGTTTTATCTTCGGTTCCAAAAAGGATATTTATAATCCCTGGTCAATCACTAATTTTTTAAAAGAAGGACAGGTTAGACCTTATTGGGCAGCAACCAGTTCTAATGGCCTTATCAATCGAATGATTCAAACTGCATCTTCTGAGATAAAAACCAAGATGGAAGTATTATTAAATGGCGGACAGATTGAGGCAAATTTTGATGAGCAGATTGTATTTGAACAGTTGGATCAGGATGAGAATGCTATCTGGAGTTTACTTTTAGCCAGCGGCTATCTGAAAGCCAATCGGGTAGAATATCGTGGAATGACCCTGGAACCATGGTATCATTTAAGTATAACAAATCAGGAAACTGCCGGTATTTTTGCAAGTATGTTTAAGAGCTGGTTTGGCATTACACAGTCCAGTTACAATGGCTTTATGAAGGCTTTATTGTCGGATGATGTGGAAGCGATGAATCATTATCTGAATGAAGTTATTATGGCAACCTTTAGCTTTTTTGATACAGGAAGCGATAGTTCTGAAACAGATGAGCCGGAACGATTTTATCATGGTTTTATACTGGGACTTATTGTAGAACAGCGTGAGAACTATCGGATACGTTCTAACCGGGAAAGTGGATTTGGACGTTATGATGTGATGATGATTCCAAAAGAGCATGTCAGAAAGTGTCTGCCGGCAATTGTGATGGAATTCAAGGTCTATAACGGGCGGAAAGAGCAGACACTTGAGGAAACGGTACAAGCTGCATTGCAGCAGATTGAGGATAAACATTACGATGCTGAACTTTTAGCACAGGGTTTAAAAAAGAAACAGATCCATCATTACGGCTTTGCTTTTCAGGGCAAAAAAGTCCTGATCGCCGGTGACTGTAAATAAATTAAGTAATAAATCTTTCATTTGTCATTTCCTCGCGTATATGTTATAATATGGTGCATGTTTTATTGCGTTTAATACTTTAAAAGAATAAAGAATTATACAGCGAGGAGACGAGAAGTTTTATGTCCGAGGAGAAGAAGACATCTGCAAAATCAGAGATATTCAGTTGGATCAAAGTGATTGTTTCGGCAATTATCATTGCGTTATTTGTAGATTTTGTGATTATAGCCAACGCGGTTGTACCGACAGGTTCCATGGAGTCGACGATTCCGGCGGGATCAAGGATTATGGGGCTGAGATTGTACTATAATTTTAAAGACCCTGAGAGAGGCGATATCGTCATTTTCAAGTATCCTGATGATGAGAAGGTGGATTACCTGAAGCGAATCATCGGGCTTCCGGGAGAAACGGTTGAGATTGCCAGTGGTAAGGTTTATATTGACGGAGAGTTGTTGGATGAGCCTTATCTGGATGAAGAGCCTACAGGAGATTTCGGACCGTATCAGGTGCCGGAGGACAGCTATTTTATGCTGGGAGATAACCGGGCCGTCTCAAAGGATTCAAGGTATTGGACCAATACCTATGTGCGGCGGGATAAGATTATAGCGAAGGCATTTTTCATGTACTGGCCAAAGCTTAAATGGCTGGGCGATTAAAGTTTATAAATGTAACTGAAAAATCAGGACTGTATTGTCGGAGATGACGATACAGTCCTTTTTCGGGTCGGCATAAGTTTTCGGCTAAACTATGAGAAACACGCTCCGCGAGTTTCTTAAGTTATCGAGGCCTCTACACTCCGTTTCGGTCGTTGCTCGCGTAAATAAAAATTCCCGGATCAATTGTTGATCCGGGAATGATGTTATAAATGATTGATTAGTCTAATTTGATGCCTGCAAGTAAGGAAGCGAGGCTTGTTGCTGCCTGACCTTCTTCTTTGTAATTGAAAGCAGGTTCTCTGCTGTCGATTACTTCTGCGTCTGCATCCTGAGCAGCTTTCATGCTGAGGCTGATCTTGCCGTCTTTCTTGCCGATGACCTTCACTTTCACTTCATCGCCGACTTTGACAACTTCGTTTGGTGATTCAATGTGTTTGTTAGCCATCTGTGAGATGTGAACAAGACCGGATAAATCATCAGCAAATCCTACGAAAGCACCGAAAGAAGTGATTCTTTCAACTTTACCATCGTAGATATCACCAACATTCACTGCATCAATCTTAGCAGTTCTTGCTTCTGCAGCTTTATCCTGTTCAACAGCTTTGCCTGAGAGAACAAGGCGTTTTTCTTCAGGTTCAACTGTGATGACCTTAACTTCGATAGATTTATCAACCCATTCGTTTAAGTCTTCTACGTAAGCGATGGATAATAAAGAAGCAGGAATAAATCCGCGAACACCCTTTACGTAGGAAATAACACCGGCGTTAACAGCAGCATTAATCTTAACTGTTAAAACTTCGCCGCTTTCCTGCATAGCCTTTAATTCTTCCCATACGGCCGGATCAACTGGTTTGCGAGGCTTTCTGGCTGGCTTCTTAGGCGCTTCTGTGGATGTTACTTCTAATTCTTTTTCTTCTGTACTCATGTTAAAATCTCCTTTAATTAAACTGCCAAAGACAGCAGTATTATTGATAGCTTGATCGCTTCTATTCTTCAGGATCAGCAGCTTCTTCAGCGGATGCTTCTTCTTCCTCAGCAGCTTCTTTGGCTTCTTCGGATGCATCCTCTGTATCAGCAGTATCCTCTGCCTTATTCAGATTCACATATTCACGGGAAGATTCAGCAGGTGTTTCCTCCTCATCATCAAAATCGTCAAAATCATCATCGAAATCATCGTCAAAGTCATCATCGAGATCTTCCTGATGCAGTTTATTCTTGATAAAGTAAACAACTGCGCCGATACCGGCTGCCAGAGCAGCGACAGCTGCCACTACCTTGAATGTCTTTTTTAACTTCATGAACAGTCATCCTTTCTAAAAAAACAAGTAGACAATCGTCTAATCTGAGTATATGATTTATAATACCACAAATGTGTGAAAATAAAAATAAAATTTTTATATTTTTTATAAAAACAATGCTTGCATTTTGTGAAAAGTTGATGTAGTATACACTAGTGAAAGACAAATGTGTTTCCAATGCGGACATTTTTTGAGAGAGAATGAATACGAATAGGAGTCAATTGTTATGAGTGAGAAGTTAAGAGTTGGAATTTTAGGTGCAACAGGTATGGTCGGACAGCGTTTTATCAGTCTGCTGGAGAATCACCCATGGTTTGAGGTGACAGCAGTTGCTGCAAGTCCGCGTTCAGCAGGCAAGGCTTATGAAGATGCTGTTGGTGACAGATGGAAGATGGATACACCAATGCCGGAAGCTGTTAAGAAGCTTGTTGTCAGAAATGTGCTGGAAGTTGAAGAAATGTGCAAGGATGTGGATTTTGTATTCAGTGCAGTTGATATGTCCAAGGATGAAATTAAAAAGATTGAAGAAGCCTATGCAAAATGTGAGACACCTGTTGTTTCCAACAACAGTGCCCATAGATGGACACCGGATGTACCGATGGTCGTTCCGGAGATCAATCCGGAGCATTTTGAAGTTATTAAGGATCAGAAGAAACGTCTTGGAACAACAAGAGGTTTTATTGCCGTTAAACCAAACTGTTCCATTCAGAGTTATGCGCCTGTTTTGACAGCCTGGAAAGAATTTGAACCGACAGAAGTTGTTGTTACAACCTATCAGGCTATTTCCGGTGCAGGCAAGACTTTCAAAGACTGGCCGGAGATGGTGGGCAACATTATTCCTTACATTGGCGGTGAAGAAGAGAAGTCTGAGATGGAGCCGTTAAGACTCTGGGGACATATTGAGAATGGTGAGATTGTGAAGGCAGAGAGTCCGATCATCACATCCCAGTGTATCCGTGTCCCTGTATTGAATGGTCATACAGCAGCTGTATTTGTGAAATTTGCCAAGAAGCCGACAAAGGAACAGCTGATCGAGAAACTTGTGAACTTCTCCGGTGAACCTCAGAAACTGGAACTTCCGAGTGCACCAAAGCAGTTCATCCAGTATCTTGAAGAAGATAATCGTCCTCAGATTACATTGGATGTTGATTACGAACATGGCATGGGTATCTCTGTGGGTCGTCTTCGTGAAGACAAAGTTTACGATTATAAGTTTGTTGGTCTGTCTCACAATACAGTCCGAGGCGCTGCAGGCGGTGCGGTTCTGTGTGCTGAATACCTGACTGCAAAGGGATTTATTGCTGCAAAATAATATAAAACATTCACAACATATAAATATGTAATATCAAAAACAACGAAGGCTGCGGTATTTTTCGCGGGTCTTCGTTGTTTGATTTTACGGGGAAGACAGTATCTGTTATACGGTTGTTTTGGCAATGAAATGTCAGAGTTTCTTAATAAAAAGAATCTATACTTTTTTGAAATCTGTGATATGATAGTAATACTAAAAATGAATGTATCAAGCGGGGGATCTAACGATGAATAAGAAGAAAAGTTTAAAAGCAGCAGGGATCATCGCTGTGGTGATCATTGTGTTGGCAGCCGGATTCGGCGGTTGGTATTTTATGGCAGGAAGTAATGCTTATCAGGATGTTTTTTATCCGGGAACGACGTTGAATAAGATGGATATTGAAGGGCTGACGGTTGATCAGGCGAGAGAGAAGCTGGAAGATTCTGTGAAAGATTATTCCCTGACGATTTCTTTCAAGAATGCACAGTGCAGGATCAGCGGACAGGATATTCAGATGGCCTGCAATGACAAAGCCGATATTCAGGCATTGAAGGATCAGCAGAATAAGGTCAGATACAACAAGACAGACAAGGATGCACTGGCACTGACGGTGAAGGATCTTTTTACATATGATAGTGAGGCATTGACGAATCAATTGAAACAATGTGATGCGCTGGATGAAGAGAAGATGATTGAGCCGGAGAATGCGGTGCTTGTTTATGATGAAGAGAAGAACAGCTTTTCATTGAGAAATGGAGAGCAGGGAACGAAGCTGATTTTTTCTGAAGTTCTGGCAGCAGCAGAGGAAGCTCTGGAAGAGAATCTTTCGGAACTTGATATAGCGGATGCCGGACTTTATCAGACGGCGGCACTGACGGAGGAATCACCGAAGGCGGCAGATGTATTGAAAGAGGCCGATGAGTATCTGAAACTTCATCTGGAATATACTTTTTCAAAGGATGGTAAGGATAAGAAGGAGACCATTGACAGCAAGCTGCTCAGTGAATGGCTTTATGTAGATGATAATGGAGATGTTCAGGCAGACCATGATCAGATCCAGGCATGGGTGAATGATATGGCAGATGAATATAATTCAGATAAGGTAAGCATGCAGTTTACAACTACCTCAGGAAGTGAGATATCCCTGAAGGTACCTGTGGGTGGTGAAGCCATTGATACATCTGCATTATTTAAAGATGTAGTGAAATGCCTGGAGGATAAAGTTTCAGGGGATAGAAAGGTTCCTCATACAGAGAAAGCTTCCGGCATCAGCCAAAATTTCGGCGGCAATTATGTGGAAGTCAATCTGACTGATCAGAAACTGTATCTGTACAAAAAAGGTGAGCTGATCATGTCCTCAAATATTGTATCAGGCAGTGTCAGCAAGACACATATGACGCCGACAGGGGTTTATCAGGTATACAGCATGGAGAAGAACACCGTGCTCAGAGGTGCGGATTATGCCTCACCGGTTTCTTTCTGGATGCCTTTTAATGGTGGTGTCGGTTTCCATGATGCCACATGGAGAAGCAGCTTCGGCGGCACTATTTATCAGTACAATGGTTCCCATGGCTGCATCAACATGCCGTATGATAAAGCAAAGACGCTTTATGAGAATATCAATACAGGTTATTATGTTGTTGTCTATGGCGGTGTTACTTATGTGCCGGGACAGACAACGGACAGGGGTTCATCTTCAGGCAGCAGTTCCTCAGATCACAAGAAGAATGACAGAGACGACCGGGACGATAACACGAAGAAGGACACGAAGAAGGAAACGAAGAAGGAAAGCGATAAAGAGACAAAGAAAGAGACGAAGGAAACAGAGAAACATACAGAGACAAAGAAACCGGAGACAACTGCACCGGAGACGAAGAAACCTGAAACAAGTGCACCTGAAACTTCTCAGACAGAGACGAAGGCTCCTGAGACCAGTGCGCCGGATACAAAAGCGCCTGAGACGAATCCGCCTGAAACAAGTGCACCGGAACCGGAACCAGAGCCGGAAGCCCCGCAGGAAGGGCTGGTGGATACTCAGTCTGTATCCGGCATATAACAGATGAAAGATGTCTCAGGCTTCCAGATAAAGTGCGGGAGTCCGGGACAAGAGAGGAAGAACATATATGGAGAATAATCAACCGGTACACAAAAGGCGGGTGCGCTATAAAGGCACACATCCGAGAAATTACAATGAGAAGTACAAGGAGCTGAATCCTGAGAAATATGGTGAGACCATTGAGAGAGTGATCCAGAAGGGCGGTACGCCGGCGGGGATGCATATATCCATCATGGTGCAGGAAATTCTTGATTTCCTGCAGATCCAGCCGGGACAGAGAGGTCTGGATGCGACACTGGGCTATGGCGGGCACACATCTGCCATGCTCAAATGTCTCAAAGGAGAAGGTCATCTGACGGCACTGGATGTGGATGCCATTGAGATGGCCAAGACAGAGGAACGTCTGAGAAATCAAGGCTTTGGACCGGATATTCTCACGATCCGCCGGATTAATTTCGCCAATATTGATGAGGTGGCAGCACAGGATGGCAAGTTTGATTTTATTCTGGCTGATCTGGGTGTGTCTTCAATGCAGATTGACAATCCTGAAAGAGGGTTTTCCTACAAATATGACGGACCATTAGATCTCAGACTGGACCAGACAAAGGGAGAGCCGGCATCTGAAAGACTGAAACATGTTACAAAGGATGAGCTTGAAGGAATGCTGATCGAGAATTCAGACGAACCTTTTGCTGCTGAGATTGCAGCAGTGGTGATGCAGGAACTGAAGAAGGGACATTCGGTGGATACGACAGTCAGATTGCGTGAACTGATTGAAAAGGCATTGGTGAAGGTGCCGGCAGCGGAGCGCAGGGAAGCTGTGAAGAAATCCTGTGCCAGGACATTTCAGGCTCTTAGGATTGATGTGAACAGCGAGTTTGAGGTTTTGGAAGCTTTTCTCCAGAAATTGCCGGATGTGCTGAATCCGGGAGGCAGAGCAGCTGTGCTGACCTTCCATTCCGGTGAGGACAGATTAGTGAAGAAATCTTTCAAAGAGAATGTAAGAGCCGGTATATACAGTGATGCGGCAAAGGATGTTATCCGTCCATCAGCAGAAGAGTGCAGACGCAACAGTCGTGCCCATTCCACGAAGCTGAGATGGGCCGTCAGAGGACTTTAAACCCGGAAAAGGCCGGCCGCCATAGAGCGGATGACTGAAGGATATTCGGATCCGGCGATTAGTCTCAGGTTAAAAAATAGAAAGAGAAGGCGAAGAGCAATGGGAAGATTCACAATGGAAAACGATCGTTTGACGGTGACAATTGACGATCTGGGTGCAGAGCTTGTCAGCGTGTATGACAAAAAGTATAAGCGTGAGATCATCTGGCAGGGAGATCCGGCATGGTGGAAACGTCAGGCACCGATTCTTTTCCCAAATGTGGGTAAGTATTATGGCGGCGAGTACCTGTATCAGGGCAGACATTATGTTCAGGATCAGCATGGTTTTGCCAGAGATTATGAGCTGGAACGGATGGAAGAGAGTGGGACTTCTGTAACTCACCGTTTTGTATCAAATGAAGAAACAAGAAAAGTTTATCCTTTTGACTTTGAATTGCTGATCACACACCGGCTGACGGGAGCTGAGGTGGAGGTTCAGTGGCAGATAAAAAATACCGGCGATCATGAAATGTACTTTACCATCGGTGGACATCCGGGATTTAATGTTCCGATTCTTCCCGGAACAGCTTACAGTGATTATGCATTGAAATTTGCAGATGATCAGAATGAACTGAAATATATCCATATCGATATGGCGACAGGCACCGGACTTCCGGACAAGGTTTACACAATGCCGCTGACAGATCACAAATATCCGTTGAGTAAGGCGTTATTTGATCTGGATGCACTTGTATTTGACGGCGGCCAGATCAAAAAGGCCGGTATTGAGATGCCTGATGGGACGGACTATGTCACTGTTTTGTGTGATGATTTTCCAAATTTCGGCATCTGGGCAGCACCGGGAGCACCTTTTGTGTGTCTGGAACCATGGTGCGGACGATGTGATAATTTCGGGTATGAAGGTGAATTGAAAGATAAACCGGGAATCAACCATCTGAAAGAGGAAGAAGTCTTTAAAAAAGTGTATACAATTGCCATTGGCGGTTGAAAACTGATCTGAAAAAAAGAGAATCGGTGGATAACCTATGGAATCCATGAAAGAGATTAGTGAAAGAAAAGGGGCTGTTACAGAAGGTAACAGCCTCTTTTGTCAGCGGAGACGATGGGATTCGAACCCATGTGCCGGTTGCCCGACAACTTGATTTCGAGTCAAGCTCGTTATGGCCACTTCGATACGTCTCCAGTGCCTATCTATTATACTATGCTTCGGGCAGAATTTCAAACATTTTTTTACCATTTTTGAAAGAAGTGAAAGAAAAGGTTATGTAATTCTTCAGAATTTCTTTACAAATCCTTAAGGATACAATGCAATAATAAGTGTCGAGAAGAAAGAGAACTTCTCAAATATAAAGTAAAGGAGATTTTTGAGATGATGAATAAAGGAGCATTTAAAGGCATTTTAAGAAAGGGTCTTGCATTTGGTATGGTTGGCGCTATGGCATTAAGTATTGCAGCATGCGGCGGTAAGAGCGCAGCATCCTCAACAACACCTGCGACAGAAGCTCCTGCAGCAACAGAGGCTCCTGCAGCAACAGAAGCAGCACCTGCAACTACAGAGAGCACTGCAGCCGGTACAGTAACAGAAAGTTCTGCAGCCGGTACAACAGCAACAGAAGCCCCTGCTGCAACAGAATCTGCAAAATAAAACGATACATATTCCAAGTGAATAGAATTAAAAAAATAGGCTGTGCCGGTTGTGCACAGCCTGTTTTATTGTTATCATAATATAGCAGATGTGCAGAAGAACAGTTAAAAGCATAGGATGAAAATCAAGAAAACGACGGCTGGTGATGCACAATCAAGTTTTGAAAAGCATAAAACAGGAAGGGGATTTCCAATGGAAAGTACCTTAAGCGATAAATCATTAAAAAAACATATAACACTCGGCATTCTGGCCCATGTGGATGCAGGCAAAACGACGCTGTCAGAGAGTATTCTTTATCTGACGGGCAGCATCAGAAAGCTCGGCAGAGTGGACAACAAGGATGCGTTTCTGGATACATACAGTCTTGAGCGGGAGAGAGGCATTACCATTTTTTCCAAGCAGGCAGAACTTGAGATGAAGGACGGAAAGTATACACTTCTTGATACGCCGGGGCATGTAGATTTTTCGGCGGAGATGGAACGAACACTGCAGGTGCTTGATTATGCTGTGCTTGTTATCAGTGGGGCGGATGGCGTACAGGGCCATACCCAGACTTTATGGCGTCTCCTGTCACGATATAAAGTGCCGACATTTATTTTTATTAACAAGATGGATCAGAATGGAACGGATCAAGAGGCGCTGATGGCTGAAATCCATCAGCGTCTGGGAGATAATTGTATTGATTTTTCAGAAGAATCAGATAAACGCAATGAGAACCTGGCTATGTGTGATGAAACGGTGTTGGAATCCTATCTGGAGAAAGGAACAGTGACGGATGAACAAATACGAAAAATGATTACAGAACGAAAAGTTTTTCCGTGCTTTTTTGGATCAGCACTGAAGCTGACCGGTGTGCAGGAACTGCTGGATGGAATTGAAAAGTGGACTATGAACCCAAGGTACCCGTCTGATTTTAGTGCCCGGGTTTTTAAAATTGCAAGAGATGCCCAGGGCGGCCGATTGACTTATATGAAAATCACGGGAGGAAGCCTGAAAGTGAAGACATTGCTGAAGGGACAGATGCACAGAACCCAGGAGGATGAAAGTGAATCGGGAAATACTGCCGCATATGGAAGCAATGACGCATCATCAGACGGCTGGGAAGAAAAAGTGAATCAAATCCGTATTTATAACGGTACAAAATATGAAACTGTGGATGAGGCGCCTGCGGGAACCATCTGTGCAGTGACAGGTTTGACGAAGACAAGAGCAGGGGATGGACTGGGAGCAGAAGCAGAACAGATGATGCCGCTTTTGGAGCCGGTATTGACCTATCGGATCGAGCTGCCGGAGGGCGGTGATCTGCATAAAGTACTGAATCAGCTCAGACAGCTGGAAGAAGAAGATCCGGAATTGCATATTGTCTGGGATGATATTTCAGGGCAGATTCTTGTGCAGCTCATGGGTGAGATACAGACAGAGATTTTGCAGCAGCTGATCCGGGAACGGTTTAACCTGGAGGTGAAATTTGGTGCAGGCCGAATTGTATACAAAGAGACAATTGCAGCACCGGTGGAGGGGGTAGGACATTTTGAACCTCTCAGACATTATGCAGAGGTGCATCTTCTGATGGAGCCTTTGGAACCGGGCAGCGGTCTTATATTTGATACAGCCTGCAGTGAAAATATGCTGGACCGCAACTGGCAGCGGCTGATTTTGACACATCTGGAAGAAAAAGTTCACAGAGGTGTGCTGACAGGGGCACCGATCACGGATATGAGGATTACGTTGATTGCAGGCAGGGCGCATCAAAAACATACAGAGGGCGGAGATTTCAGGCAGGCAACCTACAGAGCAGTGCGTCAGGGACTTCAGAAAGCAGAAAGCGTTCTTCTGGAGCCTTATTACCGCTTCAGGCTGGAACTGCCCCAGCGTCTGGTGGGACATGCCATGACAGATATTGAGAAAATGAGCGGAAAGTTTGAGCTGGGTGAAAACGAAGGCGACACGGCAGTGTTGACCGGTATGGCACCGGTTTCTGAGATGCGTGAATATCAGAAAGATGTCGCTGCTTACACCGGCGGTACCGGACGCCTCTTCTGCACAATGGCGGGTTACTATCCGTGTCATAATACAGAGGAAGTACTGGAAGAAACATTTTATGATCCGGAGAGGGATCTGGCCAATCCAACGGGTTCAGTTTTCTGTGCACATGGGGCAGGCTTTGTGGTGCCATGGTATGAGGTAGAGCACTATATGCATCTGGAAGGGGCTGGTCTGGATGGGGAGCATTCAGGTATTGAGGATAAGGATGCAGTGTTGGCAGCAAAGGCACAGGCACCCGGAAGCCGCAGCATAGCACCCTCACTTGCTGA
>Ga0129310_1002547_pt1 | contig 13365 bp, 10 predicted proteins | sample Go1ome_2_FD_94433 | JGI IMG/M metagenome (GOLD analysis project Ga0129310, IMG submission 94433) | Western lowland gorrila individual fecal microbial communities from Wisconsin, USA - Go1022A metagenome | ecosystem: Host-associated > Mammals > Digestive system > Large intestine > Fecal | place...
CGGCTGTTAACTACAGGTGCTTCACCGGGTTCTACCTCGCTGTTTACTACTTTCATTAAATCGGTATAAGAGGGATGTAACATTTTATTTTGCTCCTTTCGCGAAACCTTTCAGTTCCTCTCTGATCTCTTTGATAAATTCTCCACGACGGGACGGTTCATTTTTCGCCGCTTCCACAAACTTCTGTACTTCTGCGGCACACACATCCAGATCATCGTTCACTACTATATAATCATAGGCATCCATGCCTTCTGATTCTTCATAAGCCCGGGCCAGTCTCTGTGCAATGACATCTGCTGTCTCGGTTCCTCTGCCCACCAGTCTCTTCTGCAGTTCTTCTGCACTGGGAGGGGTAACAAACAGTAACAGGCTCTCCGGAAACTGCTCTTTGATCTTCATGGCTCCCTGGATTTCAATCTCTAAGATAACGTCCTTGCCTGCCTGCATCTGCTCTTCTACATAAGCTTTCGGCGTTCCGTAATAATTGCCACAATACTGAGCATACTCGATAAATCCGTTTTTTGCAATATTTTCTTCGAATTGTTCTCTGGTGCGGAAGAAATATTCTCTTCCGTCCTCTTCACCCTCTCTGGGCTGTCTGGTAGTCATGGAAATGGACAACGCATAATTGTCATATTCCGATAATAGTTTTTTCACCAGCGTTCCTTTTCCAGCTCCTGAGAATCCGGAGATTACCATCAAAATTCCTTTATTCTGCATCTTCTCTGTCCTCTTTTTCTTCTTCCGGCCACAGTGCCTGTGCTCTTCCCGCAATCGTTTCTGGAAGCAGTGCCGACAGAACAACCTGACTGTTCTCCATGACCAGTACCGATTTCGTCTTCCGTCCCTGAGTGGCATCGATTGCCTGCCCGTTCTCCTTAGCCTTCTGCACCAGACGTTTGATGGGTGCGGCTTCCGGACTGACGATAGCGATAATCTTATCCGTATTTACAATATTGCCAAATCCTATATGGATCAATCGGTTCATCTGCTCACCTGCACCCATTTTCCTCTATTCAGTCTCCCCCATTCGCAAAACCGCACGATACATCGTGCTTCTCGCTGCTTCGCAGCTTGTTTTGCTCATTGTGGTCGGTGACTCTATTCGAGTCACCGGAAATTGATCTAAACTGCTTCCTGCATGCGAGCATGCCAAAGCAGCTCAGATCAATTTCATCGACTGAATAATCACTCTTATTCAATATTTTGGATCTGCTCCCTGACCTTTTCGATCTCAGTCTTTAACTCAATGGCACAGTTGGAGATTTCTAAATCATTAGACTTAGACAAAATCGTATTAGCTTCGCGGTTCATCTCCTGCGCCAGAAAGTCTAATTTTCTTCCGATGCTGCCACCAGCCATCAGCGTACTCTTCGTGGTCTCGATATGGCTGCGAAGTCTCACCAATTCTTCATCCACGCACACCTTATCTGCGAAGATCGTCACTTCTGTGAGAAGTCTTCCTTCGTCCACTGTGGTATCACAAAGCAGTTCCTTCACCCGCTCTTCCAGTCTCTGCCGGTACTCCGCAATGATCTGGGGAGAACGCTCTGTAATGAAATCTACCAGCTTCAGCATGCCGTCCAGCTTGGCGATCAGATCATCCCGAAGATGTTCCCCTTCGGTGATCCGGGTCTGTACGAACATCTCGCAGGCACCCTTTAAGGCTCTCTGCAGTTCCTTCCACAGCTCTTCCTCATCGATGTCCTGTTCTTCCATCACAAATACATCAGGATACTTGGACAAAGTGGACACACGGATATCGCAGTCTAAGTCAAAATCACTGGCCATCTGCTTCAGGTATCCCAGATACTCCGCCGCCAGTTCCTTGTTGTAACGGACATTGGATGTATTCTCGGAAAAATCTTCATAAGTAATGAACAGATCTACTTTGCCCCTGGAAATATAATTCTTCAATTCACTGCGGATCGCAGATTCGAAGAAATTCAGCTTCTTCGGCATTTTGATGTTCACGTCAAGGTAGCGATGATTCACAGACTTCATCTCTACGGTAAACTTTCTGTTATTCTCGGCAGTCTCACATCTGCCAAATCCCGTCATACTCTTGATCATAACTTCTCCTGTTGTAAGGGTGCATATAGCCTTCCATCTTTTGGACTAAAGATTATTATAAGTTAATCTGGGGGATTCCGTCAAGTGTAGTGCCCCTATTTCCTATCTTCTATTTTATTTCCACTCATCATAATGCTCCAGGAAATGATGTTTCACGCCGTCCTCTTTATAGGCGATGATCGTGCGTAAGTTGACATTCTCCACACTCTTGAAAATATTCCCTTCGATAAAAGGATTGGTCTGTTTCAGGGAAGCGATCAGGTTCTTGATCTCCATACGCTTGGAGGGACTGCTGCCATCAGTACGGCAGGTGGTACAGGTATCCGTGAACCGGCAGGCACACTGGATAAAATGCAGATCATTGTAATCTCTCCAGTGCTTGATGTCATCCTCGCGGATCAGATACATGGGACGGATCAGCTCCATGCCCTCGAAATTCGTGCTGTGGAGCTTAGGCATCATGGTCTGCACCTGTCCGCCGTACAGCATCCCCATGAGGATCGTCTCGATGACATCATCATAATGATGTCCCAGGGCTATCTTGTTGCAGCCCAATTCCTTCGCATGGCTGTACAGATAGCCCCTCCGCATTCTGGCACACAGATAGCAGGGGGAATCCTCTATGTCATACACTGCGTCAAATATCTGGGATTCAAAAATCGTGATGGGAATATCCATCAGCTTCGCATTATTCTCAATAATCTTACGATTGGCTTCGCTGTATCCGGGATCCATGACTAAAAATACCAGTTCAAAAGGGAACTTGTTATGGCGCTTCAGCTCCTGAAACAGCTTCGCCATCAGCATGGAATCCTTACCACCGGAGATGCATACGGCGATCTTGTCGTTCTCCCGGATCATATCATATTCATTAATAGCCTTGGCAAATCGGGAAAACAGGACCTTATGGAACTTCTTGCGGATGCTCTTCTCGATATCCAGCGCTCTCTGATTCACTTCCGTCTGGGGCTGTTCCTTCTGCATCAGATTCAAAAGCCATCCGGTATAACCTCCCTGTAAGCTGTAGGCATCCATTCCCTGTTCTCTGAAATACTCTGCGGACACCTTACTGTTCTGTCCACGGCTGCAATACAGAATTACCTTTTTATCCCCCGCTGCCTCAGCCAGTCTGTCTACAAGTTCACATTCGGAAATGACGATGGCACCGGGGATTTTGCCATAATTTACCGCTTCATCCCCTCTGGTATCCACCAGTACAAAACTTTCCGGCTCCCATGTCTGCACTTCTTCCCATGTAACCTCACTGGGGTGTATTGTTACTTTATCTTCCATTTTTAAATTCCTTTACTCTGCCCGAACAGGCAGTCTATTGTTTTTCCTCTCTCAGTCTGTTACACTGTTGTTAAAAATATGGTAACTGAATCGTTACATAACATCCAAAGAAAGGCATACAAATGATTCCTTATACTACTTTAGATTCCATTATAGCCCAAATGCCCGAACGCACCGGGCACACTCTGTTAGATGAAAACCAGGGATGTGTAAACGGCTGCCGCATGGGTGTATCCCTCTATCGTAATACAGAATATCACATGCCGCAAAAGCATGACGATCAGGAAGGCTTCTTCGTGTTGGACGGAAAAGGATATGCTCTCATCGATAACGAAGAAATCCCTCTGCTGCCCGGTACTGCCTTTATGGTACCTGCTCACACGGATCATGTGATCAGACGGGATCCCTCCTGTGACTGCTGTAAGGTACTGTGGTTCCATGCCGCAGCGGAATGATCCTCAGTCCCCCTATACCACCAGGAGCTCCGGAAGCTGTGCCTGAAGTTCAGTCAGGCTGTCACACTTTTTATCTACCATGGCAAGAATCTCTTCTGTGGGTGGCAGCTGATCCGGCACCATTACCGTATACAAGCCAGCTGCATAGGCAGAGCGGATGCCGTTAAAGGAATCCTCCACTGCCAATGCCTGTCCGGGGGCAACGCCCAGTTCTTCACAGGCCTTCAGATAAATATCCGGTGCAGGCTTGCCATTTTCCACCATATCCCCGCAGACGATCTTCTGAAAATATCCGGTGATTCCGGCTCTGTCCAGATGTTCCATGACCGCTGTTTTTCTGGTGGATGATGCCAACGCTATCGGAATCTGATTTTGCTTCAGATATTCCAGGATCTCATGCACACCCGGTTTCTCCGGAAGGCCATCCCGTTCTTCCTTTTCCTGAAATCTCCGGCTGCAGTCCTCATGCAATTCTTCAAAGGAGAGGTCAATGCCCTGCTCTGCCTTCGCTGCTTCGAACACTTCCTTCGTGCCTTGTAAGGTTCTTCCGATACAGGCTTTGGAAATCTCATCCACATTTTTAAGTCCTGTAGGCTCTGCCGCTTCTCTCCAGCACTCCATGTAGATTCGCTCAGTGTCAAATAGCACACCATCCATGTCAAATACTACTGCTGTTATTATTTTTTTCATAATTCTCCTTATATCTGATTCCACCATAGGATTGTTGCCCATACCTGTGACACCCATCACTTTGCACGTAAATAATAATCTATGATTTCTGTCTCTTCCATGGAAATGTAAGTCCCGTACATCGCTATATTGCAGCACAGCACCCGGCTTCCCGCAGAGAAGATCATCTCATATCCTTGTGACGAAGCCAACCCCGGATATCTGTCATCCTCTCTTCCATAGGAAACATAAACAGCAGAATTTCCTATCTTCAAAGTATTGGGTGCTCCGATTCCTCCGGCCATCAGAACCTCCTCTTTTTTCCAGGCAAAAAAACTCCAGTTCTTTTTTTCACCGAGCTGTCTGGGTTCTCTGTTTCGTTCCGTCAGCAGAATCTTACCCTGTGCATTTAAAAATGTCAATGCTCCCGTCTTTTTATCTACACGAATCTGCGCAGATCCGGTCACAATTTCCACCATAGAAGGATTCTCCCGCACTGTGTATTTGAGATCCCCCACTGCCATCACCGCTGCTTTCGGGAACTCACGGCATTGTCCTTTTGCAAAACAAATGCGGAAAAGATCCGCCGCAAGAGGTGTAATCCGCAAGGTTCCGTAGCTGCTCAGAAGATCCACACAGCCCTTGCCCTTCATGACCATGCGCACCGCACAGTCGATCCGGGAATGTCCGGCTGGCATCAGCGTTTTTGCATCCGGCATGTCGCCGTACTCTCCGTTATTTTCTGCCATCCGCAGCTCCTGCCTGCCGTTGGCTCTGCCTGTCTCATATACCTTCGCAGATATCGGCGGCTTCTTTCCGGTGGTGGCCGTTCCGGATGCCACTGGTTTTCCGGTCTCTTTCTGTCCGGATGACACAGGCTGTCCCGTCCGCTTCGATCCAGGCATTACAAGCTGTCCCGTCTTCTTCCGTGCAGAGTTCTCTGTGATTTCCTGACTGTTTCCTGTCACGATGATCTTCTTCGGGCCGTACCGTTCTCTGGCAAGCCGTTCTTTCTCCGCTTCCTGTGCCCGCTGTCTGTAGATCTCTTCTCTGGTTTTCTCCGGCTCTTCCGGTTTTTGCACTGATTTCACCGGTTTCCTCTGGACATCTGCGGCAAGCCGCATTCGCTGCTTCTGCTCCGGGGATATGGGATCTGCGATCAGACCGGTGAGTTTCCACCGGTACAGCACCGTCAATTCATGCAGGGCTCGGGTAGCTGCCACGTAGAGCTGCTTCACATAGCCGTCTTCCACCGGGTAGTCCTCCTCTGAGGCATTGAAGATCAATACTGCATCGAATTCCAGACCCTTGGTATATTTGAGTGGAAGTACCATGACACCCTCGCCGATCTCCCATTTCCCCGCATCCCCAGTATTCAGTTCCACGCTGCCCCGTAAGGCTGCCGTTACTTCCTGTGCCTCCGCTTCGTCAAGGCAGACCACGGCAATGGTGTCCATTCCCTTGCTCTGCCATTTCTGGATAGTCTGCTCTGCCTGTGTCACCTGTTCCGTAAAATCCGCACATTTTTTCACCGTAACCGGTTCCCCGTGACGGATGATAGGCTCCACCGGATAAACCGGGAAACTTCCATGGTACAGAATATCCGTGGCAAATTCCGAGATTTCAACCGTGTTACGATAGCTTTTCTGCAAGATGCCGAAATAATCGAATTCTCCGGGCAGCATCAGTTTCCGCAGTTCCGTCCAGTCGTTGAGACCGTAACGGTCGGAAATATTCTGCGCCACATCTCCCATGATCGTATAAGTACATTTGCTCAGGCAATATTTTAAGGACGCATAGACCATCATGCCGAAATCCTGGGCTTCATCAATTACCACATGCCCGGCCTCCCGGATCACCGTATCCTCCTTGATCCGTTTGTAGAGATACGCCATGGCTGCCAGATCATAAACATCGTAGCTGCCCTCCGGCGTTGTGACGGGGCACTCCTTTTCCTGCTCCTCCTTCACAAACTTCTCATAGAGTTCCGCCACCGAGCCCTTCCATTCCCGTTTTCCGAAATAGGTCTCGTAATAATGCTTCAGTTTCTGCTTTTCCGGCTGGGTATAGGAATAATATTTTCCGCTGAGTTCATTCTCCAGTCGTGCCATGAGGTAATCCGTCAGTCTGCTGATTTTGTCTGCTCTGGACAGATCCTTCGTCTCTTTCAATAAGCGCATAATGGTGGCACGGTCCAGTAACACTTTGCCTGTCTTTTCGATGACCACATCCTCCCTGGGAATCGCACGATATTCGTAACGCAGGCAGAAATTCTCCAGTTCCTTAAACCAGGTAAGCGTTCCTTTCACCGCCGGAGTCTCGCCTTTTATTACCGGTTTGATCTGATAAGACTTGTCCCAGTCCTCATACAGAAGCCTGACAAACAACTGTTCCATGGTCATCTGGGAGACCCCGTAGACATTCAGTTCCGGCAGTACGCCCGTGATGTAATTTAAGAGCACCTGATTGCTTCCCACAATGTAAAAATCCTCCGGAGCAAACTCCTGCTCGTAATTATATAAAATATACGAAATACGGTGCATGGCCACCGTGGTCTTGCCGGAGCCTGCTGCTCCCTGCACGATCATGCTGTGCTGGGGCTTTTTGCGGATGACCTCGTTCTGTTCCTGCTGGATCGTGGCAATGATCTCTCCCAGCACCGCCTTTTTGTTTCGGGCCAGATATTTCGTCAGCAATTCATCGTTGGCCACCACATCCGAATCGTAGAAGTCCTTCAGTTCATCGTTTTCGATCTCATAGGTGCGCTTTCTGGACAGGATGATGTCGTATTTTCCCTCCCCCTTCACGGAGTAAGAGACATCTCCCAGTGCGGCATCATAATAAACACTGGCAATGGGGGCTCTCCAGTCAATGACCTCCGGCTCGGCCGGATTGTCCGCAATGACGCTTCTGCCGATATAATAGACCTCGTCCTTTTTCAACTTTTTGTCCCGGAAATCGATCCTGCCAAAGTAGGGCTTTTTTCTCGCCTGTTCCGCCCGGCGCAGATCCTGGTTCACGAACTTGAAACGGGCATCTGCATTGTGCCACAGGGTCTGGGCTTCCTTGTCGTTTTCGTCGAATTCCTCCTGCATGGCATGCAGTTCCTCCGCCAGTGCCTGCACACTCTGCCTGTTGGCATCCACCTTGCGCTGTGCGATCTCCAACGTATGCTTTAATCTTTTTTCCTCGTCCTGCCTCGTAATTCCGGGTAATCTGCTCATGTTCTCTCCTGTCAGAAGTCATTAAAAATAGAAAAAGCAAAGGAAGCCTGTCAAAGACTTCCTTTGTATGTATTCTGAATCACATTTTACCAATCAGATCCCCAGTCATCATAACCGGAGTCCCAACTGTCATTGGAATCCCAGCTGTCATCATCCCAGCTATCGTCATCGTCGTTGCTGTCATCATAAGGGGTGTAATACGAGGAATCCTCAAAATCCTCATATCCCGCATCGCTGTCATAGCTGTAGGAATCGTAGTAACTCTCATAGTCACTGTCCATCCAGGATTCGTACGGTGCATATTGCCAGGAATCATTCTCCCACTCATACCAGTCCCCATAATAGTAATAGCTCCGGCCTCCATAAGTGTAGTAACCGGTATCCGGTCCGCTTTCTCCTATGAGTGCAAAAATAACGGACAATGGTATGATCGCCAGGATTGCTATCAGGAAAATGGAAAAAAGAGCTTTGGACAATTTCTTTTCCGATTGCTTTTGCTGTGCGGAAACAGAAGCTGTGGAAGCCGGCTTCGCAGTTTTCGGCTGCTGGTGGGCTTTCTGTACGGCCACCCTTTCCTTCATCTTCTGATAAAGTTCATTGACTGCGTATGCTTCATCAGTTCCCTTATAACGTACTGCCCGGGTGCCGTCCTCCTTATTCTTATAGACCACGAAGGTTCCGTCGGTCTCGTCCTTGTAAATACCGAAGGCTCTGGCTCCCTTGTAATCCTCGCCGATAAAGGTCCGCATCTCCTCAAGCGGAAGGTTCATCTCCTTCGCCCAGACTTTCAATTCCTCAATGGTCTGCGGCACGCCGTTGGCATGGCGGTTATAGTTATTGTTCACTCCCCCACAGTTCGGGCAGACCTGATCGAAATCGTTGATCCAGCTACCGCACCAGTCACATTTTATCTTCATGTTCCCCTCCTGAAAATACACGTTGCAATAGTTTCTGTTTTATTGTACCACGTTCTGCACCTGTTGCCAACATAAAAGAGGACTCCGAAGAATCCTCTCAGCAGTCTGCTCTATACCATACTTTTTCCGCATTGCCAACAACGCTTCCGGATTTTCTGTCCCAGTTTTTCACCGCTCTTATCATTTTAATGAATCCAGAAGCTTCTTCACCTCATCTGGATGCTCTCCCGTAGCCGCCGCTATCTGTTCTACTGATAAGCCATTCCTATACATCCTGACAATAATATCTGTCCTGCCCTGCTCTATTCCTCTTTCTATCCCGGCTTCCACGCCCCGGTCATACACATACGCATCCTCTGCCTTACGGTCCATCACGCATTTCATGTGTTCCTCATATTGCGCCTTCGCCCAGCGGCTCAGGCTCATATGTTCTATCTCTTTGATTGCCTCTAAAATTCCGGCATTTTTCGTCTGCATCCGTAGCATATCCAGATCACTCTCCGTTCTTACATTAAAAAATCGTATCCACTCATCTATCGTCTGTCCCATCAGGGCTTTGTTCAGTTCTATCACATGCAGCTCCACCAGGTTGCTGAACAGTCTCCCTTCTTCATCCCGCAGCAGGTATGTCTTATGATACTGCCGATCTTCCGTCAGGTTGAAATCCAGGATACTGATCGCCACACAGCGTTTCATCACGTCATAGCTTCTGCCGAAAGGAACCTCTTCCGTCAGCATCTTCCCTAAATAGAACAGCTGTCTCCTGTCCCAGTTCCTGACTGCCTTCACCTGAAGCTCTATGTTGATCTTCGTATCATCATTCAGTTCCACCAGGACATCCAGAATCCCCTGTTTCTGGTAACGGTATCGTCTCCACAGGTGTGTATTCAGCAGTCGTGTACTACGGATCCTGTCCACCGGGATATTTAACACTACACTGATAAAGTACTTTCGGATCACCGCATTACGGAACAGTTCCTTCATACAGTAATCCCATTTAGGGCTGATGATCATCTGCATTCTCCTCTCACGCTTACCACAGGAGAATACACTGATCTCAACTGAAAAAACAAATTTTCCACTCGTTCTGCTTCTTCTCCTGCTCTGTTGTAATTATCGGGTAATGAAGCAGGGATTCCTCTGAAGTCATAGACACCGGCTCATGCCGGTATAGAAATTCGAATTAGAAAATCTGCTTACAAGTAGAGAATAGCAAATGGGCAGAAAATTGTCAACGTGGCAAAATAGCAAAATCTGCACTATGCGGATTTGGATAATCTGTCTTATTGCACACGATTACATCATCATATTCCCGGCAAAAATCGAGTAGGCTGTACTTGGCTCATCGTATAATCGGGTAGGAGGTAGATAATTATTTTATCTACCGACCTCCCACACCACCGTACGTACCGTTCGGTATACGGCGGTTCTTTAGTTTTCACATCTTTTCAGGTAGAACTCTGTGAATGTTGGATATCCCCATTCACGAAGTTTTTCATTATTCAAAGCAAACTGTACCAGTCTATTATTGCTACAGTTCCAAATGCCCTGGCGCATATTTGCGTGCCATTGAATATAATCTTCATTCATTCCTAGTTCTTTCAACTTTCGGTATTTCGTTTTGGTTTTCTTCCATTGTTTCCAATAGACTGCCCTTATTCTATGGCGTAACCACTTGTCATTACTCTGCAACAGACTTTTCATATCTGCCATTCCAAAGTAATTTACCCATCCTCTAATAAACTGTGTCAGTTTTAATGCTCGATATTCATTTCCCCATCCGTTATGTCTGTCAGTAAGCTCTCTGATTTTATTCTTCATCTTTATTACTGATTTTGGATGTACCCGAAATCTGCACATTCCCTTGTATCTATAGAAGCTATAGCCAAGGTATTTGACTTTGCTGATATGTGCCACGCACGTCTTGGTGCGATTTACTTTAAGGAATAGTTTTCCCTCAATATATGGCACTATGTTGTTTAAGCTTCTTTCTGCACTTTTCCTGCTTTTACAGAAAATCATACAGTCATCTGCGTATCGGACAAATCTATGCCCTTTCCGTGTAAGTTCCTTATCCAATTCATTCAGCATGATGTTACTTAAGAGTGGGCTTAATGGTCCACCTTGTGGCATTCCGATCTCTGTCTTTTCAAACATTCCCCTGCTGATAACTCCAGCATTGAGATATTTGTGAATGAGCGATATTACCCGCCCATCCTTGATGGTTCGTGATAGTACTTCAATTAGTTTGCTCTGACAGACTGTGTCAAAGAACTTCTCTAAATCCATATCTACCACATATACATATCCATCATTGACATTTGTCTGGCATTGTTTCAGTGCGTTATGCGCACCTCTGTTTGGTCGAAATCCAAAACTATTCTCCGAGAACTGTTTCTCGTAAATCGGCGATAGTACCTGTGTGATTGCCTGTTGAAACACTCTGTCAACTACTGTTGGCACTCCCAGTTTTCTAAACTCGCCTTTCGTTTCTTTGGGTATTTCTACCCTGCGGACTGGGTTGGGCTTATATTTCCCATCCTTTATCTGTTGGATTAGTTGCTCTTGGTTGTCTTTCAGAAAGCCTAGAAGTTCATCTACGCTCATTCCGTCAACGCCGCCTGCTCCTTTGTTAGATTTCACTTTCTTATAAGCCTTGTTAAGGTTATCCTTGTGTAAAATCTGTTCCATTAGATTGTCCGTCTGAAAATCTGTGATGATGTCGTTGTTTTCAGCAATCCTCTGATGGGCGGACACTTCTGCATACTCTTTCTGTTCCGCAGATACCATTTGCAGATAGTCCTCAATATGAAGTTGTCTGTCCTTAAATCCATCTTTGGTTACTTTCATTTACTCACATCTCTTAAAGTTCAGTCCTTCTCACTATGTTTGCAACCATAATGATACTATGACCTCTGCTGACTTCTCATAGTTCGTTGTTACTATAGGGTTCATACTCTGTTTCCACCTACCTATGAGACCTCCCTTGGTACCACACGTTTCTTTCTCTCCATATATCTGCCACATTTACTACAGTTAATTCCGAGTAGTTATTGGACTTCGATTTGTGTGGCAATCTTATCCTTAGCTGTAGCCTGATGTGATTTCTGTTCGTCAGACCAGAGATTTGCCTCCACCTTCCTTCAGATTCCACCTCACGATGGACACCCTTGGTCTTGGCTGTATCCTTCCCACTACTAGGGCGGATTAGGGACTTTCACCCATTAGAAACGTGCGCCGCAAGGCGCACCACAAAAAGGAAACCTTATATTTCAAGGTTTCCACTTATCATTCAGAGCTGCTGACGGGAATCGGAATTTTAGAAGCCCTTACAGCCCAGTAAAATCAAGGAGGAAAGCACGCTGTCTACCGTGTGTCTACAACTCTTAAATGTCAATGAATAACATACTGACTTATTTTATAAACACTTGATTATTTAATAAATATGTATGTCAAGAATATGAGTTCCTAAAATGCGTTTATAATGTCTTTCAAGGTATCTTCACCATTTTTTAAGTAGTAATGATATTTGCAATATCCGTCACGATATATTTCATCATCACAGCCACTCACCCGTCTTCCGTCGTAGTACTATGAAAATTCCGACGTTTTCAAATTTCCTCATACGTTTCAAATCGCACTTATATCCCCAAAAGCTTGATTTTATCGGAAAATTTTATGTCCTTACAGGGCATTTTTTTATTGAAATTTTTTTGATATGTTGTATAACAATAGTACTACATAGTACTCTGCTGGGAGGGGCATATGGCATACTATTTACGACAGGATAAAAAGAAAAAAGGGACTTATCTGCAGATGTATCAAAGTTACTGGGACAAAGAAAAGAAGCAGCCTCGTTCCAGAAATATTGAAAGCTTTGGATACGTCTCAGATCTCATTTCTGATGAGATCCCTGACCCGGTTTCTTATTATCAGAAATATGTAGCGAATAAGAACAGAGAACATACGGATTCTGTTGCTGATGAAACACGCCCCAGAGCATTCACTGTCCAGCCTGAAAAAAACATCGGATATTTTCTTATTTCCTCTCTTCTTTCGGAACTGAATGTGAGAGAAACCATCGACATCCTTGCATCACAAAAAAGATTCCAGTTTGACCTTTATGACATGATCGTACAACTGATCTATGCACGGATCCTTTATCCCTGCTCAAAATCAAAAACAGCATCCACCGTCTTCCCATATCTTTATCATGGTGTTCCTATTTCTGAAGATCAGATTTACGATGGCTGTGCTTTTATCGGAGAATCCTATAAAAAATATATCGAACTGTTCAACCATTGTTATGAAGAGCATTACAAACGTGACTTCAGCAGTGTTTTCTTTGACTGCACAAACTACTACTTCGAAATTGACCTTCCGAAGGAAGATAAGCAAAAAGGACCTTCCAAGGAGAACAGGCATGAACCGATCATTGGCCAGGCCCTGCTTCTGGATGCAGACCTGGTTCCTCTTGCCATGCAGATGTATCCCGGAAACGAGTCAGAGAAACCATATATCCGGAAGATCATACAGGAGATGAAGGAACGTTATAAAGTTGCCGGAAAAACCGTGCAGGTCGCAGATAAAGGATTAAACTGTGCCAGGAACATTTATGCTGCTGTCGTAGAAGCCCAAGACGGATACATTTTTTCAAAATCTGTCCATGGGAAGGGACTGAGCGAAAAAGAAAAGCAGTGGCTGCTTCTTGAGAATGATGCGAATGTCTATACG
>Ga0129310_1002548_pt1 | contig 13364 bp, 10 predicted proteins | sample Go1ome_2_FD_94433 | JGI IMG/M metagenome (GOLD analysis project Ga0129310, IMG submission 94433) | Western lowland gorrila individual fecal microbial communities from Wisconsin, USA - Go1022A metagenome | ecosystem: Host-associated > Mammals > Digestive system > Large intestine > Fecal | place...
CGCCGTGGTGCTGGGGCCTGCCACGTTGACCGGATAATCCCGCTGCAATACTTCCAAAAGCCCGGCATTGACCACCTCGGCATACAGGCCCTCAAAGGGCAGGAACAGGATGCCGAATGCCGTGGTGTAAGGCGGCTCGACGTATTTCTCGCGGATGTCTTTTGCCTCGCTGCGGAGAACGAGTTCCAGCGCGTGGCGGGCGTTCTCCACGGCAGCGGCATCGCCGGAAGCCTGGGCGTCCTGTAAGTGGGCGTAAGTATCCCCGGGGAACTTGGAGTCAATGGGGAGCCAGACGGTGCTGCCGTCCACACCGGGCATCTTGATGGCGTACTCCACCCGCTGGGTGCTGCCCGGGATGGTGGCCACGTTGGTGTCATACTGCTCCGGGGCCAGAATCTCCTCCAGGATGGCCCCCAGCTGGATCTCGCCCAGGATGCCGCGGGTCTTGACGCCAGAGAGCACCTGCTTCAGCCCGCCGACATCCGCCGCCAGCGACTGCATTTCGCCCAGGCTCTTGTACACCTGCTCCAGCTGCTCGTTGACCGCCTTGAAGCTCTCGCTCACCCGCTTTTGCAGAGCGTCCTGCAATTGCTCGTCCACCGTGTGACGAATTTCCTCCAGCTTGCGGGTGTTCTCCGCCTGCAGGGCGGTCATGCTGTCGGCCAGGGTCTTGCGCAGCTCTTCCAGCTTCTGGGTGTTGGCCGCTTCCAGGCTCTGGAGCCGCTGGGTCAGGATCTGCTGCTGGCCGCTCTGGCCCTGGGCCAGGGTGCTGCTCATGTTCTGCACGGCGGTCTGCAGCGTTTCACTCACGCTGCGGATGGCGGTATAGTTCTGCTCCGCCATAGCAGCCTGCTTCTGCTCAAAGGCTTTGGCCTGGGCTTCCAGCTGCTGGGCGAGCCACTGCTTGAGCTCCTCGGTGTCTCCCCCGCCCCGCCGGGGCTTGTTGCCGCGGTAGAGCAGCAAAGCCAGCATCAGGCAGATGGCCACCAGAAGCACAGTATATAACATTGCCAGAAATTCCATTGGTATTCTCCTGTAGTATCCCCTCAAAACAGACAGCGATACGAGCGCTCTGTTTTGCCAAAGACATCGTATCGCTGTGTTTCGGGATTTATTTCAGCGGCCTCGCCCTCTCAGGCGCTCGCGCGCCAGCTCTCCCAGAGGGAGAGCTTTTTGCTCTTATTTTTACTCTTCAATATACTGGACCAGCTCTTTGGAGGAGACGGTCTCGTCGCCGTAGAGGCCTACGCCGTCCGCTTCCACCTCACCGGTCTGGTTATCGCAGGGGTCGGCCCGGAAGCCCAGCATGGGCGGTGTGAACGGCGCTGCAAACACGCTGTTGGCTACCATGCGGTCGGGGTCCAGGTTGCCGAAATAGTGCTGGCGGAGCGTTTCGTCGCCCCGGCGGGCCATGGAGGCACCGAAAGAGCAATCCGCATACAGCCAGCCCTTGGGGGCCACATAGAACATGGCCCAGTCGTGGCAGCCCACTTCATCGGGGGTGACATAGAGGCCGCTCTGCCAGCGGGCCGGGATGCCTGCCGCGCGGCAGAGGGTGATGAAGGTGACCGACATGATGCCGCAGTCGCCCCGGCGGTCCCGGGCGCAGTGTTCCGGAAGGGACTCGTGGATAAAGTAGGTCGGCTGATAGTGGTAGCGCACATTCAGCGTGACGTAATCATAGATGCGCTTTGCCTTTTCCATGGGGTCGGTGATGCCTGCCGTGAGCTGGGCTGCCAGCGCCTTGATGTAAGGCGTGAAGACGATGTGGGAGGGCTGCTCCTCGGTGTCAAAATCCGGCTGCTCCGGGGCAGAGGGCGTGTCAAAGGGGTCCGTGTAGACTGCCGTGTTGCGGTAGCTGTACTGAACACCGAAACCGCGGTTCTCGGTGAGGTCGGCTTCCCAGCAGACGGTGCGCTGAGGAGCATTTTCCGGGGCAATGACCGTCGGCTCCTCGGTGAACTCCTCCAGCTCGACGTCGCTCTGGGAGAGGCAGGCAGCGGGCAGCGGCAGCCAGGCGCGGACATGCACCGCGTTCCGGCCCTCAGCCTTGGCCTTGGCAAGGGCAGCGGCAAAGGCCTCGTCCGACATGCCAACACTGGCTTTCAGGGTGATGCGGGCGCTGGCGCTGCCCTGCTCCGCCATTTTCTCATGCAGACGGCGGCAGCGCTCTTTCTCGCTGTCCGGCTGGGCGGGCGGGTCGATCTGCCGCCGGGCAAGGTCCGCATGGGTGGCGATCAGCGTGGAAGCAAAGCGGTTCTGATACCGCTTCTCCCCCTCCACAAAGCGCCAGTCCATCCGGTTTTCCCGGTCCAGCATCTCAAACTCTTCCGGCGTAAAGTCTTTCACCCGGCGCTGCATCTCGGCAATGGCGTCCGCCCTGCTCCAGGTGTACTCCGCCGGGATCCGCCGCATGATCTCCCGCTGGGCGATCATAGCGTCCCGCAGAACGTCCACCCCGTGGGGGGTGGGGTTCTCGGGCTGGACATCCATGTGGGGGCACATGCCCTGGCTGTAGGGGCTGTTCTGGGTCTTGGTCCAGTCCTCCGCCAGGTAGGCGTCGATGCGGGCAATGGCCTCCTCGTAGTAACCGGCCGCTTTCAGCCGCTCCACATCGTCGGGCAGGCCCACGTTCAGGCTGCGGAGCGTTTCGTTCAAATCTCTTGTGTTCATGTTTTTCCCCTCTCATAAAAATCTCAGGTTACTTTCTTCCAGAATGCCACAGCAGCGTTCAGCCATCCCTCCGCGTCGGTGCCAAGCCCAATACCGATGCCATGGCCTGCGTCTTCATATACCTTTTCCTCGTGGGGCACACCGTCGGTCTCCAGAGCACTCTGGAGGGCAGGCCCCTGCTGCTCGAACCCGAACAGCTTTAAAATGTGGTCGCTCTTGCCGTACCACAGGAACACCGGCGGGTAATCCGGTGCAATGAGCTTGGAGAGCGTGTAATCATAATAGTGTTTCTGCATCCAGTCGTCCACGTCCAGCAGGGCCGTGTAGGCGGGCTTTGCCAGCGAGAAGTTGTTGATGGGGTACGCCAGCAGCAGTGCCCCGGGTTTGGGCACGTTGTACTTCTGCCAGCCCTTTTCCGCATCGCCAAACACCCCGGCGATCTGCCCGCCGGAGGAATACCCCAGCAGTGCGTAGCCCTCACGCTGGACGCCGAACGTCTCGGCGTTGGCCGTAATGAACTGGATGGCCCGGCCCAGATCGTCCATGGGAGCGTTGTTGCCCGCCTCCGTGCCAATGCGATACCGCAACACAAACACCGCGTAGCCATGCTCGTGCAGCTCCCAGGCCGTGGACACGCCGCCCCTCAGCTCGCCGCTGTAGTAGAGCGCATTGCCCGAGAGCACCACGGCATACCGGGCGTTGGGGGTATCCGCCGGGAAATAATACAGCTCGGCGTGGTTCCGGCTGGGCTGGGCGGCGATCTCCTCCGGCGAGTAGAGCTTATAGGTGATCTGGGTACCAGACTCGTAGTTCTGGATCAGCAGGTTCAGCCCCTCCGCACAGCTGGCGGCAGAGCCGCTGCCCACCACCTCTTCCAGCGTCTCATTGTTGTGGGCATTCTTGAACCAGGCCAGATCCCGCTCCCAGGTGTGGATATCGGTATAGAGGCCGGACGCCTGAACGGCTGGGTTCTGGCGGATCTCCCGCATGGTGGTCTGTGGGGTGATGGGCTCCTGCGCCATGGCCGGGAGCGCCAGCATTGCGGCCAGCGCCAGGCTGGCAAGACATGCGCTTGGTTTCACAGAGTTCACGCCCTTTTTCAAAAATTTGCCGGGAGTTATGCGGCTGTGTCCGCCGCCTTGGCAGCGGTCTGACTCTCCCAGAACGCGACCGCCTCGGTGATCCAGCCCTCCGCGTCGGTGCCGCGGCCCGGGCCGATCTTGTGAGGTGCATTATTATAGTGATGGAAGATGTGGGGCACGCCGTTTTTTACCAGTGCTTTCTCAATGACACGGCCCTGCGCCGGGGTGTACATCTTGGCCAGGGTCACATCGTTTTTGCCATACCAATGGTAGACGGGCGGGTAATCCGGTGTGATATAATCGGAAACATTGTAGTCGAAATAGCGGGGGCCGTCGGCGTAAGGGTCAATGAGGAGGCCCCAGACGGGTTTCAGCTCAAAGAAGTTGTTGACGGGGTAGCCCAGCAGCAGAGCGCCCGGCTTGCTCACGCCATAGGCCTTGTAGCCCAGCGTGTCGGAATCGGAAGCAAACAGGCCGGCGATCTGCCCGCCGGAGGAATAGGCCAGCACCGCGTAGTCCTCGGGCTGAACATGGAACTGTTCCGCGTGCTCGGTGATGTACCGCACGGCCCGGCTCACGTCTTCCAGCGGGGCGTTGTCTGCCGCCTGGTCGCCAATGCGGTACCGCAGCACAAAGCAGGTATAACCCAGCTCGTTGAGCCACTCCGCCGTGGAAACGCCCTCACGCATCTCGGCGCTGGTGTGGATGGCGTTGCCGCCCATGACCAGCACGAACTTGCCGCCGGGCTCACTGCCCGGGAAATAATAGATCTCCGCTTTCTGGCGGGTGGGCACGGCGGCGATCTCCTCGTCCGTGTAGAGTTTATAGGTGATCTGGATGCCGGAGTTGTAGTTTTCGATCATCCGGTTCAGGCCCTTGGCGCAGTCCTCAGCGGTGTAATCGTTGACATACTCCCGCAGGGTGGTATCTTCCCACTTGCGGATATCCCGGGGGGTGTCCTGCTCCTGATTGTAAGTATACAGTCCCGCCCCCATGACACTGGGGTTCGACCGGATCTTTGCCATGGGAGTGTCCGGTGTGATGTTGGCCTCCCCTTTTGCTCCAGATGCCTGGGCTGCCCGTGCCGGCAGGGTAAGCAGGGTGGCCAGTAACAGCGCGCTCGCAAGGACCCGTTTCAGTTTCATTCCCGTGTGTTCTCCTTTTCCGGTATGATACCGGAGCCGACAAGCCCCACAGTGATTGCATTTTTTGCCAAAGAGGTCTATAATAGGAGCCTGTCCGACAGCGGTTGATTTCTTCTATTGTATCACAACCGCCTGTATTGTCAAAACAAATCTGCATCCTGAGCTGCGATGCCCACGCCCGGCCTTGTCTGAGTGTTGTGCTTTGAGGCGAAATTTGCTATACTTGCCATATTGAAAAAGCATCTCTCCCTGGCAGGAGAGCTCTTTTGGAATCGTGTGAGAAATCAGGGAAAGAAGTATGAGTGAGATCACGACACGGCCCATGACTGCGGAAGACTGGCCGTATGTATCCAAAATCTATTTAGAGGGGATCGCCACGGAACATGCCACGTTCCAGACCACCTGCCCGCCTTATACCGCGTGGGACGCCTCCCACACCAAGGACTGCCGTCTGGTGGTGCTGGACGACGGCGTGGTAGCCGGCTGGGCCGCCCTGCACCGGGTAGACCCCCGCTGGTGCTATCGGGGCGTGGTGGAAGTGAGCATCTATGTGGGCGAGCAGTTCCGGGGCCGGGGCGTCGGCTTCCACCTGCTCACAGCTCTGTGCAACGCTGCCGACGCGTCTGGCTACTGGACCCTGCAATCCACCGTATTGCAGGACAACGAGGCCAGCCGCCGCCTGCACGCCAAGTGCGGCTTCCGTCTGGTGGGGCGGCGGGAACGCATTGCCCGCGACTGCCATGGCCGCTGGCTGGATACGTTCTTGATGGAGCACCGCTGCAAAGAGGACGAGCCGACGGGATACAAAAAATTATGAGCGTTTTCGCCCTCTCAGTCACCTGCGGCGACAGCTCTCCCAAAGGGAGAGCCAAGGATCAGACGTGCAAGCAAAAAATACCACTGTGCACTTTTTGACGCACAGTGGTATTTTTTATCTGTACTGTATTTTTGCTTTACAGGTCATTTCCCGCGTTTACCGCGCCACAGCCAGAGAGCCCATGGGGTCCCAGGGCTCCAGAGCGATGGGTTCCGCCTCATAGGCAGCGACCTGCTCGGCGGTCAGGTACTTCTTGTTGACCACGACCTGATACATGTACTCATCGAACCAGCGGTCGGTCATCAGATAGTAACCGTCCTTGCCCGGCTCCTTACCCCAGCTGTTCTCCACACGCCAGCGGTTGGGCTTGCCGTTCTCATCCAGATTGACGCCCTGGAAGACCATGGCATGGGTCATCAGGCTCTGGCCGTAGTCCAGACGCTCGGGCTTGGTCATGGTGAACCGGGTGTCCAGCGGATCTTCCAGACCACGGATGTCGAGATCCATGAGGCCGGAATCCCGCTCGGAGTGCTTGCCCACATCGCAGCCGAACCAGACGGGCTGGCCGTCTTTCATCTGGGCGATGGCAGCCTTCTTCAGCTCTTCGATGGGCAGGTTGAGGTAGCGCACGGCGTTGCCCTCTTTCACGTTGCCCAGGTACTGCACGGTGTAGCTGCGGCCGTAGGGCTTATCCTCGGTGGGAGCATTGATGAGGCTGACATAGTCGCTCAGGTCAACGCCCACATACTTTTCAAAGAAGCTCTTGGGGGTCAGGCCCTCTTCACGGTGGAAGTTGTTGTCCTTATCGCGGTACTCAAAGGTAAAGGTCTTGGGAGGCTCGCCCAGGCAGATGCAGAGCAGGCGGTAGATCTCGCCCAGCATCCGGGTCTTGCGGGCGCGCAGCTCGTCCAGGCCCTTGCCCTCCTTGTGCAGCTTGCGCAGGATGCAAGCATCCTCCCGCAGCTTCTCGGTCAGCGTCATATCCATCTCGCGGCTGCCGGAAGAAGCCTTGGACTCGGGGTAAGCAGTCTTGGGCACCACGCCGTACTTCTCGATCAGATTGCAGAGCATATCCCACTGGCCACCGTCGTTCACAGGGGCCATCAGCAGATAGGACACCAGACGGCCATTGGCGGGCTCGTCCAGCGTGTCGAGGATGCTCTCAAGGAAGTAATTGGATTTTTCCAGCTTATCCCAGAAGAAGAGGTAGGCCTGCGAAAGCTCAAAGGTCTTGAGGTTATACTTCTTCATCACCTGATAGCGCAGGGTGTTGAGGGCTGCAAACATCCAGCAGCGGCCGCTCTGCTTCTGGTTGCAGATCTCGCCCTGCTCCAGGCTGATGGAATATTCATGGACATCCTGCTCCACAGCCTCGCGGCGGATGGCGGAAGCCAGCAGGCCGTTGTTCGTCACGGCGTTCATGGCCACGCGGTTGGCGCGCTGGGCGCCGAAATCGGCGTCAAAGGCTGCGATCTGTTCTTTTGTAATTTCCTGAGACATTGGTTTTACGTCCTTTCTTACCACTCATTGTCCGGAGCATCCGCGTCGGCCACCCGGGCGCGCTGGAACATGCTCTCCACCACAGCACAGTATTTGTCGGCCAGACAGACGATGACCGCCTCGCGGCAGGTTGGCATGTGGCGGAACGTCAGCGGCCACATGTGGCTCTGGATGATGTTCTGCTCCTTTTGGGTGATCTGGAAATAATTACGGGCATTCACGCAGGCAGACCCCGGGTGGGAGAAGCCGTGCATCTCAAACAGACGGCGCAGCCCTCGAAAACTTTTGCGCTTGTGCCAATCGTACAAATAAAAATCGTGCAGGAAAGCTCCCACCGCCAGAGAGGTCTCATCGGCCCCCAGATGAAAGCGGCGGTTGATCCAGAAGCTGACCAGCACCACGTTTTTGCAGTGCTGGTAGGTCGTCACATCGCCATGCTGGATAAACTCCCGCATCCGCTGCACTTCCGGGTGCCGGTCATATTTTTCCAGGATGGCGGCAAGCTTTTCACGTTCTGTTTCTGAAAGCTGCATACAACATCTCCTCCTAACCTCTCCGTCATCTTCGCTTCGCTCGATGCCACCTCTCCTGTCAGGAGAGGCTTTGGCATTCCGTAACGTTTGCCATCAAACACAAATCAATTTCATCGAAAACAAAACCTCTTTGCCAAGGGCTCCCCTGGCAGGGGAGCTGGCGAGCGTCAGCGAGACTGAGAGGTTTTCAGGACCGGAGCTGCACAGGGTTGGAGTTTCCAAAGTTCTCGGCCCGCGTGGGGTTCTCCCGCTTGAGGCTGAAATCCACCAGATACTGCTTGCTGCCGTCGCCCATGGCTTCCAGCTCTGCCAGCTTTGCGTTGGCGGACTCCACATCCGGGTACCACTGGATGAGGAAGAAGTTTTCTTCCTCCACGCCGTAGTACAGCCACTGGCCGTCGGCACGGAGCAGGTCATCCAGATGGTCCACTTCTTCGCCGTCCGGCAGGCAAGGCCCTCCTCGGCGTAGACATTTTCCGGTTCCACCTGCAGCACTTCGATCACATCAATGGAGCTCTGCAGATACTCGTCCTGGGAGATGCTCTTATCCGAGAGCTCCCAGCCGGTGAGAAACGCCTGCATCATCAAATCTTTGACCGAGATCTTGGTTTCCATATTCATTTCCTCATTCCTGTTTGTCTCCGCTGACCAGTATACGGCAGCCGCCGTGACAAATCAACGGTTTCTTTGTGAATTTTTGATAACATACCAAAAATAAATTCGTCAGCATGTAAAATCAAAGGTTTCTCCCAGCCATTCCAGCGCCAGCTCCATCCAGTGATGCCGGTGCGCGCTGGCAGCATCCACCTCAGCCGTGCTGATGCTGGTGCCGTGCCGCCCTTTCTCAAACAGATGGGCCTCACAGGGCACGCCTGCCCGGCGTAGGGCGGTCAGCAGCAGGAGGGTGTTTTCCACGGGCACCGTCTGGTCCTCCATGGTATGCCAGACGAAGACCGGCGGTGTGGCCGGTGTGATCTTATCCTCCAGCGTGAACGGCTGTTGGGCGGCAGGGTCTTCGCTGCCCGCCAGCTGGACAAAACTGCCCCGGTGGGCATATTCCCCTGCTGTGATGACCGGGTAGGCCAGCAGCACCGCATTGGGGCGGTGCATCGGGGTTCCATCCGGCAAATCGAGCACCGCGCTGGAAAGAGCCAGGTGTCCGCCTGCGGAAAAGCCGCAGACCGCGATCTTCTCCGGCAGCAGGTTCCATGCTTCCGCATGGGAGCGGAGCAGGCCGATGGCCGCGTTGAGCTGGCGCAGGGGCTGGTAATGCCGCGCGCCCTCCCCTACACTATAAGTAAGGATGGCCGTGTGGTATCCCGCCGCAGCGAACTGCAGGGCCACCGGGTCTGCCTCCCGGGCACTGACATGGTTATAGCCCCCGCCGGGCACCACGACCACCACCGGGCGGCGCAGCGCATTGGGCATGGCCTGGGCAGCGTCCCGCAGATAGACGGTCAGACTCCCTCCGCCGGGGAGCGGGTATTGTTCCAGACGCATGGCGGTCCCTCCTTGTCTTTCATCCGCTCCTTGCAGAGCGGGTGTGGTTTGCACCTGCTCATTATAGCGCTTTAACAAAGAGAAGTAAAGCCAGCCTCAAATAATTCTGAACATTTTATGAAACCCCTTGATTTTTGGGCTGCCGCGGTGTATATTAGCACTCGAAAGTTATGAGTGCTAAGGTTTCAAAAGCAATTTGATGCCCGCAGTGCTTAATCTGATATAAAAGAGGTTTTGGATTATGGCGAAAAAAGAATTTCAGGCCGAAAGCAAAAAGCTGATGGACATGATGATCAACTCCATCTACACCAACAAGGAGATCTTCCTGCGTGAGCTCATCTCCAACGCTTCGGACGCCATCGACAAGCTTTACTATAAGAGCCTGACCGACACTTCTGTCGGGATGAACAAGGGCGATTTCCGCATTCTGATCACCCGTGATAAGGAGAACCGCCTGCTGACCATCTCCGATAACGGCATTGGCATGACGAAAGACGAGCTGGAAAAGAACCTGGGCACCATCGCCCACTCCGGTTCTCTTGATTTCAAGAAAGACAATAAGGACGAGAGCATCGATATCATCGGCCAGTTCGGCGTGGGTTTCTACTCCGCGTTCATGGTAGCCGATCAGGTCACGGTCATCTCCAGAGCCTACGGCTCCGAGGAGGCCTGGCAGTGGACTTCCTCTGGCGCGGACGGCTATGAGCTGGAGCCCACCGAGAAAGACACTGTGGGTACCGACATCATCCTGCACATCAAGGACAACACCGATACCGACAACTACGAGAACTACCTCGATGAATACGGCATCGTGGCCATCGTGAAGAAGTACAGCGATTACGTCCGCTATCCCATCCAGATGGAGCGGGAGAAGAGCCGCCAGAAGCCCGAACCCGATCCCAAGCCGGACGACTACAAACCCGAGTGGGAAACTTACACTGAGCTGGAAACGCTGAACAGCATGGTGCCCATCTGGAAGAAGCAGAAGAGCGAAGTGACCGATGAAGAGTACGCAAGCTTCTATAAGGATAAGTTCAACGATTACTCCGACCCCGCCCGCGTCATCGTGAGCCGCACCGAGGGCACCGCCAACTACAACGCCCTGCTCTTCGTGCCCAGCCACCGCCCCTATGATTTCTACACCAAGGACTACGAAAAGGGCCTGGCTCTGTATGCTTCCGGCGTGCTCATCATGGAGAAGTGCGCGGATCTGCTGCCCGATTACTTCAGCTTCGTCAAGGGCATCGTGGACAGCCAGGATCTGAGCCTGAACATCAGCCGTGAGATGCTGCAGAAAGACAATCAGCTCAAGCTCATCCACAACGCTCTGGAGAAGAAGATCAAGAACGAGCTGCACGCCATGCTGGCCAACGACCGTGAGAAGTACGAGGCATTCTGGAAAGAGTTTGGCCGCCAGATCAAGTTTGGTGCTTACTCGGATTACGGGATGCACGCCGAGCTCCTGCGCGACCTGCTGCTGTTCTGGTCTGCAAAAGAGCAGAAGATGGTCACCATCCAGGAGTACATCGACAAGATGCCCGCCGAGCAGAAGTACATCTACTTTGCCGCCGGTGACTCCACCGACCGTCTGGCCAAGCTGCCCGCTGCCGAGCTGGTATTGGACAAGGGCTATGATGTCCTGCTCCTGACCGAGGATGTGGATGAGTTCTGCCTGCAGATCCTCCGCACCTATCCCCGCAGGGATGCCGAGGGCAAGGACGGCACCGTGGAGTTCAAGAACGTCAACAGCGGCGACCTGGGCCTTGAGACCGAGGAAGAGAAGAAAGCCGCTGAGGACGCTACCGCCGAGAACAAGCCTCTGTTCGACGCCATGAAAGACGCCCTGAATGGCAAGGTCAAGGAGGTCAAAGTCTCCACCCGTCTGAAAGATCACCCCGTCTGCCTGTCCGCCGAGGGTCCCCTCTCCATCGAGATGGAGAAAGTGCTCTCCAAGCAGCCCGGCAGCGAGGACGTCAAGAGCGATAAAGTCCTGGAGCTGAACGTCAACCACCCTGTCTTTGCGGTGCTAAAGGCCGCCCAGGAGGCTGGCGATGCTGACAAGGTCAGCAAGTACAGTGCCCTGCTCTACGCACAGGCACAGCTCATTGAGGGCCTGCCCGTGGATGACCCCGCCGCTTATGCCGAGGCCGTTTGCAGCCTGATGAAGTAATTCTCCCTGTATTTCCGGGGAAGAGTGCTGCTCCCTTGCGCTCTTCCCCGTTCCCCCTCATACTCATACTGTAACTCCCAACAAAAGAAAGATTCCTCTTAACAAAAAGGCCGTGTTCCGCTATAATAAAGTGGAACGCGGCTTTTTCTTTGCCCGCAGGAGGTTTTCATGCCAAAACAGCATCATTTTGCGCACATCCCCACCATTGCCATCTTTATTGCATTTGCCATCTCTGGGCCGCTGGGCCTGCTGCTCTTTATTTTGAAGCACATTGACAAAGAAGCCGAGAAAAAAGAGCTTGCCAATGCCGCTTACCGGGAAGATTTCAGCCCGGACGACACCCGCCCCGGTGCTGCGGCAAAAGCCGCAGACGAAGAAACGGTCTATGGCCACGACGTCCCCACCGCCGAGCAGAAAAACGCCAAGCGGTGGCACAAGACCGTCACCACCCTTTGCACGGTGTTCGGGGCGGTATTCCTCGTGGCAGGCATTGCCGAGATGTCCGACCTCATCAGTCTATGGGGCTACGGATTCTACTGGGGCGAATCCCTCTCCGCACTGGCCGAGATCATCGGCGGCGGAGGAGCCCTCTGGATGAGTGTCCGGATGAAAAAGACCCGCAAGCTGGAGCGCCAGCTGGATAAGATCGTGGGGGACCGCGATAACATCCCGCTCGACGAGCTGTTCGCAGCCGCCGGCATTGACGCCGCCAAGGGCCGCACCACACTGGAAAGTGCCATTGACCACGGTTATTTCGGGGCCGACGCCTACATCGACAACCGCACGAACACCCTCGTAGTGCGGGGCGCTGCGCCGCAGCCGCCCACACCTCCCCAGCCGGAGCCCGCCCCGGAGCCGGAAGACCAGTACGCTGCTCTCCTGCGCCAGCTGCGGCAGGTAAACAACGCGATTCTGGACCCCGTGATGACCGCCAAAATTTCCCGGCTGGAAGCGCTCAGTGCCCGCATCTTCGCGCTGGCAAAGCAGGACCCCGCCAAACAGGCCCAGCTGCAAAAGTTCATGGACTACTACCTGCCCACGGCCCTCAAGCTGCTGAACACTTACGCCCAGCTCTCCAGGCAGGATGTGGCCGGGGCCAACATCTCGGACGCTAAGCAGTCCATTGAGCGCTCGATGGACCTGCTCATCACCGCCTTTGAAAACCAGCTGGACAAGCTCTTCGCCTCCGATGCGCTGGATGTCTCCACCGACATTGCCGCCCTGGAGGGGATGCTCAACCTGGACGGCCTCACCGCCCCGGATTTCCACACGACCGCATAAAATCCAATCCTCCATATCAGCAGGCCCTGCGCCGCACCACCGCAAAGAACGGTTCTTTGTGGTTTGTGCCCAGTGCTTTTCCGGTTTGGAGGATTTTTTTGGCCCACTTGCAGGAATTTATGCACAAAAATCCGCCGCAAAATTTTGGCAACTTTGCATTCAGATGCAACAATAACGCATGGTCTTTTGGGCGCGGATTCTTTATTATAGAGTTAGAAAGATTTCCCCGCGGCCTGCCCTGTGGGCTGCGGCTGCAATTTGCACCATTTGTTCAGAGGAGGAACACGCAATGATGAAGCCTATTTCCGTTTGGAAGCAGGAGCTGTCCGGTGGGGCTCACGCTGCCCGGCTGGCAGCGCTCTACTGCTGCGCTCCCGAGCAGACCCCCGCACAGGCCGCCCGGTACGAGGCCGTGCTGGACGGGCTGGAAGCAACGTTTGGCCCCCATGCTGAGGCAGGGTTGTACAGCGCCCCCGGCCGTACCGAGATCGGCGGCAACCACACCGACCACCAGCATGGCCGGGTGCTGGCGGGCAGCGTCAACATTGATATGATCGCCGCCGCAGGCCCCAACACGCTGGGCCAGCTCCGTGTCCAGAGCGAGGGCTATGACCTGTGCGTCATCGACCTGAATGATCTGGCCGCCCGCAAGGAAGAGGAAAA
>Ga0129310_1002549_pt1 | contig 13355 bp, 10 predicted proteins | sample Go1ome_2_FD_94433 | JGI IMG/M metagenome (GOLD analysis project Ga0129310, IMG submission 94433) | Western lowland gorrila individual fecal microbial communities from Wisconsin, USA - Go1022A metagenome | ecosystem: Host-associated > Mammals > Digestive system > Large intestine > Fecal | place...
AAAAATAGAATAGCACAAATCACGAGAAAGATTAAGAAGTGTTTTCTTGCTGCGGCCTATGATTTCCTATTTTTAATGGAAAATCTCACATTTCGCAGTGTCCACACTTATGGGTACAGTTTATATCTGATTGGGCTTGGAAAAGCCACTGGACCGCCGTTCAATCAGCCGTGCGGCTTCCAGTTCCCGCAGAGCGCGGGTGACACTGGAAATACTGCTCTGCAGATCTGCCGCCAGCCCTGCCAGCGGATAGAGCACATATGCCCGGCCCTGTGCATCCACCCAGCTGTTCTTCTGGGAAAGGGTCATGCGGTCCAATAGCAGAACATAGGTCAGCCGTGCTGTATGGGACAGGCTCATCTGCAGCAGAAATTTCGGATAAGGGAAATACGCGGGCAGTGGGGTTTGTGCTTTGATGTACTCTTTACTCAAACTTCCTCCTAGTCGTTTTCAAAAGTTCCTGCCGGATGGGAAAGTCCCTTGTGGGCTTACGCATCCGGCAAGGTTCCGGGGTGCGGGGTGGAAGACCCTGCTGCTTACAGGCTCATATCGTAGCTGCGCTTCTTGCGTTTCGGTTGACGCTCTCGTTGTTCCTGTCGAGCCTGCTCCTGCCTTGCCTTTTCGCGGACTTTGGCCTCCCACTCGCGTTTCCATGCAAGGTCGGATTTCATCTCATTGGTTTTTCGGAAGATGCTGTACACATTATCCGATGCAATTCCCAGACGTCGGGATTCTTCCCTCAGGGGAGCATATGCCTTTTTCCTCTCCGCGATTTCGTTCGTCAGTTCTTCTTTCCGTTTTTTCAAGGATTTCAGCGATGGCAGCTTTCCATCGTTTTCTTCCCGGAAATATTTCACGGATTCTGCATAGGCATCCAATTCCTTGGAATGCTCTGCACGGAATTTCTTCTTGAAAATTGCTTTCCCAAATTGCTGCTGGACCTCTTTTGTAGAAAGGTACTGCCCCGCATAATGAATCTGTTCATTGGTTTTGTACAGTTCATCCTCTGCCTGTGACAGCCGCTCATACGCTGCCTGCGCATTAGCCTGTGCTGTCTTACACAGATCGTTCAGTTCCGTCAGGTCGTTGATGTTATTTTCCTGTACCCATACCAGCGTTTCAGCCATTTTCTGCAAATTGCTGATTTTGACCTTTAGTGCATAGGCCAGATTTTTCTGTGCCTTGACATTCTCCTGCAGGTCCACAACGAGCCGCAGCCTGGTTCTGGTCGTAAAGATCAGTATGGGGTCTTCCTTGTACCGCAGATTCTTCTCTGCGTTCTGAACAAAGAATCCTTCCAGACATTCTCTTTTGCAGCTTTCTCCCAGAGGACGCTCCGATATGAACTTGTTCCGTTCCGGCGGCAGATAGCTGTAACGTCCACGTTGTGTTTTGACGAAAACGTCATATTCATCCTGCAGGATGTCTTGAAAATCTTCATACGAGATTGCTTTCTCACGAGCAGCGGCAACGGCATCCCGGATAAGCTGTTTCTGTGTTTGAAATTTTGTCGGGTTAGGCGTAAATCCTTCCTTTTCGGTTTCCTGCTTTTTCTCATCCAGCCGCCGCTGCGCCCAGTACTCCGCTTCGGTCACACCCGTTCTGGATGGTGACAGTAAATCGACCTGATGCAGGAATTCGCGTTGGCATAAATCCATGAGGGATTTCTGCAGGTGTTTCAGGTACTCATTCGTCACATGGTGTTTGTATCCTGCCTTGCAGTCAATGGGGCGTTCCATAAAGGGCTGCTGGGGCACATCCAGCTTTCGCAGACTGTTGATTACAATATGCACATGAATGTTGCCGCTGCCGTTGTGACCGTCCATGTGCGTACAGACCAATGCCTGATGTCCCGGAAAATTTGCTTTTGCATATTCCAGTCCAAGCTCCTGAGCCCGTTTCCCCGTCAAACAATTTTCTGTGCTGTCTCGTGGATCAAAGCTGATGATGTAATGGTGGCTTTTGATTTCATTCTTGTTTTTGTTCTTCTGATATTCACGGTTCAGCTGCTGGCAGGCTGCATCGAAGGAATAGGGTTCACAGTTCAGACCATCCAGATAAAACTCATCCCGCATGATACGATTGCCGTTTTTGTCCAATATCGGAGTTTTACGATACTCGTCATGTTTGAAGATCAGATATTCCAGTGCAGCACCATAGTTGGAACTCTTACTTGCGATATGCTTTAAGATTGCCATAGTTCTTCCCTGCCATTTCTGCGACCTGCTCCCGCATTTCAAAAATACAGGAAATCGCATGGTTAATGTTTTCGAGCATAGCACGCGACTGGATGCCGCCGCTGTTGAAGAACGCTGCAATCTGGTTCAGGTTGTTCCCGATAGCGGCAAACTCCCGTGTGATGGCTTCGATCTCGTCTGGGTGGACATAGAATACATACGAGGTATTCACGCGGCCTTTCATCAGCATCTGCGCTGCAAACTCAGAGAGGGTCATTCCTGCATCTTCTGCCTGCTGGTGTAAAAGTTCATATACTACTTCTGTAACTCGTGCGGAGATTACTTTTGTCTTTACGATAGATTTCACTTTTTTCTTCGTTTGTGGCATGGGGTCTCCTTTCCAAAATCAAGAATTTGATTTTCCCGGCAGTGCATCTGCACTCCGGCTGTGACCTGCTACGGCAGGCCACCAACAGGCAAAATCATGTGATTTTGCACGATGTGAGGGTATGGGGAGCGCAATCCCCATCAAGATGCCGCTATGGAGAAACCGCCCGCAGGAGCGGTTTCGTATACAAAGGCGAATCTTGCTCTTATCTTCCGTCCACTCTGTCCCGGCCCGTTCCTGTCCGATTTTCTCCGGCGTATTTTCCGGTAAGATGCGCAGAATGCACATTCAATACCGGAGGTATCCTGCTGGGGTGGCTCATGCTATTTTCAAGGTGCGATGTGACTTTGTAAGGAATCAGGGGCTTTCGGAAGTGAAGCCAACAGCGAATAGGTCTGTTTAAAAAATAGTCCTTACACCCTATACAAACTTAAAGTGGGATTTTTAAACCGGGACTTCTGAAAATTCAAAGAAAATTCATTTTTCCAACGTTCCCCTCTACCTATAACAATCTAAAATGGATGTTTGGCAACCAGTTTTTCAAATTTTGTTGAACTGCCTAATTTTAGAACATGGATTTTGTTCATTTCCCACTTATAGAACCAGCGGAAAGCAGTTTTGCAAAAGATTTTGAAATCCCCTACACTAATAGGAATCCGCAGAGCCGTTTTGGAATACAGTTTTAAAAATTTCACAATTTAAGGTAAAGAAAAACGGCAAAGTTCAAAATCGAACCTTACCGTCATTTCTAAAAACACATTGCTGTTTTATTCTTGTATTTTAAACCGTTCCGCACATTCTTCGATTTACGTGTGCAATTCATATTTCCCGCATCCTGTTTTCCGTATACGCCATTTTGCATCTACACACCGTGGTGTATGTCCCTATCGATACAATCCGCCGCTTCTAAGAACGAAAAAGCATTGGTAAGCAGCCATCAACAATCTTTTTAGAACACGTTTGTAGTTGAAACATGGCGCAATTTGTAGTAAACTCAAATCAATGACATTGCTTGCAAACTTTCGCCGTTGTATTATCATCAATGAGGTAAATCAAATGGATATAACTTCCGCTATTAAGTATGCCCTCGATGGCCGTGCACTTTTGATTCTTGGTGCTGGTTTTTCTCGCAATGCACTTAATCTAAGAAATTCCTCAATGCCCAATGCTGATGGACTACGTGCCCTTATTTATTCTGAAGTTTGTCACGAATCCATGGATTCTATTCCTAAAGAAGACTGGGAAAGTCTCGAAGATCTGGCCGAACGGTGTATCGAAGAAGGACATGCTGATGAACTCTGTAGCTTTTTAAAGAATTGTTTTATTCAAAATCCCTCATCAATTACTTCTTCAGGTGATGAACAAACCGTATTGCATCTTCCTTGGCGACGTATCTACTCTACGAATTACGATGATGTTGCCGAAAACTATTCCAGAAGCAGTGGCATACTTAGAGTTCCTGTAACTCTAAGTAATTCAATCAAAGAGCATCAACACGATAACGTAATTATCCACTTAAACGGCTATATCGAAGCTCTTACCCCTTCTGCATTAAACAGTGAATTTAAACTTTCATCATCCAGTTATCTTGATGACAGCTTTGCATCGAATGAATGGGTTCGTATGTTAAAAAGCGATATCGATGCTGCTTCTGCTGTTATTTTGATAGGTATTTCAGGCAATTCCGATCTTGATATAAGGCGATTAATATATAACGATGGACAATATCAAGACAAAATTATTTTTATTGACATTTCAAAACGTCTTCATGATGCTCGGCTCAAGTTCGGCTCTATAGAGACAATTGGACTTCATGGACTTTCCGAACGGATTCAACAAATTGAAAGCACTCATATTCCCAATACCACACCTTTTCTATATTCATGTTTTGAGCAGTTTAAGTATACAAACAGCTTGCATCCTACTGCAATTGATTCTACCGCAAGACGCATGTTACTCGAAAAGGGCATTGTTGACACTGACATTTTGAAAAATCATATTAGCGACAATGAATATCTGTTTTCAAGGGCCGAACTTTCTCTTGTGATAAATCTCATTCAAAATTCGCCTACACGTTGTATTTGTATAACTTCACGTTTGGCAAACGGAAAAAGTTGTTTCTTAAATCTACTTTCTGCCAATTTAGTAAATTTAGGTTGGAATGTTTTCGTTTATCGGCATGAAAATGTACATTTACAAGAAGAATTGGACAGTTTCAGGAATACCACTTTTAAAACTGTCATTATTGTGGAATCTTATCACCTATATTTTTCTCTACTAGAACGGATACGTCGTGTTCTTGACAACAAAAAAATCGTTTTGATTTTATCCTCTCGTACAGGAATCCACACTTCTGTCTGCAGAAGAATTCCCAGTACCATCGATATTTCGGAAGAAAATATTCAAGAGATTAATTTGGACCGTCTTTCCGCTTCAGACATCAGTAACCTTATCAATCTTTTAGATAAAGGTGACTATCTTCTTGCCGAACGCAGTTTAAACCACCAGCAAAAGTGCTCTTTAGTTCTGCGCAATTGTAATTCTTCCATCTCCTCCACTTTATTGAAATATGTTCATTCACAAACGGTCAAGGATCGTCTTAACGAGTCAGTGCGTCTTGCTTTCCATGATTTAATAGCTCAGAAAATTATAATTTCTACATTTGTATTACAAATGCTAAGTATCGATTTGAATGCAAATGAACTTTTCGCATTATTAGACATTCGCGGATTATCTCAATCCGTAATAAATAATCCTGGCTTTCAAGATTTGGTAGACATTAACAACGGGAAACTCGTCAGTCATTCAACTATTCTCGCCCAATACATTATCAAGTTGCAATCTCCAGACACCATTTTAAGTAGCATGATTGCAATGAATCAAAATGCCGATAAACTATTTTCATCCGACAAACAACATGCTGTCCGAGCATCCTTTATCACCTATTCGAACATTAATCTTCTAATTTCTCCACATTCTCGTAATGAAGTAGTTAATCGTCAAATACTTGAATACTATTACACATTTAGTCAGTCAAAAATTTATGATGACAACCCATTTTTCTGGTTGCAATACGCAATCGCCAGTATGGAGATTCATGACTATTCAAGAGCATCTGATTTATTTCAAAAGGCATATGATTGTGCCAATCTGCGTACAGGTTTTGACACATTTCAGATTGATACGCAGTATGCACGTTTCATTCTAGAAGAATCTTGTAGAAATGGTTCTGATACCCCATTTAATGACTTCAGCGATGCTACTGCCTTTTTAGATAAAGCCGTAAAAAGTTCAAAGAGCAATTTGCGTCTTGTCATAAAGCAAGTCGTAAAAGCGTACCCTTTATTTTTCTCAAAATATCGTTCTGTCCTATCCTCAGAGCAAAAAGGGAAAATCCTAAGCAGCACAAATGAATTTATTAAATTAGCAAATCAGAATAATATTACTTCAAAAAAGTATAATCGCCCTAGCGAAATTATAAGCAATTCTGATTTAAAAGTGCTTTCCCAACTAAAGCAAGATATTCTCAACTCAGAATGCACCACCGATGTTTTTTCCTAATAACCGGTCAATTTCTTTAAGGAACAAACGGCCCGCAACAAAGAATTCAACCAGTTCTTTGTTGCGGGCTACTATTGCTTTTCCAAGCAAAAATCTATTGTTTATATTTTAGCTACAATATGGAGCAGCATTGTCTGCTGCTCACCACAAAGAAGTATCCAAAAGCGCGAGCCGCAAGAGTTACAGTTGCATCCTGCAACTTTAGTATATCATATATTATCATGCAGATTATCCCTCTAGACATCTTTACCGTGACACCCGAACTATATTATCTCTTATATTTTTTCAACAAGTAACCAAGCCACGTATCTTTTCCATCTTCTGTGTATAAGTCGTTCTTATCAATATTTCCCCATTTCCAGGAAAGTTTATGGAGTATTTGTGCCTTAAAAAATTCGTCTGCTTCATCGATATTACATTTTTGGTTGTACTTTCTGTTCACGGTCAGACATTTTTGATTCCCACACTTTACATTCTCAACCATTTTATGAAAGCAGGGTCTTTCCCTATATGCAATATCAAAAATGTGGTCCATCATCAAATAGTTTATATAATATTTTTGAAATTTCCAATATTCTACTAACATATCGTGGTTGAATTTACAGAATCCATTTCCTGCGTGGCATCCCATAAAAAATGTAGACCACTGTCCTTTTCCAATATACCATTCATTATCCTGTCCCAAAGTACACCATGTATCTTTAAAAAATGCATTTTCTTCCAATGAGCCTGAAAACATCATCGTTGCATCAGCCCAGATTCCACCATATAGGTAAAGCAGTTGTGTTCTAATAATATCGCTCAAATGCGTATTACCCAATACTGTTTTCTTTAGTGCACTGTTATCATTTTCACTTTCATGAAATCTATTTTCGATGTACTTCGGAATACGAACATATTCTTTATAATTATTCTTATTTAATACAACAACCTGGTGCCCATTGCCATGCAACCGCATACTCTTGATACACTCTTTTACAAGAAACGGTGCATTTTCTTCTCCCTGCCACCACATGGTCCAAATAACATCATTTGGTTTTACATTTTTGTTTATATAAGTATCTTCTAATGTTTTTGGCTCATCATATTCACCTTTTTTTAGTTTTTCGTATGTACACGGACAAGTCTTTTTGAGATACTCTTCAATTTTTTCATTATTGATGTCATGTATTTTCCATGCCAGCTTACTTGTTGAACCACAAAACAGCCGATTTAGCGTTTTCCAGAACGTGATATCCAGACCAAAATATTTCAGGTACGCTATATTTTCACTTGTATTCATTTTTGCCTCCCAAAAGTTTTCAGTATGCTAAGCATCGTATCGTCATTTGTCTTATTCCAATAAACAACACATGGTAACATAAAAACTATCATTCCAATAAAGATCTGCGCAACTAATGTATACAGATGCATTCCTAGCAGCCTTCCAATACTCTTGCAAGTAAAAAGCATTATTAGGCCAATAAAAATGTATACTCTAATATTTCTTGTATTCAAATATTTCGTAAAATCAATTTGCCTTTTTACAAATTTTATCTGTATAAAGAGCATCAAATACTCTGTAAACAGGGTTGCAATTGCCGCTCCCGCAGCACCACAGAATGGTATCAGTACAAAATCAAGAATAATGTCACAAAAGGCCCCCCAAGCCATAACTACAATATAGTCTTTATCCCGCCCTGCCGGTATGAGATACTGATCACGAATCGCCCGTGACAACGTATTGGCAGGAATTGTAAATGCCAATATCGTAATTAGCGCCGCACACGGCAGAAAAGCTTCTCCCCAGAAAACGACCGAAAATTCTTTTGCAATTGCAGCTGTTCCAAAGGAAAATGCAATCGATGCAAATACCACAAATTTAATCGATTTATTCATCAACTTCTCAAACTCTTTGACTTCTTTATTCGCCAAAAGATAAGTCATGCGTGGAAACATAACATTGGTCAATGAATAAATCAGTGTTTTAGAAATCAGTGCTTTATCTGCATTCTCATAGTAGCCAACATTTGCTTTATCAGAAACACTGCCCAGTATAACCTTATCGATTGAAATATACATTGTTTCCAATAGTGTCGGGACAAACAAAATCAACATATGCTTCAAATGCGTCCATATATTGCACCAGCAAACTTGAGGACGACTGATTTTTCCGCGAATCATGACATAATACATTGCATTGCTTATAAAGCTGCTGGCCGCCATTATAATAAAATATGTATATAAATCATGTTCATTGTTAACACATAGCACTATAAGAATAAACGTTGTAATCTTTATTATCATATCTCGAATTGCAACACCTTTATATTCTTCTATTCCAAAAAAGAACCAGTTAATATTAAGTGTTCCACCTAAATACATTAAAGTAAGCACTATATAATACTGGAGATACTCGCCCTGAAAGTTAACTACAAATAAAATATATAATCCAAAAATAACGACACTGATTAAGATATGGGACAAAAAAATTTCCCAAAACACTTTACTTCTTTCGATTTTATCATCTCCAGCTGATGCAATGCATCTTATGCCGTATCGATAAATTCCCAAATCTGCAATAAGAACAAAATAATTTAGAATTGTTGTTGTATAGGAATAAACCCCAAGCCCATTTGCCCCTAACGCTCTAGAAAGGATAGGAGAAGTGATCAACGGAAGGATCATAGACAAAATTTGATATATGGTTTGATAGAAAAAATTTGATTTTATCTTATTCATTTATAAAGCTCCACAATACCTTCTAAGATACTTCAACACAAGATTTTGATATTGTTTAGCAAAAAAATATGCGCATTTTCCATTAGATGTTCGCAGCAAGTCATTTGCTAATCCATAAAATTGTATTCCAAATCCGTATTTTTTTATTCGCTTTCTATCTATAAATTTACGAAAATGTCGAAGCGCTGACTTTATCTTTCTCTTATATTTTTTATCTTTACAATAGACTTCCTGCGAATCATCCACAATTCCGCTATCCAATAAAATCTTTTGGTATAGAGTCAATTTCCTGTCATTTGAGAGTTTTACCGAACTTTTCCAGTTCAACTTACTGAATATCGGAAAATCAGAAACTTCATATGTCATTTCTGCCATTTTTCCCTGCATCTTCAAAACATTTCCTGCATATTCAGTCACTTCATCCAATTCTCTATTTGCCTGCTTAATTTCATTAAAAATAATGTAGAAGAAATAATCAATAAGCAAGTAGTCCACTAGTTCGTCTTCGTTCTTCCAGTATCGATATAAAAATTCAACTTGCTTTTCAAAAATCACATTATGTGCAGTCCCACCCACCAAAAAACCGCACCATTGATTATTTGATATGCCTTTATTGGGCATATTCATTTTTATCGTATAAAAACTCTTTTCAAAAATTTCCTCTGAAATTTGTCTATTTACATATATCGTGCTATCAAGCCATAGTCCACCATATGTATTTAACAAGTTAACTCTAATTATATCTGAGAAGTGCGTTAACGAAATCGTCCCCTCCTCTCTTTTCTCTTCAATATATTGGGGTAGTGTAACATACTTTTTATAATTAGATTGATCAAGGACAATCACTGGGTGATTTCCAGAGTTTTTTCTCATACTATGTATACAGGCCTTTACAATAGGCGGCGCATTGCTTTCCCCCTGCCACCACATTGTCCATATTACTGACTGCGTTATTTCTTTTTTCATATTATTTTTCACCATATTTAATTCTAAAAATAACATATACAGGATAATAGATTTTTAAAAACAGCAAACGATATATTATTCGTTTTTCCTTTGGGATTCGGCTAAGATTTCCTTCTTGTTGGATTGTTTGATACAGTCGTTCAAAGTCAAATAAATTCATTATGTTCTCAACTGACTTTTTTCTAGCTTTCCATACCATATCATTCTTACTGTTAAAACAGTCATATTTTAGCAGCAAAATCAAATCATTCATTTTATATAAATCGAATGATTCTTTTATATCATTACATTCTAAAGACTTATTTGAACGAAGGATTTTTTCAATTCGCTTATTAACGCGCATAACATTTTGAGAATATCCCTTATGATAACTGTGTACTGCAGAGTTCATATTAACGTAATAACAATATACTGCACTATCGACAACCATATTGCTTGTTGAATCAGCATAAAGCTCCAGCATAAATACAAAATCTTCTCCGATATAGATATTTGTATCAAAGCGATGGTTAATAAGAAGCTCCTTTTTTATTAGTTTTGCACATGACGAGCGGAAATCATGCTGCGAACAAAACTCACTGTATCCATCCGCCCTCAGCGCGTGATTCATAAGTTCTTGCGAAGTTATACAATTTTTTTCAGCATGACTTCCCTGTGACATTTTGGGTTGATGATCCAATACACGTTGGCTTGAAAAAATGACTATATTCTTGTCAGATTTTGCATATGCCTTTATTGTTTTCACACCGTCTTCTGTCAAATAGTCATCGGCATCCAGAAAGAGAATCCATTTTCCCGTGCTTATTTGGATTCCTGCATTTCGCGCTTTGCTCACACCTCCATTTTGTTGGAAAACAGTTTTTATATTATAGGGGTATGTATTTCTATACTCTTCTATTATTTTAGCACTTCGATCTGTCGAGCCATCATCAATTAAAATCAATTCTATTTCCGGATCCAACACAGACTCTATACAAAATTTCAGATATTTTTCAGCATTGTATACCGGAATGATGACTGATATTTTTTCCTGTCCATTCATTTTTTTCTCCCGATTCGTAATCTTCTCTTATTGGAATTTTTTGGCTTTTATTTATTTCCATAATTGTTAAATAGAAAAAAATCCAAAAATATGTAATATCTATAAAATGAGATGTCACCATTTCTGCCATTACAAACGTCACAATAATATAGTTATATGCATTTGCTCTTATCAATTTAAATATCGTATACACGCATACCAGAACTGCCAGAATCCCCATTTCAAGGTACATATTGGGAAAGTCCATTTCTGCTCCACGCAATACGAATTTTATAGAGTTTAATGTTTGAAATCCCGCACTTTTATAATTACTATTGTATATGTTTCTGTATAGCCACGCGCGGCCCATTCCAAATGAATCCAAGTCCACATTAAATAATTTTCTTATAATCGTATCATCAATCATTTGCAAATTCATTTGAATATAAATTGCTGTCACAATTACCGTGCCTATCGCTGTTACAATTACCAATCGCTTTTTTACCGTATTTTTCAACAAATATCGTCCCAAGAAAAAAAGAATAAATGCATAGAGAATCATTATTCTTTTATTCGTCATTATAACAAATATCAACGACAATAATTTCCATTTATTTTTTCTTTCGTTTGCACACAGATAAATACAAAGCCCCATTGACAGTGGTGAAAACATATCAGATTCTGTTGAAACATCATTAAAACTTGATAGTGTCAGTCTAAAAAAAGCGTCTATACTGAATCGATGTGTCAATAGCAAATCCAATATGTATGCTGCAAAAGAAATACAGAGGATGCCTTTTAGTATCCGTGTAATATCTTCTAGCTTAAATATGTTTATCGAATAAAAAGCACCCGCGAGGGGAATCAATATTCTAAATACTCCTACAAATGGCACTATATTAAATGTATCATTTCGCACCATTTGATATATCGAAATCAGCAAAAATGCCGCTGACATGAGCAGAATTTCTTTCGCATCATCTCTTCCAAACCATGTGTTTTTTATTTTCTTTTGAATCAAGCAGTATATAATGAAAACCAGCATCATCAGATTTTTCATATAATTAAAAAAAGTAATGCTGTACACTTCTTTTGAAAAACAATCTGCAATATGGAAGAATAAAATCAGAAATAATATCAGGGTATCTTTTCTATATTTTATTTTCATTACATCTTTCCTCTTTGTCGTAAATATTCTTTAATCGCCTTACCGCGAGATTTATATTATACCCTGCGTTTTGAATTATTTCGTATCCTTGTTCTCTGTCTACATTGAAATATATGTTGCAAATTTTTTCGATCCAGCTTTTAGCATCACTAAGACTAAGCATACACATCTGGTTAAAATTGATAACAGCTTCTCTTGATATATTTTTAGAAACTACACAATGCAATCCGCTTGCCTGCGCTTCTATCAATGTGACTGGCAGGCCTTCCCACCGAGAGGGAAAAACCAATACATCCATAGCCTGCATCCAGCAATTTACATCGTCTCTAATCCCTAAAAAGTATACCTGGTCATCCATTTGCAATCCGCTCACCTGGTTTTTTACTGTATCCTGTAGTGGACCCGCTCCAAGCAATACCAGTTTGGCTTTTCTCTGTTTTTGCACTTCGTAAAAAACATTTACCAGAAATTCGTGATTCTTCTGCTCGTTAAAATTTCCAACATGACCAAGTAGCAGCGTTTCTTCGTCGATATTCAGCATTTCCCGATAGCGTTTTCTGATTTCAGGATTGTACTGAAATTTATGCAGATCTATCGCATTAGGCAATATCGTATAATTTCCACTACCAAAAATCCAATCCCCTGCCAATATTGAGCAGGCCACTGCCTGTGTATAGCTCGCCCGCAGCAACGGATACAATGCCTTATGTACCTTTGGATGCTCACATCTTGAATTGTGGCAATGTGCAATTCTGACAGGCACTTTTTCTATTTTGGCAAGGGAAAGTTCTAGTCCCATGGTGCTGCTGTTTCCATGGACATGAACCACGTCAAACTTTTGGCGTTGCATAAGTGATTTCAAAGAAAAGATATAACGCAACATTTCTTTTTTTCTATCTGGAAGATATTCAAGTGCGCATCCCAAATCAACGAAACTTTTCAGAACTTTCTCATCTCTCACGCCTGTCACAACAATCGTAAATGTTCCCTCATAACCTTTCTGCTTCAACGCTTGGATATAATTCAACATATGCGTAGTAATTCCACCCATTCCAAGTCCAGAAGTATTAACTATCAATATTTTACGCATACTTTTCCCCACTCTTTGCTGTCCATTGTTCTGGATTCGATTTTGCTCCATCTACAATTCCATCGAAGGTTGCCTTTATCACAGCAATTTTATCCTGTGCCCTCAAAATGCTCGGAATCATAAACGAAATAATAAAGCCCGGATATCCTTTGCAGTTGTAATTTTCATATCCTACATGGCCATATTTTTTCATTTTTTTATTCACATAGATAATGTTTCGATTGGTATAGTAAACTCTCAAAGGACTTACGAACTTTTTATAA
>Ga0129310_1002553_pt1 | contig 13345 bp, 11 predicted proteins | sample Go1ome_2_FD_94433 | JGI IMG/M metagenome (GOLD analysis project Ga0129310, IMG submission 94433) | Western lowland gorrila individual fecal microbial communities from Wisconsin, USA - Go1022A metagenome | ecosystem: Host-associated > Mammals > Digestive system > Large intestine > Fecal | place...
GGGGGGGCGGGGGGGGGGGGGGGGGGGGGGGGGGGGGGGGGGGGGGGGGCCCCCCCCCCCCCGCACCCCCCGGACGCACCGTGTCCGGCCCGCAGGGGCCGGGCGCGGTGCGTCCGGAAGGAATGCCGGAGGAAAAGAGATATTTAAGGAGAGAACGTTATGCAGATTGCAATCGACGGGCCGAGCGGGGCGGGCAAGAGCACCATCGCCAAGCTCCTGGCGACAAAGATGAACTGTATCTACCTGGACACCGGGGCGATGTACCGCACGGTGGGGCTGCTGGCGGTGCGCACGAACACCGACCGGCACGACGACGCGGCGCTGGCGGAGCTGCTGAAAAATGCGGATATCCGCGTGCTGCGCGTGGACGGCAGGCAGCACATGGCGCTGAACGGCGAGGACGTGGAAAATCTGATCCGCACGCCGGAGATCTCGATGGCCGCGTCGGACGTGGCGTCCTGCCCGTCGGTGCGCCGCGCGCTGGTGGCCTTGCAGCAGAAGATCGCCGCCGGCTGCGACGTGGTGATGGACGGCCGCGACATCGGCACGCGCGTGCTGCCGGACGCGGACTACAAGTTCTTCTTAACCGCGTCGGACAAGGTGCGCGCGCAGCGGCGGTACGACGAATTGAAGGCCAAGGGCGAAAGCGTGACGCTCCAGGAGGTGCTGGAAGATGTGCGCCGCCGCGACGAGCAGGACACCACGCGCGCCGAATCCCCGCTGACGATGGCGGACGATGCGACCGAGGTGGAGACCGACGATCTGGGCATCGACGAGGTGGTGACGGTGCTGATGGCGCTGATGGGGCGCTTTTGATCCGAGGGGACGGAGAATAAAGACGGGGAGGGGACGGAGCCATGTATGTTGTGGCGAAAATACTGGTCTGGGTGCTGACGCACTGCTGGTTCTTTCTGAAAAAAGAGGGGCGGGAGAACATCCCCGCGGAGGGGCCGGCGATATTGGTGTGCAACCACATCCACCTGATGGACGTGGCGTGCATCATCGCCATGACGAAGCGGCAGGTGCGCTTCATGGCCAAGAAGGAACTGTTTGACAACAAGCTCATCGGCTGGTTCCTGACGAAGATCGGCACCTTCCCGATCTCCCGCGGGGACGCGGACATCTCCGGCATCCGCAACGCGCTCAAGGTCATCAAGGAGGGCGGGCTGCTGTGCATCTTCCCCGAGGGCACGCGCAACCGCGAGCGCAAGGAGCCGCTGCTGCCGCTGCACGAGGGCGTGGCGATGATTTCGCTCCGCGCGGGCGCGCCCATTGTGCCGATGTGGGTCGAGGGCGGCTACGCGCCCTGGAAGCCCTGCCGCATCCTGGCGGGCAAGCCGATGGATCTGACCGAATACGCCGGCATCCGCAGAACCGACGCGGCCACGATGAAGAAGCTCACCGGGCAGATGGAGCAGGCGCTGCTCGCGTGCCGGGCGGAGCTGATGGATGAGGAAAAGAAGAAATAAACGATAGGGTGGCCCTTCCGTCCCGCCCGCCCCTTTGGGGCGGGCGGGACGGAAGGGCGGGGGGCGCGCGGGGGGCCGCAGGCCCCCCGCGCGCCCCCCGCCGAAGGGAGAAAGGCAGCCTGCGGCTGCCTTTCTCCCTTCGGCACTGCGCTCCGGGCGCATTCGAGTGCAAAATTGATGTGTAAAAAAACAGTAAAGTTGCGAAGAATGCAGGAAAAAAGAAGGAGATTGCAGGTGAAGATAGAATTGTAAAAAAAGATTAGCCGAAGGAAGGGAAGAAGGCTTTTGAAGATCGAGGTTGCCGCACACGCGGGGTTTTGCTTCGGGGTGCGCCGCTCGGTCAGCGCGGTGGACGGGCTGCTGGCAAGCGGCAAGCGTATCACCACGCTGGGGCCTGTGATCCACAATCCGGCGGTGATCGAGGGCATGAAGGCGCGCGGCGTCGTCGTGGCCGAAGAAAAGGAAGAGGTCGAGGGCGACACGGTGGTGATCCGTGCGCACGGCGCGCCCAAGAGCGTGCACGACTATTTCCTTAAAAAGGGCATGGAGGTGGTGGACACCACCTGTCCCTTTGTAGAGCGCATCCACAGGCGGGTTCGGGAGGCGTCGGCGCAGGGCATACCGGTGCTGATCGTCGGAGAGAAGGAGCACGCCGAGGTCGCGGGCATCCGCGGCTGGGTGGAGGGCTCGGATTGTTTCATCGTCTACAGCGCCGGGGAGATCGACGCGCTGCCGCCCCTGCAGCGGGCGTGCGTCGTGGCGCAGACCACCACCCCGCAGGCGCTTTACGACGGGCTGTGCGCACATCTTCGGGAGAGAATCCCGGAGTGCGAGGTATTCGGCAGCATCTGCAAGGCCACCGTCCTTCACCAGAGCGAGGCGAGAGAGCTCGCCGCGCGGGTGGATGTGATGCTGGTCGTCGGCGGGCGCAACAGCTCCAATACGCGCAAGCTCTTTGCGCTCTGTTCCGAGATCTGCAAGCGCACCTATTTCATTGAAAAGGCAGAGCAGGTCGCGGGCATCCCCGTTACGGGGAATGAAATCATCGGAATCACAGCCGGCGCTTCCACGCCGGATGAGATCATCAAGGAGGTTGTAACCAGAATGAGCGAACTTGACAAGACCATCACCCCCCAGACCGACGCCCCTGTTGAGGCACAGGATTCCGCGCAGGATTCCGAATTCGCCGCAGAGTTTGAAAAGACTCTCGTTTCCATCCGCCCCGGCCAGACGGTCACCGGCACGATCGTGCAGGTTACGGATAATGAAGTGTGCGTCAACATCGGCTACAAGTCTGACGGACTGATCCCCGTTGCCGAACTGATCAACCAGGAAAATCACCGCGAAGCCTACAAGGTCGGCGATGAGATCGAGGTTGAGGTCGTCAAGGTCAACGACGGCGAGGGCAACGTGCTGCTCTCCCAGAAGAACATCGTCAGCCGCAAGAACTGGGATGCTCTGGTGGCGAAGTACGAGAACAACGAATACGTTGAGGGCGTCGGCAAGGACGTCGTCAAGGGCGGCCTGATCGTGGATGTGGACGGCGTCCGCACCTTCGTGCCCGCCTCTCAGCTCTCCGAGCGTTATGTCGAGAAGATCGACCAGTTTGTGGGCAAGCCCATGAAGCTGAAGATCATCGAAGTGGACAAGCAGAAGCGCCGCCTGGTGGCTTCCCGCAAGGCCGTGCTGGCGGAGGAATCCGCCGCGGCGAAGGCTGCTGCGTGGGAGAAGCTGGAAGTCGGCACCATCGTGCACGGCATCGTGCGCCGCCTGACCGACTTCGGCGCGTTTGTGGACATCGGCGGCGTGGACGGCCTGATCCACATCACCGACCTGTCCTGGGGCCGCGTGAAGCATCCTTCCGACGTGGTGAAGCCCGGCGACGAAGTGGACGTGCTGGTGCTGGCGCTGGATCGTGAGCGCGAGCGCATTTCTCTGGGACTGAAGCAGACCAAGCCGAAGCCCTGGGAGACCGCGCAGGTCAACTACCCGGTCGGCTCTATCTGCGAGGGCAAGGTTGTCCGCATCGTGACCTTCGGCGCGTTTGTGGAGCTGGAGCCCGGTCTGGACGGTCTGGTGCACATTTCCCAGATCGCGCCCACCCGCATCAACAAGGTTGAGGACGTGCTGCACGTGGGCGACATGGTGCGTGTCCGCATCCTGGATGTGAACCCGGAAGCCAAGCGCATTTCGCTGTCGATCCGTGACGCGGCCGAGCCCGCGGAGGCGGAGAACGGCGACATGGAGCTGGGCGATCTGCCGGACGAAATTTAAGATTGAACAAAAGAAGAGCGGCGCGAATGCGCCGCTCTTCTTTTGTTCAGGGACATCCCTTCGACCCGCGTCCTGGCGGACACAGGTCGAGGGATAGCGGAGGCAAATTCCGCTCCGAAAAATGGGATTTTTCTACGCGGAATTTGCTCCTCGCGGCGTACACGCCGCCGCTGCGGAATAAAGTCAGGGAACCTGCGGGTTCCCCGACACCCTTCGGGTGGGCTTACCCGGTCTTGGATTGTGCAGGGGTCAAGTGCGGCCGCAATCCGAGTGCAAGTTGGGGAAGGGCTTTGCCCTTCCCCTTGCCCCTAACCCAGTCAGGCAGCCTACGGGCTTCCCGACACCTTTTCGGGTGGGCTTACCCGGTCTTATTTTGTGCAGGGGTTAAGTGCGGCCGCAGAGCGAGTGCAGTTCGGAGGGTGAGCGGAGCGAACCTGGAGGTCGAGCGTTTGAGCTTTAGCTCAATAAGCCGACCGGAACACCGGAGCAGCTCGAAGAGCTGGTTCGGTGCGGAGATTGGGGAAGGGCTTTGCCCTTCCCCTTGCCCCTAACCCGGAGCAACCCCTCAGTCCGGCTCGACGCCGGACAGCTCCCTTTCCACAGGGGAGCCAAGGGGCAACCCCTCAGTCACGCCACAGGCGTGACAGCTCCCCTTACACAGGGGAGCCAAGGAGCAACCCCTCAGTCACGCCATAGGCGTGACAGCTCCCCTTACATAGGGGAGCCAAGGAATAACCCCTCAGTCAGCCTGCGGGCTGACAGCTCCCCTTACACAGGAGAGCCAAGGAACAACCCCTCAGTCAGCCTGCGGGCTGACAGCTCCCCTTACACAGGGGAGCCATAGGCTTCCGCTCCTTATGCAAGGAGGGTTACACGTCGAGGAAGGTGACCTCGTGGCCGGTGAGGGGGAGGAAGCGGCGGAAGAAGGCGTCGGCGGGCATCCAGAGGGAGGCGGCGGGGGTGAGGGGATGGAAGGCGATGGCGGGGAGAGCGGTCAGGCTGCGGTCGCAGAGGAGGCGGACGGGGGCGGCTTCGGGGAAGATCAGGCCCATGGGGGAGACGGCGCCGGGATGGGTATGGAGCATCGCAAAGAGGGGCTCGTCCTTGCCGAAGGAGAGGCGGGAGACGCCGAGGGCATGGCTGATCTCGCGGGTGACGAAGGGCTTATCCGCGCCGAGCAGAAAAAGGTAGAACTGCGTGGCGGCGCGGTTGCAGAGAAAGAGGTTTTTGCAGTGCGGGGCGGGCAGGCCGAGGGCGGCGCAATCGTCCATGGTGTGGACGGCGGGGTGCTGCCGCAGCTCGAAGGGGAGGCCGTTAAGTTTCAGAAAGTCGATGACTTGTGCTTGTGCATCCATGGCGATACCTCTATAATGTTTCTAATAACATGAGTTTATCACAGTAAAGCGCCGGGTTCAAGGCGCGGCATTTGAAGGAGGGGAAAGACGGCATGACGGAAATCGGAGCCAATCGGGTGTTTGAGATTTTTGAGGAGAAGATGACGGCGGCGGCCGAGGTGGACAGCGGGGAGGTCGTGCGGTTTCACACGCAGGACTGCTACGGCAATCTGCTGGTGAACGAAGGCGTGCGGCACAAGGATCTGGTGGGCAAAGCGCCCCAATACAACCCCACGACGGGGCCGGTTTACGTCCGCGGCGCCAAGCGCGGGGACACGCTGAAGGTCGAGATCCTGAAAATCCGGCTGGCGGATCACGGCACGATGCGCCTGACGCCGGGCGTGGGCGCGCTCCGCGACGCGGTGACGGAGGAGCAGGTCAAGATCCTGGAGATCAAAGACGGCAAGACCTGCTTTGACGGCGTGGAACTGCCGGTGGAGCCGATGATCGGCGTGATCGGCGTGGCGCCGCTTCAGGGCGCGTGGGACACCGACACGCCGCACAGGCACGGCGGCAACATGGACAACCGCACGATCGGGGAGGGCTGCACGGTGTACTTCCCCGTCGGGCAGGACGGCGCGTACTTCGGCCTGGGCGACGTGCACGGGCTGATGGGCGACGGCGAGGTGTGCATCTGCGGGCTGGAATGCGAGGCGCAGGTGGACGTGAGGCTGACGGTGATCCCCGGCCGGTGCGAGGAATGGCCGGTGTGGGAAAAGGACGGGCTGTGGTCGGTGATGTGCTCGGCGGAGGATCTGGACGAGGCGGCGGAACTGGCGCGGTATGCGATGCTGGACTTCCTGCGCAGGCGCACGGGCTGGAAGGTGCAGGAGCTGGTGATGCTGCTGTCGCTGATCGGGGATACGGCGGTCTGCCAGGTGGTCGATCCCCTGGCGACGGTGCGCTTTACGCTGCGGCGGCCGGTGTTTGCACTGGAATTTTGAGTCGGAAACGGCAAGATTTGCAACTTTGTTACAAAAAGCGCGCCCGGGAAGGGCGGGGGTTGTGATATAGTAAGGGGAGAAAGAGTGGGCAACCCCTCGGCGAGGCATTTTTGAATAAAGAGTGCCGGGAGCTTTTTGGCAACAAAGGAGGTCTTTGGGATATGAGGCGAAAAGGTTGGAAGGGCGCGGTGTGCGTTGTGCTGGCGATCCTGCTGTGCGGGTGCTCGTCGGGGGTGAAGATTGTGCCCATCGAGAGCCTGAGCCCGACGTCGACGGCGGCGAACGTCTATGTTCCCAAGGAGAGCCCGGCGGCGGAGGAGACGCAGGTGCAGACCGCGCCGGTGGTGGCGCGGATCGAGGATTCGGGCATGACGATCGGCACGCGCATCAACCCGCCGATGGGCTATACCCGCGTGCGCGCGGCGGACGGGTCGCTGGGCGCGTTCCTCAGGACGTACCCGGTCAAGAGCGCGGGCTCGCCGGTGATGCTCTACGACGGCACGGAGCGCACGGACGCGCAGGCGGCTGCGGTGCTCGACATCGTGCTGGGCAAGAAGAACCACGAAGGCCCTGCGGGCACGGCGGCGCGGCTGCTGTCGGAATACCTGTATTCGGTCGGGAATTATAAGGACATCTCCTTCCGCATCGGCAGCAAATTCAGCTTCAGCTTTGACAAATGGCGCAAGGGCAACAAGCTCAACGACAAGGCGGACGGCTGGGTCGGCGGCGGACGGGACAGCAACGACGAGGACAACTTCAAGTCCTATCTGACGACGCTGTTCGTCTACATTTCGATGTCCTCGCTGGAGGGCGACATTCAGAAGATCGAGGACGTGGACTCGGACGAGATCCAGGTGGGCGATCTGTTCATCGGCACGAACGCCGCGGGCAAAAAGACCTGCCTGATGGTGGCGGATCTTTGCCAGGACGACCTGACGGGCGAAAGGCTGATGCTGCTGGTGCAGGGCGGAGCGCCCGCGCAGCAGGCGCACATCGTGGCCAATCCCGCGGACGCGCAGCTCAGCCCGTGGTATCCGTGCAATTTCAGCAACGAGATGAAAACGCCGGACGTGACGGTGAAGGTGGAGAGCCGCTATCGGTTCAAGTGCCTGATGCCGGCGGAAGAATAAAACGAAGAAACGGCAAGGGCGAAGCGGAGGCGGTTTCCCGGAGGGAAACCGCCCGATGAAAGCCGGGAGAGGGGCTGCGGCCCCTCTCCCGGCGCCCTCACCCCGGAAGGGCCGTAACCTGTGACGGCGGCGCACGAACCCGGCAGCCCTCCCGGCCGCGCGCCCGGCGGAGCCGGGCCTGCGCCGCGCGGGAACCGCGCGCCGTGACCGCCGCAGAGCGGCGGGCGCGGCCGGGAGGGCGGAGGACGCCGGGGGTGCGGTGCTCGGCCCGCAGGGGTCCGGGGGAGCCCGGGAGTTCCCCCGGAGAGTCAGACGGATAGGGAGAAAAGATAGGGAAGGGGATCGAAGAGATGATCTGTGCGGTATGTTTGAATCCGTGCATTGACCGGACGGTCGAGATCGAGGAATTTACCTACGCGGGCATGAACCGCATCCTCACCAGCCGGAGCGACGGCTGCGGCAAGGGGGTCAACGTGGCGCTGGCCAGCCGTGAGCTGGGGATGGATTCGGCGCTGATCGGCTATCTTTACGAGGACAACGGGCGCAGGATTGCGGACCGGCTCGAGGACGCGGGCTGCGCGCAGGACTGCATCTGGCTGCCGGGGCAGGTGCGCACGAACCTCAAGATCTTCGACCGGAAGAATAAGAAGATCACCGAGGTCAACGAATCCGGCGAGCGGGTCTCCAACGATGCGCAGCAGGAGATGATCGAAAAGGTACGGGAATATGCCGGCCTTTCCGACATCATGGTGTTCACCGGCTCGCTGCCGCCGGGATGCCCCGCGGACTTTTACAAGACGCTGATCGAGGCTGCGGAGGGCAAGTGCCGCTGCGTGCTCGACGCGGAGGGCGAAAAGCTCACCCGCGGCATGGAGGCCAAGCCCTTCCTGATCAAGCCGAACCAGTATGAATTGGAGCTGCGCGTGGGGCGGAAGCTGGACAGCGTGCAGGACATCAAAGAAGCCGCGCTGGAATGCGTTGCCGAGGGCATCGGCATCGTGGCGGTGAGCATGGGCGGCGACGGCGCGTTCATCACCGACGGCAGGGAGAGCCTGTTTGCGCCGGTGCTGGATGTGGACGTGCGTTCGACGGTCGGCGCGGGCGACAGCATGGTGACGGGCTTTCTGCACGGCATTGCGCTGGGCGAGGGCCTTGCGGGCATCTTCCGCCGGGGCGTTGCGGCGGGCACGGCGGCGGTCACCACCGAGGGCACGCAGCTGATGACGAAGGAAACCTACGAGAGCCTGCTCGGCCGCGTGGTCATCGAGCGGGTGTAAAGGAACGAATACGAAAGAAAGAACGGATAGAGCGGGAGCAAAGGAGAAGAGGGACGATGGCGAAGGTGGGTATACTGGGCCACGGCGTGGTAGGCAGCGGCGTGGCCCAGATTCTGTTGGAGAACGCGGACGTGCTGGAAGCGCGCGCGGGGGAGAAGATCGAGCTTGCGCGCGTGTGCGACCTGCGGGAATTTGACGTCAGCTACAAGGCGCTCTTTACCAAGGACGCGGCGGAGGTTTACAGCGACCCGGAGATCGGCATCGTGGTGGAGTGCATGGGCGGCAAGGGCGCGGCCTATCGGTTTGTCAAGGCGGCGCTGGAAAACGGCAAGCACGTTGTGACCTCCAACAAGGAGCTGATCGCGGACTGCGGCACGGAGCTGGAGGCCATCGCGGCGGAAAAGGGCGTGTTCCTTCGCTATGAGGCGAGCTGCGGCGGCGGCATCCCGGTCATCAAGCCGATCCGGGAGGATCTGGGCGCGAACCGCTTAACCCGCGTGGTGGGCATCTTAAACGGCACGACCAACTATATCCTGACCCGCATGCGCCAGGGCGGCGTGTCGTTTGCCGAAGCGCTTTCCGAAGCGCAGCAGAAGGGCTATGCCGAGGCGGATCCTTCGGCGGACGTGCTGGGCTGGGACGCGCGGCGCAAGATCTGCATCCTGGCGCACGTCGCCTTCGGCACGCCGCTGGACGACAGCAGCATCAAGACCGAGGGCATCGACAAGCTGACGCGCGAGGATATGCTCTATGCGCGGGCGCTGGGGCGCGCGGTGAAGCTGTTGGGCATGGCGGAGCTGGTGGACGGCAAAGGCTGGCGCGCGTCGGTGGCGCCGGCGATGGTGGCCGAGGCGCATCCGCTGGCGAGCGTGAGCGACGTATTCAACGCGGTGATGGTGCATGGCGACCGCGTGGACGACGTGATGTTCTACGGCCGGGGCGCGGGCACGGCCCCGACGGCGAGCGCGGTGTGCGGGGACGTACTGGACATCGTGCGCTGCCCGGTCAAGCGCGGGCGCGTGCCGGACGGGAGCAGTTTTGCGGTGCTGCCGTCGTTTGAGCGGGAGCTGCGGCTGTTTGTGCGCGTGCGCGCGCCTTTGACGGACGAGAACCGCGCGATTGTGGAGGGGATTTTCCCGGAGGCGCGGCTGGTGCAGCTGGAAGGCGAAGCGTTTGCGGACGAATTTGCCCTGATCACGGAGCCGGGCATAGAGGACAAGCTGCTGGCGAGCGCGGCGGAGCTGGATCAAAAGCTGCCGTGCGGAGCGGGGATAAGATACGTCGCGCTATGAGCGCGAATCGAAAAAAGAGAAGGGGAGCGGGCCGAAGGCCCGCTCCCCTTCTCTTTTTTCGAGGGACATTTTTCGACGCGCGTGGCTTCGCCGCACACGTCGAAAAATAGCGGTGGCAAATTCCGCGTAGGCAAATGAGATTTGCCTACGCGGAATTTGCTCCTCGCGGCGTACACGCCGCCGCTGCGGAATAAAGTCAGGAAACCTGCGGGTTTCCCGACACCTTTCAGGTGGGCTTACCCGGTCTTGGTGGGTGCAGGGGTTGAGTGCGGCCGCCGGGCGAGTGCAAGTTGGGGAGAGTTTCACTCTCCCCTTGCCCCCTCTTGAGTCGGGGGCGGCTGCGGCCGCCCCCGACACCCCCTGGGGAGGGCTTACTCGGTCGTAGTGGATGCAGTTGATTGGAGCGGCTGCCGGGCGAGTGCAATCTGGGGGAGGGCTTCTGCCCTCCCCCTTGCCCCCTACCCAAGGGGCAACCCCTCAGTCCGCTGCGGCGGATAGCTCCCCTGAAAGGGGAGCCAAAGGCAACCCTTCAGTCCGGCTCGACGCCGGACAGCTCCCCTGAGAGGGGAGCCTTTGGAGGGTATGAGGGAGAGGGGGACGGCGTATGGATGGAGGAAGGGGGAGGGGATTGGAATGAAGCGGAGGAAGAAGGCAGGGGCGATGGTGCTGGCGGTGATGCTGGCGCTTATGCCGGTGAGGGTGCTGGGGGGCGGCGCGGATGCGGCGGCGGGGGAGATCGAGGTCACGGCGCGGGCGGCGGTGGCGATGGAGGCGGAGACGGGGCGGGTGCTCTACGAGAAAAACGCGGACGAGGTGCTGCCGATGGCATCCACGACGAAGGTCATGACGGCGCTGGTGGTGCTGGAAAACGCAGAGCTTGACGACAGGGTGGAGATCGACGGGAGGATGGCGGGGATCGAGGGGAGCAGCATGAATCTGGACGCGGGGGAGGAGCTGACGGTGGAGCAGCTGCTCTACGGGCTGATGCTGCGCAGCGGGAACGATGCGGCGGTGGCGCTGGCGATCCACGTTGCGGGCAGCGTGGAGGGGTTTGCGGAGAAGATGAACGCGAAGGCGGCGGAGATGGGGCTTATGCACACGCACTTTTGCAATCCGCACGGGCTGCCGGCCCAGGGGCACGAGACCACCGCGCGGGAGCTGGCGCGCATCGCGGCGGAGGCGTGGAAGCACGAGGAATTCCGCCGGATTGTGGGGACGAAGTCCGTCACCGTGCCGTGGAAGGGGCGGGACTACGACCGCGCGATGAAGAACAAAAACAAGCTGCTGACGCTGCTGCCCGGCGGCAACGGAATCAAGACCGGGTATACGAAGGCGGCGGGGCGGTGCCTCGTGGGCGGCGCGGAGCGGGGCGGGATGCAGCTGATCACGGTGGTGCTGAACGCGCCGGACATGTGGAACGACACGATCCGGATCATGGAGGAAGAGTTTGCACAGGTGCGGAAGGAACAGGTGGTGCAGGCGGGGGAGATCTGCGCGTCGGTTCCGCTTGCATGGGGCGGAGAGATGCTGGCTGCGGCGGCGGAGAGCGCGTATTTGCCGCTGCGGGAGGGGGAGAAGGCGGAAATCGAGTGGATTCTGCCCGAAACCATCGAAAGCGCGGTTGCAGTCGGGCAGAATTTGGGGTATGCTAAAATCAGCGTGAAAGGGGATGGAGAGATCCTTTGCGAGATCCCGCTGATCTGCGCCGAGAGCGCCGCGCCGCCGGAGCGAAGATATGCGGACGCGGTGCGGGAGATCGCGCGGGGGTGGGTTTGGAGGCGGTTCGCTGTCTGCTGAAGAACAACCCCTCCGTCACAGCTTCGCTGTGCCACCTCCCCCCTTCGCACCGAAACGCCCCTTTGGGACGTTCCGGTGTTGCGGTCGGCTTATTTGTAAAAAAGGCCATACCATGGCCTTTTCTACAAAACGTTCGACCTTCAGGTTCGCTGCGCGAACCCTACGGGTACAGGGGAGGCAACCCCTCCGTCCGCTGCGGCGGCCAGCTCCTTCAGACGCTGTTATGAAGAAGAGACAGCATTTTTTTGACATACAAGAGGAGAGAGAACAAAATGAGATTGCAGAAATACATGGCGGAATGCGGGGTCGCGTCGCGGCGCAAGTGCGAGGAGATCATCGCCCAGGGGCGCGTGAGCGTCAACGGCAGCATCGTCAGCGAAATGGGCGTGCAGGTGGAGGACGGCGACGAGGTGCTGGTGGACGGCAAGCCCGTCAAGCCCGAAAAGCGGCGGCAGTACATCCTGCTCAACAAGCCGCAGGGCGTGGTGACGACGCTTTCCGACCCGCAGGGCAGAAAGACGGTGCGCGACTTGATCACCGACATCCCGGAGCGGATCTATCCCGTGGGGCGGCTCGATTACGAGACCGAGGGGCTGCTGATCCTGACCAACGACGGGGAGCTGATGCAGGGCATCACGCATCCCTCGCGCGAGGTGGAAAAGCTGTACGTCGCGCGGGTGCGCGGGCAGCTGACCGAGCAGGCGCTGGGGCGGCTGGAATGCGGCCTGACGCTGGACGACGGCCATCGCACGGCTCCGGCGCACGTCGAATTGCTGCCCGACGACCCGAGGTTCGAGGGGCAGACCAACCTGACCATCACGGTGCACGAGGGGCACAACCGGCTGGTGCGCCGGATGTTCCAGGCCGTGGGCGCGCAGGTGACGTATCTGCGGCGGGAGCGCATCGGCAACCTGTCGCTGGGCAGTCACTTAAAGCCCGGCCAGTGGCGGCACCTGAGCGAGGGCGAGGTGGAATACCTCAAGCAGCTGGCGGGAGGGAACCGCGATGAAGCTTAGGAACGCGCGGTATTTATCGCATGATTTTATCGACAGTCTGCTGCAAGAGGGCGACGTCGCCGTGGACGCGACGGCGGGCAACGGGCACGACACGCTGTATCTGGCGCAGAAGGTGGGGGAGCGCGGGCACGTTTACGCCTTTGACGTGCAGCAGGCGGCGCTCGATTCCACAAAGGAACGGCTTGCCGAAAACGGCATTCCGGAGGGGCGCGTGACGCTGATTCTTTCCGGGCACGAGCGCATGGCGGACTATGTGAAGGAGCCGGTGCGCTGCGTGCTGTTCAACCTGGGCTGGCTGCCCAGCGGCGACCACAGCGTGACCACGCGCGTGCCCACGACGCTGGCGGCGGTGGAGGCGGCGTGCGGGCTGCTCCTGCCGGGGGGCATGGTGTCGGTCTGCGTCTATCCCGGGCACGAGGAGGGGACGCGCGAGCTGCGGGCGCTGGAAGAGGCGCTGGCGGGGCTGGACATTCGGGAATACAACGTGCTGCACGGAAATTTTGTGAACCAGCGGGAGAACGCGCCGCAGACGTTTCTCATCCAAAGGGAGGAGTCGCTGCGCGACTGCTGAAAAGTACTGCGCACTTTTCAGCAAGGTTCATTTTTCAACGCGCACGGCTTCGCCGCACACGTTGAAAAATATCGGAAACGATTTTTCCGCCGCCCAATGAATTGGGCTATGGAAAAATCGATCCTCGCGGCGTACACGCCGCCGCTGCGGAATAAAGTCAGGAAACCTGCGGGTTTCCCGA
>Ga0129310_1002554_pt1 | contig 13342 bp, 13 predicted proteins | sample Go1ome_2_FD_94433 | JGI IMG/M metagenome (GOLD analysis project Ga0129310, IMG submission 94433) | Western lowland gorrila individual fecal microbial communities from Wisconsin, USA - Go1022A metagenome | ecosystem: Host-associated > Mammals > Digestive system > Large intestine > Fecal | place...
CCCTCCAGCACCCCGGTGCGGGCAAAAGGAGAGGCGATAAACTGGGAGCAGTGGTTCCCCAGCACGGTCACCTGGTCGCAGATGCCGGGGAGCACGCTCTTGCGGCCCCCGGAAAAACCCGCGAAGAAGTGGGGCTCGATAAATCCCTCGGCCACCAGCAGTTCGGCATCGGCCGCCGTCCGATCGATGACACAGCGGGCGCCGGAGGGCAGCACGCCGACGTCCACATTGCTCCCGGCGTCCCGGCTGTCATGGATCACGATGCGCTCCCGGTGGTAGCTCTCGCTTCCCAGTTTGGACTCCAGCTCCCCGGCGCTGGAGGGCCGGTGAAACCCAGTGGCCACCAGAAGGGTGATCTCGATGTCCGGGTTCCCCTCCCGCAGCTCCGCCAGCAAAAACGGAAGGATGTTCCGGCTGGGCACCGGCCGGGTGTGATCGCTGATGATGACGGTACAGGTCTTTTTTCCCGCGCTCAGCTCCCGCAGCCGGGGGCTGCCGATGGGCTTTTCCATTGCGGCGCGGACCAGCTCGTCCTCCCCCGCCTCCGCCTTCAGCGTCCCGATGCGGGACTCCAGGATCTCCGCACCGTTCAGATCGGCATGCAGGGGCATGGTGGTTTTTCCAAAGGGAATGTTCAGTGCCATATCCTGACCTCCCATGGATCGGCGTCTCTGCCGGCCCAAAATTGGTTCTACCTTTATTTCGAGCCAGATTATAGCACGGATATTTTTTTCCTGCAACCCCATATACTTCATTTTTTCACTTTTTCTGTTTTGCCCATTTTCTCCGTCAAAATATGTTCATAATCACCATTTTTATTTATTTTGCCCCGGTGTTATTGACAGTTTTTTAAAAAAGAGCTATGCTCAAAGAACAATTTCATACCCAAGCCGCAATGATTCAGGTACTCTTTCTCTCAAAAATATGGTACTACCAAATTAATGTGCTCTGTGCGAGCGATTTTGTGAGGAGGCCCCCATCATGTCTTTTCTGCAGTCCTGTCTGGCCATGCTCCCCATCCTGTGGATCATCTTTGCCCTCACCGTACTGAAACTGCCCGGCCACAAAGCCTGTCTCGGCGCGCTGGCCGTGGCGGTGGTCCTGGCCCTGTCGACGTGGAAGATGCCCCCTGTGGACTGCGCCACCTCCGCGCTGGAAGGCTTTGCTTCCGCCCTGTGGCCCATCATCCTGGTCATCATCGCCGCCATCTTTACTTACAACCTGGTGGTGAAAACCGGCGGAATGGAGGTCATCAAGGGTCTGCTCACCGGCGTGTCCTCCGACAAGCGCATCCTCATCCTGTTGGTGGGCTGGTGCTTCGGCGGCTTTCTGGAGGGAATGGCCGGATTCGGAACGGCCATCGCCATCCCCGCCAGTATGCTGGTGGGCCTCGGGATGGATCCGGTCCAGGCCTGCATCGTGTGTATGCTGGCCAACGCCTTCCCCACCGCCTTTGGCTCGGTGGGGATCCCCACGGTAACCCTGGCCGGGGTCACCGGGCTGGAAGCCCTCCCCCTCTCCTTCACCACGGTGGTGGAGATGGTCCCCTTCATGATCCTCATCCCCTTCTTTATGGTGGCCGCTGGGGGCGGAGGGGTCAAGGCACTGAAGGGCGTCCTCGGCATCACTCTGGCCTCCGGCGTCTCCTTTGTGGTCCCAGAGCTGATCGTCTCCCGGTACCTGGGGCCGGAGCTCACCGTGATCGTTGGGTGCATCGTCTCCCTGCTGTGCACCATTCTGCTGGCCCGGGGGCGCAAAAACGTCCCGGTCCCCGCCGAGTACGACATGGGCGCCTCCGCCGCCGCCCCCTTGAAGACCTCGCCCGCTCCCCAGATGAAGCCGCTGGTGGCCTGTCTGCCCTTCCTGCTGATCTTCGCCCTGCTGCTGCTCACCTCCAAGCTGGTCCCGCCGGTGAACAGCTTCCTGTCCGCGTTCAAATCCACCTTCTCCATCAGCACCGCCGCCTCCGCCGGGACCACCACCTTCAGCTGGCTGAACACCCCGGGCGTGCTGATCTTCCTGGCCGCCATCGTGGGCGGACTGGTGCAGAAGGCCTCTCCCCGGCTGATGCTGGACACTCTGCTGGCCACCCTGAAGCAGATGACCAAGACCATCATCACCATCATGTCCGTGCTGGCCGTGGCCAAGATCATGACCTATTCCGGCATGATTTCCGACATCGCCGCCCTCTTTGTGACGCTCACCGGGCGCTTTTATCCCTTTGTCGCCCCCGCCATCGCCGCCATTGGGGCCTTCGTCACCGGCAGCGGCACCAACACCGAAGTTCTGCTGGGCAGACTCCAGACCGAGGCGGCCGCCGCCATCGGAGCTTCCTCCTACTGGCTGGCTGCCGCCAACTCCGTGGGCGCCGGGATCGGCAAGATCGTAAGCCCCCAGTGCATTGCCACCGCGGTGGCCGCCGTTGGGATTTCCGGGCAGGACAGCGCAGTGCTCAAAAAGATCCTCCCCTGGGTTGCGGTCCTGCTGGTGCTCGCCAGTCTGGTGATCGGCTTCAGTCAGCTTCCCCTGTGACCCCTCGATTCGGCAGGATTTAGCTGGGATTTTCTGTAAAGTGTATATATTTTACAGATTATACCATCTCAATCTCTTGTCTCTCAGCAGATGGAAAGGAAACACTCTTGCAGCCCTCCTCCGGGCAGGCAGTCACATTTTGAGTTCCCCTGTCGGGACATGTCCCCCTTTTCCCCCCTAAAAACCAAACAGGCGGAGCCGGCTCTTCGTGCCGGCTCCGCCTGTTTGGTAAAAAGGGCCCCGCAGCCCCAGGCGTTTTCCGCCCGGAACACCCGGCCGTGGTTGCCTTCGCCCCCGAAAACGTGCTATACTGAGACAAACAAGAGGGGGGATCCGAATTGGAGAGCTTATTTGTCTGTCCCAACTGCGGCAGGCCGCTGGAGCGGGAGGCAAACGGATACGCCTGCCCCGCCGGCCACCGCTTCGACTTGGCCCGGGAAGGTTATGTCAACCTGCTTCCCGCCAACTTTCAGCACTCCAAGGCCCCCGGGGACGACAAGGAAATGGCCCGCGCCCGCACCCGGTTTCTGGACGGGGGCTGGTATTCCCCGCTGCGGGAGCGCCTTTGCCGTCTGCTGGACCTCCACACCGGCTCCGCCCCCGCCCTGCTGGATGCCGGCTGCGGAGAGGGCTGGTACACCGCCGCCCTGGCGCGGGTGGTCTCCGGCAAGGGCGGACGGACAGCCGGAGTGGATCTTTCCCGGCCCTCGGTGAAAAAGGCGGCCCGCCGGTGCCCGGAGGCCGAGATCGCGGTGGCTTCGGTCTACCGCCTGCCGGTGGCCGACACCTCCATGGACGCCGTGGTAAACTGTTTTTCCCCTCTGGCCGCCGGGGAATTCCGGCGGGTGATCCGGCCCGGCGGCTGTTTTCTCTATGTGGTGCCGGGGCCCCGGCATCTCTGGGAGCTCAAGCAGGTACTCTATGACCGCCCCTATGAAAATCCCGTAAAAGAGGAAGTCTACCCCGGCTTTCGCGCCCTGGGCTCGGAGGCGGTGGAGACCTCCTTCCTGCTCCCCGGTCCCCAGAGCATCCGGGATCTCTTCTGCATGACGCCCTATTACTGGAAAACCCCAAAGGCGGGGGCCGAGCGTCTGGCGGCACTGGACACGCTGTCGGTCACCGCCCAGTTCCGCATTCTCTGCTTCCGCCGGGAGGAATCAACTCCCTGAAAACACGAAAAAGCTGTCCCCGCTCTGTGGGGACAGCTTTTTTATGGGCATTAGCCGCCCAGGTATGCCTTTTTGACGCTCTCGTCGTTCAGAAGCTCCGCCCCTGTGCCGCTGGTGACGATCTTGCCGGTCTCCAGCACATAGCCCCGGTCGGCCACCGACAGGGCCATCTGGGCGTTCTGCTCCACCAGAAGGATGGTGGTGCCCGCCTTGTGGAGGGACTGGATGATGTCGAAGATCTGATCCACCAGAATGGGAGCCAGGCCCATGGAGGGCTCATCCAGCATCAGCAGCCTGGGAGAGGACATGAGCGCCCGGCCCATGGCCAGCATCTGCTGTTCCCCGCCGGAGAGGGTGCCCGCCGTCTGCTTCCGGCGCTCCTTGAGGCGGGGGAACTGCGCGTAGACCTTCTCCAGCCCCGGATCCACCTCGGAGCCGGGCCGGGTGTAGGCACCCATCTCCAGATTCTCCTCCACGGACATCTGGAGAAATACCCGCCGCCCCTCGGGAACGTGGGCCAGGCCCATTTCCACGATCTTATGGGGTTTGACGCCCAGGAGGGACTTCTCCTGAAATTCCACTCCGCCGGTCTTGGGGTGGAGCAGGCCGGAGATCGTTTTCAGCGTGGTGGACTTGCCCGCGCCGTTGGCGCCGATGAGGGTGACCACTTCCCCCTCGTTGACCTCGAAGGAAACTCCCTTGATGGCGTGGATGGCGCCGTAGTATACGTTGATGTCGCTGACGCTTAACAGTGCCACGGCTCAGCCCTCCTTCCTGGTGCCCAGATAAGCCTTGATGACCTCCGGGTTGTTCTGGATGTCCTTGGCGGTGCCCTTGGCGATGATCCTGCCGAAGTTGAGCACGCAGATGCCCTCGCAGATGTTCATGACAAGGGACATGTCGTGTTCGATGAGCATGACGGCAATCTGGAAGGTGTCCCGGATCTTGACGATGTTCTCCATGAGCTCGGCAGTCTCCGAGGGGTTCATTCCGGCGGCGGGCTCATCCAGAAGAAGGAGCGAGGGGTTGGTACCCAGAGCCCGGACGATCTCCAGGCGGCGCTGGGCTCCGTAGGGCAGGCTGCCCGCCTCGTGCTCGGCCAGGTCCTGCATGTCAAAGATGGACAGCAGTTCCAGCGCCCGCTCCCGGGCCCCCTTCTCCTGCCGCCAATAGGCGGGAGAGCGGAGAATGGCTGTGGGCAGACGGTATTTCATGGAGGAGTGCAGGCCGATGAGCACGTTCTCCATCACGGTCAGCTTGGAGAAAAGGCGGATGTTCTGGAAGGTTCGGGCGATGCCTGCGTGATTGACCTGCACGGTGTTCATTCCGGCAGTATCCATGCCCCCCAGCAAAATAGTGCCCCGGGTTGGCTGATAGACCTTGGTCAGGAGGTTGAACACCGTGGTCTTGCCCGCGCCGTTGGGGCCGATGAGTCCGGCGATCTCGGTGCGGCCAATGGCCATGTTGAACTCGTCCACGGCGGTCAGCCCGCCGAAGTCGATGCCCAGATGCCGGCATTCCAGGATGGGGCTCTTGTCCACGTCCCGCTCGGGGATGATATTGGTGCTGGGCACCGGGACCAGCTTGGCGTCCTCGTTGTACCTTTTCATTTCGCCGCCTCCTTTTTCTGGGGTTTGCGGCCGATGCCGATCCGCTCCAGGATGCGGGAGAGGGAGAAGTCATAGTCCCCCAAAAGGCCGGTGGGTTTGAAGATCATCATGAGAATGAGAACGGCAGAATAGACCACCATCCGGTACTCGGAGAAGCCGCGCAGGGCCTCCGGCAGAACAGTGAGCACACCGGCCGAGAGGATGGAGCCCAGCATGGAGCCCATGCCGCCCAGCACCACCATGACCAGGATCTCGATGGACTTCATGAACCCGAAGCCGCCGGGCTGGAGCGAGCCCAGGTTGCCCGCGTACAGGCATCCGGCCACACCGGCGAAGAAAGCGGATATGGTGAAGGCCATGACCTTGTAATAGGTGGTGTTCACACCGCAGGACTCGGCGGCGATCTCATTCTCCCGGATGGAGAGGATGGCCCGGCCGTGGCGGGACTTCATCACCATATGGATCACCAGGCAGGTCAGAATAATACACAGCGCCACATTCAGCACGTTTGTGACCTTGGGGATCCGCTTCAGACCGGAGGCGCCGTAAGTAAAGTCAAAGCCCAGCACGGAGTCGATGTTGGTGATGACCACCCGGATGATCTCTCCAAAGCCCAGGGTAATGATGGCCAGGTAGTCGCCCTTGAGCCGCAGGGCGGGGATGCCGATCAGGATGCCGAACACGGCGGCCACGATCCCGGAGAGCACAATGGCGGCAATCACATAGAACACATACTGCCCGCCGGATGCCTGGGCGGCATCCACTGCTTTGAGGAAGATGCCGCCGGTGTAGGCCCCCACCGCCATAAAGCCCGCGTGGCCAAGAGGAAGCTGGCCCAGATAGCCGGTAGCCACGTTGAGGGAGACCGCCAGGATGATGTTGATGCCCACCAGGATCAAAATCTTGGTATAGTAACCCGTCAGGGCCCCGCTGGCGGTCAGGGCCTGCAGACAGACCACCAGCAGGATCATCAGTACGCCGTTGATGGCGTAGCGGGCAGGCATGGAAAGGATGGCCCTGCGTTTGCTGACACTCATTTTCCCGCCCCCCTTACACTTTTTCCACAATGGGCTTGCCCAGAAGCCCGGTGGGCTTCACCAGCAAAACCACAATGAGGATGGCAAAAACCACGCCGTCCTTCCACACTGACAGACCGGCAGCGGAGACCAGAGCCTCGGCAAGTCCGATGGCAAAGCCTCCCACCATGGCCCCGGGGATGGAGCCGATCCCGCCCAGCACGGCAGCCACGAAGGCCTTCAGGCCCAGCATGGAGCCCATGGTGGGGCTGGCCTGGGGATAGGCACACAGGTAAAGCACCGAGCCGATGCCTGCCAGCGCGGAACCCACGGCAAAGGTAAAGGAGATGGTCCGGTTCAGGCTGATGCCCATCAGCTGGGCCGCACCCATATCCTCGCTCACCGCCCGCATGGCTTTGCCCAGTTTGGTCTTTTGCACCAGAAAGGTGAGGGCCGCCATGGAGAGAATGGAGACCACCAGGGTGAGCATGGCCGGGAAACTCACCGTCACGCTGCCCAGAGAGAGACTGGGTCCGCTGACCAGCGTGGGGACCGTCTGCGCCCCCGCGCCGAAAATCAGCTGAAAGCCGTTTTCCAGCAGGAAGGACACGCCGATGGCGGTAATGAGCAGGCTCAGCCGGGGTGCGGAGCGCAGGGGGGTATAGGCCAGCTTCTCAATGAGCATGCCCAGGAGGGTACAGGCAACGATGGCCAGCAGCATGGACACCACCGGGTGAAGGCCCAGATTGCTCATGGAGTACCACACCACGTAAGCGCCCACCATGATGATGTCGCCGTGGGCAAAGTTCAGCAGCAGGATAATGCCGTAGACCATGGAATAGCCCAAAGCGACCAGCGCATAGATCGAGCCGGACTGCAGGCCGTTGATGACCTGGCTGACAATGGTGGAAAACAAGGGTCATCCGTCCTTTCTCTTTCAAATTCTCTTGACAATCTCTCTGCTGGGTATGCGCGGGAAGCGGGCGGCCACAGGCCGCCCCTGCGGCCTCTCCGCAGAGGTGACCTCTGATCGCCCGTGTTCCGGGGAAAAGCCGTGCGGGAGGGAAGCGTTCCCTCCCGCACAGAGGCTTTTGGAAAGATCCTTAGAACATCTCGGAGAAGACTTCCTTGCCGCCCTCCAGCTTCATCATGGCGGCGGACTTGATGGGGTTGTTGTACTCGTCGAACTCATAAGTACCGGTAATGCCCTCCAGCCCCTTGGTGGCCTTCATGGCGTCGATGACAGCCTGCTTATACTCGTCGGTGCCGGCCTCCAGGCCCGCATCCTCCGCAGCCTTCAGGGCATTGCACATCAGCATGGCGGAGTCATAGCCCAGAGGGGCAAACATGTTGGGCACATCCTCGTTGTACTTGGCGGTATAGGCGCTCTCGAACTGAGCCACGGCGGGGGTACCGGCGGCATAGCCGGAGCAGTAGACCGCGCCTTCCAGATCCTCGGCGCTGGCGTACTTGGCGATAGAGCCCCAGCCGTCGCCGCCCAGGAAGGTACTGGTGACACCCACCTGACGGGCCTGGGTCACGATCATGCCGGAGTCCTCATAGTAGTTGGGGCAGAACACCACGTCGGGATTGGATGCGGCCACGTTGGTCATCTGGGCCTTAAAGTCCACATCGCCCTTGGCATAGGCCTCTTCGTTGGTGACGGTGATGCCCAGCTCCCCGCACTTGGCCACGAAGGCGTCCTTCAGGCCCTCGGCGTAGTCGTTGCCGGTCTCGAAGATGACGGCGGCGGTGGCGGCGCTCAGCTTATCTTTGGCGTACTGGGCCATTTTCTCGCCCTGGAAGGGGTCGATAAAGCAGGAGCGGAACACGTTGGTGCGGATCTGGCTGTCCGCCTTCTCAGGGTCCAGCATGGTCACGCCCGCGGCAGTGGCGGAAGCGGTGATCTGGGGCATGTTCATATCATAGGTCTCATCGGCCACGGCGATGGTTGCGCCGGTGAGGACAGAGCCGATCAGAGCGGTGATCCCGTCGCCCACCAGGCGGTTGTAAGCGTTGACGGCCTCGGTGGCGTCGCCCTTTTCGTCATAGGCAATGGCCTTCACGGTCTTGCCGTTGATGCCGCCCTTTTCATTGAGCTGGTCGATGTAGAGCATCACGCCGTTCTGCACGGCATTGCCGTAGACGGCGTTGTCGCCGGTGGTGTTGGCCAGAACGCCGACCAGGATCTCGCCGCCCTCGGCAGCGGGAGCGCCGGATCCCGCCGCCGCGGACCCTGCAGGGGCCTTGGACTCGGCGGGAGTTCCGCCGCCGCAGCCGGTGAGCAGACCGGCAGTCATCGCACCGGCGAGCGCAAGAGCAAGAATACGTTTCTTCATTTCATCCTACCTCCTTTAGATTGTTGACAATTATACGTTTCTCTCTCAAAATTGTCAACCGTTTTTTTGCATAATATCGCCGCTCCTTCCGTGGACTTTTTCTCTCTGCTCAAATCACCAGTCCGCCGTTCGCGGAAAGCACCTGTCCGGTGACAAAGTCGGCCGCCGGAGAACACAGGAACGACACGCAGCCGGCAATGTCCGCCGCCGTTCCGAGGCGCCCCAGCGGAGTCTCCTCCGCTAATTCCGCCAACGCCTCCGGCCCCAGCTTTTGATTCATTTCCGTGTCGATGACTCCCGGGGCAACGCAGTTGACCGAGATGCCGGAGGGCCCCACCTCCTTGGCCAGCGCCCGGGTCAGCCCGATCACTCCCGCCTTGGCTGCGGAGTAGGCCGCTTCGCAGGAGGCCCCCACCTGTCCCCACATGGAAGACATCGTTACGATTTTCCCACTTTTTTGTCCGATCATATGGGGCAGCACCGCCCGGCAGCAGAAAAACACCCCATCCAGGTCAGTTCCCAGGACTTTTCGCCACTCCTCGTCCCTCATATCCTGAAGCAGCCCCTGCCAGGCCACGCCGGCATTGCATACCAAAATGTCAAGTTGACAAAATTTTTCTAACACAGTGTCAACCATTTTTTGAACCTGGGCACTGTCGGACACATCCGCCTGAACGGCGATCCCACCCAGTTCCTCTGCCAGGGACTCCGCCTGGGCCCGGGCAAAATGATAGTTGACGGCCACCCGGTACCCGTCGGCAGCCAGACGCCGGGCCACAGCCGCTCCGATCCCCCGGCTTCCTCCGGTGACGAGAGCAGTTTTCATACAAACACTTCCTTTTCCGGCGGTACACCGCTTTGCAGCTATTGTACCACAAATTTTCCTCTTTTCATTGTAATTTTATCTTTCTCGTGATAGAATATCGAACTGATAGGAATAAACCCGCAAATAAAGGAGTATTCGATATGTTAGAGATCAGCCATCTGCGTTACGACGTGACGGCCGAGGACGGCGAGGCGCTGGGCATTCTGCGGGATGTCTCCCTCACCGTGGGGGACGGAAAACTGGTTGTCATCACGGGCCCCAACGGCGGCGGCAAGACCACTCTGGCCCGGACCATTATGGGCTTGAACCAATCCACCGGCGGCACCATCCGCTGGAACGGCGCCGACCTCACCGGGCTGTCCATCACCGAGCGCGCCCGGGCCGGGGTGAGCTACGGCTTTCAGCAGCCCCCCCGCTTCAAGGGCCTGAAGGTGCGGGATCTGCTGGCTCTGGCCGCCGGCAAGGATTCTCTGACTCCCGCCGAGGGCTGCCAGTACCTCACTCAGGTGGGCCTGTGCGCCGACGACTATATCGACCGGGAGGTGGACGCCTCCCTCTCCGGCGGCGAGGTCAAGCGCATCGAGATCGCCACCATTCTGGCCCGGAAGGCCGGACTGATGATCTTTGACGAGCCGGAGGCCGGCATCGACCTGTGGTCTTTCGCCAAGCTCACTGAGACGTTTGAGACCATCCACAAGCGGGGTGAGTCCACCCTGCTCATCATCTCACACCAGGAGCGTATCATCCAGCTGGCCGACGAGATCGTGGTCATTGAAAAGGGCGAGGTGGCCAAGCAGGGTCCCCGGGATGAGATCTTCCCCCAGATCATGGCCCGCACCGTGCCGGGCTGCGGCTATATGAAGGAGGCGGACCGCTGATGGACAAGACGGAGTGGAAAGTATTAAAGGAGATCGCCGAGCTGGAAAAGGTGCCCCAGGGGGCCTATAACTTCCGGGTCAACGGAAAGCTGGACGCCCGCTCGGTCACCGCCAACATCGATATCGAGTCCAAGGCCGACGGCAAGCCCGGCATCGACATCATCGTCAAGCCGGGCACCAAGGGCGAGAGCGTCCACATTCCCGTGGTCCTCAGCCAGTCCGGGCTCACCGATGTGGTGTACAACGACTTCTATATCGGCGAAGGGGCCGATGTGGACATCGTGGCCGGCTGCGGCATCCACAACACCGGCTGCGAGACCAGCCAGCACGATGGCATCCACGTGTTCCACATCGGGAAGAACGCCCGGGTGCGCTATGTGGAGCGCCACTACGGCGAAGGCCCCGGCACGGGAGAACGTATTCTCAACCCCCGCACCGAGGTCTATCTGGAGGAGGGCGCCTCCATCACCATGGAGATGACTCAGATCCGGGGCGTGGACTCCACCAAGCGGGACACCGTGGCGGTGGTGGGCGCCGGCGGCGAGTGCATCATCAACGAAAAGCTCCTCACCGACGGTGCGCAGTTTGCCGAGTCCAATGTGGAGATCGTCCTGGAGGGAGCCGATGCCACCGGGCGGGTGGTCTCCCGGTCCGTGGCCAAAGGCACCTCCAGGCAGGTGTTCCACCCCTGCATGACCGGCAAGGCCAAGTGCTTCGGCCACGTGCAGTGCGACTCCATCATCATGGATGATGCCCGCATCAAGTCCATCCCCGCCATCGACGCTCAGAGCGTGGACGCCCAGCTCATCCACGAGGCCGCCATCGGCCGCATCGCCGGGGACCAGATCCTCAAACTCATGACGTTGGGTCTCACCGAGCAGGAAGCCGAAGAAAAAATTCTGGAAGGCTTCCTGGATTGATGGGAGCGGCCCTTGCTGGCGGGGGCAAAAGTTCCCGCTTTTTCCGGGACAAGAGCCAGTTGGAGGTCTCAGGACGGCAGTTGGTCCTCTCCATTATGGATGCTCCCCTCACCTTTTGCCGTGAGCTCTTTTTAATGAGCAACTTCCAAGGTAAATTTGATCTCCCCGGTGTGGTGGAGCTTTCCGACACCTACCAGAATGCCGTGCCTCTGGGCGTCATTCTGGCCGGACCCTCCGCTGGCAGGAGAAGAATCTCATAGCGACCTGCCGTGACATGCCCTTCCTTTCCCAGAGCCGGCAATGCGCCTGCTGGAGGTGTGTGGAGATCGTTCATCCTGTATTCCCCCAGTAGGCAAAAAATTTTGACCTTTCTTTGCTGTGAACCGCCCCCTGTCAAGTAGACAGGTAAAAAAAGAAAAATTACGCCACGAGGGTCTGGTTCCTGTAAGCAAGGGGAGCCAGGCCCTTTAACTTAGCTTGAAGCCGCCTTGTATTGTAAAAGTCCATGTATTCGTCGATGCAGCGGCCGGGCCGGAACATACTCTGCGTTGCATAGATACCGTCCAGCTTTGCTTTGAACTGCCGGTTGGTGTATTGGTAGCCTCTGTCACTGTGAAACAGAGGATGGGCGCTGGGGTTGGCGCTCACCGCTCTGTCAAAGGTGTCAAAAACAAGCTGATTGTTGTTGGATTGGCCCAGTGCATACGCAACGATACTTTTGTCATGGAGATCAAGGATCGCGCTCAGGTATGCTTTCTTCCCGTTGTAAAGTTTGAATTCTGTGACATCTGTCAGCCATTTCTCATTGGGACTGTTTGCCGTAAATGCTCTGTTTAATACGTTTTCAGCGGTAATACGCGGTTCTGACATGACATAGTGCTTCTTCTTTCGGCGTATCACGGCCTGCATATGCACGCTTTTCATCAGGCGGTAAATCCGCTTGTGGTTGTGGTTTCTTTTGAGTCGGCTGTTCACATTCAGCGTCATACGGCGATAACCGCAGATGCCTTTTACTTCGCTGTACAAACGGATGATTTCTTCCAGCACGAGGGTATTTTCTTTTTCTGAGGCACTTTCTTCCCGGTGAAGCCATTTGTAGTAAGAACAGCGGGGAATCCCGGATAACGCGCATAACGGTGCGATTTCATATCCTTTTTCCTGACGAAGCGTATGGATTGCCTCATAGACCTTCCTGCGCCGTGTGAGCCTGCTTACCGCCTCCCCTCGAGTTCGTTCAATTTTTTTAAGAAATCGTTCTCCATTTGAAGCCTTCTGTTTTCCGCTTCCGGCTGCCGCAGCTTTGCCGCGGCTTTTTCCTCCTCGCTGTATTCGGAAGGAGGGCGGCATTTCCCACGGCGGTCAAGCAACCCGGCTTCTCCCTTCCCTTTATATTTTTTGACCAAGCTATAGATCTGCTGATAGGTGATCTTGTACTGCTCGCTGGTCTGCCGGTGGTCCAGGTGATGTTCTAAGCAGTATAGTAATGCCTGCAGCTTTTCCTCCTGCGATAATTTTTCTTTCTCAGCCATATCTGTTTCCTCCCGCGCTCTGCGTGTCTTGAACTCTCTATGGCCTTGATTATACAACGTAATCCATTGCTGTAAAACCGCATGGGAGGAAATCCCGTATTTGCGGCGCATGGCGTCCAGCGAGCCTCCTCCGCCCAGGTAGTCTTCTACTGCCGCCAGCTTCAGTGAGGACGGATAACTTATAAAACGCTTTTTCGGATACAACCCGCTGCGACCCTCCATTTGATATTTCCGCACCCAGGATTGAAAGGTGCTTCTGCGAATCCCTAATTCCTTGATTATCTCAGTAGTACCCTTGCGGATTGCCTGATAATCCTCTACGGCCAATCTTTAACTCCGGTGGTATTTTGCCTTTTAAGCTCATGATAATTGCTCCCTCTGTTTCGACAATTTTATTTTTTCCGAAAATTGCAAGTGCAAGTTGGACACCTGCACAGTAGAAATTAGTTCATCAGAGCGTCGGGCATGATGGGAGCCTTTGGCTTCCATCGTGGACGATGCTGCCGCAGCCGGAGGCTGCGTA
>Ga0129310_1002555_pt1 | contig 13336 bp, 14 predicted proteins | sample Go1ome_2_FD_94433 | JGI IMG/M metagenome (GOLD analysis project Ga0129310, IMG submission 94433) | Western lowland gorrila individual fecal microbial communities from Wisconsin, USA - Go1022A metagenome | ecosystem: Host-associated > Mammals > Digestive system > Large intestine > Fecal | place...
TCGCCCGAAGGCGGTGCCTTTTTCTGCGGTCATCCGGCGAGTACAGGATGATCGATTCAAAATAAATGAGGTCATGAAAAGAGGTTATGGAAGAAAGGAGGAAAAATGATAAACAAGCTGATCGCCCGCATCAAAGAAACTAACGCACCGATCGTGGTAGGACTGGATCCTATGATGAAATTCGTGCCGGAATATATTAAGAAAGCAGCATTTGCCGAATACGGTGAGACGCTGGAAGGCGCTGCAGAGGCCATCTGGCAGTACAACAAGGGCATTGTGGACGCTATTTATGATCTGGTACCGGCTGTGAAGCCTCAGGTGGCAATGTATGAGCAGTTCGGTATTCCCGGCATGGTGGCATTTAAGAAGACCGTGGATTATTGTAAAGAAAAAGGACTGATCGTCATCGGTGATATCAAGCGCGGCGATATCGGGTCCACTTCCGAAGCATACGCAGTAGGACATCTGGGCAAAGTACAGGTAGGCAGCAAGAGTTATTACGGTTTTGATGAGGATTTCGTGACTGTGAATCCTTATCTGGGGTCTGACGGCGTAAATCCTTTTGTGAAGATCTGTAAGGAAGAGAAAAAGGGCATTTTTGTATTGGTGAAGACTTCCAATCCCAGCAGCGGCGAGTTCCAGGATCAGTTGGTGAACGGCAGACCTCTGTATGAGCTGGTAGGAGAAAAGGTAGCAGCCTGGGGAGCTGACTGTATGGGTGATTCCTACAGCTATGTAGGTGCAGTAGTAGGAGCAACCTATCCTGAGCAGGGCAGAGTACTGCGTAAAGTAATGCCCAAGGCATTTATTCTGGTGCCGGGGTACGGCGCACAGGGCGGTAAGGGCGCAGATCTGGTACACTTCTTCAATGAGGACGGACTGGGTGCCATTATCAACTCTTCCCGTGGTATCATTGCTGCATACCAGCAGGAGAAATACGCACAGTTTGGTGAGCAGAATTATGCAGATGCTTCCCGTGCGGCAGTACTGGATATGCGTGAAGACATCGCACAGGCGCTGGCAGCACGCTAAAGATGTGCATGTCCCCGCTTGACCGGTGTGTGGGGATAGGCTTATGCGTTTGACGGCATAATATACAAATGTATGGGGTGTCCGCAAGCGGACAGATGGGAGAACAGAGGATGAGAGAAAAACTATTTATTACTTTCCATTCGGAGGATGATATCAGACGTTTTGTAGATACCTGCAATGAATTCGATGATGCGATCGACATCCGGGTGCATAAGATGAGCACGGATGCCAAGTCCATTCTGGGAATGCTCCTGATGAAGACGGAGGAACCACTGGAGATCGAATATGGCTGCTATGATGATGAAGACAATTACGAAGAATTCAAGCAGACCATCCTGGAAAAGTATGATGTAAAAGTGGTACAAACGTCAGAAAAACAGGTCGAAAATAAAATTGTTTAAAAAATTAGAAAAATTCTATTGACATTTTCGTCTGCAGCGGTTACAATACATACTGTTGCAGGCGAAAACCTGTAAATGTACGTGTAGCTCAGCTGGATAGAGCGACTGGCTACGGACCAGTAGGTCGTGGGTTCGAATCCTGTCACGTACATCTAAGGCCCCGGAGATGATGTCTCCGGGGTTTTTGTGTTTCGTATTTTGAATGGCATTTTAGAAAAGTTTTAGAAATACTTCTTACTCCGTATATTTACGTAGTACTAACGTCATGCTAAAATGATGATGTAAATGGAGGGAATCGTGAAAGTATGAATAAGCAGGAATTTGTAGACCGGCTGCGGATGGCGTTGAACGGAAGAGTTTCGCCCAGTCTGGTCATGGATAATGTGAATTATTACGAAGATTATATAAATACAGAAATCCGTAAAGGCAGAACGGAAGAAGAGGTGCTGGAGAGTCTGGGAGATCCGAGACTGATCGCCCGCACGATCATTCAGACCAATGGCGGTGACAACCGCTCCGGATACCGCAACACTGTCTATGGCAACGGCGAGTATAGGGAAGCAGGCGGACAGCAGAATGCGCATCATAGTTATAACACAGATGCGCAAGAAACATATGGCACACATCAGAACAAAGTGGCTAATGTGTTTGCAAAGCTTCCGGGCTGGGTGTGGCTGATCCTTGGAATTCTGGTAGTAGTGTTGATTTTCAGTGCGGTATTTTCCGTATTGTCTTTCCTGGCACCGGTTCTGATTCCGATTCTGGTAGTACTGTTTCTGGTGAAATTATTCCGGGACTGGCTCAACTAGCAACTAGATAAAACAACTATTCGGAGTCCCTCAATTCGCAAAACGCCTCTGCGAGGCTTACTTTTTGCTCATTGAGGTTACTTCGTCAGAATAGTTCCAATGTAAAGAGCCGCCAGGGGGAAGCTGGCGGCTCTCATGAGGGGAGTATAAATAATACATAAGGGTGCAAATAGAATCATGAAGGGGTTTCTATTTACAATTCTGATTATAGTACTAATGGCTCAAAAATGCAAGAAGAAAATTAGTCCCAAAGTACCATAAAAAATTGGCATATTTTTGTGCAAAACAGACATACTACTCCTGTAACTAAAAAAGATATTTCCGATCAGGAGGTCACAAATATGTCTAACAATTATGAACAGAACAAGTATAACAACTCTTATGATGAGAGCGGGAACAGCAAGAACAGCCAGAACTCCCAGAATAAGCAGAATAGCCAGAATCAGAATAAGAATCAGAATAAGAACCAGAGCAACAACAGGGAGCAGAACAAGAGCTGCTAATCGGGTGCATAATTTTTCGGGGGCTGCCGTAAGGCAGCCCTATTTACATATTTTCAGAATCCATATATAATGATGCTATATGTGTAAAGATATGCGATTAAGATCCGGAGGAACGAATGAGACGTTTTGAATTGATTGCTCCCTGCCATTTCGGTATGGAATCAGTATTAAAAAGAGAGATCACAGATCTGGGATATGATATTACGGAAGTGGCGGATGGCCGCATCACCTTTTTCGGAGATGAGGAGGCTTTGTGCAGAGCAAATATTTTTCTGCGGACGGCAGAAAGAATCCTTATCAAAATCGGAAGTTTTCATGCGGAGACTTTTGAAGAACTGTTCCAGGGCACGAAAAATCTTCCATGGGAAGAATACATTCCGAAGGACGGCAGATTCTGGGTGGCCAAAGCGGCCAGCGTAAAGTCCAAATTATTCAGTCCTTCGGACATTCAGTCCATTATGAAAAAAGCAATGGTGGAGCGGCTGAAGGCTCAGTATGAGATCAGCTGGTTTCCCGAGGATGGCAAAAATTTCCCTGTCCGGGTATTCCTGATGAAGGATGAAGTGACGGTGGGACTGGACAGCACCGGAGAATCCTTACATAAGAGAGGATATCGTAAGCTGACGGCAAAAGCTCCCATTGCGGAGAATCTGGCTGCTGCATTGATCGAACTGACTCCCTGGAATGCTGGCAGGATACTGGTGGATCCCTTCTGCGGCAGTGGAACGTTCCCTATCGAGGCAGCGATGATGGCAGCCAATATGGCACCCGGCAGGAACCGCAGCTTTACGGCGGAAGAGTGGCCCCATATCGTAGGGAAAAAAGTCTGGTATGATGCCATGGATGAGGCGGAAGAGATGATCGATCTGTCTGTGGAGACAGATATTCAGGGGTACGATATTGACGAGGATATGGTGAAAATTGCCAGGGAAAATGCCAGGATGGCAGGCGTGGACAAGCTGATTCATTTCCAGCGCCGTGGGGTGGAGGATCTTCATCATCCGAAAAAATACGGTTTTATTATCACAAATCCTCCCTATGGAGAGCGTCTGCAGGATAAGAGCCAGATGCCGCAGCTGTACCGTACCATCGGAGAGAGATTCCGGGAGCTGGATTCCTGGAGTATGTATCTGATCACTGCTTACGAGCAGGCAGAGAAGGATATCGGCAGAAAAGCGGACAAAAACCGTAAGATATACAATGGAATGATGAAGACCTACTATTATCAGTTTCTGGGACCGAAGCCGCCCAGAAGAAGAGATGTTTAAAAAATGAAAAAAATACTACAGATCAGGGATCAACAACAGAATAGACGTGTGACATTGATCCTTTGGATCCTGTTGGCAGGCGTGTACTTGGGCGTGATGCTCTGGACAGCAGCCCATAAGACCGTAGTGATCTCCGCATTAAGTCAGGAACAGGGCGGACTGGTCACAGAGAACCAGATGGAACAGTCCCATGAAATGCAGTTGACCCTGACGGAAGACAGAAAAGTGGACCGGGAGATCTGCATCCCCCTGGAGGCCGGTACGAAAGCAGAAAATGTAGTTGTGGAAAATCATTACATGGAAAAGGAACTCTGGATCTATGTGCAGAACGGTAGAAAAACTTTTTACCGGGAACATCAGCTTACCGGAGATTTCAGTCTGGTGGAAAACGGCATCTGTGAAGCACAGAACGAGGGTGTATTGCTCAGATTGTCCATGAAGGAGATCCTGGAGTATCACAGCACTCTGGAAGAGGGCAGCCTGAAAATCGATTTTGTCAATCCCAGAGAAAATTATGACAAGATCGTAGTGCTGGATCCCGTAGGAGGCGGCAGGGAAAAAGGTGTTGAGACTTCCGGATGTGAGGAGAAGACCATTGCATTAGAGGTGGCCAGACAGACGGCCCAGCTGTTAGAAGGCGGCAGGGTAAAGGTATATCTCACCCGTACAGAAGACACCGAGATTACACAGGAAGCAAGGCAGAGCTTCGCTGACTGGGTGGATGCAGACCTGTATCTGGAGATCGGCTTGTCGGCAGATGATACGCAGGAGAGTACTTACGGGATCCGGGCGGAATACAATGACGAATACTATCTGCCGGATTTCGGAAATGTACAGTGGGCAGATGTTGTGACCAGACAGGTGACGGTGGCCGCCAGTAACCGGGCCATTGGACTGTTCCCGGCGGAGGAAGATGACATTCTGTGGCAGCTGAAGATCCCGGCAGCCAGAATTTCTCTCGGGTATGTGACCAATAGCAGCGAAAGACAGCTGCTCCTGCAGGAAAGCTATCAAAAAAAGCTGGCGGAAGGTATTGCAGAAGCCATTTCCGAGGTTTATACTAATACGCAATGATGACTATATTAAAACACAAATGCGGCACAAGGAGTTAAAATGCAGGGAAGAATCGTATTTGCGACCGGCAATGCCGGCAAGATCAAAGAAATTCGCATGATCATGGAGGATACCGGACTGGAAGTGGTATCCATGAAAGATGCGGGGATCAAAGCAGAGATTGAAGAGAACGGCAAAAGTTATGAGGAGAACGCACTGATCAAGGCCCGTGCGGTGGCTGCTTTTACGAAAGACATCGTAATGGCGGATGATTCCGGACTGGAGATCGATGCCTTGAATAAAGAGCCGGGAATCTATTCTGCCAGATATCTGGGAGAAGATACTTCTTATTCTATTAAAAATGCAAATCTGATCCAGAGACTGAAAGGGGTACCGGAGGAAAAGCGTACCGCCAGGTTTGTCTGTGCCATTGCGGCAGTGCTGCCGGATGGAAGAGAACTCACCACCAGAGCTGCCATTGAAGGCCGGATCGGCTATGAAGAGAAGGGGGCCAATGGCTTCGGCTACGATCCCATTTTCTATGTACCGGAATTCGGTAAAACCACAGCAGAGTTGACAGAAGAAGAGAAGAATCAGGTCAGCCACAGAGGCAAGGCACTGGAACTGATGAAAGAGGAACTGAAGAAATATGAAGATACTGATCGTAAGTGATACCCATAAAAAGAATGAGAATTACTTCAAGGTTGTCGAGATGCACCATCCGGACATGATCATCCACTGTGGAGATGCGGAAGGAAGCGAATATGCCTTGTCTGCTGCAGCAGAGTGTCCGGTATATATTGTTCTTGGGAATAATGATTTCTTTTCGGATCTTCCCCGAGAGATCACGCTGGATATCGGATCCTACAAGGTGTGGGTGACTCACGGACATAATTATTATGTGTCCATGGGCAATGAGACGATCAAAAAAGAAGCAATTGACCGTGGGGTGGATATCGTATTGTACGGACATACCCACCGACCGGTGATCGACATTGATGACGATATTATAGCGGTGAATCCGGGAAGTCTGTCTTATCCCAGACAGGAGGGACGGCAGCCGTCTTATGCGATCATGGAGATCGACAGACAGGGAAAGGCGCATTTTACGATTGCTCATGTTAGCCAGTGAGGCTTCAAACTTCTCTCTTGACAGATAGAAAATTCCTGGGTTATAATAACATCTACGTTGCAGCAATCTGCGATAACGCAGCTTCGGGGTGTGGCTCAGCTTGGCTAGAGCACCTGGTTTGGGACCAGGGGGTCGCAGGTTCGAATCCTGTCACCCCGATTCTATTTTTTGTGGGAAACCTTGATTTTATCAGGGTTTCCCTTTTTCTTTGTTCTGTCAAAGCTGAGAACATTTGAGAACAAATGTTATTCGTTAATCAGCCATGTGCGAGAGCTCTTTCCATACTTTGTGCAGTCAGATCTTTTGACTTTCGGTTAAAACAGTAGTTGCCGTAGGTAGTTCTTTCGTCTGCGTGTCCTACCTGCTCCCGGATATAGTTGATGTTAATGTCCTTATCATCAATAAAGATAGAAATATAAGTCTTCCGTAAGATACAGCCATCGTTGTTGAATCTCTTGCTTTGAAAATAATTGATTTGTTTAAAAGTGTATATTGACGCAACAAAAAGCACTTCAGCTATCTGAAAAGATATCCGGAGTGCTTTTGTTGCTAGATATCCTTTTCTTCCATATTATCCAACGCATACTCGATACATTGTATGACCACTTTGTTGAAGGAAAGAGAGTTCTGATTTGCGAGTTTCTGTATTTTTGCTATTAAATCAGTGGGTAAACGTAGGGATTTATTTTCATATTCTACATAGTCTTTTTTTATTGTAAACATACTTCCACCTCTTTCATAACATTTATTGATTATGAAAAATGGTGTGATAATATATTTAATAAATATTATAAAATATAATATAAATTATAATGCCATCAAAAAAGGAGTAAAGATATGAGAGAGAAACACTTAGCAAAATTAGTTGCATCAGTGGTGGTATCGTCCATATTCTTAACAGGATGTGGCGGAGATGCAACAGAACAGGCTGTCGCTGTACAACAGAACGAGGAAAATAATAGTGGTATTACCGGGATTCATGTAACGGACGGTGCGAAGTACCAGTACCAGTTGATCGATCCGGAAGATATTATTATCGAGTATGGCGGTTTGGAGCCGGATCAGAGTCTGGCTGACTATAAGGGAAAATATATGACGGACAGCTCCGTATATCTGGGGGATCAGGTAGGAGTATACTTGGGTGAGGAACATTATACGGCTACGGTTAATGAGTATGTGCCGTGTTCGAATATAAATTGGAAGTGGGATAGAGAGATTGAGTGGGATCTGTTTATAAATACCCGAAAAGGTGATACGGCAGGTGATGTCAGCCAGTTTGAGGGAATCATCGATTATGCGGACGGTACACAGAGCAGTGTTACGGCGGACAGCGTAGGACTTGATTTTGAGGACAACGGTAATACAGAGGTTGTTTCCATTAAGTTCAGAGACGATACTTACACATATAAGTTTGCAATCCCTAAGTCTTGGTGGGACGAGGGTGACGGTTCTGATTTGTCCGCTGAGGAATTGAAGGCTTTGAGAGGTCAGAACACAGAGATGACGCAGGATGGGGCTTCCAATGTTAGTTATGTATACAGTTTGAAAGATGTGCCGGAGCTAACGAATGTTGACTGGGATTTATTTAACAAATACATGGTAGGTTCTAACTTTGACAATGGTAAAGTACCTGGCGATATATTTTCATGTATTGGTAGAGACGTAAGAGTAGACTGGTCATATATAAATGATACTTTCAATCAGTACTATGGTAATACTGATAGTGGGATGAAGTTATTTGTAGGTGAGCTAGTGGAAACTTATTTTTTATCTTTAGATATTGAAGAAGTTGATAATGTACAGACGTTACCGGATTACTGTATAGTGTTAATTAGATGCCGTTAATGGTAGATTATCTCAACTGGGTATTACACTGGATTATAATGGGGTAAAAACTATTTGTAACATGTAGTCTTAATTTATAATGAGCAGTTAGTTAATTCTGATTGCTCAGCATAATTACTATTAGATTTAGTTCAATATGTATAGAAAGTTAACTTATGAAGGGTGTGTAAAAAAGTGTAGCCAATATTTATTTTGGTGATATAGTCCTTGAAACAATCGTTGAGAACCGGTTGCTTCTTCGTTGATAGATGTGTTATTGTATATACAGGTAAATACTTTTGCATATGAGGGAGATAGATTGTGAAAGAGAAAATGATAGGTGTGTTACTGGTATGTTCTATAGGAGTGGCTCTTGCTGGGTGCGGGAATGCACAGAATGTTAGCACATTATCTGCATACGTTGAAACAATTGGCCAGGCAACATTGGAGAATCAGACTGTCGATAATAAAGAGAGCAGTCTCTCTGTAGAAGCCATAGAGGAATCAACAGAGAAGGAGATGGCTGTAGGTCAGGAGACTGAAATGACCGAAGAGAAGACGGCAAGTGAACCGGTTGTTTCATCTGAGGAAGTAATGACGGACGAGGCTGATCCTCAATTGATACCGGAGGAAGAGTTGGTTCATGTTGTAATTCCGGAGATGAACATAGGCAGCATGCAGATGCTATATGATAAAGCAGATTACAAGGTAGAAGGTGATATCACGATTGACGATAGCATTGATTTTGGCATAAGGGTTGATAGTGATGATATAAGAAAACTTATTACGCTTATCTATCAGGGGACAGGCTGTACTTCTCATACAATATCTGATGAATTTATTGCTTTGTTTGATTATGATCCGTTTGACTATAGTGCGGTGATGACACTATCAGATGGAAATGTATACTGCCTGTATCTTGTAGAGGGCAGATGCTTTGCTTTAAGTGAAATTTAAAATAAAAAAACAGTAGCCAATCTTTGTTATTTGTGATATAGTACTGAATCAGGGATGTGATTTTTCATTTTGTATTTATTTTTCAAAAAATTAGTACAAAAGGTATTGACAAATTCCGTCAGATAAGTTACAATATCCTTCGTCGGTTCGCTGATACAGCAACTGATAATATGTGTTCGTAGCTCAGCTGGATAGAGCAACGGCCTTCTAAGCCGTGGGTCGGGGGTTCGAATCCCTTCGAGCACATTTGAGATAAGGTAGACTTTTGGTCATCACTGTCTCGCATGGTGGGTATAGCGCAGTTGGTTAGCGCGCCAGATTGTGGCTCTGGAGGCCAAGGGTTCGAATCCCTTTATCCACCCTTTTATGAGTGAAGTGTCGTAATGGCACGCTTGGTGTCATATTTATAGGGCTATCGCCAAGCGGTAAGGCACAGCACTTTGACTGCTGCATTCGCTGGTTCGAATCCAGCTAGCCCTGTTTTATTATGGGGTATTAGCTCAGTCGGTAGAGCACTTGACTTTTAATCAAGTTGTCGGGGGTTCGAATCCCCCATGCCTCACTTGGTGTTGTGATATCCTGATTTGGGGATTCGAACCCCCTGGTCGAGATCCCCCATGCCTCACTTGTTTCTTTTATACATCTCACCATTTTTAAAACCCCCTCCTGGGGCTTTTTTTATTCCGTTTTTACATGAGAAAGGAAGAATTATGCAGACGAAAGAAAACAAAATGGGTGTCATGCCTATCGACAAATTACTGATTTCCATGTCCCTGCCCATGATGATCTCCATGCTGGTACAGGCTCTGTACAATATCGTGGACAGTATCTTCGTGTCCCGCATCAATGAGTACGCTCTGCGTGCTGTCTCGCTGGCATTTCCGATCCAGAGTCTGATGATCGCTGTGGCAGTAGGAACAGCAGTAGGTATCAATGCGTTCCTGTCCAAAACGCTGGGAGAAAAAGATTTTGAGAAAGCCAACATTATTGCCAGAAACGGTATTTTTATCGCCATTGTCAGCTATGTAGGGTTCGCTGTGATCGGAGCGTTAGTCAGCAGACCGTTTTTCGCCAGTCAGACGGAAGTTGTGGAGGTGCGGGAATACGGTGTGACCTATCTGACTATCTGTTGTGTGGCGGGCATGGGCATTTTCCTGCAGACAACTTTTGAACGACTGTTACAGGCTACCGGTAAGACCTTTTACACTATGATCACCCAGGGAACAGGTGCCATTATCAATATCATTCTGGACCCGATCCTGATCTTTGGTTATTTCGGCATGCCCCGCATGGGAATTGCGGGTGCGGCGGCAGCTACCGTGATCGGACAGATCATTGCTGCGATCATAGCATTGCTGTTTAATCTGAAATTTAATAAAGAACTGAATATTTCCATGAAAGGCTTCCGCCCCAACGGACATCTGATCGGACAGATCTATAAGGTAGGAGCCCCCTCCATTGTGGTGCAGGCCATCGGCTCCCTGATGACCTACGGAATGAACCTGATCCTGGCAGCCTTCGGTTCTGCCCAGACGGTATTCGGCATTTACTTCAAGCTGCAGAGCTTTGTGTTTATGCCGGTGTTCGGATTGAATAACGGAATGGTACCTATCATTGCTTATAATTACGGTGCAGGTTATAAAGACCGCGTGATCAGGACGATCAAGCACAGTGTGGCTTACGGTGTGGGTATCATGTGTCTGGGATTGATCGCAATGCATGCTTTCCCGGCGCAGCTGATGCGTATGTTTGATGCGGAGGAAAGTCTGATCGCCATCGGCGTACCTGCATTGGAGACGATTTCCTTAAGCTTTGTGTTTGCCGGATTCTGTATCGTGGTGGGAAGTGTATTTCAGGCATTGGGTAACGGTGTCTACAGTATGATCGTGTCCGTGGCCAGACAGATGTGCGTACTATTGCCGGTGGCAAAGCTTTTGTCCTTAAGTGGTGAAGTGACATTGATCTGGTGGGCTTTTCCCATCGCAGAGCTTGCCAGTGTGCTCTTAAGCACTTATTTCCTGGTGAGGATCTATAAAAAGGTGATCTGTCATATCGGGGAGCCGGTGCAGGCAAAAAAGACTAGAGATTAAAACAGAAATGCAAATAGAAACAGATGCGGCGGGATGCTTGACAAGCAAAAGGGAGAAAGAGTATAATTATTCTTGGTTCTTTGGCAGAAAGCATTCCCGTTTGTCAAGGTTTTTAAACCAGTAAGCAGATATGGCTAGTAAGCGGATATGGCGGAATTGGCAGACGCGATAGATTTAGGTTCTATTGTCAACAGACGTGCAGGTTCAAGTCCTGTTATCCGCATTTTGTACTATGGAAGCATAGCTCAGCCGGGATGAGCGTTCGCCTCACACGCGAAAGGTCAGGGGTTCGAGCCCCCTTGCTTCCACTTCAGAATAACTATTCAGGGCTCATGAGAAAGGACTGAATAGTTATTTTTTGCGAATTTGGTTCTGAATCGTTACTATTTTTTAGCAAAGAGCATCGTAAGCTGCCTAAATAGTGAAATATAAAGGAATACAAAAGAGATGAAGACAAATGAAAGAAAACAGGGAATCCTGATGCCGATATCCAGCATTCCCTCGGCATATGGCATCGGAACCTTCGGCAAGGAAAGTTATCGCTTTGTGGACTTCCTGGAAAAATCAGGCAACCACCTCTGGCAGATTCTGCCGTTAGGTCCTACCGGCTACGGAGATTCCCCTTACCAGTCCTTTTCCACTTTCGCAGGCAATCCGTACTATATTGATCTGGAACTTCTGATCGAGGAGGGCTATCTGACAAAGGAAATCTGCGACAGTTATGATTTCGGAGATAACGATCATTATGTGGACTATGAAAAAATCTATCTGTCCCGTTTTAACGTATTGAAAATTGCTTTTGACAATGCAGGAAAACAGGGACTTATGGAGACAGAAGCGTATCAGAAATTTCTTGCGGAGAATGCCGGCTGGCTGGATGATTATGCCCTGTATATGGCGGTGAAAAATGCCTTTGGTGGTGTCTGCTTCATGGAATGGGACGAGGATATCCGTCTCAGAAAAGCGGCAGCACTCCGGAAATATCGTAAGAAGTTTGCAGAGGAAATTTCATTCTATCAGTTTCAGCAGTACCTGTTTGCAAAACAGTGGAGGGAACTGAAGGCTTACGCCAATAAAAAGGGAATTGAGATCGTAGGAGATATTCCTATCTATGTTGCGTTTGACAGTGCTGATACCTGGGCTAATCCCAAATTGTTCCAGTTGGATAAAGAGGGACGTCCCATTGGTGTGGCAGGGTGTCCTCCCGACTGTTTTTCTGAGACCGGACAGCTGTGGGGCAATCCGCTCTATGACTGGAAATATCATAAGAAGACGGAGTATGCCTGGTGGATGCAGCGGATCGCTTACTGCTATCAGCTGTATGATGTACTTCGTATCGATCATTTCCGGGGATTTGATGAATACTGGTTCGTACCTTACGGAGATCCCACGGCGGAGAATGGCCACTGGGAAAAAGGTCCGGGTTACGAACTGTTCGAGGTCATGAAAAAGAAACTGGGCAAGAAGAAAGTGATCGCAGAGGATCTTGGTTTTCTGACTCCCAGTGTGATCCGACTGGTGAAAAAGACCGGATATCCCGGAATGAAGATTCTGCAGTTTGCATTTGATGCATGGAATGACAGTGAGTATCTGCCTCACAACTTTGACAAAAACTGTGTTGTGTATACAGGAACCCATGATAATGATACTACAGTGGGATTTTTGCAGAATATGCCGGAGAAGGACAAGAAGTTCGCAAAGAAATATCTGGGACATAAGAACGACAAAAAGCTTTGCTTTGAGATCATCCGGGCGGCATTGTCCAGCTGTGCGGATACCGCCATCATCCCTATGCAGGATTATCTGGAGCTGGACAGCAGCGCCAGGATCAACACGCCTTCCACCCTTGGATGCAACTGGAAATGGCGCATGGACAAGGATGCACTGGATCCGAAACTGGCAAAGAAGATTTATAAAATGGCAAAATTATATGGAAGAGTATAGACAGGAGCGGAGGGCTTAATGCCTTCCGCTTTTTGGACTAGCATTTTTTAGTGGAATTTTTGCAAAACAGGTGGACTTTTTTGCGCTCTTATGGAAAAAAGGGGGATATTGTGGTATGGTATGCAATATATTGGGTGAAGTCTGTAAGGGGACTTTAACGAGGAGAGGTGGAACATGCGCCATAATGCTGACAGAACAGGCAGAAACGGGGGACAATGGATTGTCATTGGATTTATGGCTTTTGTTATCATAGTCATTTCGATATGCACAGTAATATTTCGTTCCTATGTGCGGGAGTTTCATAAAGTAACAGATAAGGAAAA
>Ga0129310_1002556_pt1 | contig 13320 bp, 10 predicted proteins | sample Go1ome_2_FD_94433 | JGI IMG/M metagenome (GOLD analysis project Ga0129310, IMG submission 94433) | Western lowland gorrila individual fecal microbial communities from Wisconsin, USA - Go1022A metagenome | ecosystem: Host-associated > Mammals > Digestive system > Large intestine > Fecal | place...
ATCATTTTGTACCTAATGATTTTTTAATCCCCGTCCCAGAAAAATCATTGTGGGAGAGGAGATGTCGATGAAGCCGTTGCTGCTGCATGCTTGTTGCGCGCCGTGCTCGCTGGAACCGGTTCGCTTGCTGCGCGAGGAGGGGTTTGAGCCCACGATCTGCTGGACTAACCCCAATATTCAGCCGCGCGATGAATGGCAGCGGCGCCTGGACGAGCTGCGCCGGTGGTGTGTCGATGGCGACATCGAGCTCATCGAGGCCGGGGAGGACCGCGAACGCTGGGAGGCCGGCGTGGCCCCGCTGGGTGCCGATCGTCCCCGTCGCTGTCGCGCGTGCTATGCCTTGCGCTTGGCCGAGGCATGCCGCGTTGCCCAGGAGCGCGGGTTTGAATATGTGGGTACGACGCTCGCCGTCTCGCCGTACCAGCTGTTCGACACCTGCAATGACGTACTCGAGCGCCTGGCGGCGGCACGTGGGCTCACCCCGGTCATTCGCGATTTTCGCCCGTATTATCCCGAGGCTACGCGCCGTTCGCGCGAACTGGGCATGTATCGACAGAACTACTGCGGCTGCCGCTTTTCTGCTGTCGAGGCGGCCATGGACCGCGCCCGCATCCGCGACGAGCGCAAAGCTGCCAAAAAGTAGTTCATTTGGGACGTCAGCCTGCTAGGATGTAGAGCGGACTTTAGCTATATAAGGAGTATCCGACGTGTCTATGCGTACCGATGATTTTGACTACAACCTTCCTGAGGAGCTGATTGCCCAGGCTCCTGCCGATCCGCGCGACTCCTGCCGCCTGCTGGTGGTGGATCGCAAAGGCTCCCAGGCGGGGAAGCCGCTGGAGCACGGCGGTACTGTTGAGCACCGCATCTTCCGCGACATCATCGACTATATCGAGCCGGGCGACGTGCTCGTCATCAACCAGACGCGCGTGATGCCGGCCCGCCTGATCGGTCGCAAAGCCGGCTCGGGTGGCGTGGTCGAGACGCTGCTGCTCAAGCGCCGTGAGGATGTGGATCCGCTCGGCCATGTGTGGGAGTGCCTGGTCAAGCCGGGCAAGCGCCTGAAGCCCGGTGCTCAGATTGAGTATCGCGCCGGTGGCGCCCATGCGCCCGAGGGGGCTCCCGTGGTGCTGACGGCCGAGGTCATCGACTTTGTCATCGATAGCCGCGGTGGCCGTCTGGTGCGCTTTGAGCCGGCCGGTTGCAATGCCGCCGGCGACCCGCGCACGCTCGACGAGGCCATCCATGCTGCCGGCCACGTGCCGTTGCCGCCCTATATTACCGATGACGCGGGCGCCCCCGAGAAGTACCAGACCGTCTACGCCATGAAGGAGGAGCACTCGGCTGCCGCTCCCACGGCGGGTCTGCACTTTACGCCCGAGCTTATGGCTGTCATCGAGGCCAAGGGTGCCAAGTTTGCCGCCGTCGAACTCGAGGTGGGCATCGATACCTTCCGTCTGGTGGAGGAGGACGATCCCACGCAGCATGTGATGCACACCGAGCGCTACCACGTGTCGCAGGAGGTTGTCGACGCCGTGCATAAGGCGAAGGCCGAGGGGCACCGCGTGATCGCCGTCGGCACTACCGCAGTACGCTCGCTCGAAAGCGCGTTTGACGCTGAGGCGCCGGTGTCCGATCCTGCCGTGACAGCGCGCTATTTTGAAGGCCGCGAGGACGGTGCTGACACGCTCGGCCGCGGCGACATCGTGGTGCGCGAGAACGCGACGACGCAGCTCTACCTCATGCCCGGCTCGACCTATCACGTGGTCGACGCGCTGATCACGAACTTCCACGTGCCGCGCTCCACGCTCATGATGCTCGTAAGCGCGCTTGCCACCCGCGACCAGATCATGGATGCCTATGCCGCCGCCATCGAGGAGCGCTACCGCTTCTTCAGCTTTGGCGACGCAATGCTCATCCAGTAGGTTACGGCGTTTTACCAAACGCCGTAACCGGCCGACGCTGCAAACGCCCCTAAGCGGCAATCTAACGTTCAATCGTCGGGCATGACCAGAAGGTCAATGCCCTCCTCTTTCACGTCACCTTGCTCGCTTAGGGGCGTTTTCGCTGACTTCGCCAAAGCATCGGCAGGTACTCATTGGGGACGTACTTAAATGAGTGCTTAAATGAGTGCCTGCAGAATGAGAGTGGATAATCTCCCGTTTTTGGCCTGCTTGGGGGCTCAAAGTGGGAGATTATCCACTCTCGTCATTGGACTAGTCTTTGGGGACGTTCTTGTTTGACTAGTCGTTTAAGAATGTCCCCAACGACTACTTGCTTGCGAACAGCCAGACTAGGATGATCACCAGGATTGCGGCGACGATGCAGACGATGGCGCCGGTGAATTTGATGCGTGAGTCGCGGGTACGCTCGCGCACCGCGTCCTCGGTGGCCTCGAGCTGGGCGACTTCTCGCTCGGTCTCGGCGTGTTCGGCTTTGTCTCGGGCCAAGGATCCTGCAAGCGATTCCGTGATCTCGGGGTGGTCGTGTACCTCGGTCGCCTGCTCGATAATCGACTGCGCATGTGCGGCGTCTGCCTGGGCGTTGGCGATAGCCTGCTCTTGCTCGCGGCGCGCCTTGTCCTCGGCGGCGACCTTCTCGCGCAGTTCGCGCTGGCGTGTCGCGGCGGCAGTTTTTGCGGACTGCAGCTCGGCGCGCGCGGCGTCTGCTTCGGTTGTCACGGCCTGGTGGGCGCGCTTGGCGTCGGCGATGGGGGCCTGCGCCTGCTCGACGGCTTGCTCAGCGGCGGCGAGCGAATGCTCAAGGTCGGCGCTGATGCGCGGGACGTCTTCTTCGGCTTTGCGCAGGGCATCAGCCGTGTCGGAGATCTGCATCGAAAGCTCGCTGGTGCGCACCGTATAGTTGGCGGGATTTGCCGAAGGATTGCGCTGCAGTTCGGCGTACTCGCGGCGCAGCGTCTCGAGCTGGGCGCGCGTGGCGTCGACGGTTTGCTGTGCGGCGGCAATGCCGGCGTCTCGCTCGGCTTGGACCTTGTCGCGGATTCGCTTGGAGTCCTCAAGGCGGCGAACGAGACGATTGCCGGTCTCGCGCGAGCTCGTCTCGCGGGCCTCCACGGCGTCGAGCGCGGCCTTCAGACGGAGCTCAGCCGCATCGTCTTCTGCCTTCATTTGTTCGAGCTGGCCCTTGAGCTCCGTCGCTTTGGCGGCGTGGGCGTCGCGGTCGATTTCGGCGGCCGCTGCGGTCTTTTGTGCCGTGGCGATGGCTTGGCGCTGGTCGGAGACGATCTGGTCGTAGCGGCCTGCGATGTCCTGACGCGTTTCGAGCTCCTCGGCCTGGTCTGCAATGCGCTGCTCAAGCTCAGCCAGATGGGCGCGGGCATCGGCGAGCGCCTTCTTGGCGGCGTTCATCTCGCGCATGGCCGATGCACCCTGGGCGATAAACGTGCCCACGGCGTTGGCGGTGTTCGAGACGGCGGTGCCTAAGTCGTGGCTTGCGGCGGGGGTGTGCGAGGCGGTCGAGTGCGCGGCGTCGGCGGTATCCGCATCGGCGGTCTGCGGCGCGGCGATGTTGCCGGTGCCGCCCTCGATCACGGAAAAGCCTGCTGCGTGCGGGTCGACCGCGTCGGCGCCGATCGTAGGATGCTCGAGCTGTAAAAACGAGGGCATGGTACTGCCCTGGTCGGCAACCGGGGTCTCGCCGGGCACAAACGTCGAGGCGGCCTCGGCGGCCTCCTCTTCTTCGGCGTCGACATCGGCATCGGCGACGGCATCCTTCATGGCCTTGACGGCATCCATCATGGAGTCCATCACAGCGTCGAGCTCTTCTTCCGAGGACACCTCGATGGGGCCTGCGGTTTGGGGAGCGGCATCCTGTACAGGGACGTCGTCCTGAGCGGGCGTATCGTCGTTTTGCTCGTCGGCATCTTCGGCGGCAGGGGTTTCCGCCGCAGTGCTTTCGTCCAGAGTAGCGTCGTCGACGTCGGTATCATTGCAGGTCACAGCGTCAGTATCTGCGGTGGCGTCTGCGGAATCATCAATATGCTGTTGAGTCTGGGGGTCCAGCTCGTCTGTCATAGGCATGTGCTCCTCATCGTTGTTCGTCACCCTATAATAAAGTTTCGCGCCGACATCCCGCGCCCCGCTGCAAAGTTCCAAAACGTGTTCGATGACTTGTTTCGATAACAAAAGCTCGGCCGCTTTGTCCAGTTGGTACTTGACAATCCCTTCGCCGAACGACGTGGTGCCGTTCGCCTACCGCGGCCTTTTATTTTCACTTGAACACGCTAAAGTTGCATCTCAGCTTTTGGCGCGTTTATTTGGATGCGCGCAGCCGGCGGGTTCGCCCGTCGCGATTATGAAAGGACTTCCATATGGGACTTTTCACTGGTAAGACCGTGATCATCACCGGCGGCGGCAAGGCCACGCTTAAGGACGGCTCTGCCGGCTCCATCGGCTACGGCATCGATATCGCTTTTGCCAAGGAGGGCGCGAACCTCGTCATCACCGGTCGTAACGTCGCCAAGCTTGAGGCTGCCAAGGAGTCTCTCGAGGCTGAGTACGGCGTCAAGGTTCTGCCTGTTCAGGCCGATGTCTCCGCCGGCCAGGACAACGAGGCCGTCGTGCAGAACGTTATCGACAAAGCGATTGAGGAGTTCGGTCGCATCGACGCCGTCGTCAACAACGCTCAGGCCAGCGCCTCGGGCGTGACCATCGCCGACCACACCATGGACCAGTTTAACCTGGCCATTTACTCCGGCCTGTACGCCACTTACCTGTACATGCAGAAGGCCTATCCGCACCTGAAGGAGACCAAGGGCTCCGTGGTCAACTTTGCTTCGGGCGCCGGCCTGTTTGGCAACTATGGCCAGTGCAGTTACGCCGCCGCCAAGGAGGGCATCCGTGGCCTGACCCGCGTCGCTGCCAACGAGTGGGGTCCCGACGGCATCAACGTCAACATCGTGTGCCCGCTTGCCTGGACCGCTGCGCTCGAGAACTTCCAGGATGCCTATCCCGAGGCGTTCAAGGCCAACGTCCACATGCCGCCGGCGGGCCACTACGGCGACGTCGAGAAGGAGATCGGCCGCGTGGTCGTTCAGCTTTGCGGCCCCGACTTTAAGTACATGAACGGCGAGACCGTCACCCTCGAGGGTGGCATGGGCCAGCGTCCTTAGGGGTTCCGCCGTTCTACCGAACGGCGGACCGGCCGACGCTGCGCGGGCCGCATTTGGACAATCTGCCGTTCAATTTCAAGGGCGCGACCAGAAGGTCAGCGCCCTTTCATTTCACGGCACCTTGTCTCAAATGCGACCCGCTCGCTGACGGTGACAAAACATCGGCGTTTCCGTGGTTGGTAAATAGCTCCACTCATTGGGGACGTACTTAAATGAGTGCCCACAAAATGAGCGTGGATAATCTCCCGTTTTTGGTCTGTGTTTTGGGCAAAAGTGGGAGATTATCCACGCTCATGTGTCAAGCGTCCAAAAATCCTCGCTCATTTGCCGTGTCCCTGCCGCGCCACCTCTTGCGCCAGTTTCTGTCGAGTCGGTGCGGGCTGTTGGTTGCCCCTATAATGGTCTGCGTATGAACCGCAACCAAGGAGTTCCAGTTTATGGACCAGAACCTCTTTAAATTCGACCTGATCGCCGAGGACCCGACCACGCATGCGCGCGCCGGTGTGCTGCACACTCCGCACGGCGACATCGAGACGCCGATCTTTATGCCCGTGGGCACCAAGGCAAACGTCAAGGGTATTCCCACCGAGACCGTCAAGCAGCTCGGCGCGCAGATCGTGCTCGCCAACACCTATCACCTGTCTATGCGTCCCGGCGAGGACACCATCGCCGAGCTGGGCGGACTGCACAAGTTTATGAACTGGCACGGCCCCATCCTCACCGACTCGGGCGGCTTCCAGGTGTTCAGCCACAACGACGCCGTCAAGCTCACCGACGAGGGCGTGCGTTTTATCGTCAACGACTACGATGGCCGCCACGTGTTCTGGACGCCCGAGGACAACATGGAAATCGCCATGAAGCTCGGCTCCGACATCTGCATGCAGCTCGACCAGTGCCCCGGCTATCCTGCCACGCGCCAGTATGTCGAGCGCGCCGTGGAGCTGTCGAGTATGTGGGCAGAGCGTTGCTATAAGGCGCACACCCGCGATGACCAGGCACTCTTTGGTATCGTCCAGGGCGGCATGCACCTGGACCTGCGCCTGCGCTCGCTGCGCCACCTGGAGGAGTGCGGCGACTTCCCCGGCTACGGCATCGGCGGCTACTCGGTGGGCGAGGACCACGAGACCATGTTCGAGACCCTGGCGCCGCTCGCGAGTGAGTACATGCCCAAGCACAAGCCGCGCTACCTGATGGGCGTCGGCAACCCGACTACGCTCGTGCGCGGCGTGGGCGTGGGCATCGACATGTTCGACTGCGTGCTGCCGACGCGCACCGGCCGCATGGGCACGGCGTTCTCCAGCGAGGGTCGCCTCAACTTCCGTAACGCGCGCTTTGCTCACGACGACGGCCCCATCGATCCCACCTGCACCTGCCCGGTGTGCACGGGCGGCTACAGCCGTGCGCTCATCCGCCACATGGTCACGCAGAAGGAGATGCTCGGCGGCATCCTGCTTTCGATGCACAACATTTACTACCTGCTCAACCTTATGCAGCGTGCTCGCCAGGCCATTATCGAGGGCCGTTACGGCGCGTTTGTGAGCGACTGGATGAACAGCCCTGCGGCGGTGGATTACTAAGAGCTACGGGAGCGCTTGCAGAGCGCGGGCAACGGCAAAGGACGAGAGCCGGCTGTTCGGCACATTCGCTGGCACTGTTTGCGCGACCGCTGACCGATAGCTTGCAAGCACTTGATGCATCGTGGGTACCATACCGGATAGTTGATGTTCGGGCGGGTGTTTGGCGCATGGCGTCGACCCCGCCCGTTTTTCTTTTTCTCGATAGGAGTACTCATGATTAAGAACGAGAATGTCGAGGGCGAGCCTGCCTACGACGAGACGTACCGCCGCGGCCCCGTGGTCATGCGCGGCCCCATGATTCCTAAGGACAACACCTACGCCAACCTGTTGGCGCCCGAGGAGTCGACCGACTGGCTGCATGCCGATCCGTGGCGTGTGCTGCGTATTCAGGCCGAGTTTGTCGATGGCTTTGGCGCGCTTGCGGAGCTCGGTCCCGCGGTGACCATCTTCGGCAGTGCCCGCACGCCCAAGACCGACCCAGTCTACAAGGCGGCGCGCACCGTCGGCCGCAAGATCGCCCAGCGCGGCGTGGCGGTTATCACCGGCGGCGGCCCCGGCATCATGGAGGCGGCCAACAGGGGAGCGGCGAGCGTTAACGGCAAGTCGGTTGGTCTGGGTATTGAGCTTCCGCACGAGCAGGGGCTCAACAAATACGTGAACCTCGGCATGGACTTCCGCTACTTCTTTGTGCGCAAGACGATGTTCGTCAAATACAGCTCGGGCGCCATCGTGTTTCCCGGCGGCTTTGGTACGCTCGACGAGATGTTCGAGGTGCTCACACTGGTGCAGACGCACAAGGTCAAGCGCATGCCGCTCGTGCTGGTGGGCAGCGAATACTGGCAGGGCTTGTTCGACTGGCTCAACGGCCCGGTGATGGACGCCGGTATGATCAGCCCGCTCGATCCCGAACTCGTGCACATCACCGACGACCTCAACGAGGCGGTCGACGTCGCCCTCAGCGGGCTGATGTAGAGTGATCGTGCCCGTCGTGACACGAATATGCATGGCAATCTGATGCTATCTAACATCAGATTGCCATTTTATTTTGTATACTGATGCAAAAGACGAGGCGAGGAGGTCGCGTATGTCTACTGCTACGGTTAAGCCCACGACGGTCCGCATCGAGGAGGGACTCAAGGAGCAGGCGACTGAGTTTTTAGATTCGGTTGGCTTGAGCCTTAATTCGTATCTCAACCTTGCTGTTCGGCAGCTGGTGAATCAGCGGAAGATTCCGTTTGAGATTGTGGGTCGACCGGAGGCACCCAACGAGACGACGAGGCGCGCCATGGTGATCGCCGAGGCTCATGAGCTGGGAATTTTGCCGGACGACAGCCCGTCATTCGATAACGTTGATGAGCTGATGTCGTTCCTCGATGAGGACTAGGCGATGTTTGAGATTAAGGTCGAGGCTCAGTTTAAGGCGGATTACAAACGGACGATGCGCGTCCATCCGCAGCTAAAAACGGAGTTTAAAGCGGCCGTCGCAGAGCTTGCGGCTCACGGCTCGCTTCCGGCGGAGTACGGCGCCCACGAGCTCTCCAACCCAGGTGGCAACTACAACGGTCACATCGATTTCCATCTATCCGACGGCCTGGTCGACGTGGTTGTTCTTTACCTGCCGCATAAGACTAATCCGGTGATCCGGCTGGTGAGAATGGGCTCGCACGAGGAGCTGTTCCAAGGTCCGCAGAGCTGATTGCCCACTTATGACTTGCGGTGAAATAGGGATTGATGAACGGCCGATGGGGCAAAAACAGCCTCTATTTCACCGCAACTGCCGGGGACACCCCGTTCGTTGCCGCGGCCTTCGGTTCTCCTTCTCGCTGGATTTCGTTCAAAAGCTCGGCTGCGACTTCGCTGCTTTTGAAGCGAATACTGCAGTCTTCTTTCTTTGGGAAAGCCAGCAACGGAATAGCTCCGTACCAGATGGTTTGCTCGTCAATCACTGATGCGCACAGGCGTCCTTCGGCTTTGATGAGATAGTTGACGTTCATCTCGGCAAAAATCGCTTTCACGTCATCGCGCGGAGTCGAAGCAATGGAAATCTCAAGGGAAATCCCACGGGCAGTGGCATCCGCGAGTGCGGCGGCGAGCTTTTCGAGGCATGCGGCGGATGCGTAGGGCGCGGCAATAAAAATGCTTTTCGATGCGTTCGCGATGTCATCCGCAAAAGCCTCCACGGCCCTTGCCGATCTAACGAGGATGTTTCGATCGTCCTGTCTGTTGTCGTTTGCTGCAAAGACTTCATACCCCAGCTTGGCGTAGGTCTTGAGTCTCTTTTGGTACATGCGTGCGAGCATGGGTATCGACAGGTCAACATAGTCGAATATCTCAACTCGCCGCTTGCCCTCGTGACTTCTATGCAGTCTGCCCGCCTGCTGCGTGATGCTGCCGTCCCACGATATCGGCGTGGCAATGAGGAGAGTGTCAAGGTAGGACAGATCGAAGCCCTCACCCAGAAGGCTTTCGGTGGCGACGATGATTCGATGTTCACGCTCGAAGCAGGGAAGACTGTTCAGTATCGCTTTTCTTTCTTTGGCGTCGATTTCTCCTGTTAAGAGTATGGGTTCGTGTCCGCGGCTTTGAAGTAACCTGCATAGATCTTCGGCATGCTTTTTTCTTTTAGATAGCACAAGCGGATGCCGACCGTTTGATGCGGCATCGAGGGCGTCGTCGACAATTACTTCGTTTCTCGCGGCGTGCACACACAGGAGGTCGAGAACCTGATTAAAGGATGCCCCTGGTTCGTAGGCGGGTAATCTGACTCCGGTAAAACACGGTCTAACAACGCGCTGAATCCCCTGTTGAATTGCTTGCGTTTTGGGATCGATGCTATGGCGAAGCGGGCCACAGAGCATCGAGAGCGCCCGCGTGAGTCCGTCGGAGCGTTCGGGCGTCGCGGAAAGGCCATATACATATTTGGCTGGAGCGGACTTGAGGACAAGCTCAAGCTGCGGCGCGGCGGCATGGTGACATTCGTCGCAGATGATGAGACCGTAATCGCGCACGAGCTCCTTGGCGAATGACTCGCCGGTCTGAGGGTCCTTGCCGGATAGCGACTGGAATGAAGCAACGTCGATGAGGTGGCTTATGGCGGTCTTGCCTCCTCCTATTTGTCCGATGATCGGAGGCTGCCTCTTGCTGATTCGTCCTTTTGGGGTTCGGACGGGTTCTCTGTTGTCCGTAATGTCGATAAATCGCTCGAGCTGGGATTTCCATTGGGCAATGAGCGCAGTCTTGGGAACGATGACGAGCGTTGGAAGACCGATGGCAGCAATAAGATAGGCTCCGATGACGGTTTTGCCGAAACCCGTCGGCGCAGACATGATCCCGTCTTCATAGCCGAGCATCTGTTCGGCGGCAATTTGCTGTTCAGGGCGAAGAGTCCCTTTAAATGCCATCACAATTGGATTGCCAGACTTGCGCTTGTCTGAATAGTGGGCAGAAACACCGGCTTCTTGAAGCAGTCGCTCAAGTTGAGTCTTGCAGCCTCTGGGAATCGCGACGCAGTCATCTCTAAGTTCGCTGAGGTCAATGTAGCGCGGTTTGCCGAATACCGATTGATGCATAGATTGTGCGCGGAAGAATTCCGGGTTGGCAAATGTTGCAAGTCTGCGGACTTCCATTTGAGCTGCGGGACTCAGAGATTTTTCGGGGATATAGAGCATATCGGCCTGCGTGACGGACAGCGATGACGGGAAGTCCCGCGGTGTGAGCGGAAGCCGCTTTCGCAGCCTCTGGGTATGTGGCACAGCAGTGTTTGCCGCCGCCGCTATTCCGTGCGACCTATTGTCGATGCTCTCGATCAGATTTTGCACCGTCACGCGCGGGATTAACTGGATTTGCGAAAGGTAAAGCCACTGATCGGGAAAGGGCTCAAATTGCTCGTCGACAAATACGCTGTTCCCTTTTCGCTGCGCTTTTCCTTGAAAAGGCAGCGCTATGAGATTTCCAAAGCCGCCCTCAGGAATGGTGGACTGCGCGGGCAGCATTCGGTCAAAGGCCTTGAAGGTGATTGTCTTGTTGAGTGTCGCCGCTTCGGTGATTAGGCTGCTTCCAAAATCTCGTGCGGTCTTTGCGCTGATGAGCTCTAGGAAGAAAAACCAGACATGTGCGCCATTGCCTGATCTCGATCGCTCAACAGCGGCATCGATTCCGTGGCTTTTTGCGACATGTCGAATGGCATTTGTCGCTTCTTTCCAATCAGCTTCGTCGAAATCGATGACCAGGACTTTTGTGTTGCTGTCACTATCGAGAACGTATTGACCTATGACATCTCGAAGCCTGTCGTCGTTGCCCCTGAAATGGGCGATTATCGCGGCATCGCTCAACACGGGGAAGATGCGGCTGCTGCATTCCGCGCATTTAGCTTTCTGATGGCTTGCTTTGGGACAAATGCCTGACTTCCACTCATTTGCGCAGGCGGGCGTATAGCCAATTCCTCCGTCTTTTCTGCGGTACCCATGAGCGTAAACATCTTTGCGGCCAGTAAAGAGATTGCGGAAGAGCTCGAGTTTGTCGCGCGCTGGGCTTGCGCTGGTGACGATATCTTCGGCCTGCGCCCGTCTATCGAAAGAATCGCTAGCTTTCTCCCATTCTTCCAGCGTTGTGTAACGGATGTCTGGACCGCTGCTGCAGATGACAATTTGACTGTACGGCTCCGATACGTGAGCGACCGTTCTCTTGAATTGGAATAACTTGTCCCCGATGAGGGCGTATTGATGCGTGACGGTGCTCATGTAAATGCCGTTCTTGTCGGGGTTCATTGAAATGAGGGTACGTTATTCTGATTTTAGGGGACTCGACTCTGATTTTGGTTCGGCGATAGTGGAGTACGGCTCCGTGAGCGGCGTTCGCTTTCTGTCAAAATGTGCGACAGCTGTTGCTGAATGGGTTTTAGTGGCTATGAGGCGGGTTGGAGGCGCGGGGGAGCTGCCCTCAAATAAACCCGGTGGGCAAAATATGGTAAATATGAGTACTGTTGCTTGGTTAGCAACATATCATCTTGAAAGTATTTAAAACCAATTGACTGAGATTTAGTATATCCAACCCCCTAAACGCGACGATTCGGTGCTTTATGACGCTTGAAATCGGTGGAAGTGGGCAAATTCAGCCAGATTTCGCTGTCACCAAATTGGTAACAGTACTCATATTTGCCATTTTTTGACCACGGGGTATCGCAGGGGGCTGGATAAGGCGTCGATTACCATCAAAACCTCGGTTGGGTAGTTGACGACGCGTTAAGTTGCGGCGCAATGGGAAGCGATTCACGACCCTTCGACTAAAACAGCCCTTTCCCGCCGCAACTCCTAAAAAGACGCCGACGCGCCTTGAGTTGGGGTGTGTCGGCGTGATGGCTTTGTTGCGGCTGGTCGTACCTCGGTTGTTCGGCAGCTTCGGCATGCCCGATCTTGTTAGGCAAGCATTTGTTAGGGCCTGGCGTTTGCCCAGATAAAACCTGCCAAAATAAACCTGTCCCTAATTGGCAGGTTGGTAGCGAGGGCAGTAGCTGATGGCGATGGCGTCGACGCCCACGTGGGTCGCGATGGTGCAGCCGATGGGGCCGGTGCCGGCATCGACGTAGTCCTGGCCCGCGAGCGCCTGATTGACGAGCTCCTGCTCCTCGGCGGCCCCGGTTGTGAGTACGCGCACGCTCGAACCCGGGTGCTCGGCCAGAAACGCGAGGCAGTCGGCCATGGTGTTGGCGACGATGCGCTTGGCGCCGCGGCCCTTCTTGATGGCCTTGATCTCGCCCGACTGCCATTCCGGCGAAACGGCCAGGCGAATGTTGAGCATCTGCGTGAGCTGGCCGGCGAGCTTGGGGGCGCGGCCGTTCTTAACGAGGTTCTCGAGCGTGCGGGGAATCAGCAGCAGGTGGGCGTCGGGCAGGGTCGCGCGGATTTGCGCCTCGGTCTCGTCTAGGCTGCGACCGTCCTCGCGCATGGCGAGCGCGTACTCCACCAGAAGACCCTCTGCGCCCGAGCCGGTGCGCGAATCGATGCAGCGCACGTCGAGCTCGTGGGTATCTGCCACCTGGCACGCGTTGGCGTAGCAGGCCGACCACTCACTGCATAGTGAGATAAAGATGGCGCTGTCGTGGCCGTCGGCGCGCACGCGATCGAAGAGCTCCTTGAACTCGCCGGCGCTCGGCTGCGAGGTGTGCGGCAGCTGCTCGGAGCCGGCCATGCGGGCGACGTACTCCTCGGCGGTGATCTGCACCTGGTCGAGCAGGTCCTCGCCTTCGATAATCACATGCAGCGGAATCACGTAGATGCCGAGCTCTTGGGCGCGGGCGGGGGAGATGTCCGACGTTGAGTCGGTTATGATGGCAAAAGACATAATTGCACCTTTCGATGGGGCGCCTGCGCGCCGCCGATTGAGAGCAAAGTGCGTCAAGTATAGTGGAGTTGTTCCACATTGCCAGCTTTAATTGTTGAATAGTCAACGGTTTGAAGCGTCGGTGTGGAAATCGCCAATTGGGGAAGAGGGATGTCGATGGCGGCATTGCAACTATGCGAGCGGCCGGTCGTGCTGTTCGATTTTGACGGTACGGTGGCTGACACGGGCCGGGCGGTGATGACCTCGACGCGCAAGACGCTGACGGCGCGCGGG
>Ga0129310_1002558_pt1 | contig 13313 bp, 9 predicted proteins | sample Go1ome_2_FD_94433 | JGI IMG/M metagenome (GOLD analysis project Ga0129310, IMG submission 94433) | Western lowland gorrila individual fecal microbial communities from Wisconsin, USA - Go1022A metagenome | ecosystem: Host-associated > Mammals > Digestive system > Large intestine > Fecal | place...
AAGGGACTCCCTATCAATGGGATGAAGCTTATTATAATGGACATTATTACGTCTACTTTGGTATTGTCCCAGTATTATGTTTTTACCTCCCGTACTACATGTTGACAGGTAATGCTTTTCCAACATGGTGGGGGATCATTATCGTACAGACAGGTATTCTTATCGGTATCCTGTTCCTACTAAATACTCTCATAAAAACATATTTCAAAAAAACATCCCTTGGTATGTTTTTACTGATGAATAGTTGCCTGGTATTTGGAAGCGGTATTGCAATTATTTCTACCTATGCCATGTTTTATCAGCTGCCAATTGCAATGGCTGTTTTCTTTACAATATGGGGACTTTACTTTTGGATTTCATCAAAAGGTTCTCATATTTTACGACTGATTGCAGGATCTATTTGCATGGCACTCGTTGCAGGCTGCCGCCCACAGCTTTTACTTGGCAGTTTTTTGGCAATCCCAATTATATTGTCAAAACTTTGGAAAATGTTTCAATCAGGACAGCACAAAAAAGCACTAATCCGGCTTATTACTGCACTACTTCCATTTATCCTTTTTGCCATGTTCATTATGTATTATAACTTTGTGAGATTTGGCTCACCATTTGATTTCGGTGCGAATTATAATCTGACAACAAATGATATGACACACCGTGGTTTCCATCTGGATCGCCTTCCATTAGGATTTTATATGTATTTGCTTCAACCACCTTGCTTTGCAACTAAATTTCCCTTTATTACATTTGCAGCAACAGATATCCAATATCAGGGAATTACTATTACAGAAAAGATGTTTGGCGGATTTTTGTGGTTAAATCCATTACTGTTTTCATTATTTTTCTTCCACAAATTTCGAACCGTTCTAAAAGAAAAGCAATTATATATCATCACCGGATTTTGTATCATATCAGGCATTATTTTAGTTGCGCTTGATACGCAGATGGCTGGCATTCTATTTCGATACAACTGTGATTTTGGTTTTTTCCTCAGTCTGGCATCCGTTTGCATTTTAATGTCTGCCGAAGCTTCCTATGAAGCTGCTCCTTTAAAAGAAGAATGCATTGCTCATACAAAGCAAATGTACTTTCGACATTTCCTGTATATTGCAGCCATTATAACACTTGTCTTATGGGGGCTCACACTGCAATGCATATTTAACACTGTGAATTAACTAAAATAAGGTTTTCGGGTATTTCATTAAACGAAGCTTCCCGAAAACCTTATTTTTTATCTCCCTGATTTCTCTTTTTTTCTCAAATTCAGCATCATTTCAAGGAATAGTATAAATCCGCCAATGGCAGTCATTCCTGCTCCTGCTTTTAATCCAGGAATATGATATACCATTTCAATACTGTTATTTCCATCTTCCAACGGAAGAGTGATCAGACAATCTGAAAATAAATTTGGTGAAATATCTTTTCCATTCAACGTGATGCTCCATCCATCATCCATCGGAATAGATGTAAACAAACTTTCTCCCTGATGTCCATCGGTTTCGATATGAACATAACCATCTTTTAATTCTATGTTGTCTGCTTTCTGCTCTCTCAATTTATCCGTCACATATTGCAATGTTGATAAGTCCAATGTGTAAAATTGTTCTGCATATGTATCTATCTGCTGTTCTGAATAAAGCGTCACCGTTGCATTCTGCTCCCCTTCTCGCGTTGGAATATCAAAAACAGACGGACTGGCCCATTTAGCGTAACCGGTTGAATAACTATTATTTACATCCACGCTTCCATCATAGAATGTTCTCCATGGTAAATTTCCATATAGCACAGAATTTGTTTTTGGAACCTTTATTGAATATACAGTATGATTATCATCTCCATTTGCCTCATATTCTAACGGCGTATATAACTGTACATTTTCACCCAATAATTCACTGTATACCGCATTCTGATAAAGGAACGGATCATCTTTATATTCTGCTGAAATCGCATCTCCCTGATATTTAAATGCCAATGGCAGAGCATACAGATTTTCATACGTTTCTTTCCCATTATAATTAAAAATATCTGATACCTGTTTTGTTCCATTTATTTGTCTGTCCGACAATACATATTTTACTCCAAACAGTGAGTCTGCTGCTAATATTGACGTGTTTACAATATTATAAGTATCTCCATTTATACGATAGCCAAACTTTTCTAACATTACAGCCTGTTTCATATCCAATGCCGATGTATAACTTGATAATGACCGATACCCCAATGCAAGAGCCTCATTATAGGTACTGGTCGTATGCTCATCCGATACCAGACGATTTTTTAACTGTGTCATTCGATATAATGAGGTATCTTCTTCCTGTATCTGACTGATTAGTTTTTCCTGCTCAGACGTATAACGTTGATATTCTGCTGCACCATTTGTATACGCATATTGGTTCATCAGCACAGAACTGCTGATCCCAAGTTCACCAATAACACTGATTCCAAGCACTGACCATAGCACTGCTTTACGAATTCGATTTCCACCTGTCGATAACATCCAAATCAGCACTGAAATTGCTATAATCACCCCAGCAGACAGCCACACATTTTTTGTATTTTGCTGCTGATAAACATGATTTACAGCTACCATTGCTCCTGAAACAATAATCGCTCCCAGTACAAGACGCCATCTGCTCTTCTTGCTTTCCTTTTTTAAAAACTGACAGGAAAATGCTGCGCAAAAAATAATTCCAATCATTCCCAAATAAGAATAACGATACCAATAACTGCTTACGACACGCACTAATGAAAACAAAAAGATCAGTGGCTGCCAGTAAAAAAGTAAAATACTAATTCCAATTACTGCTCCTAAAATTAGTTTTTGCTTTTTTCGAATGGTGCCAGACACGAAAAATCCAATACATCCTGCTATGGCAAAACTTCCACAAAACAAAGCTACATAGCCACTGGTCGAAAAACTACTCTGTGCACCGGCTGAAAATCCAGGTAAAACAGTAACAATATTTCCCGCCATATGATTTGTCAACCAGTCCTTATCAAAGTTACTGCGACCTCCCCGTAATGTTTTTACAGAAGGCAAGAATAGAACTGCACTGAGAAGCACAGCAGTAATCATAGATATGATATAACCTGCTGCTTTTTTCAACCAAATCCCGATACCTTTCCCATGCTTTTCTTCCACATATAAGCATTGTTCTGCCAGTACCCATATTACGGTAAACAGGCAATTTATACAGCCAGTATACCAGTTCGTCAGGATAGAAACTGCACTGAAAATACTAAGATACCACCAGTTCTTTTTCCATATGCCTCGATACACTCCAAGCAGCATCAGTGGCAATAAAATGACTCCATCCAACCACATGATATTACTACTCTGCGCAATATTATACTGACATACCCCGTATCCGATTGCCAACAGGTAAATCCATCTTGCATCTAAGCTATTTTCAAATCTTTTTCGCAGCCAGATACTACATGTCAAAGCGGATAAGCTTAATTTCAACACAGCCAAAATATCAAAAAATGAATTTAACTGGGATTTATCAAAAAATACCACCAGAAAATTCAGTGGTGATGCCAGATAATAACTGTACAAAGCAATGTTTGTTCCACCTAATGATTTGCTAAACGAATATGCTATCGTACTTTTTCCTTCCAGTACATCTTTAAACCATGCGAAAAAATCAAGGTACTGAATATATCCATCATAATTTGCCAATGTTGCATCTCCAAATGGTGAGATCCCCATTATTTTCAGAACGATCAATAATATGATACACACACTAAAGAAACTGCCTATATATAACCATAAATTTCTTTTTATTTTCTTATTTATCATTCTCCAATCCTCATCTCAATCCTTTTCACGCTTAACTTTACTCAAAGATTTATTATTGCCTTAATTCATTTATTATTCTTTCGCATTTTAACACACTCATATTCTTTTTTCCATCTCTATGTCTTTTTAATTCAATCAAAAAAGGTCAGGAAAGTCATTACTACAACTTTCCTGACATGAGCAGGCTATTCCTAACAAAAAATTTATGTTTCCATTTTGATATGTTTATTTCTACATTATAAGCAGATGGAATACTGCTTAACTTTTTAATCTAATAATTTTATTTTCGTTGCAATTTGTATACATGAAGCCAAATACCATTTGCAAATGCATTTTCGTAAATCTCATTAGTTGTGTACCCTTGCTTAGCAAATGATTTTAACGTTGTTTGATCCAATTCATCTGTCCAAAGCACCCATATTTCTCGATATTTAGAATCTATTTTTTCCTTCCAATCACCCACATACTCGTGATTACTTTCAGGATAATAATAATCCAACAACGTCCAATCTAATGGTCTGCTATTTGTATATATCATTGCTTCCGATGATATTGAAACTTCTTTCAAAAACGCTTCCGTTTCTGTTTCTGTTTTTCTCTCCCAATTAAAACGGGCCATATACTGAGGCACATTTGTTATCAAAATTGCAAATATTATAATAACAGCCCATACTCTTTTCCATTGAAGGTTTCTAATACAAATTCCAAATATCAAATATATCACTGCCGAAACTGGAAATAAATATCTTAAAATAAAAAATGGGCGAATCGTATATGATAGTACTAAGCCAACTGCAACAGTTCCGCATACTGAAGCCATCCCTGATATAATCAAAAACAGCTCATTGGAAATATTTATGCTTTTTGGAATTTTAACCTCTAAATCTGTACGATCAAAAAATTTCGCTGTTCTTCTTGAATTAATTTTTACAATGTTCAGTTGGTATAATATGAAGAAAATTAAACATACCGCAAAAATCACACTCAACCACATATAATCAAATAAAAATTCCCAACAATCTTGTATTGTTGGAATATCGCCTAACCACCAGCTATCAGCTGTTCTACCAAACGATTTAAGCAATATTATAAGCCATGGGCTATATGCGAGTATTGTAACCAAATAAGATAAACATAATGGTTTCAAAGTCTTTTTATTTTTCTTCACCAAGAAAAGCAACATTAAATACAAAAAGGCTACGGAAATAAGGGCATAGTAATGCGTATATGCAGCTCCAAGCGACATCATGCAAAATAAAATCCAATTCTTTTTACTATTTTTTTCAACAATCTTGTAAAATTCAATAAAAGCCATCAAAACAAATAATGCAGCCAGTGAATACATCCTTGCTTCGACATTATACTTGACAGGATTTTTCATAATGGAAGACATAGTAATTAGCACAACCGCTGGTATCATTCCAAAATATTTTTTTACTATCGTACAAGCTATAATAATAACCAATGCATATGGTATTATTGCAGATAAATGATATGTATACCCATGATTTCCAAGTATATGATATAACAATTGAGTAAATAAATAATACAATGGCGGATGCACATCATCCCCCGTAGCCACAATCATATCTGGTATACTCATTTTTGCCAGTCTAATAGAAAATCCTTCATCCTCCCAAAATGAATTATCAAATATTCTAATAAAATTCATGAAAAACAATACCATTGCGTACAAATATAAAACTATGTTTTTATTTATTTTAACTGCTTTTCTTTCATTTTTAAATGTAAAATGAAATCTAATTACATTCTCTGCTATGGGTTCAATAATACTTATAAAGATTTCTAACATTATATATCGAACAGTAAATTTTGTATTTTGTATCAAATCACTATCCAATGCCCCATCATGTCCAAAAAACACATATGCTATTGCAATTACTACAACATTCAAAAATAATACAACAATTAAATATTCTTTCAAAAAGCTTTTTACATCACCACAAAATCCACACTTAACCTTATCACCTAATATTTTATATCTCATAAACATAAGAAATATCGCCGGCAACAAAAAACATACAATAGCTGTCATATAACTTTTACCTTTCTTCTAGTATCTTTATACATCCTGATTGCTAACATCGACATTTGTTTCACTGCAAATATATATCGGACGTTTTTTTACCTCAAGATATGTTTTTGCCATATATGATCCTAAAATTCCCAAACAAAGCAATTGAACTCCTCCTAAAAACAAAATAATGCAAGCTAAAGATGCCCATCCAGGAACTGAATTTCCAAATAATAACTGGCGAATCACAATAAATATAATCGTAATAGTCCCCAACAGGCACATAATCATACCTAAAATAGCTGATAATGCCAGTGGAGCTGTTGAAAACGCAACAATTCCTTCTATCGAATAACGAAACAATTTCCAGAATGACCACTTCGTTTCACCAGCAACTCGTTCCACATTTTCAAATTCTATCCATTTAGTTTGAAATCCAACCCATCCAAAAAGTCCTTTTGAAAAACGATTGTATTCTCCCATACTTAATAATGCGTTCACGAATTTCCGATTCATCAATCTATAATCTCTTGCACCATCTACAATATCCGTATTTGAAATTTTATTCATTAACTTATAAAACTGTCTGGCAAAAAACGACCTTATTGGCGGTTCACCTCTGCGATCAACTCTCCTCGTAGCTACAGAATCATATTTTTCCTCTACAATTGCTTTATACATTTCTGGCAAAAGTGATGGTGGGTCTTGTAAATCAGCATCCATAATTGCAACCAGATCCCCTGTAGCATTTTTTAATCCAGCATAAATTGCTGCCTCTTTACCAAAATTTCTAGAAAAAGAAATGTATTTTATTCTTTTATCTTTTTTAGCCAATTGACTGATCACATCCATAGTTTTATCTTGTGACCCATCATTAATATATATAATTTCAAACTCAACATAATTCATTTTTTCTTCTGAAATATAATCCATTTCTTGCTGAAAATAATGCAATGCAAGTTCTTCATTATAACAAGGAACAATAATAGAAATCTTCATATTCCATCCTCTTTTCGGTGTATTCTTCCGTAAATATACATTTTTTCTTTACATCTTTATTATCATTTGGTTGTATAGAAACTGTTTATACAACTTTTAATTCGTATTCATTCTACCCCCCCCCCGCGATATTTTTGTCAATCTTAGAGTTATAAATTCCCTATGCTCTTTCCTTCGAAAAAAAATCACATAAAGTATAGCAACCGATAAATAAGCGTTTTTCCTTGACAACTCCCCTCCCCTGCGGTAACATTCTACAGGTAAAGTGTCATACAAGCGACTTTTTTGCTTTATAAATTAACCAGGGGAGCAATTTGCTGAGAGTAAGGATACACCTTAGACCCTTATACCTGTTGGACAATGCCATCATAGGAAGTGTTATATACCATAGGAGAACTATGCAAACTTCTAAGTGCATCTGCCAGCCGGTAGGTGTTTTTTATTGCCCTAATGTGTAATCTATAATTTCACATTTTTCAGGCATAATGCAAAATTCATTGGTTATTGCAGCTATGGCATTCGTAAATGTAACTTAGTGTAACAGTTATTATTTTTTATTTTCAAGGAGGAAATCATTATGAACGCAAGTGTAGCTATTCAGGTATTACCTACAGTCACAGACGAGGACGAAGTAATCCGTATCGTAGACGAAGTAATCGCTTATATCAAATCCACAGGTCTCAACTATTATGTAGGACCATGTGAGACATCCATCGAAGGTGATTATGACGAACTGATGGAGATTGTAAAAAACTGCCAGCTGGTTGCTGCAAAAGCAGGCTGCCCGGCTATGAATACTTATGTAAAAATTTCTTTTAAACCAGAGGGAGATGTACTGACCATTGACAAAAAAGTTACAAAGCATCACCAGTAAGATTCCGGCAATCGTCGCTTTATGCCTGATTGTGCTGGCATGGTATCTGATCTGCATCTCCGGGCTGGTTCCGGCCTATATGCTGCCGTCCCCGGTCAACGTGGCAAAGGCTCTGATTTCGGACATGCCACTGATTCTGATGCATGCCAGATACACCCTGCAGGAGGCCTTTTACGGTCTCTGCATCGGTATCCTGCTGGCCTTTGTCAGTGCCACACTGATGGATCGTTTTCTGACCATTAACCGGGCATTTTATCCGCTGATGGTTATTACACAGACGATCCCGACCATTGCCATCGCGCCGGTTCTGGTGCTCTGGATGGGATTTGGCATGGCACCGAAGATCGCTCTGGTTGTCATCACCACCTTTTTCCCGATCGCAGTTGGTCTGCTGGACGGATATAAAAGTGTGGATCAGGATGCCGTCAATCTGATGCGTGCCATGGGCGCTACCAAATTTCAGATTTTCCGGCATTTAAAATTTCCATCCGCTTTGAACCAGTTTTTCTCCGGTTTGAAGATTTCTGCCTCCTATGCTGTGGTTGGCGCAGTTGTTGCAGAATGGCTCGGTGGATTCAACGGACTGGGCGTCTATATGACCCGTGTCAAAAAGGCATATGCATTCGACAAAATGTTTGCCGTTATTATTTTTATCGTGATCATCAGTTTACTGCTGATGCTCGCAGTCAACATAATCAGAAATTTATCCATGCCTTGGATAAGAACAGAAAAAGAGGGAAAAGAAGTATGAAAAACAAATTATTAAAGAAAGTTGCTGCCGCATCTTTGGCAGCTGCTATGGTATTTTCCATGGCTGCATGCGGAAATGCTGACAACAACGCTGCAAAAGGAAATGCATCCGACAGCTCTTCCGCTGCCGCTGAGAACACTTCCAAATCAGATAAAGATCTGACAAAGATCACATTCTGTCTGGATTGGACACCGAACACAAACCACACAGGTTTGTATGTTGCTCAGCAGCTCGGTTACTATGAGCAGGCAGGTCTGGATGTTCAGATCGTTCAGCCGCCAGAGGACGGTGCTGCATTAATGTGTGCTTCCGGCCAGGCTCAGTTCGCCATCGAAGCACAGGATACCATGGCTGCTTCTCTGGATTCCGACAATCCGCTCGGTATCACAGCGGTTGCTGCGGTTCTTCAGCACAACACTTCCGGTATCCTTTCCCGTCAGGGCGACGGCATTGACACTCCGAAAGGAATGACCGGAAAAACTTATTCCACCTGGGAGTCTCCGATCGAACTTGCTACTTTAAAAACAGTTATCAACGGTGACGGTGGCGATTTTGATCAGGTAAATCTGATCCCGAACGATATCACAGATGAACCGGCTGCACTGGCTGCTCATCAGACAGATGCCATCTGGGTATTCTACGGATGGGGCGGAATCAACGCAAATGTAGAAAAAACACCTTGTGATTTCTTCTTCTTCAAAGATGTAAATCCGGTATTTGATTACTACACACCGGTGATCATCGCAAACAATGAATTTTTACAGAACAGCCCGGATGTCGCAAAGAAATTCCTTGAGGCAACTCAGAAAGGTTATGAATATGCCATCCAGAATCCGGTAGATGCAGCAAATATGCTGATTGCAGGCGATAATACAGGTTCCTTGGGCGGATCCGAAGAACTGGTTCAGGCTTCTCAGCAGTATATTTCTGATCAGTATATCGCAGATGCTCAGAAATGGGGATTCATCGACGAAGATCGTTGGAATGCATTTTACAAATGGCTGGCAGATAACGGACTTACTTCCAAAGATCTGTCCGGACAGGGATTTTCAAACGACTACTTAGGCGGTAATTAATATTTACACAGAAAGTCAGAAGTTACAATGGCATTATTAAAAGCAGAACATATTACAAAAATATATGGACAGCGTACGATCATCAAAGATATCAATATTGAACTGAATAAAGGTGAGCTGGTATGCCTTCTTGGAGTCAGCGGTTCCGGAAAGACAACATTGTTTCACATTCTTTCCGGACTGACGACACCGGAAGAAGGCCATGTCTATCTGAACGACAAGGAGATCACTTCCGCACCGGGTCAGATCAGCTACATGCTTCAGAAAGATCTGCTGCTTCCGCACAAAAAGATCATTGATAACGTATCACTGCCCCTTGTATTAAAGGGCATGAAAAAAGCAGATGCACGTAAAAAGGCAGATCCGCTGTTTGCAGAATTTGGTCTGGATGGTACACAGTATCAGTATCCAAGCCAGCTCTCCGGCGGTATGCGCCAGCGTGCTGCACTTCTGCGGACATATCTCTCATCCAACGGTGTCGCACTGCTGGATGAACCGTTTTCCGCACTGGATACGATCACGAAGTCCAATATTCACAAATGGTATCTGAATATTATGACTCACATTGACCTGTCCACGCTGTTTATCACACATGACATCGATGAGGCGATTCTCTTATCCGACCGCATTTATATCCTGAATGGTACACCGGGCGAGATCAAAGACGAAATCGTGATTCGCGAGAAAAAGCCACGGCCGGATGATTTTTATCTGACTGAGACATTTCTCAATTACAAACGTGACATCATAAGTCGCCTTTAGTTTCGGTTGGCTTAAAATTTAAGTATTGAAAGGGGTCTGGGTTCATTTTGTCTCCGCAGCTAATAACCGCTTGCTGAGAAAAAATGAACCCAGACCCCTATTTACGTTACGATGCCATAAAATTTTGCGCCACCCTACACTACGTCTCCATGCCACATGCACATCTACACATCTGGCAAAATCAACTCTATGTTATGCACGCAAAAGCATGCTAAATTATAGCATGTCTAATCGTAAATCTGCACATGCAACATAGGCTTTATTTTTTCCAAAGCAGGCACGCATGTGTGGCACAACTTCATTACATAAAGAGTTATTAATTTCATAACTGAAATAGCAAAATCGGAGAAAATTTCCTCGACGAGCGATTAAGCGAACGACCGAGTTTCACAAGGTTTTGCGCGAGTGGAAGACGACCAGCTTCTATAGGAGTCGAGAACGAGCGCGATGAAACCGCCGTGAAACGAGGGTAGTGAACGTCTAGCGAGTGAGGAAATTTTCTCCGATTTTGCTTTACAATATTAAATTTTAGCCAATACTTAAATAGCCTCCAGTGCCTGTGCCAGATCCGCGATAAGGTCTTCTTTATCTTCCAGACCACAGGACATACGTACCAATCCTGCCGGAATACCAGCAGCCTCTAACTGCTCATCTGTCATCTGGCGGTGTGTGGAGGTAGCCGGATTCAGACAGCAGGTTCTCGCATCTGCCACATGCGTCTCAATCGCAGCCAGTTTCAGATGTTTCATAAAGGTCTCTGCTGCCGCACGTCCGCCTTCCAGTTCGAAGGATACGACACCGCATCCGCCCTTCGGCAGGTATTTCTGTGCAAGTTCATAATATTTGTCACCCGGAAGTCCGCTGTAAGTTACTTTCACTACTTTTGGATGCTTTGCAAGGAATTCAGCCACAGCCTGTCCATTTTCAACATGACGCGGCATACGCACATGCAATGATTCCAGACCGAGGTTCAGATAAAATGCATGCTGCGGAGACTGAATGCTTCCCAGATCACGCATTAACTGTGCAGTGCATTTTGTGATGAATGCGCCGCCCTGACCGAATTTCTCTGCGTATGTAATTCCATGGTAGGAATCATCCGGTGTACAAAGTCCCGGAAACTTATCTGCATGCGCCAGCCAGTCAAAATTTCCGGAATCAACAATAGCTCCACCAACTGCTGCTCCATGACCATCCATGTATTTTGTAGTGGAATGTGTTACGATATCTGCGCCCCATTTGAACGGATTGCAGTTTACCGGAGTTGGGAAAGTATTATCCACGATCAACGGTACGCCGTGCGCATGTGCTGCTTTTGCAAATTTTTCGATATCGAGAACCGTCAGCGCCGGATTCGCGATAGTTTCACCAAATACCGCTCTTGTATTTTCCTGGAATGCCGCATTCAATTCTTCTTCCGTGCAGTCAGGTGCCACAAATGTCGCAGTGATACCCATTTTTTTCATGGTTACTTCAATCAGGTTAAAAGTTCCACCGTAAATTGCGGAAGATGCCACGATATGGCTTCCACATTCGCATACATTAAATAAGGCAAAAAAGTTCGCGGCCTGTCCGGAGGATGTCAGCATTGCTGCGGTACCACCTTCCAACTCAGCGATTTTTGCTGCAACCATATCATTGGTCGGATTTTGCAGACGGGTATAAAAATATCCGGCATCTTCCAGATCGAATAACCGTCCCATAGCCTCGCTTGTCTCATAACGGAAGGTTGTGGACTGAACAATTGGAATCTGTCTTGGCTCCCCGTTTCCCGGACGATAGCCCCCCTGTACACATTTCGTATCTAATCTGTAATCACTCATTGTTTCTTCTCCTTTTCCAATCTCCTGCCATTTACGACAGAAGAAAACGTTTTCATACATACATTTTATATACCGATACCGCTTTATGTCAACAAAAAAGTACAGTCTGTCCTGTAATCATGCCCCCTTGTTTGCACCATATTTTCCTGCCAAATCAAAAAATACAGCCTGTACTGCTATTACACAGACAAACTGTACTTTTATCAACTTTATTTACTTCATCAGACAAGCACTCTTTTTTAGAGCAACTTTCGTCCTACTCACTCCGTTTGTTCATCGTCAGAATCGGCACAAGGTGATTGTACACCAGGAATGTGATCACCACACTGATCATCGCCTTGATAAAGGTAAACGGCATATTGAATATGATCAGACTCTGCAGGATACTTTTTACCCCTGGGAAAATTGCCTGATATGCAGCCAGAATTGTCTCTGCCGGCATGAAGTTATAATATACCGGATAAACGACGAAGTAATTGGATGCCACGCTGATCACTGCCATCAGAACGGCTCCAAGAACAGCTCCGCCGCAGGCACTCTTTTTGCTCTTTTTCCGTTTGTATAAAAAGCCGGCAGGCAGGATAAATACCGCATTCAGAATGAAATTGGAGAGTTCCCCGACTCCACCGGTGGACGTCACCGTAAGATGCAGCAGATTTTTGATCAGTGCAATGATCACACCTCCTACCGGGCCAACTGCCAGACTTCCGATCAGCGCCGGGAAATCCGACAGGTCCATTTTGATAAATACCGGCATCAGTGGAACACTGAATTCCATAAACATCAAAATGTAGGCAATTGCAGATAACACACCGATAATTGCCATTTTTGATATGTTTGATTTAACCGGTTTTTTTGCTTTTGTTTCCATAACCTATGAATCTCTTTCTCTAACGTTTTTTCTTTTTTGACCGAAAATGACTGATAAACACGGAAGCCGTAAATACAATAGCCAGAAAATAGCCAATTGCTCCCAGTGCCGGAATTCCCAGCAGTTTCGGTTTCATATCAGTGGTGCAGATAATACTGGAACTGATCAGCAGGGCCATGATCAGAAACCCCATGACCAGCCGCCGCACCAGTGCATTCAGCATCACCGTCAGATCATCTGTCGCGTGCAGATCCAGATTAATACTTGTCTGTCCCTGCATATAACTGCGCAGCAGATCTGAAATATAAGATGGTATCTTGATG
>Ga0129310_1002559_pt1 | contig 13307 bp, 11 predicted proteins | sample Go1ome_2_FD_94433 | JGI IMG/M metagenome (GOLD analysis project Ga0129310, IMG submission 94433) | Western lowland gorrila individual fecal microbial communities from Wisconsin, USA - Go1022A metagenome | ecosystem: Host-associated > Mammals > Digestive system > Large intestine > Fecal | place...
TCCGTGTCCCATTCGGGAGGGCTTTGGGTGTGCGCATTGTGCCGCTGTGATGTTGGCATAGATATTGAGCAGCATGCCGCGCGCGATCATGCGGCGCTTGCCCGCCGCTTCTTCCATCCGCAGGAGATAGAGTATACTCACCGCGGCGGAACGGGGGCGTTCTATTCCGTTTGGACGGCAAAGGAAAGCTATGTCAAGCTGCTCGGCACGGGCATAGGGGGCAGCTTTTCGCATTTCAGCGTTGTTGAGCGCGGCACGATATCGGGCGATCGGCTCTTTGCCCGCTTCACCTCCATACCCGGGCGGGATGGATACTCGCTTACGCTCTGCCGCTGGTACGATGAGTGAAAATCCGGCAAAATTCGATTTACCGTATGCCGATATACATACCAAATAAAAGGAGACAATACCTATGAAAATGCGCAGGATGGACAGGCTGGTGAACGATAGGGCAAGAATAGGGCAGATAATAGCCGATTCCGCCGTTTGCCGCGTGGCTGTTAAGGACGAAGAGGGGCTTTACATAGTGCCGCTGAGCTTCGGATACGTTTACGAAGGCGATTCGCTCACGCTGTATTTCCACAGCGCAAAGGAAGGCCGCAAGATACGCGCCATCGGCAGCGGATGCGAAGCCGCGTTTGAAATGGACAGCATGAGCCGCGTTACCGAAGGGCCTACTCCCTGCAATTATTCCTGCCTGTATTCAAGCATAACCGGCGCGGGCAGGGCAAGCATGGTAGACGATATTGAGGAAAAGAAGCTTGCGCTCTCGCTTATAACCGAGCATACCGCCGGCCGCCGCTTTGAGTTCAGCGATGCGCAGTCCGATAGCGTTGCGATAATAAAACTGAGCGCGAATACATTCAGCGCAAAGGAGAAGGCACAATGAATATAGACCTTAAAACCGCATCCCCGCGCGAAGTGCGCGCGCTCATCCGCGCGGGCGAGATAACCTCCCCCACCGCCGGCATGGCCGCGGGCTATGCGCAGGCAAATTTGGTAATACTTCCCGCCGAATACGCCGCGGACTTTGCCGAATACGCCCGCATAAATCCCGCCCCCTGCCCCGTGCTTGAAACGCTTAAAGCTTCGCCCTATACCCGCCTTATGGCGGCGGACGGCAATATATTGACAGACATTCCCAAATACCGCATATATCGTAACGGCGCGCTTGACGCGGAAGTGACCGACGCAAGCGAATATTATCAAAGCGGCATGGTTGGCTTCCTTATAGGGTGCAGCTTTTCATTTGAGGAAGCGCTTATGCGCGCGGGCATAGAGGTGCGCCATATTGCAACGGGGCGCAACGTGCCCATGTATAAAACCAATATTATGACTAAACCCTGCGGCCCGTTCTCCGGCCCAACGGTATGCTCCATGCGGCCCATGACGCGCGAGCAGGCCGAACTTGCCTATAAAATAACCGCCGCCATGCCCAATGTACACGGCGCGCCCGTGCACATAGGCGACCCGAAGGAGATAGGCATTGCGGACGTTATGCGGCCCGATTACGGCGACAGCGTGGAGATACGCGAAGGCGAAGTATGCGTATTCTGGCCCTGCGGCGTTACCCCGCAGGCGGCGATAGAAAACGCCAAGCCGCCGATAGTAATAACCCACAGCCCCGGGCATATGTTCATAACGGACATATTGAACAGCGAATTAAACGATTTTCTTGAAGCGCACAAGGGCGAATAAGTAAAAAAAGTGGCCGTGAGCCACTTTTTTGTTATGTATAGTGCTTTACTGCTTCCTCAGCTTCGGGCCGGGGTCGCCCTGCTTCCAATGCCTGCGGCAAAGGCTTATGTATTTATCCTCCGCGCCAAGCACCACCTGCTCGCCCTGCTTGGTTATGCCTCCCTTGCCGTCAAGCCGCGCGTTGCACGTTGCCTTGCGGCCGCACCAGCATATTGTTTTAACCTCCTCTATGCTGTCCGCCCAGGCAAGCAGCCACTTGCTCCCTTCAAAAAGCTCCCCGCGGAAGTCCGCGCGCAGCCCGTAGCATATAACCGGCACGTTGTATTCATCCACAATGTCCGTCAGCAGCTCCACCTCCGCCTTGGTAAGGAACTGCGATTCGTCCACTATTATGCAGTCGTACTCCTTCCGCTTAACGGCTTCCCAATCCATTTCGTCAAACAGCGTGCATTCGTCCATAACGCCGCTGCGGCTTTTCATTATATGCACGCCGTCGCGCGTATCTGTGCGCGGCTTAACGAGCAGCGCCTTCTGCCCCTGCTCTCCGTAATTATACTTTACCATTATGGCGTTTGCGGTCTTGCTGGAACTCATCGCCCCGTAGCGGAAATATAGCTTTGCCATTTAGGGATATCCTTTCGTATATGAACTGATGGATATATTGTATCAGACATAGAGAAGAATATAAAGTACAAAAACCGCGCATATTATGATAGAATATATTCAATCATTACTAACTTCAGGAGGAACCTATAATGGCAATAAGCGTATTTCAGGTACAAAGCCCGCTCACCCAGGTAACGCGGGAACGCACGAACGAATATCTTAAAACCGTGGGCAGCGCCGTTGGCGAGGAGCTGGTGCGCGTTGATCTTGACGAATTTGAAAAGGCGCCCTTCGCGCTGGTATTCGTGGCCTCCGGCGGAAGCGAAGGCATATTCAAGGAAGGCTACGAGCGCATATGCAAAAAGCCCTGCTATATACTGACAAGCGGCGAAAGCAACTCCCTTGCCGCCAGCATGGAAATCCTTTCCTTCCTAAAGCAGCAGGGTAAGCGCGGCGAAATACTGCACGGCAGCGTTGAGGACGTGGCAAGGCGCATAAACGCGCTGAAGATGGCCTACGCCGGAATAGAAAAGCTGAAGGGTATGCGGCTTGGCGTTATAGGCACGCCTTCCGATTGGCTTATCGCAAGCGATACCGACGGCGCGGCGTATCAGGCTAAGCTTGGGCTTACGCTTGTGCATATCCCCATAAGCGAACTGATAGAGGAAGCCAATAAGGGCGGCTACGAGCCGAATCAGTATACTCAGCTTCTCATGGCGCAGGGTTACGACAAGGCGGAAATGGAAAAGAGCCTTAATGTATACGGCGCGCTCAAGCGCATAATTGCCAAGTATGACCTTCGCGCGGTCACCGTGCGCTGCTTCGATCTTCTCAATACCGTGTTCACCACGGGCTGCCTCGGCCTTGCCATACTCAATGCGGAAGGCATATACGCCGGCTGCGAAGGCGATATCCCCGCCGCCGTATCCATGGCTATACTCGGCGCGGTATCCGGGCAGGATGTGTTCCTGTGCAACCCCAGCCGCATAGATACCGCCGCTGGTGAAATGGTGCTGGCGCACTGCACGCTGCCCGTAACCATGCCGCGCAGCATTCGCCTTACCACGCATTATGAATCCGACATCGGCGTTGCCATAGCCGGTGAAATCCCCGAAGGCCCCTGCACCATATTCAAGGCCGCGGGCGACCTTTCCCGCTTCTTTGCAAGGCGCGGCGAGATAACCGAAAACCTGCACGAATCCTGCCTCTGCCGCACGCAGATAAAGCTGAAGCTTGATGATTTCTCCTACTTCCTCACCAATCCCATCAACAACCATCATCTGGTCTGCTGCGGGGATTATGCGGACGCGCTTAACGAATTCTTTGCCCTTATTGGCTAAGGTTATGCCCATATAGCGCATCATACGGCCGGCGGACAGCTCGTTCGCCGGCCTTTTATGCCCACGCGCGGGAATATTTACACATGACGGCATAAATATGGCGCAAAAATGTTATATATAATCAAAATACATCTTTTATTTCACAATTATTTTTGATAGAATAAATAGAACCATGCGGATTAATAATCGGCGTGGTCAAAAATAAACGGAGGATAAAAGCATAATGAAGAAAATTGCTGCTCTGATGCTGGCTCTGGTAATAGCCATAGCCGCTATCGGCTGCTCCGCTCCCGCGGATCAGAACCAGGACAACACTCCCGCTAACGACAACAAGGAACCCTATCGCGTAGCCATGGTTACCGATACCGGCGGAATCAACGACCAGTCCTTCAACGCTTCTGCGTGGGCCGGCCTGCAGAGGGCTCAGGAAGAGCTTGGCTGCGAAGTTAAGTACTTCGAATCCAAGACCGACGCCGACTATGCCCCCAACCTCGAGACCGCTGTTGACGAAGGTTATGACCTTATCCTGTGCATCGGCTTCCTGATGGCCGACACCCTTAAGGAAGTTGCCGCCAACTATCCCGATCAGACCTTTGCCATCGTTGATAATTCCAGCGTTGGTGATAACGTTATCGGCGTTAACTTTGCCACCGAGCAGTGCTCCTATCTGGTAGGCGTTGCCGCTGCCACCATGACCCAGACCAACAACGTCGGCTTCGTTATCGGCATGGTCAGCCCCGTCATGAACACCTTCGGCTATGGTTTCTATGCCGGCGTGCGTGACACCAACCCCGATTGCCAGGTGCAGTGCTACAATGCCAACAGCTTCGGCGATGCCGCGGGCGGTAAGGCTGCCACCATCAATATGTACACCAACGGCGCGGACGTCGTTTACCATGCCGCCGGTGCCACCGGTCTTGGCGTAATCGAAGCCGGTAAGGAACAGGGCAAGCTGGTAATAGGCGTTGACCAGGACCAGTCCTCTCTGGCCCCCGAAGCCGTGCTGACCAGCGCCGTAAAGCGCGTTGACAACGGCGTATTCGCTCTGTGCAAGGACGGCGTTGAAGGCACCCTCAAGCCCGGCAGCGATGTTAACTACGACATCACCTCCGGCGCTGTGGATATCGCCCCCACCGACACCCTGATGAGCGACGAGTGCAAGGCCGCCGTTGCCGCCGCCAAGGAAAAGATCCTCTCCGGCGAAATCAAGGTTCCTGCCACTACCGAGGAGTTCGATGCTGCCTACGGTTCCGATTACTACACCCTTGATGACTAATAGCTGAATAAGCGCATCCCTGCCCGATGCATGTCGGGCAGGGATTTGTTATAACAAATCCATTATCACATCACGCATACACATTTTTTATTTTAAGGAGGTGAGCCGGCTTGGAGGAAAACGGGCGCATAGATATGAGCCGTCCCACGGTTGAAATGAAGAACATAGTTAAAATGTTCGGCTCCTTCAAAGCAAACGATGGGATTAACCTGACCGTTCACAAGGGCGAGATACACGCCATTCTCGGCGAAAACGGCGCGGGTAAATCCACGCTTATGAACATATTATACGGGCTGTATCATCCCACATCCGGCCAAATATTCATAAACGGCAAAGAGGTTTCCATATCCGGCCCCAATAAGGCGATAGAGTTGGGCATAGGCATGGTGCATCAGCACTTTATGCTCGTGCAGCCGTTCACCGTGGCCGAAAACATAATACTCGGCATGGAACCCATGCTCCCCGGCGGGCGGGTGAACATGAAGGCGGCGCGCGCGAAGGTGAACGAAATATCCGCCCGCTACGGCCTTGAGGTAAATGCCGACGCCAAGATTGAGGACATATCCGTAGGCATGCAGCAGCGCGCGGAAATACTGAAGGTGCTGTACCGCGGAGCAGATATATTGATATTGGATGAGCCCACGGCCTCCCTTACCCCGCAGGAGATAGAAGAACTTATCGAAATAATGCATAATCTTGCGCGCGAAGGGAAAACCGTTATACTCATAACACACAAGCTGAAGGAAATAAAGGCCGCTGCGGATTACTGCACGATTATCCGCCAGGGCAAATATATAAACACCGTCCGCGTTGCGGACACCACGGAGCAGCAGCTTGCCGCCATGATGGTCGGCCGCAGCGTTGAGTTCAAGGTGGACAAGGCCGCCATAGAACCGGGCGAAGTGGCGCTGGAGGTGCATGACCTGCACGCCAAGGATTACAGGAACGTTGAAGTCCTCCGCGGGCTTGACCTTACCGTTAGGAAGGGCGAAATAGTAGGCATAGCGGGCATAGACGGCAACGGCCAAACCGAGCTGGTGGAAATTCTTACCGGCCTAAAGAAAGCAACTCACGGCGCAATCACCATGAACGGCCATGACGCTTACAATAAAACGCCGCGCCAGCTTTTCGACATGGGCATTTCAAGCATCCCTGCGGACAGGCATAAGCACGGGCTGGTGCTGGATTTCTCGGTCGAGGATAATCTTATACTGCAAAACGCGGACGAAAAGCCGTATTCCAACCACGGCGCGCTAAATTTCAAGGCCATTGACGAGCACGCCAAGGAGCTTATTGAAAAATACGACATTCGCCCCCGCGGCTGCGAGCACGAACCGGCGGGAGACCTTTCCGGCGGCAACCAGCAAAAGGTGATAATTGCAAGGGAGGTTACAAACGATAAGGATCTGCTTATCGCCGTTAACCCCACGCGCGGGCTTGACGTTGGTGCGATTGAGTATGTGCATAAGTACATTGTGGATCAGCGCAACAAGCACAAGGCCGTGCTGCTGGTAAGCTTTGAGTTGGACGAGGTAATGAGCCTTTCTGACAGGATAGACGTTATATTCGAAGGCAAAATAGTCGGCAGCATGAGCGGAAGCGAAGCGGACGAGAAAAAGCTGGGCCTTATGATGGCGGGAGGATCGGCGCATGAAGAATAGCATAAACACAAAGCGCTTTATTGAAAAGCTGCAGGAAAGCGCGTTCACCTATACGCTGATTTCCATAATAATCGGCTTTATAGTGGGCGCTATCGCCCTGCTTATCGCCGGCTATAACCCCATTGAATCCTACGGCAAGCTGTTCGGCGTTATATTCCGCTCCTCAAAGAATATTTCATACAGCTTCATTGAATATTCCGTGCCGTATATACTCACCGGCCTCTCCGTGGCCTTCGCGTTCAAAACGGGCGTGTTTAATATAGGCGCGGAAGGTCAATACGTTATGGGCAGCGTTGCGGCCATGCTTGTTGGCGCATTCGTAAAGGCCCCCGCGTTCATACACATTCCCCTCTGCATAATCGCCGCGCTTGCCGCGGGCGCGCTCTGGGGCGGGCTGGTAGGCTTTTTGAAAATCCGTTTCGGCGCGCACGAGGTGCTGTGCATGATAATGTTCAACTGGATAGCCTACTATTTTTCAAACTTTATCGTGAATCTTGACTGGGTAAACGTCGGCGACGGCAAAACCTGGTCTGTACCCATTGCCGATACGGCAAAGATAACCATATCCGATTGGCTGCCCGGCCTTTCGCCCAAGGCGCACTTCGGCGTGTTCATCGCACTTATATGCGTTGTGGTGATCTATTATATAATCAACCGCACAACGCTCGGCTTCAAGCTTAAGGCGGTCGGCTTCAATCGCTCCGCCGCGGAATACGCCGGCATAAATGCCAACGGTTCCGTGCTTACGGCGCTGAGCATATCGGGCATGCTCGCTTCCCTTGCGGGCGCGCTGCAGGTTATGGGCGTAACGTATAAGGTCAGCCAGTTTGCGGGGCAGGAAGGCTACGGCTTCCAGGGCATAACCGTTGCGCTTATAGGCGGCACCAATCCTTTCGGCGTGCTGCTGGGCGCGGAGTTCTTCGGCGCGATGAAGTTCGGCGGCACGCGCTTTGATGCCCCGAGCGAAATAGTTGACATAATAATGGGCTGCATAGTGCTGTGCATCGCCATATCAAGCCTGCTCAAAATGATGATAAGCAGCAAAAAGAATAAGGGAGGCGTATAACATGGACCAGTTGCTTAAAACGCTCGGCATTGTGCTTAATGCCACGCTTATGTATACTCCCCCGCTGCTGTTTGCGGCGCTCGGCTCCTGCTGCTCCGAAAAATCCGGCGTTATAAACATCGGTATAGAGGGTATGATGACAATAGGCGCCTTCACCGGCGCGGCCGTGGGCTATTTTTCCGGCGATCCTTGGCTGGCGTTCATCTGCGCGGGTCTTGCGGGCATGGTTTTCGCGCTGATACACGGCTTTGCCTGCATAACCTGCAAGGCGGACCAAACCATATCCGGCACGGCAATAAACTTCCTTGCCGGCGGCATTGCCGTTTACGTTTGCCGCCTGCTCTTTGCCGGCAATACGGAAACGCACCCCGTGCCCAATAAGCTGCCCCGCATATTCAATGGCCTTTTTGAATGGTGCAACGCCAACCTTGGCGGCAAATGGGGCGAAGCGTTCGCAAAGAACGGCTTTCTCGATAACGTGTTCAACACATACGCTTCCGCGTATATAGCGTTCATATTGGTGCTTGTGATATGGTTCGTGTTCTATAAAACGCGCTTCGGGCTCAGGCTCCGCGCCGTGGGCGAGCATCCCCAGGCGGCGGATACGCTTGGCGTAAACGTGTCCCTCGTGCGCTATATATGCGTTGCGCTTTCCGGCTTCCTTGCGGGCCTTGGCGGGGCGAGCATAACGCTTGCAACGGTTTCCGTGTATCGCCCGTCCATAGTTATAGGTCAGGGCTTCATAGCCATTGCCGCGGTAATATTCGGCAAGTTCAAGCCGCAGGGCGCTATGCTTGGCTGCATACTGTTCGGCTTCTGCAACGGGCTGAAGGTAGTCGTCGGCTCAAACGGCTCCATACCGGTGAACATAATATCCATGATACCGTATGTTGTCACGATAATCGCGCTCATACTCTTCGTTGGCAAGGCGCATGTTCCCGCCGCGAACGGCAAGCCGTACATCAAATCAAAATAATCAAAAAACTACACGGCGGGCGCAGCAGCCCGCCTTTTTATTCGGACAAAACATGGCAATCATTATCGGGCGCGCTCAGCCGCGCCGTGATATCCTTATCCCATCAGCAGCAAAGGAGACGCAGTAAATGGACTGGGTACAAAGCATAAGCGCAGCAATAGGCTACATTGACGCGCATCTGGACGAGGAATTGGACATGGCGGACATTGCGCAATCCGCAATGCTGTCCCCGTTTTACTTTCAGCGCGGGTTTGCAATGCTGTGCGGCTTCACCGTGGGGGAATACACACGCTCCCGCCGGCTTTCCGCCGCAGGTGCAGAGCTTGTTGCCACTAACGCGAAAATAATCGACCTTGCCGTGAAATACGGCTACGATTCCGCGGACAGCTTTACCCGTGCCTTCACCCGTTTCCATGGCGCAACGCCAAGCGCCGTGCGCCGCGGGGAAGCCACGCTGCGCTCCATTGCCCCGCTGAAAATACAACTCACATTACAAGGAGGAACAAGTATGGAATACAGGATAGTTGACAAGGGTGCGTTCAGCATGATTGGCCGCGAAAGGACGTTCGGCTACGAAAACTGCATGGCGGAGATACCCGCTTTTTGGAGCGAGCATTTTGCAAACGGCGGGCAGAAGGTCGTCTGCGGCCGCTACGGCGTGAACATAGACGAAAACGTTAACGACAATTCGTTTGAATACATGATAGCCGATCCGTACGACCCCGCATCCGATGTTCCCGCGGGTTACACCGTGCGCGCCATCCCGGCCTACACATGGGCGGTTTTCCCCTGCAAAGGCTCAATGGTGGAAAAGCTGCAAAAGCTCAACCGGCAGATATTCTCCGAATGGCTGCCCGCAAACACGGAATACGCCATCGCCACCGGCATGTGCATAGAAATGTACTCCGACCCGCGCGAATATAAGCTTGGCACATCGGACGAAAACTACTATTGCGAACTGTGGATACCGGTCAAGAGGAAGTAAGCTTAGCGCTTAGTTCGCGCAGCAAAAGAACCCCTTTACCATCATGTAAAGTCGACATATCAAAAGGGCGAGCCTTTTCGGTTCGCCCTTCTTTTATACTGCTAAGATTCAGCTGTGCTTGCGGCTGCGCGCTGCAACAAACGCCGCGGCGGCCATCACGCAAAGCGCTATGCCCGTATATGCCGTGCCGGAATCGCCGGTCTGCGGGGGCAGGGGCTTGGCGGGAGGAATCACGGGAACGTAGTCATGGTAATCATAATAGTAGCTGTTGGTTACGGCAACGCTCGCCGTGCCGTTTTCGCCCGTGCTGACATATATTCCGTTTGTCCTCGGCAGATCGTACCCTGCCACGGCCCTGCCGGTGCTTACGGCGGAGTAATTCGCGCCTGTGAACACATAGCCGCTCAGGTACGGGCTCTGCTCCGTCACTTCGTATACGTTATAGCCAACCTCTATCGTTGCGGAATAGGTATTGTCGCTGTTGCGGTTAAGCACAACGGCCATTGCGCTGCCCAGCGTCATGCCGTCCTCGTTCATGGGGCGCACATACACGGTGAAGCTGCGGGGCAGGTCGTAAGCGTAAACGCCGCGGAAGCTCTTGGTTATGGTCAGCTTGCCGTTCTGGGGCTTCTGCACCTCGGCATACTTGTTGGTTATTTGCACCTTGCCTTCCATCATATCCGCAAGTTCTATCGCCTGCGTAGTCTGACCGTTTATGGTTATGGTGGTGGATTCGCAATAGTAGCCGTTTATTTCGGTGCAGCCCTTCTCCTCTATGGTGTATTTGCCGGGGGCCACTTCAATGTTCAGGCTGAACTGATTATCCTTGTTCAGCTTGTGCTCGATGCCGTTCACGGCAACGGTAACCTCGTAACCTTCGGGTATATCCACGCCCTCAACGGTTTTCTTGATGGTCAATTCCGCCTTAGGCTCTTGCTTTTTGGAGTAGGTATTGGTCACGGTAACGGTTATCTCGTCGCCCTCGTCAAGCGTTATGCCGTTATTCGCGTCAAGATAGCTGTATTCGGTCTTTACGAAGTCGTAACCATCTATGTTGGACATATCTGTCTCGGTCACGGTGTAAGTGCCCGCGTCAAGCTTTATTGTCCTGCTGAGCTCGCCCTTTTTCAGGGTTATGTTCTGATTGCCTACGGTTACGGTAACTTTGTAATCATCGGGCAGTTCAACGCCGTTCTCAAGGCCCTCGATCTTCTTTATCACGGTCAGCTTGGCCTTTTGGGGAACACGCTCGTATTTGTTGATGATGGTGATAACGGCTTCGCTGTTGTCCGATACAGACATGCGGAATATTTTGTTTATGCCGTTTCCATCGTAGGGACGGCGTTCCTGCGTATCCATGCCGGTAAGCTGATAACCGTTTATATCTGTGAAGGCAACTTCCTTTATGTAGTAACGGTCTTCTTCAAGCTTAAGCGTATGGGAGAAGCTGTTCGCCTTGTTCAGCTTGAAGGTCAGGTCAACCGTCTTATTCGCGTTATACACATTCACGGTAACTTCGTAATTATCGGGAACGTCAACGCCTTTAACGGTTTTCTTTATGGTAAGCTTACCGGGCTTTATTACCGTGCCATGCTTGACATATTTATTTGTGATAATAATAGTCCTGCCGTCGTCGTCCTCATCAAATGTTATCTTGAAGCCATTGGCTATATCCCGCTCCCAAATCGTCGCCTTTACGAAATCGTAATTTGGAATATCGGACTTATAGGTTTCGCTTATAGTATATTCCTTGCCAACCTCAACCTCGAACTCTACCTCCATAAGGTTCGCTATGCTCATGGTCTTTTCTTCGTCGCCGACCTTCACCTTTATAGTGTAATTCTCCGGAAGCTCTCTTATGCCGTCGCCATCTATGGCCTTACATATTTTAATCTTTATCTTCCCCGGTTCGGGAGTGGGGGTAGGCGTAGTGTCGATTTTCCACTTGGCGACAAGCTTTGCGTGGGTATATACATTCAGGTTCTGTCCTTCGCCTATATTGCTGCTCGCGCCTACCTGCTCGGAGAAGGTCAGCTCATCGCCGCTCCTTGTGCATTTTGCATAATAGGTCACTTCCCAGCCGAGGAAATTTACTTTCCAGTTGGCAACAGCCGCCTTCACCTCGGTAGTCACTCTGTTGGTGGTATGCTTCCAGTTCTGTATGTCGGATGGTTGGCTATAATTATAAGCGAATTTGGTATATTCCACGAAATTGCCCTCGCCACTGCCGTATGCGTTGCCGCTGCCCACGGTTGTCCACCATGTGCTGTCTTTAAGCGCTTGGGCAAGCTTGTCATTATCCTCGCACAGGGTCAGCACATTGCCGTAGTCATATTCAACATAAACGGGCTTCGGTATGGGCGCAACCTGAATAAGTATGTAGTAACCATGGTTGCCATTGCTGTTGCTGCTGTGGCAGAACTGCTTGCTGCTAAGCTGAATGGGCAGCTTGAACTTGCCGTCATCCTGCTTTACGGACCGAGCAAGGCTGAAGTTAACATCATATGCATTGCCCGCGCTCCATGTATTGCATCTGTACGGGCTCCGGCCTTGCGGGTCTATGCAGGCCACAACTATTCTGGATACATAGTAGCCCTTCTCTGCAGTTATGGCAAGCTCCACGCTCTGCTCGTTCCGGTTGCTTGCGGAAGTATAATAGCTGCTCAGCGCAGTACCGTTGGCTGCGCCTGTTGTGTTGGAATTCTGCCACGTAACGGCGGTGCCGTTCAGCGTCACCGCGGTCACACCCGCGCCGTTCTTGCTTGCATTCCGCCCGTTGCTTACTTCAAAGGTATCTTAAACAACCTTTATGCTGCCGTCCCAGTTTTCCTGATTAAGGTAGCTGCCCTGCTGACCGCCGGGATTACCGCCGCCACCGCCGGGATTACCTCCTTCTCCGGGTCCCCAGCCACCACCGCCATGGCCGCCGTCCCAGCCGCCCTTATCCGCGAGTGCGATGCCCGGAATAAGCGCAAGCGCCATGAACAGCGCCAGTGCAAACGCCAAATACTTTTTCATTTTTTCCTCCTGTTTCCTATGTTTTTTCACCACTCACACGCAGCCATGCTTTTCTGTACCGGCATACATGGATACGCGTGTGTATATTATAGCATGGCTTCTCAAGCATGCTCAACATAACAATTTTTATTCAATCATTATATATTTTTAGTTCGATTAATCAAACAAGCGCATGGCATAGCACCATGCGCCCGCGTGATCCGCTTTTTTCAGCCCTCCATCTGCTTGCCCAGGAAATTCGCCGCCGTTTCCGTGGCCTTTTGCTCCGCGCGGCCTATGGATGCGTTCTCGTCGCGGCTGAGCAGCATCACCGCGCCTATCGGATCCCCGGCGCAAATTATCGTGGCTATCGCCGCCGCGGCAAACGGCTGCGCTTCATCCGCGGTAATGTGCGGCGCCGTGCCGCCGTCCGCCCCAACGCACAGCCTGCCGCGCCTGTCCATCAGCTCCTCAAGGTCGCTGTGTATGGGCTTATCCATCAGCTCCTTGCGGCATGGCCCGCTCGCAGCTATCACCGTGTCCTTGTCGCACACGGCCGCCGTCATCCCAAGCGCCAGCTGGAGCGATTCCGCGTATTCCTTCGCAAAGTCCCCCAGCTCCCCTATCGGCGAATACTTTTTCAGTATCACTTCGCCCTCGCGGTCGGTAAATATCTCCAGCGGGTCGCCGTTACTGATAACA
>Ga0129310_1002560_pt1 | contig 13304 bp, 10 predicted proteins | sample Go1ome_2_FD_94433 | JGI IMG/M metagenome (GOLD analysis project Ga0129310, IMG submission 94433) | Western lowland gorrila individual fecal microbial communities from Wisconsin, USA - Go1022A metagenome | ecosystem: Host-associated > Mammals > Digestive system > Large intestine > Fecal | place...
CCCTTATGCTTTAACAGCGTTGACGATGGTAACAACGCCGCCCTTAGGGCCGGGAACCGCGCCTCTAACAGCGATGAGGTTGTTCTCAACATCAACCTTAACAACTACCAGGTTCTGAACGGTTACGTTCTCAGCGCCCATGTGACCTGCCATGCCCTTGCCCTTGAAGATTCTGGACGGGCTGGAGCAAGCGCCCATGGAACCTGCCTGTCTTGCAACAGGACCAGAACCGTGAGTTTCCTTCAGTCTGTGCTGGTTGTGACGCTTGATCGCGCCGGTGAAGCCCTTGCCCTTGCTTACGCCTGCAACGTCGATAACGTCGCCCTCAGCGAAAACGTCAGCCTTAAGAACATCGCCCACGTTCATAGCGGAGATGTCGTCAAAGCGGAACTCCTTAAGGGTCTTCTTGAATGCTACGTCATTCTTCTTGAAGTGGCCAGCCTCAGGCTTGTTAACGTGCTTGGGAGAAACATCTCCGAAGCCCAGCTGAACTGCCTCGTAGCCGTCGTTCTCAGTGGTCTTCTTCTGTACCACTACGCAGGGACCCGCTTCGATAACTGTAACGGGAACGACCTTGCCTGCCTCGTCGAAGATCTGTGTCATACCGATCTTCTTGCCGATGATCGCCTTTGTCATTTGGCTAATCCTCCTTTGGTTATTGGTTGAGATATTCTCTCAACATGACCATGCACCGTTTGGTGCGTGGTTAGTGGTTGAGCGGAAGCCGCCCAACATAACTCCAATGCTCTCTATGATCAGATATCCATTGAAATCTCTACGCCGGCCGGAAGCTCCAGTGTCTGGAGAGCTTCGATAGCCTTTGCTGACGGACGGATAACGTCGATAAGACGCTTGTGTGTCCTCAGCTCGAACTGCTCACGGGAATCCTTGTACTTGTGAACAGCTCTCAGGATCGTTACGACTTCCTTGTTAGTAGGAAGCGGGATCGGGCCTGCAACTCTCGCGCCGTTGTTCTTAGCTGCCTCTACGATCTTCTTTGCAGCAGCGTCTACTACGCTGTGCTCGTAACCCTTGATCTTGATCCTTACCTTCTCATTTGCTGCCATGATTTTTCAACCCCTTCTGTTAGTTTTGTGCTGGCAAAAGCTGTTTTGAAAAATCCACTGTGCCGTGTGTTTCTTTTTCTCGACGACCGCTCGTTAGTTATCCGGAAACTCCGGACACTTTAACAGCGCCGACGGGTCAGAAACTCACGTTTTCTGAAGATCTTCTGTCGCCGGGCTTGCTGCCCGACATACTCCGTCGAAATTACCGCAGTCTTGCTGCGCAACCTCCGACATCATCGCCATGCCTTCAAGTGACAGGGCTGTAATTATGCATACTTATCACGCACTCAGTACAGCCGCCAACAGTTATTTTACCACATAACAACGCCAATTGCAAGGATTTTCGCGAATTTCGCATATAGAATTTTCGTTAAATTTCGCGCACTTATTTATGCACATTGCACAACAGCGTATCTGTTTTCGGAACTCTGAGCAAAAACCGCAGCGCAATATACTTTTAGTATTCGATTTTCACCCCAACATATTCGGTTTAATTCGGAATTCGGAATTCGGAATTATTGTGTCTGCTTCGCAGACGTTATCTAAAATGATTTATAATAAAATACACAGGGCGAGAGGTAAACTTTCGCCCTGTAGCTTTCCTATAAAAGTTTTTTAAATTCGTCCGCGTAGCGGACACCGAAATTCCGAATTCCGAATATAGTTTTGCGCAGCCCGTTACTTTATCCATTTGCATTATGCAGACAAGTGCGCAAAACTCCGAATTGCTACTATTACTTGTGAAGTCGCTTTATCATCTTAAACACGACGGTGTTTTCCATGACCAGGGGGCTTTCGTGCGCGAAGAACAGGATTCCCTCTGCGGGGGCGCGCACCTCGCTGATGACGGTGCCCTCGTACGGGTGGACCACCTGCGCCAGGAGGTCGCCCTTTTCCACCTCGTCGCCGCACTTCTTCATGGCGCGGTAAATACCGGCGGCGCTGCACTTCACGTTCATCATGTCGTCCTCGTCGATGATGGTACCCATGTAGCCGCCATGGCAGCGGTACTTGATTATCCCCATGCGCGAAAGGAACCGCAGCACCGCTGAAACTCCCTGCTCAGCCGACTGCTCGTCGATGCTCTCGGTGGCGTTGGTGTAGACCGAAAACGCAGCCGTGCCCCCGACCTGCCAGTTGTAGTTCAGCGTGGACTGATCCATCGCGCTGGGCGTGCGGAGCACAACGTAAGGCAGCCCGAACAGATTTGCAAGGCTGGTGTTCTCCTTGCATGTCTTCATCATTCTCACATGGGGAATGAACATGCCCGGTATATAGAAGCTCGCAAACTGCACGCCGTACTGATACTTGCATATCTCGCTGAATACCCCCGCGGCAATGCGCTCGGTGGTCTCGCCGTCGGGGTCCCCCGGGAACATGCGGTTGATATCCGTGTTGTCCAGGCACCAGAAGCGCTTGCTGATGTTGGTGCCGTAGCTGTTCAGCGACGGAATTATGAGTATTTCCCGGTCGTAGGAGATGCAGCCCTTTTTCTCCAGGCCGTCAAGCGCCCTGACAAGCTGGCTGCACATATAAAGCTGCTGTATCTCATTGCCCCTGATGGAACCGATTATGCAGCAGGACTTCCCACCCTTTCCGAAGCGGTAGCCAGTCACCCTGAAATCATCTCTGTACGGTGACGAAAGACTGTAGATGATGTCCTTTTTCATGCCTGTTCCCCTGTGTTATCTGTCATTCTGCCGGGCTGACGTGGTATCTGTCCGCCCTTACGCCGTCGATGGCGTTGATGAAATCCGTGAACTTCACGAAGCCGTAATTGCGGAAGTCAAAGCCCTCGAAATGCTCTCTCAGCTTTATTCCCAGCGCGCGAATGCTGCGGCTGCCCTCGCTGCGCGCGAACTCATTGACGAACTGCTCTATCTCCTCGGTCTGCCTTGCGAAATCATCGCTGATGCGCAGGCGGTTGTTCTTTATCACAACGCCGCTTATTTCCGCAGTCAGCTTTCGCATGGACGAGAAGCCCAGTTCCTGCAGGAAGTCCTTGCCGTATTTCTCAGCGAGATCCCTGCCCAGCCCGGAGATGGTGCCGCCCTTTTCAGAGGAAGCCACGTACTGCAGCACCTCGCGCTTGACTGCGTTCAGTTCCGGCTTTTCGAACGTCTGCTCCGGCTCGGTGGAATTCACCTCCGCGATGACTTCTGCAACTTCGGCTGCGGTCTGGTTTACGGTGGGTTCTTCCGCGGGGAGCTCGGTGGTCTGTGGCTCTGCGGGGGCTTCAGCCTGCTCGGGCTCTGCGGTGACTGCGGGCTGTTCCTGCGGCACTGCAGGTGCATTCAGCGAGAATGCGCGGTTCTTGCTTATGCGGATATCCGGCACTGCGGAAAGCAGCGCCCTGAAATCACCGTAGCCCATATCGTCGATGTAGCTCTTGCCGTAAGCGCCCATCAGTTCGTTGTTCAGCTGACCGAGATTGCCGCCGTCGGGCATGTTCTCGGCAGCGTACTGCTGAATTCTCGCAAAAACCGCCTTTTCGTCCGGTCCGGGAATTCCCACGGGCTTGGCAGCGGGAATGGTCTGCACCGGCGCAGCGGAAAGGAACACGCGGTTGCCGTCCACATGCACCTCGCTGACCGAACCAAGGGCAGCCTTGAAATCACCGAAACCAAGCGCCCTGAAGTAATCCTTGCCGAAAGCGCCCATGAGGTGGTTGTTCAGCTGACCGATGTTGCCGCCGTCGGGCATGTTGTCGCTGGCGTAAGTCATTACCTCCCTGCGGTAGCTGTCGGCGTCAAGCTTTACTTCCGGGGCTGCCTCCGCGGGCTTTATGAGCGTGCCGGCGCGGGTGAACTGCGGCAGCTTGTCGATGAAGCGCGCAAATCTGCTGCTGCCGAACTTCGCATAGTCTATCTTGCCGAAGCGGCTGTTGAGGTAGCTTTCCAGCTTGAGCATGTTGTCGTTTTCAGGCTCGTGCTCGCTGAGGTACTCGGATATAGCGGCAGAAATGGACTGCTCGGTGGCTTCCTCCAGCTTCTTTGCAGGCTCGGGCTGCTCCAGCTTTTTCTTTCTGACGGTGACGAAGGTATTGTTCCTGCGGAGTTCCCTGAAGCTGTCGATGAAGCTGGAAAATCTCTTGTAGCCCAGCTCGTCGAAGTTGATATTGCCGAATTTCGACGTGAGCACCGCGCTTATTCTCGCGAGGTCGAGCCGCTCGTCCTGGTTTTCGGTGACGAAGTTCATGACTGCCTTTCGTATAGCCGCTTCGTCGTATTCGTTCTCCATCTCGCCTATCTGGTTGAGATAGCAGAAATGGTGGCAGCTAACCGTAAACGGGCGCGGGGTCTTGAGTTCGCCTATGCCCACGACAAGCTTGCCCGCTTCCCTCAGACGGATAGCGAGCCGCGTGAAATCGCTGTCGCTGGTGACTAACACGAAGCCGTCAACATTTCCGGTGTAGAGAATGTCCATCGCGTCGATTATCATTGAGAAATCCGTGGCGTTCTTGCCTGCGACGTAGCTTGTCTGCTGCACCGGCATTATGGAGTAGTTCACCGCGGGGGTGTGCCAGCCGTTGCCGCCCTTTTCCCAGTCGCCGTAAACCCTCTTGTAGGTCGGCACGCCGTACTTCTGCACCTCGTTCATCACGAACTGCGCATATTTCGCGGATACGTTATCACTGTCGATAAGCACCGCAAGCTTCTTTTCTTCTGACATTGTTACCTCTGTTCTGCATCAGCCCCGCAAAGCCGACCGGGGCAGGTTGTTATATTACTCGCGTATGCTGCCATACTGGTCAGCCGTGTGGAATATCGTCGAGATATACCCCTTGAAATACGGAATGAACTCGCCCTTGTCCATCATTTCAAAGATCTCGTCCTCAGTCGCCCATTCGACTGTCTCGACTTCCTCGTACTGCAGCTTAAGCCCGGTGATATCGGGGTCTGCCTTTACGACGTACCAGTCGTCGAAGCCCTCGTCATAGGACACTGAATAATGCGGACGGACGCCGTTTAAATCAAGCTTCACGCCTATCTCCTCGGAAGCCTCGCGCATTGCCGCGTCGGAACTTGTTTCCCCCGCGACTGCCGAACCCCCCGCGCTGACGTCCCACATGCCTGAAAACCCGTGCTTGAACGGCTGCCGCTTCTGAATGAGCATTCTGCCGTCGCTGCCGAGAATGCACACATGCACCACCAGGTGAAATCCCCCCTCGGGGAGCCCCTCGCCGCGTACCGCGGTTTGCCCGGTCTTATTGCGGTTTATGTCGTAAACGTCCCAGAGTTCCATGCGTTCTCCTTAAATGGCAACGGGTATCTTGTCGGTGAATTCGTGGTACCTGTAGTCCACCGCGGTAAAGCTGTTCTTCGTGAACTTGTAGAAGTCCGTGATGTCCTCCACCTGCATTTCGGGGGCGGGGTAAGGCTTCTTTTCGATGAGCCGCTTTACTATGTCAACGTGACGGTCGTAGATGTGCGCGTCCGCGATGACGTGCACCAGTTCCCCCGGCACAAGCCCGGAAGCCTTTGCGAACATAGTCAGCAGCGCCGCGTACTGGCAGACGTTCCAGTTGTTTGCCGTGAGCATATCCTGGCTGCGCTGGTTGAGTATCGCGTTAAGACGGTTGCCGGTGACGTTGTAGGTCATGGAATACGCGCAGGGCGCAAGCTGCATTTCGCTGAGGTCCGCGTGGTTGTAGGTGTTAGTCATGATGCGGCGGCTGTGGGGGTCGTGCTTCAGGTCGTAGAGCACCTTGTCCACCTGGTCGAATTCCCCCTGGGGATAGTGGTGCTTCACGCCCATCTGGTAGCCGTAGGCCTTGCCGATGGTGCCGTTCTCGTCAGCCCATGCGTCCCATATGTGGGAACCAAGCTCCGCGACGCGGTTGGATTTCTTCTGGTATATCCACAGCACCTCGTCGATGGCGCTGCGATAATACACCCTGCGCAGCGTCATCAGCGGGAATTCCTTCTGCAGGTCGTAGCGGTTGACGATACAGAATTTCTTTATCGTGTGCGCGGGCGTGCCGTCCTCCCAGCGGGGGCGTACTTCACACCCCTCGTCGGAAACGCCGTTTTCGAGGATATCACGGCAGTTCTGTATAAAAAGGTCGTCTGCAAGGCTCATAATGCCCCTCCTTGAACAATGGGCAGAAAAGCCCTGAAATCACATCAAATCCTGCCGAAAATGGAAGAAGCGGAAAGGTCGATATCCGCGAATTCCACATGGCCGAACATGGAAAGTCCCTTTGTCGCGCACATGCTGAACAGCTTCGAGCCGCTGCCCTCCGCGTACTTCTTCACCTGCTCCAGCAGCGCCACTGCGCCGGCAGGGAAGCCGGCAGCCTCGCCCTCAGCGGGCTTTCTTGCAGCGCCGTCGCCGTCGATATCCAGCGGGAACAGACCGTCCCAGCCGTAGAGATATATCTCGCTGAAGCCCATGTAAAGCGCCAGCTGTATCATCACATACATCGGGAACATCTTCGCGGTATCGAACGCGCTCTCTGCCTGCTGGAACGTGGGCAGACCGCTGATAAGTCCCGCGCCGAGACCGTTGAAGTAGGTGGGCTTCTTCTTGAACTTATCCTCGAACACCTTTATTCTGCCGTCGATGAAGCTTTCCATACCCTCGATGTACTTTCCGTTGCCGAGATATGACGAAGCCTCTGTCAGCAGGAAGTATTCCGGGCGCTGGGGGGTTCTGGTGAAGAAATCGCAGAACTCGTTGCCGGCGAACGCATGCTCGTTCATCAGCCCGTTGAGTTCGTCCAGCTTCGCGCCGGGGGTGCCGAGAATGAAGCAGCGCTGTCCCTTCATCTTATCCTTGTATGCCGCAAGCTGCTGCGCGGTGGAATTCTCCATGCCGCCTGCGCGCTTTCCGTCGGAAGAAAGCGCCTTGTTCAGCTTCATGTTTGCCATGGACATACCAAGACCGGCAGGCTCGTTCATCTCGCAGTAGCCGTTGTCGGTGAAGCCGCACTGGTTCCTGAGCACTTTCGCTATCTCAGCGGAAGTACCCTGCACGCCTGCCATGCCCGCAAGCTGTATCTCCAGCGGGGTGAACGGCGCAACTATCAGCACATAGAACGACGCGGATTTCCCCTTTAGCTCGCTGATGAACCTGATGTCGTCAGCCTCGGAAACATCGCCCTCGGAAGCGGTCGCGCGGAACGCGATATCCGGCACCTTGACGTTCTTCATGCGCAGCTGACTGAGCGCCTGCATGAGCACGTCGTATTCCTCGCCGCTGCCGATGATGACAAGCTTCTTCTGACCTATCTTCTCGATGTTCTTGATGATATGGGTCTTGTAGGCGCCAAGCTTGCCCTTTTTCATTCCGTCGTTAGACAGGTATTCAGTGTAATCCATATCCTTATCCCCCTCATTCTATAGTATAGCTGATTATATTACTGATAGGCATATACTGCCCGTCTACCCACGCCTGCAGATACACCTTATAAGTACCCGGGTAGGAATGCATGCACTGGTAGGTGTTGCTGCCCAATGCGCTGTTGCAGTACATCTCCCTGCCATCCAGCTCGATGACCCAGGAATACACATCGTAGCCCGTCACCTCCGGACGGTGGGCGACGTAATCCTCGTCAAGGGTTATCTCTACCTTATTTTCAACGGTTATCCTGCTCTTTTCGCTCTCGTTCCACGAAAGCTGCTCCGCTTTCTCGCCGTTGACCGTGACGTCGGCGCTGCAGTTTTCCATTATGGTATGTGCGTCCCAGCCGACCAGCGCGCCGGCGCGGCTTCCTCTGACAGAGCCGTTGACGGCTGTGACGTTGCTCATGGCTCCGCAGATGGAATCCCCGATGACAATGCCGGAATTGTAGCCCTCGACCTCCGCGCCGTCAAAGCAGATGTTGAACACCGAACAGCTCAGACCATACCCGATGAACCCGATGTCCACAACGCCATTGCCGCAACTCATCTTCATGTTCTTTATGGTATGTCCGCCACCGTCAACATATCCCCTGAACGCATAGCTGCTATGCTGGTTGCTCCAGCCCATGGGCGCCCATTCGTACCCTGAAAGGTCGATGTCACCGGCGATAGTCACCACAAGTCCCAGGGAATCGTTCGTATTCATATACCAGCAGCAGCTTGCCAGCTCCTCCGGGGTGCTGACCACAAAGCCGTCGCGCAGCATTCTGTCGATAATATCCGGGTCTGCCAGGAACGGAATATCCCCGGTGTACAGTCTCTCTATCCAGCCGTCGTTGTCCGGGTATCTGCTGAAAAGCTCGGCGCATTCCTCGGTGAGCCGTTTGCTGCGCTCATCTTCCGCACGCTGCTTCATATATTCAAGATACTGTTCGCTGTCGGTGGTATAAAGGTCATACGCCGGACCGCCAAAGGTGTTGTATATATACAGCGCGTCATCAAACCTTGAATATAGATAGCGCTTGCCGTCGATATAGATTTTCTCCTCTCCAAGAAGCGGTTTTACGACTTTCCATTCCCGCTCCTCGTCCCCGGCAATGAGAACACCGTTGCTGCGGAATTCCCACTTCTGCGGCTCTCCGTTTTCTGAATGCACCAAAAGGTACCACTCGCCGGAAAACTCCTCGGGAACTTCCACATGATCCTCAGAAACCTCTGAACTGCCGGAATCTGCAGGGCTGCCAGCCGGGGAGTGTTCCCCGGTGTAGCGGCAGCCGCTCAGTACTACCACAAATGCCAGAACAAGTGCCGATAAGCCTTTCATGACGATCTCCTCTCACAGTTGCCGCCACAGGGCGCAAGAAAAGGGAAGCAGAAAAACCGGAACTAACGCGGAATTACTCGCTCAGGATAAACATATCATAGATGACCTTGATAGCCTTCTCGAAATCGGAAGCGTTGATGCCAACGATGATGTTAAGCTCGCTGGAACCCTGGTCGATCATTCTGATGTTGATGTTTGCGTGGGAAAGCGCAGCGAATACGCGGGTAGCAGTACCCTTGACGGATCTCATTCCGCGGCCAACGACTGCGATGAGCGCCAGACCGTCGATTATCTCATAGTGGTCGGGCTTTACGACTTCAACAAGGCGCTCGGTGAGCTTCTCGCGCTGACCGTCAAGCTCGCTGGAATTCACAACAACGCTGACCGTATCGATACCGGTGGGCATGTGCTCCGGGAAGATATCGTGGTTCTCAAGTACCTGCAGCAGCTTGCGCAGGAAGCCCTTGTTGCTGTTCATTCTGTCCTTCTCGATGGAGATTACGGAGAAGTTCTTCTTGCCTGCGATACCGGTGATGACATGCTCGCTTGCGGGCGCGGTGCTGGTGGGCACGATGAGCGTACCTGCGTCCTGCGGGGCGTTGGTGTTCTTGATGTTTATCGGGATATTAGCGCTTCTTACCGGGAAGATAGCGTCCTCGTGGAGCACGCCCGCGCCCATGTAGGAAAGCTCGCGCAGCTCGGAATAGGTGATAACGCTGATACCCTCGGGGTTCTCAACTATTCTGGGGTCAGCCACCAGGAAGCCGCTTACGTCGGTCCAGTTCTCGTAGAGGTCTACCTTTGCCGCCTTTGCCACAACGGAACCCGTGAAATCCGAACCGCCGCGGGAGAAAGTCTTGATGGAGCCGTCGGGCATTGCGCCGTAGAAGCCCGGAATAACAGCCCTGGGGGTCTTGTCGAGGAGCGCGCCCAGGCATGCGTCTGTGATGTCGGCGTCGAAGTTGCCCTTGTTGTCGAAGAAAATAGCGCGCGCGGCGTCGATGAACTCAAAACCGAGGTAATTCGCAAGCACGATACCGTTGAGGTACTCACCGCGGCTTGCTGCGTAATCGCTGCCTGCGGCTGCCCTGAAGTTCTCGCCGATCTTCTCGAATTCCTCGTCGAGGCTGAGGGAAAGCCCCAGGTCGGAGATAATGCCGTTGTAGCGCTCCTTAATGGGCGCGAAGGCTTCGGTGAAATCCTTGCCCTGAACTGCTACCTCGTCATAGCAGCGGTACAGCATATCCGTTACCTTGGTGTCCTCCTTGAAGCGCTTGCCCGGCGCGGAGGGAACGACGTACTTTCTTTCGGGGTCTGCGTGAATTATATCAGCGACCTTCTTAAACTGCTTTGCGTCGGCGAGAGAACTTCCACCGAACTTAACTACCTTGCTCATTGTGTTGACCCTTTCTTGATTTGGTTTAATTATATAATTGTATTCAGTATACACATATATATTTTATCATACCACATTTTACGCCAAATTGCAATACATAAAGAGCGAAAATTCAAAAAAACAAAAACCCCTATAGAATATTGAAAAAAACGACTTGATATGTTATAATATAAATAATATAATAAAATATATTTTTGGAGGTATGACGTATGGCGTATTACAGACAGCCAAAGTTTTACTCAGATTTTCATTGCATTGGCGGCAATTGCCCCATTACCTGTTGTTCCGGATGGCGTATTTTATGGTTAAAAGATGAAATAGACAAATTAAAGAGCGCAAATTGTTCCACTGCTCTTCGCGAATTGATTAACACTAGCTTTGTACCAGACAAAAAAACAAACGATAAAAATAAATTTAAAATAAACATAAGTTCAGAAAATAATTACATATGTCCTTTACAAAATAAAGAGGGTCTATGCAGCATTCAGCTCGAATTAGGTGAAGAATATTTGTCAGAAACCTGCCGTGTTTATCCCAGATTTTCTTTCTACACCAGTGAAGTAGTTCTCAGATCTTGCACATCTTCTTGCGTTCATGCACTAGAACAAATTTGTAGCAATGATAATGCAATGAACTTGGTAAACGTAGAGCTTAAACACGACGCCAAAATCATTCAAGATACTCAAATAAACAAGGAAAAACACCCGGAGCTTAATTACCGTCAGCAGCTCTTTGAGTTTTTCTATGCGATAATCAGCAAAAAAAACCGTTCACTTGAAACATCAATTATACTTGGTGCACTTGCCGCACAAAAACTTACCGAGTACGTAGAAAAAGGCGAAGCGCACCGTATACCAGAAATAATCAAAGCACTAACACCTCAATTAAATGCTGTCTCAGTACCAGCATTCGAAAAAACACAGATTAATTATTCCCTTAGTATGAACATGTTGGCAAAACTTGTTTCCGAATACGCCGAATCGAATATTCTGTTAAAAGCAACAGAAAATGGGGAGTTACAAATTGATAAATATGAAAAAGGTAAAAGGATGTTCAACGACCTTACCAAGGATAAGCCATACATTATCCGCAACATGGCATTGAATTTCCTTTTTGAATCTAACATACCCTTTCTGGATATTGATAGATCAATCATGGAAAATTACTGTTACTTTGCAGCTACAGTTGCAACAGTAAAAATGATAGGTTATCTTACAATGCTTTGGGAACCAAATATTCATTCTTTTCCAATTTACGTTGCTCCATTTATCCGAGGAATGTACGCTTCCTTGGATGACAGAGGAGAAAAAGCTTTTAAAACGCTCAAAGAAAACAATTGTTTTTCTCCCGCACACATTGCAATGATGATGAAATAATATTTTTATAAACATATAGAAATATCCCCCGCCTTTCGGCGGGGGATACGTTGATTCAGTTTATGCCGCTTCACGCAGCTTCGTCATATCCTTGCGGATTAGCCGAGGAGCTGGAGAATGGACTGCGGCTGCTGATTTGCCTGAGCCAGCATGGACTGAGCAGCCTGCTGAAGAATGTTGTACTTGGTGTAGTTCAGCATCTCAGAAGCCATATCAGTATCACGGATACCAGACTCAGCTTCGGTCAGGTTCTCGTTAGTGGTAGTCAGGTTCTCAATCTTGTGTTCCAGTCTGTTCTGAGTAGCACCGAATGTTGCACGAACCATGGATACCTTGTTGATAGCGTTGTCGATCTTGTCGATAGCGGTGTTAGCGTCCTTAGCGGTTGCAAGGGACAGGTTCTTTGTATTCAGACCGTTAGCTCTAGAGGAAACATCAAGGTTAGCCTTGAGGTCGCCCATGCCATCGGTAGAATAGTTGAATGTAAAGTTTACACTGTCCTTGGTTCTAGCGCCAGTCTGCAGAGTAAGCTGATCGGTGTAAGTCAGAGGAGCAGTTGCAGCATCATTGGAATCAGCCTGAGAAACCTTGCTCTTCGGCTCAACGAGGGTAACAGCCTTATCGTTAGCAGGTATGTATGTAGCCTGACCAACGTTTACAGTAGTTGTAACAGTACCAGCATTGGTTGCACCAACTTTCATCTCAGAAGCGGTGATTGTTGCCAGCTCATAAGATGTACCAGCTCTGTCTACATAGCTGATCTTCGAGTTCGCGTCAACAACGAGCTTGCCATCGCCAACCTTGCCAATTTCAACAGGGTCTTTACCTGTAGCAGGAACTGCAACGCCGTTAACGGTCATAGAAGCAGTAGTAGGAGCAGTTTCATTCTTTGCATAAGTTTCAGCAATAGAGATACCATTAAGGGCATTGAATGCATCAGCAATTTCCTGGCTTGTTACCTTTGTACCAGCAGTAAGTGCGATGGTTGCAGAAGTTACACCTGCAGAACCGTCAGTCTTATCGCCACCGGTCTTGCCGATATCTACATTGTAACCAATTGTACCAGGCTGTGTGCCAACTGCATCACTCTTCTTCTCAAAGTTTACAGTGATAGTATCACCTGCAACGATCTTGCTAGTATCAACAGTGATAGTAGCACCATCATAAGTGAAACCGCCTGTTGCATTGTTATTGCCCTTACCATCAGTTACGGTACCCTTTGCACCATCACTAGCCTTCCAAGTAACTTGTCCATTCTCGTCTATGTCAGCTGTGAAAGTAACAGTCTCGCTGTTTGTACCCTGATAACCAGCAGCGTCAACAGCCTTTACAAAACCACCTGCTGTACCAACCTGCTGAGCCTGACGAACTGCATTAACATAGTCAAACTTGCCGTTAGCAGCCTTAACGCCATCAGCCATCTCGCCGCCGTTGAGCATTACAGTACCGTTGAAGTCGGTATCAGCGATCTGGTCAAGCTCATCGTTGAGCTGGTTGAACTCGAGCTGGATAGCATCGCGGTCAACTTCGTTCTGGTATGTACCGTTAGCGGACTCGGAAGCAAGCTCCTTCATTCTCTGCAGAATGGAGTGGGACTCCTGAGTAGCACCCTCGAAGGTCTGGATCATGGAGATACCGTCCTGAGAGTTTCTCTTAGCCTGTGTGAGACCGCGGATCTGGGATCTCATCTTCTCAGAAATTGCCAGACCTGCAGCGTCGTCGCCTGCACGGTTGATTCTGTAACCAGAAGAAAGCTTCTCAGAAGACTTCTTCAGACCAGCTACGTTTGTGTTC
>Ga0129310_1002561_pt1 | contig 13298 bp, 15 predicted proteins | sample Go1ome_2_FD_94433 | JGI IMG/M metagenome (GOLD analysis project Ga0129310, IMG submission 94433) | Western lowland gorrila individual fecal microbial communities from Wisconsin, USA - Go1022A metagenome | ecosystem: Host-associated > Mammals > Digestive system > Large intestine > Fecal | place...
ATAAGAAGCCTGCTTAAAAGTAATCCCTGTCACAGGGGATAGTGGGATCGTGTTCTCCCAGCGAGGGGATTTATCTCTCGTAAAGAAGCCCCGTCCGACCTCGGTCGTTCGGGGAGTATCACTTTGATGCTCAGTATATCATTTCGAATGATAACGTTAATTTAGATCATGTGTTTGGCAGTGATAAAGATATTATCAAGCATTTATTCTCGCTTGCTTTGCTTACTGGAGATGACTCACATTTAAAACGCTGGCGATATCCAAAAGGCTTCATATACGGTGCTATCGTAAATGATAAACCTGATGAATTTGATATTTGCCATGGCATCAAAGACAGAACGTATAATTTCAATCTGAATCGAGACCCGAAATCGGAGGAGAAATCTTCAACGAGTTACACATCACGGTCTGATTACAAAAAGATAAGAAACAGCGTCGAAGAAATTGATCATAAAATCGCTGATGGATGTAAGTTCTCTACTGTTTCGACCAGTAAATGGGAGAATGTATACAAAAAAGAGATCCTTTCATTGCTAGATGTTAACAAGTCTGTGTCTAAAGAGAATCAGGATCGTATCATGCAAATTCTGGCATTACTGTTAAAAGACTTAGAAGCTGAAACTGATCGTAAGCAGGAAGAAGGAGCGAATATTACAGTTTCTGCCTTGGAAAAAATAGCTGCAATGGACAGCCTAAATGATTGCATGGATATTTTCGCTTCCAGGAACACAGGAAAGGCCGATTCCTAAAAGTATCAAAATTTCAACATTCTGATACGGAAAAAGTATCGAAATTTCAACAAACAGAAAAAGGAGATTAAGACTATGATGGTTAATTACGACGGCATATGCATCTGCTGCAAGGACAGACGACGCGCGGAGGCAGCTCTGGTGGCAGCTTCCAATGTAGCAACGAGATTGAACTGTGTTACGAAGCCTTATAAGCAGGTGAAACTAAAAAAATGCAAGAAGGATAAAGGTTTTAGACAGGAAACAAAACATATTCGAACGATGTGTGGAAACTGTCATAGGTTTAATTATCAGGAAATGCGGATTTTCGAAAATGACATTTATGACAATGTTGTTTTATTATGTCACATGATTGATGCTGGAAAGGTTGAAGCAGGGACTGTGGCAACTATTCTTCATCTTCTTCAAGGCGAATACCCTGGATATTACAGAGCAGTCAATGAACATTTTCGGAAATCAAGGTGCAGCAGACTGGCAGTCGCCAGATAGGAGGAAGAGACAGCAAATGATGAAATTGACTAAGTTTAAAGACATTCCCCAATTCATTTCGGATGGTGCATATCAAGTCAATTATCCATTGACAAGCCTGATAAGGTTCATTGAAGAAGAGGTTGAAACAATGGGACTGCAGCTTAATCCAAATTTCCAGCGAGGACATGTTTGGACAGAGAAGCAGCAGATTGCATGGTTGGAATATCATCTTCGAGGCGGCAAATCAGGCAATACCATCTACTTCAACAATCCGTTTTGGCACAGGGTAAATCCCCCAGAACCGGGAGAATACTCTGATTACGTTTGCGTGGATGGATTGCAGCGGATAACTGCTGCACAGAGATTCATCCATAATGAGATCAAGGTTTTTGGATCGTATTTTTCAGAATATGAAGACAAACTAAAACTCGTTAACAACAATACAATTGTGTTGAATGTCAACGATCTTAAAACCGAAAAGGAAGTGCTTCAATGGTACATCGACATGAATGCCGGTGGCACCCCTCATTCGTCAGAAGAAATTCAACGGGTGAGGGAGATGATTGAGAAATTAGGCTAAAAGCAATATTTTCATGAAAAGAAGGAGAGGCAGATTGCTGTCTCTTCTTTTTTTGCAGTAATCTTGATTTTCGCAAAAAATCTGAAACCGACGATTTTGATATACTAAAACCATGAAAAAAAAGCCATTACGCGACTGTCTTTGTGGCAGCAGAAGATAGACAGCATCCGCTTCTGATCCAACCGGATGTGATGAGAAAAACCAATCATGGTATTGGCAATATCCGGATCAACCTCCCTGTTTTTAGATTCGCAGAAACCCTGAGATGAGAAATCTCGGGGTTTTCTGCATTCGCCGCAAAGAATAATTGAATTTCTCATTTTGTATATAACAAAATATCCAAAAAGAAAGAGAGGATTTGCTTATGAGCAACTCAATTGCTGTAAAAAAATACGAAAAATTAGACGGAACGACTTTGAAAATCATTGCATGCATTTCGATGTTTATTGACCATTTCGGCTACATCTGCTTCCCTGGCAACATAGCTTTAAGGATCATTGGAAGACTTGCATTCCTAATTTATTGCTTTTTGTTGGTTGAAGGTGTTATGTACACGCATGACATACGCCGGTACATGTTTCGAATGTTTGTATTTGCATTGATATCAGAGTTTCCCTTTGATATTGCCTTTTACAATCAGCTGATATATCCATTCCATCAAAATGTGTTTTTCACGCTTACGCTTGGTTTGATCACCATCTGCCTCATCAGGCACCGGTTGTTTAAGAACAAGATTCTTCAGACTATATACGGAATAGCTGTTGTTATGTTCATGGGTATCTTAGCCAACACTCTATATACTGACTATTACATATACGGCATCATATGCATGGCTGCTTTTTACGCATTCCGAGACAGCAAGTGGAAGAAGTGCTTGGCATCCTCTCTTTCTCTTTGTGTAATGGGCGGCATCGAATGGTTTGCGGCTTTCGCTGCAATCCCTGTCGTCATGTACAATGGGCGGAGAGGGAAGCAGACGAAGGTGATGCAGTACGGGTTCTATATTTTTTACCCGGCTCATCTTTTATTCCTTGCAGCAGTACATGCACTCTTTTTTTGATGAGTGCAGCTGAATTGAATTCCATAAAGTCTATAGCAGAGTGTTTTTAAGGTGTTTTGACCTGAAAATTTTCAAAAAAATAATTGTTCATATTGAAAAAGTAAATTTAAAACAATTACAGGAGTTCAGATGTCGGCGTAAGTATCGTCCATTTTGGACTCCTTTTTTTTACCACAAGGAGGATTTATCATGAGAGAATTTAATTTTGTAACTTTTAGTAATGGTGTGAGTGTTTTTAATACAACACCGCACGCCATTACAATGCAGTCTCCTGAAGGAGAGTTGGTGTCAGTACCGAATTGCGGCGTTCTTGTGAATGCCAAACCGGTAGAGACACCCGTCGGTGACACCGGTCTCTATGTCAGAACCGACTTTGTCGGGGATGAGCAGGGTCAGGCAATCATTGACGAGCTCACTGATTTCTGGAAACAGAATATCGGTGAGGGTGATAACAAACTTGTTATCATCGGTAGCATCATTGCTGCCCAGGCTTACCCGGGTCAGGTATCCGGTATGGTACCTGTACCTGGGTATGAACGTGTCGCACCGTCCAAAAAGCGGATGCGTTGCGATAGGTTCACTACCTTCTTACGATAAGACGGTTAGCTGCTAGCGACAGCTCCGTCCTTACGCCGAAGGGAAGAAGGCAGTACACTTTTGTGTGCTGTCTTTTTTTTGCTGGGTACATGCATTCTTCTTCTGATGAGCACAGCAGAATTTAATTCCGCGAAGCTCGTATTAACGTGTTTTTAAGGGGGTTGGATCGAAAAATATTGATCTGCAGATATATACTGGGTTTATCCCGTTTTTTTTGTATTTAAAGTTAAAAGCTTAAACGCGCAGTTGTTTTTTTGTAAACCCAGAACGAGTTCCATGGAGGAACAAAGAAAGCTGTAATGGCAGGATGAGCGCCGCAGGCAAACCTCAGCTTGGGTGGAATTTAATTCCATACTTTCGCACCAACGAGAACCCTCTTTGTTCTTCAGACGTTTTCAATTTTTCTATTGTGTCTTAAATGCATATTAAAAGCGTAACAAAATCAAGAAAAATAGGAGGAAACAAAATGATTTACGAGGTTAAAAAAGATTTATTAACATCAGAAGGCATTATTGCTCATCAGGCGAATTGCAGAGGTGTTATGGGTGCTGGAGTTGCAAAGCAGATCAAAGAAAAGCTGCTGCCACCAGATGAATTCAAGAAGTATCAGGATACGTGTAAATATCGTAATCCTGAAGATTTGATGGATGGAGAAATTCTCGTTCACGGAACATACAGCGAAAAACAATTCGTTGTGGATCTGTTTGCAGAGGATGAGCCTACGGGAGAAGGGCTGGATACAGATTACGTTGCATTGTACAAATCTTTCGAGACGTTGAAGAAGATGGTGTCAAAGTGTGACCATACGATGCCAATCTCTATACCGGGATATATCGGATGCGGACTTGCCGGTGGAGACTGGGACTATGTGTTTACTAAGATCCTTGTACCGTTATTTAAAGATGATCCGCTTCATCTGTACATCTGTTATAACGATGAGAGTAAGAAGAAGCTGGAAAACGATTTTTCCAAAGCTCAGGATTTTATCACAGGAACGTTAAAGAAAGACTGGCATGGTTTTACAGCGGGTACGAAAGTTTCAGCTGTTAAACGATACTTTTGTGAACAAAAAGAAAAAAGACAGGAAAAGAAAGTGAAAAAAATTTATGCTTTCATCACGGTATTCACGCAGCTGCAGGATAAAGTCATGTTTGAGGTACCTGATCTTGCCATCTGCTCAGAGGGAAGAAATCTTAATGATGCAGTATGTATCGCATCGGATGCTATTAAAGATAAGCTCCTGTGTCTTTTAAAAAATGGTAAAGAAATTCCTGATGCATCAAGGATCGATGAAATTGACAATGACGACTTGTCATTTGTGGGCAAAGGCGAAAGTATTTACTATCCGGTTGTTGTCAGTATTAAAGTATTACCGCCATCATTTTCAAGAGCAGCTTTAAGAGATGTATGCATTAAGAATGCGTGGTTCACAAACGGCAGTAATGAACAGTATGAAAAGCTGTTTGTTATGAACGAAAATGGCGCAGATATTGATGCACTGGCCCTGATCATATGGCTGTGCAGCGAAAATTGCTCGTTGAGTTGCGTAAAAAACACGCTGTTAGACGAAGGAGGAAGATAGGATGTTTTTGGATGCGAGAATGATCAATAGCAGCAGATTAACCAAAATGGTGTCTGAAAATCTTGGTTTAACAAATGAACAATCAGAGGCTTTATATTCTGAGTTATCGCAGATATCTGCTCCGGCCATCCGTTCTGCGATTGAAGCGTTATGCAAAAAAGGAACGGAGAAAAATGTATCATTTATGGATCTTTATATTGGCTGCCATGTAAAGTGGCATATCGAAGACGACAGAAAAATTGACGCTGTTGTTATTCGGATGCCAAGAGCCGATAATCCAAGCAAATACTGGTGTATGGCAGAGGCAGAAGATGGAACGCATATTCTGATTGACAATTCAAACATTGATCGGTTTGAGTTGATTCGATGATCGTTATCATTTTTATAAACAAGAGGGGTGTAGCATTGCTATGCTCCTTTTGTTTAAGGTTTGAGGAATCCAATTCAAAAACTTTTCTTTTTTTTTGCTTATGTGATTAAAAATACCATATTAAATATGCCAGCGGGAATTAGCAACTGCCAATAGTTTTCCATAACGGTATGCAGACGTTCTTCTAAAGCTTTCAGCTTAACGGTAAGATGCAGGGTATGTGTCAGTATCACCTGCAAAAACCGGAAGGATGTTTTGGGATATACCGGAAGGAGATGCGGAAGCGGTTCCCGGCCAGCTCCTTGACGCTGTAATGATGACGCTGTACATAGCCGCATGATCATGTATGCCGTCATGACGACAGCACGACAGGGGTTTATAAAAGGGATAAACAGGAAACGTGTCAGATGTGGCCGATGTCTTTCCATGTATCCCCGGGTGCGGTGTGACAGCCGCCTGGAGGGCCCCCGGGCGAAGCGGCCTGCGTACCGGGGCAACCACTGCAGCTGAAGAAAAATCGCAGTATAAACGTAGTAGTGTCGCCGAGCTCACGCATTAGAATCGGCGGGGAGGTATTCTGTTTTGGCTGTTCAGCGAATAGAGTCCTCAGCAGGCGAAGATGTTCAAGTCTGTACATTGGCCTAAAGCTCTGGGTGCCGAAAGACATCTGAGAGCCACAAAGATCTGTGTTTTGAAACAACCACAAACCTTGTTCAGAATGCAGGTCGGAGGCAAAAAGAACACGGGGGAGATTGACCATGGCAAGCTATGGCCGCTAACTTGTGGGGTTGCATATATGGATGGAAACGTCCTGTAGGCAGGGATGGTCCGACCATTGAAGTTCCCGTAAAACGGAATAGAGGTGGCACGCCTATTGGCTGGCATTTGCCAGACTATATATGTACTTCTGACGGGAAGTTCTTAGGAATGACTGGAGGAAGAGTGGAACAGCCTTCCGGAGCGGATATTGTATTAAAAAAAATACAATAAAATCCCGGGACACGACCTATCCTTGTGCAACAGGGATAGTGCGCCCGGACGCAGGCGGGAGTTCCCGGCTTTCACGTAAGCGGACCGGCAAGCGAGGGTAAAGCACCTTTAAAACAGCAAACTCCTTGGCGGGTGTCTGGCAAAGCGGACTGAAACCGGGACGCCACCTGAGGCGGTCGTTCACTATGGCGATCATGTACTTGTCCGGGCGCTTTCTTTTGGCCATTCGTATGCCCTTCGGAGTGGAATTAAATTCCACTTCTTTTTTTTTATAGTCTTCTGAACGATGACAAACATGGCCGGAAGAAAATAAAAGAGATGTGTCTCTTTTTTTTGACGTCAGTGCATCTCGCAGATGCACTGCTGCTGGCGGGCAGCGACCCGCCCAAGTTTCGAAAATAAAAAAGAAAAAAATATATATACCTTTCGGAATTTAATTCCTGAAGCAATGACAAAATCCCTGTGGAATTTAATTCCAAAGGGATGCTTTTTATATGGTTTTCTTTTTGTTTTCGAAATTTTTGTATATGTCATTCGGATAAACAGGAAGAGGTTACAATGACCGATTCATGGGTTACGACTCATGATGCTCGGCCATTGAATGACCGAGCGTATCTGGCGGAATTCAGGAGTAAATGGACGGGAATTTCCACTTGGTGTCTTAAAAAAATAAGAGTAACAGATTTTCTGTTGCCCTTATTTTTTTAATACAAACGTTTAACTTGATATCGACTGCCATCGCCAACAAAATTTTTTACAGCTTCGGCATTATTATTTATCCCGCAGGTTGGATCAAGAAGTCCCCATTTTCCTGCATCAAAGTGAAGCTCATCAACTTCACAGGCGTCCTTGAAATAGACGCTGACCCATGCGTGATATTTTTCTCCGACGTTACCGATTTCCAGCTTGGCAGGAATCGACTGGGATCGAAGCAGCGCAGTCATTAAGGCTGCAAAGTCAATGCATATCCCTGTCTTTGATTCTAAAATACTGTCAACATCTGGAATATATCCGTTCTGTACAGATTCGGCTTTTTCTTCATCATAAGAGAAGTTGTTCGTAATATAACTATACACCATCTGGATGTAGTCATTCGCATCCGTTGACTCTGCTGCAATCTCTTTTCCAAGTGCAACGACTTTAGAATCCTGATCATACCAAACTCTTTGATTAGGGCATAAAAAAGGATTCATATCATCACTCAGGCTCACAGTTAATTCCTGTGAGAAAAGGAGACGATATTCGTTACCTGTAACCTTTTCGTATACTGATACAGTGTAATCACCGTTTCCACCGTTAAGAGGAAGAACAGAGCTACTGTCTGTGATAACATAAGTGTAAACAGTATCATTCGGTGTTGTCAGACAGACCTTTGCTTTTTCAGCAGAACCATAATACTGAGTTATGATATAACCATCATCGGTATTGGAGGCATCGATAGAGGCAATGTCGTTTCCATACACTATCGTTCCTGAAGCTTCTGATATACGGTCAATATAATGGTCGCCATACTGCACGTGATCGCTTAATGAAGCAGCATTAGCAACACCTCTTGTTAATAAGATGCCAAGCACTATAAGTAGTAATGTCGATATTCTTTTTTTCTTAAACTTGTTCATATGCCTTTTCTCCTGTTTTTTCGAATAGATTCGATTAAGAAAATGCATGTTCTTTTGATTTGAAATTCTGAGTCATTTCGACATGGCATGGCACTGACTGCATACGGTTGGTTTTGCCTGACGGGATGTGCATAACTTCAATTCGAATCTGTAAGTATCTTCTGTGCAAAAAAAATGACCACTTCTCATGGTCGGAATTTAATTCCACAACTGACCCGGATCAGTGGTCTTTTATGATTTTGTGGCAAAAAAAATAATAGCTATTTTTTTTGTGGCGGACACTGACTAGTATGCCCGCCTGGGTTCGCTATAAAAAAAAGAGCTATTATGAAAAAGAGATGTTACGGATATACGATTATTTCAGCAGAAATCATAATCTTTATCCGTACACCTATAATATGGTATTTTTCAGTTAATTAAGCCGTGTTTCAAAAAAAAACTACCATATTTAACTTAGAAACCTGGCAGCAGGCTAAACCAGACACTGTTTTTTCAATGGAGATAAGGAAAGGAAAAAAAAGATATGGATAAAAAACAGAAAGAGTATTTGAATAAAATGACTAGATTGATGCTTGATTCAGGCTTTGATCTTAAAATGCTGGATATGATGCAGGGATACTTACCGAAGGTTAGTGTTATCATCCATGATAACGTTACATCTGATGCTGTAGAATACATTGTAAAAGGGTACTATTTCCCTGAATTGGTTGATGTCACAGACAAAATTGATCCATCAATGGATTCTGATAGGGCAGTATGGCCTCTTCTTGAGTTCACAACAGATTCTGGTGATACCAGGATTATCCATGCGGCAAGAGTATTGACCGAAAATGGACCTGTTTCTATTCTTAGCATGACGGACTATGGAAATGCAAAAGATCTTCTTGATGAGATTGCATCGAAGTACAGTGATCCGGAAGAAGATGAGGATGAGGAAGAAGAGGAAGATGAGGATGAGGTTTCGTTTGATCATCCGGAATTGGACGTGTATAAAGCTGCACTTCCGATCCAGTTAGATGACATGTACAGAAGATATGCTTCCAATTATGAAGATGTTATTGATGAATATGGCGGGCAAGAGTTTTTTGTTGATGCAATTAGCCGGTTTATTGAAAATAGCGAATACATTAATGCTGTTATTGAGCAGCTTCAAACAATGATCAATGATGAAATGTTCAGCCAGAATGAGAAGAAGGAGTTTAAATCTCTGTTTTATGATCTGATGGAGTATACAGGGCTTGCAGCTGCATTTACAGCATGCGAAAAAAAAGGAGGCAGTAATAAATGTTATTAAAAACAAAGATCATTGGCGGTGTGATTGCTGCATCCTGTATCCTTGCCGGGGCAGGTGCTATAACCGTTAACAATATCCATTTCGGTTCTGATTCAGTAACATGTAATGCCTCAACAGGTGACACGATCAGTGTTACCTCAGATTATAAGATGCAGTCATCAGGTGATGAATTTGCTTTTACAAAAGGTAAAGATACAGTCATGACAGGCGCTCTGTTGTCAGACAAAGATTATACTGCTTATTTCGATACTGCTTATACAGATGGGGCTTGTAAGATCATTGACAAAGGCAAAGACAAAGGATTGGAGTATATTTATTATACATATACAAAAGGTGATGATATCACTTATGAGTATCTTGGCTGGATCGTTGGGTCCAATACAGGTGTTCTTTTGGAAGGTGGAGACAGTAAGAGTCTTACCAGCAATGTTTTTGACACGATTTCCGTATCAGTAAAAGATACGGAGAAAGATAACGACTATGTTTATACACCTGAGAAAGAAAGCCAGGATAAAGAGGATGTTGAGGCAAGTGGAAATAACGAAACATCGTCCGAGGATACATCTGCATGGGATGCGATAGGCATTAAGATCGACGGAAAAGAATTTGAATATCCATACAGTTATAAAGAACTTAAAGAGCTGGGATGGTCTTTTGATTCATCTGATTATACGGATAATGGATCCGGAGAGTATATTGTTAATGCAGGAGAACGTACATCGCAGATCGAACTCAATAATGAGGACTATGGTACGGATGACAATGATGCGCATGTATCTGTCACGTTTATTAATAGCGGAGAGGACGCAGCAAATATTTCTGACTGTGATATCAATTCGATCTCAATATCTGCTGTGTATGGTTTTGATGAAATTTCGAAGTATCCTGACATTGAATTAGCTGGAGGTATCCATTTTGGCAGTTCAGAAGAAGAAATCAGGAAGGCATACGGCGAACCGAGTGATATTTACAAAGGAACTTATTATACGGAACTGACATACAACAGCGATAATTCAAGGTATATGACATTATATATTTATAAGGATAAAGGGTTAATGGATGTAGAATTAAAAGGCCTTTGATTAAAACCTTTCTTAGAAAAGCTCAGATTTATGTGGATCTGGGCTTTTTATTTACGATTTCTAATGATGTATTAAGGAAAATTGATCTGAAATTGACTGAAAATTGAGATGATTGTATTATTTTTGATAATTGATAAAGAAAACAGATCAAAAAAATCAGTAATATAGGACGATGTCAACTAAATTTTCTTTTTGACAAAAAGTCATATTCTAGTAAAATATAAGGTGTCAACATGTAGATAATGTGATACCCTAAAAGAAAAGGAGGATGACATATGAGAGGTCCAATAAAGTGTCCAAAATGTAATAAGGAAATTGTATTGTTGCATGGAGTTTACTGTCCATATTGTGGGTATGATTATTCCGAATGGCTAATGCTTCCGTCACGGGATGCGCGTGTCATCAACGAAAATGATACGGACTATTCCGGGGAGGCTTTTATCACTTACGATGATGGAAGGATCTACAATGGAGACGTATCTGAAGGAAGGCCGGATGGCGCAGGCGTGATGAAACTATTGGATGGACGGATCATTAGCGCATTGTGGCTAGATGGGGATCCTTTGGAAAGCCTGATCGTTTACATGCCTAATGGAAGCCGGTATGTAGGAAAGCTTTTTAATGGTATGCGGCATGGAAACGGGTTGGCCTATTTCCCGGATGGCAGCTATTATGACGGGATGTTCATAAAGGACTGTATAACTGGAAAAGGGACACTTTTTATCTCAAATGGAGATTCTTACGAGGGTGACTTTCTTAATGGCGAATTCGACGGTGTAGGTGTGTACAGAAACAGAAATAAAGTGTATGCTGGAAAATTTAAGAGAAATGTGTTTATAGAAACAGGGACGATCATTTTTGATACATCGAAATTGTATGTTTTTGTACGACGAAGCGAATGACGCAGAACAAAGGTGAGGCTAAACGAGGCCTCATCTTTTTTTTGTCAAAACAAATATCCCAACTTTTTTTTGGCCAGATTCATTCATATTGACTATGATCGAACAAATAAAAAAAGGAGGATTTTTTATGAATTTTGTTGTAATCGAGGGAAACGATGGAAGCGGAAAAGCAACACAGTCTCAACTTTTGCTTGAAACAATGCTGGAGAAAGGAATTGATGCAAGGAAGCTTTCCTTTCCAAATTATCAGTCTGACTCATCCTCATTAGTTAAAGGATATCTTGCCGGGAGATACGGAAAAAGAGATGATGTTTCTCCGTATGCCGCTGCAAGCTTTTATGCTGCTGACCGTATCGCTTCTTATATGGAAGATTGGAAAGCAGATTATGAGAAAGGAAAACTGATCATTGCAGACAGATATACAACATCAAATGCAATTTATCAGTGCGCCCGCCTGCATCATATCAGAAGACGCCGCTTCTTACAGTGGCTCTATGATTACGAGTATAATCTTCTCGGATTGCCAGAACCGGATATGGTCATCTACCTTGATGTGGATCCTGATATCTCAATGCAGCTGATCGAGCAGCGCGGAGAAAAGAAGGACATCCATGAAGAAGACGCTGAATACATGAGACAGGTCCATGAAGCTTCTAAGTTCTGCGCAAGAAAAGGCGGTTGGAAAAGAATCAACTGCTGCAAGGATGGAAAGATCCTGCCTCCGGAAAAGATCCATGAAATGATCATGGATGCCATTCTTGACTATGAAGAATGGGAAAAAAGTGAGGAAATGATTTAGGAAATGATGGATTCCATGCGCAAACCTCAGACCGACAAAGTCGCTCGGAGTCCGGGAACCGGTGAAAGCATGACTGTCAGAGACTTCATACAGGGGACTCCCGGATCATCCGGGAGCCTTCTTTGTTATCTGGGCCAGGAATTCCAATACTCTGAACGTTTTTCATATTTACGTCTATGTTCATCGGTGCGCTGTGCTTCGATATATTCTTTGACTGTTTCCATGGAAACAGAACCAGTCGTTGCGACAAAATAGGATGGGGACCATAAAGGGGCGTCGCCATAAATGTATTTCTTTATGGCCTTGTCGTATTCCGGCCTGGCATGGACTTCTTTGGAAAGCTGTGTTTTCAGACTTCGGATAATGTCCGTCAGATTTTTGGACGGAGGCAGAGATACGAGCAGATGGATATGGTCTGTGTCCGTTTCAGCGGAGATCAGTTCACCGCCGTAGCCTGTACATAAACGTCTGGCCGTTGCAGTCATAAAGTTACCGATCTCGTCTGTGATGACCGGCTTCCGCCATTTAGTAACAAATATCATGTGGTAGGTGAGCAGGTAGACAGAATGCCGTGTCCTGATATAATCTTCCATAAAAAAAACCTCCTGTTTATTGTCAAACGTACTTGTGTTCATCCCTATTATAGCGTATAATATAAGTGTAAGCAAGATGTTAAACGATGTTATCAATGAGGAGATGCAGGACAAATGGATATGCGTATCAATACATGTTATGTTGTCAAGATACAGAGCCAGCTGGATGCCGAGCCGGATAAAAAGACCGGTTCACTTGCCGTGTCCGGAAAGCGCCAGGTTGATGACAGGCTGATGCGCCAGACAGCAGATGTCTGCCTGGAGGCCCTGAAGTTCTGTGTTTCTGTCATTCAAGATGAATGGGGTACGATCATGGCCGCAGAATCCAAGACCCGGAAACGTCTGGTTGATGTTCTAATACATAAGACAAAAACAGACAAACCTAAGTATCCGGAGTTTGACCTGCGCTTTCCGAACTTGCCGGCTTATACCAGGAGGGCTATCATTGCGGATGCCCTTGGCATGGTAAGATCTTATAGGTCGAATCATGAAAACTGGGAACAGACACTGCCGGCTGAGCGTGGCGCAGAGCCAACACTGGGGTTTCCATCACGGTATGAACTGACGTTCTATGATCAGGAGAGGAAGATGTCCTCTCTGGCGGACGGTC